>Ga0307374_10001020_pt1 | contig 52742 bp, 43 predicted proteins | sample OX3MG_FD_202532 | JGI IMG/M metagenome (GOLD analysis project Ga0307374, IMG submission 202532) | Soil microbial communities from Risofladan, Vaasa, Finland - OX-3 | ecosystem: Environmental > Terrestrial > Soil > Coastal area > Acid sulfate soil | place: Finland: Risofladan, Vaasa | collected...
GCCCGGCGGGTGCCGCCACTGTCTCACTCGGGGGTGCAGGGGGCACGGGGCCGTCCTCGGCCGACGGGGGGGGTGGAAGTGACTCGCGGGCCCCGCCGTCGGCTGGATCCGCCACCGTGGCGGGCTCGGGCACCGAATTGGTGACCAGGGCACCGGTGTGGTTCTGGTCCGAGGTCTGAAATGTCTGGGGGGCGATGAGATCCTTGTCCCGGCGGCGCATCCGCATCAGGCAGTTTCTCCCATTCGCCGCGACACGGCGCCTATCCTGGCCTCCCCGCCCCCTCAGGTCAAGGCTATGGGGGCGTTTCACGTGAAACATTTCTATGCTGGGCCCTCCGCGCCCTTCCCGCGGCCTGTTCCACGTGAAACCCCCCGTGATTCCAAAACGGGTCTCAGAAGAGCGGGGACTTCGCCGGCACCCCGTTCCGGCGGGGGAACCGCTCCGGGCACAGCTCGAGCTGGCGGAGAATCTGGTAGCCGAAGCCTTCCTGGACGTACTCCACGGGCTCCAGCCCCACCTCACGGAGGGGCCCGGCGGGCCACCGCCTCCGAGTCGGGTTCTTGGGGGCCACCCCGCCCCCCGGAGCCACCGGGGGCTCCGAGACGACGATCCACCCGCCGAGGCGGAGAAAGGGTGCCGCGCATTCGGCGAGGACAGCGGGTGGACCGAAGGACCGGGCCAACACTCCGTCGTAGGCGGCGCGATGGGCGGGGGCCCGGCCGCTGCGCTCAGCCCGGTCGTGCACGACGCTGACCCGGTCCGCCAGGCCGAGACGGGACACGGCCCGGGACAGGAACGCACACCGGCGCTGGGACGCATCGAGGAGGACGACGGTGGCCCGGGGACATTCCAGGGCGACGACCAGGCCGGGGAGGCCGCCTCCTGACCCGAGGTCCAGCAGGTGGGGCGCCGTACCGGCCGGCACCAGGGGCGGGCGCCGGACCAGAGCGACAAAACCCTCGGCATGGGCCAGGTGAGGCTCCACGGGGCCGGGGCCCAGGAAGCCGGCTGTGCGGGCCTGGTGCAGGATCTCCAGGAGCGGGGAGACCGGCCGATCCCCGTGGTCGGTGGCAACCACCGACGATCCGGTCAGCCGGCCGGCGAAATGACGATGTAGCGGTTCGGGTCCTCGCCCTCGGAGCGGGTGACGACCCCCGCCATCTCGTTGACGGCGTCGTGGACCGCCTTGCGGTCCGCCGGGCTCATGGCTTCCAGAGCCTTCTCCTGGCCCGAGGCGATGACCTCCTCGGCGATCTGCGTGCTGAACCGCTTGAGGGCAGCGGAGCGCTTCTCGCGGTAGCCCGCCACATCGACCAGGATCCGGTCGGTACGTGAGGGGCATTGGCGCTGGACGACGGCCCGGGTCAGGTCCTGCAGGGCGCTGAGCGTGGAGCCACGGGGCCCCACCAGCAGGCCGAGTTCCTCGCCGTTGGCGGCAACCTCCACCGTGTCCTCGTCGATCAGGCGGGTTTCGACCGTCGCCTGTAGACCGTATTCGGTGAGGAGACCGGCCAGAAACGCCCGGCCGACTTCACCCTGCTCCTCGAGCGTCATTCCCTCGGCCATGGCAACTCTCTCCTTCGGTTCTCTGCTGCGCTGTGTGGATCTGGCAGCCGGACGCGGCGCGCCGGGATCTGCTCCATTCTGCTTCTCTTCCCGGGCGCCCCCACCCTGGCCCCGGCTTCGCCGGCGCCGGGACGAGCGGCTGGTACCGGTCCCGGCAACCTCACCGGACCGGGTGGCCGCCGCAGCGCCCTCGCCGGACCCGTTGGCCGCAGTGCCACCGGCCGGGGTGCGTGACCCGCCCTGGCGGTTGCCCGACCCCTGGCCGGCCTTGCCGGAGCGACTGCGCTCGCGGGACCGCTCGCGCTTGGGCCGCGGCCCGACGGGGCGCACCCGGGCTCGGACCCGGGCCTCGACTCGGGTCCGTCCGAACAAACCGGTCTTGGACTCGGTCACCACAATCACCTCGGCGTCGGTGACCGCCACCCCGAGCTGGTCCAGTGCCTGCTCGGTGGCCTCTTCCACAGTCCTACCTGCAACCTCAACCCACTCCACGCCCTATCGAGCCTTTCTCGTCCTCTTGGAGCGCGAGCGCGGGTGTTCCTTGGGCGCCGGTGCCGGTGCCGCCTCCCCGTCCGCTCCCGCCGTCCTGTTTCCGTTCGCTGAGCCCTGGCCCTGGCCACCCGCTCCGCTCTTCGGCCTTGTGGGCTTCCTGGGCGGCACGGTCCCCTTCGACGTCCCCAGCACGGTGCCGTCGGTGGCCGTCGAGCGCTTCAGCGGCGGCTTCGCCGCCGGCTTGGACTCGGGCTTGGCCGCCTTGGCGGCAGGTCCGATCTCGCGCTCGGCGGCCACCGGCGTGACGATGCCGGTGCGGAACATCACCTCCTGCGTACCGATCCGCATTGCCGAAGACACCACCATGTAAATGGTAGCGCCAGTGGGGACATTTAGATAAATGAATCCGAAAATCAACGGAAAGAACTTCTGCATGTTTTGCATCTGAGGATTCGCCGCAGCCGCCTGAGGATTACGGCTATTCATCTGTTTCATTTGGTAATATTGCAGGAAAATCGCCATGGCAATTAAGACCAAATAGGGAATGGTCAGCAGGGCCTGATTCCCTCCGTGGTGTGCGAACGGCTTGGACGACAAATCCATGCCAAACCAGGAGTGCATTTTGCCACCACTGAGGACCAAGTCCTGATGCATTCGTGAATTCGTAGGAATGTATCGAGGCAACGCAACGATCTTCCCGCCTATTTTGGCGGTGTTGGAGAGGCCTCGTATCAACGAATAAAGCACGATCAGGAACGGCATCTGCAGGAGGCTGGGCAGGCAGGCACCGAACGGGCTCGTCCCGTTCTCCTTGTACAGCTTCATCATTTCCTGATTGAGCGTTTCCCGGTTCTCGGCGCCCTTGTACTTGGCCTGGAGCTTCTTCATCTCGGGTTGCAAGCGCTGCATGGCGATCATCGACTTGGTGCTCTTGACCGTCACCGGCGTCAGGGCCAGCATGATGATCACCGTGAGCCCGATGATGGCCACGGCGTAGTTCGGGACGACGGAATAGATCCCCGCCAGGATCAACCCGAAGAGCTGGAAGAGGGGGTGGAAGACCTTGCCCACATCCCTGAACAGGGAGTTCTCCCCCAGAATCGGGTGGAGGGCGCTCAGCATGACGTCCCTGCCCCCTGACCGGCCGGGGCCCGCAGGGGCACCAGGTCGACGCCGTGGGGCCCGAAGGGCCGGCAACGAATCAGGCGCCGGGCCGTGAGGGCGAGGCCGGTCCAGAAGCCGTGCTCGGTGAAGGCCTCGGCGGCGTAGTGCGAGCAGCTGGGGTAGAAGCGGCAGGGCGAGACGCGCCCCGCGCTGGCACCCCGATACAGGGTGAGCGCCCGCAGGGCAGCGCGCACGGCCAGGCTCGGCCGTTGCAATTCTGTGGTCACGGCCGCAGACCGGGGTACCGGCCGGCGCGCCGCAGTGCTTCGACGACGTGGGCCGAGAACTGGGCCCGCTCGCACCGCGCCGCCGCCGGGTCGACTCTCAGGAGGTAGGTGCCACGGGGTAGGTCCAGGGCGCTGGCCCGGGCCGCTTCACGCATGCGGCGGCGCAGGGTGTTGCGGACCACGGCATTGCCGCAGTGTCTGCCAATTGCGTATCCCACCTGGGGAAACAGGCCCGGCACCGCCTCGTCCACCGGGACGAAGGTGGCGCGGACCGGGCCGCTGGTGGCGCGGGCGCGGGAACGCTGCAGCCGTGCGAAGGCGGCGCGACTCTGGATCCGTCCGACTGACCGGGCAGGCACCAGGGGCTCAGACGGTGAGGCGGTGGCGCCCCTTGAGGCGCCGTGACTTCAGAATGGCCCGGCCGGCCCGCGTCGACATCCGCTGGCGGAATCCGTGGGTCTTGGCCCGCTTACGGGTATTCGGTTGGTAGGTGCGCTTCACGTAGGTTCAGCCTTTCACCGGCCTGAGCGGCCTGAGGTGCCGTTGCGTGGCCGAGTTCATGCCACCGGCCGGGGGTGATGACCCGGCTGGCGGCGACAGAGTTCGCCCATGTTAGGCGCGATTCCCCGATGGCCTCTAGTCGGGCTTCGTGCCACGGTGTACGTTCAGACAATTACCCGCACCGAGGAACGTTCCGATCTTCCCTGGACGCCGAGGACGGAGAAGGGACGATCGGACGGAGCGGTGTCGCAAGCTGGAGAACTTTGGACGAAGTGCACCAAGTCGCTGCGCGACCAGGTGTCGGAAAGCACCTGGCAGCTCTGGCTGTCCGGCATAGAGCCGATCGACTTCGCCGACGGGGTGTTCGTCCTCTCGGTCCCCAACGGTCTCATCCGTGAGCGGGTCGAGTCCCGCTACCTGCCCATGATTGAGGACACCTTGGCCAACGAGGTGGGTGCCCCGGTGCGAGGGCGCCTGGAGATCCATGGGCGGGACCAGTCCGAGCCCGACGAGGTCCCCGAAGGGGAAACCAGCCCCACCGGGCGCGAGCGCGAGCCGGCCGCGCTCAACCACGGAGCGGTGACCCCGGCGCTCGGCCGGGAGTCTCCGGCCGTCCAGCTCGATCCCAAGTTCATCTTCGACACCTTCGTCGCCGCCTCGTCCAACCGGCTGGCCCACGCCGCCGCCCAGGCCGTCGCGGAAACCCCTGGTCGGTCCTATAACCCCCTCTTCATTTACGGCGACAGCGGGTTGGGCAAGACGCACCTCCTGCACGCCATAGGGAACTACGTGACGGAGAACTACCCCCGGCGCAAGGTGCTCTATGTCACCACCGAGACCTTCATGAACGACTTTGTCGACTCGCTCCGCACCTCGACCACCCTGGCTTTCAAGCGGCGCTACCGCGAATGTGACGTCCTGCTCATCGATGACGTCCAATTCATGGAGAACAAGGAGGGGCTCCAGGAGGAGTTCTTCCACACCTACAACGACCTGAAGGGTGCCTCCAAGCAGATCGTCCTCACCTCGGACCGCCCGCCCAAGTCGATCGACACGCTGGAGGACCGCCTGCGCAGCCGCTTCCTCTCCGGCCTCATCACCGAAATCGACCCTCCCGACCTTGAGACCCGCCTGGCCATCCTGCGCTCCAAATCGGTTAGTGAGCACCACGAGGTGCCCGACGACGTGCTCGAATTCATCGCCTCCCACGTAAAGAACAACATCCGGGAACTGGAAGGCGCCCTGACCCGGATCTGCGCGTTCGCCAAATTGAACAAGGAGGTCATCTCCCTCAGCCAGGCCGAACATGTGCTGTCAGACCTCGTGCTGGCCGGTGAGCCACGGCGCATCACCCCCCAAATGATCCTCGATGCCACCTCAGGGAGTTACGGCTTCTCCATTGACGCCATCTGCGGCCCCAGCCGCACCCGCCCTCTCGTCACGGCGCGCCAGGTCGCCATGTACCTGACCCGGGAGCTGACGGACTACAGCTATCCGGCTATCGGGCGGGTGTTCGGCAAACGTGACCACACGACGGTGATCCACGCCGTCGACAAGATCACCGGGCAGATGCAGGAGCGGCGTCAGATTTACGAGCAGGTCACCGAGCTGATCCAGCAGATCCGTGCCGGCACCTGAGCTCCCGGCCGGACTGGGGATCGGGCTGTGGGTGGGTGATCCCCGGATTGGGGAGAACATCCCCGGCGCTGGGGATAGCGTGACCCTGCGTCCCCAGCCCGGCGCCGTACGGGCAACGCTCACGAATTCCCGGCCCGGTTGCCCACACCGCCATGGGGAGAAACTTTCGGGGCTCCACCAGGCCCGAAAAGGTGTCGTCCACAATCCACAACCCTTACTACCTTTACCAAGGACATATCTCCCCCCCGTACAGAGCAGAGCTTGGGGACACTCCCGAAAGGACCGGAATCGGTGAAGTTCAGATCCGAGCGCGATGCGCTCATAGAGATGTTGGCCACGGCTGGACGTGCCGTAGGCGGGCGGACCACCTCCTCACCGGTGCTGTCCGGCCTCCTGCTGTCGTGCCAGGGCAACACGCTCTCGGTCACGGGGACCGACCTCGACCTGACCATTGTGGTGACCGCAGAGGTCATCGGGATAGATGACGGAAATTGTGTGATTCCCGCCCGCCTCTCCACCGACATCGTCCGGCGGCTGGAGCCTGGCGCCGTCACCTTCGCCCATGGCGATGACCACATCACCATTTCGGCCGCCCGCTCGAACTTCAAACTACGAACTTTTCCGGTGGTCGAATTCCCGGCCGTGGCCCGGGCTAGCGAGCCCACCACCCAACTTCCCGAGGCGCTCCTGTCCGAAGCCGTACGCCAGGTCGTGCGCGCCGCCTCGCACGACGACGCCCGGCCCCTCTTGACCGGAGTCCTGCTGTCCCAGGTCGACGGCTCCATCCGCATGGTGGCCACAGACTCGTACCGCATGGCCATGCGGGACCTGGCGGGGACCCACGCCATCCCCGGTGAGGCGGATCTCCTCGTTCCTGCCCGGGCACTGGCCGAACTCCAGCGCCTGCCCGCGGGGACCATCAGTGACCAGTCCGAGACCAGCCGGGTGGGGGTGGCGGCCGGCAGCAACGAGATCACCTTCTGGCAGGGAAACGTCCAGATCAGCACCCGCCTGCTTGAAGGCCGTTACCCGGATTACAAACAACTCATCCCCGAGCACTACCCGAACCGCCTCCACCTGGGTAAGGAGACCTTCCTGGCTGCGCTGCGCCGGGTCCAGCTGCTGGTGCGGGACAACACGACTCCGGTCCGGCTCTCCATGCGCCAGGGAGGGGTTGATCTCACGGTGGTCAGCCAGGAAGTGGGCGACGCATCGGAGTCCGTCGACGGAGACTTCAGCGGAGAAGACCTCATCATCGCGTTCAACCCCTCATACCTGATAGACGGCGTGGAAGCCGTGCAGAGTGACGAAGTGATCGTCGAGACGGCCGACGGGTCGAAGGCGGCCACCGTGCGGGGAGCCGAGGACGACCAGTTCCGCTACCTCCTCATGCCGGTCCGGGTCTCCTGACCGTCACTGTGGCGCGGTGAGCCTGCGCCGCCTAGAGCTGACCGATTTCCGGAGCTTTGCCGCCGGGGAGTTCCGGCCCGAGGCTGAAGGCACCACCGTGATCACCGGGCCCAACGGCACCGGGAAGACGAGCGTGCTGGAGGCCTTGGCCTACCTCGGCACCGGCCGCTCCTTCCGCGGTGCACCCAAGGACGCCATGGTGCGCAGTGGCCAGGAGAGGGCCCTCATCCGGGCTGAGCTGGACCAGGGAGGCAGCCCTACCCTGGCCGAAGCCGAGATCGTGCCCGAGGGCCGGAGCCGAACCCTGATCAACCGCAAGGAGGCGCGCGGGCGCAAGGAGCAGGCGATGGCGGCCCCGTGCACCATCTTCTCGCCCGAGGATCTTGTCATTGTCGGTGGTGGGCCCAAAGGGCGCCGGGAGCTCCTGGATGACGCCCTCAACCTGTTGGACCCGGCCGGAGCCCGCGCCGCAGAAGAGACCGATCGCGTCCTGCGCCAGCGCGGCGCCCTCCTGCGCCAGGCGACTGGCCGCGTCACCGAGGACGTCGCCACGACACTCGACGTCTGGGACCAGCGCCTGGCCGGGGCCGGCACGTCCCTGGCCGAGGCCCGGGAACGACTGGTGGGCGACCTGGAAGAGTTCGTCGTCCCCGCCTATTGCCGTCTGGCCGGCGCCGAGGCCCGGGACCTGGTGCGGCAGCGCTACCAGCGCAGCTGGGACGGTGATCTCCTCGATGCCCTGCAAGAGCAGCGCCGCCAGGACGTGCGCCGCGGCGTCACCACCCGCGGCCCGCACCGCGACGACCTCATGCTCGAAATTGAAGGGAGGGAGGCCCGCACACACGCCTCCCAGGGGGAGCAGCGCTGCCTGGCCCTGGCCCTGCGTATCGCCGTCCACCAGCTCGTGCGGGCCCGCACCGCCGTCGTGCCCACCCTCCTGCTCGACGACGTGTTCTCCGAGCTCGACCCCGCCCGCAGCCGGGCCCTGGTGGCCGAGTTCCCGCCCGGACAGGTGATCCTCACCACAGCGGTGCCCCTGCCTGGGGGAATTGAGGTGGGCCACATCGTCGACATCGAGCAGCTAGGAAGGACGCCGTGACCCCCGGCCGCCGGTACCCCCGACGCACCGACGCCGGCCCCCGACCGGTGGCACAGTCGCTGGCCCGCGTCCTCGGACGGATGGGAGCCCCCCCCTCACTGGCCACCATGGACCTGGTGTTCACGCGCTGGCCCGAGGTGGTGGGTCCGGAGTTCGCCGAGCACCTGCAGCCGGTGCGGGTCGATGGCCCCGTCCTGGTTGTCGCGGCCGACCATCCGGCCTGGGCCACCCGGGCCCGCATGGACACCGGGTCGATTCTGGCCCGGGCCCGAGCCCTGGGCGACACCTCGATCGAACGCCTCGATGTGGTCGTGCAGCGACCCTGAATTCGCGGCTCCCGGCCGGCTCAGCCGACCGTTCAAGAGTGCCGAATTGGCACATTCGTCGGGTAGGATGGAGCGTTCGCATCGGAAGGCCGGGGGTACATCGTTCGGGGATTCGATACGCACCGCGAAGACTGGTGATTTGAAAGGGCGCGCCTGTGGCTGTGAGGGTGGATGAGACTCCGGGAGGGATCGACATGTCGTACGACGAGGGCGACATCACCATCCTGGAAGGGCTCGAAGCTGTACGCAAGCGCCCGGGTATGTACATCGGATCGACCGGACCGAGCGGCCTCCACCACCTGGTGTGGGAGGTGGTCGACAACTCCGTCGACGAGGCCATGGCCGGGCACTGCAGTCGCATCGACGTCACCATCATGGCCGACGGTGGCTGCCGGGTCAGCGACGACGGACGCGGCATCCCCGTCGGCCCGCATCCCAAGCACCCCAAGATCTCCACCGCCGAAATTGTCCTGACCCGCCTGCACTCCGGAGGGAAGTTCGGCGGCAAGGGCTATCAGGTCTCCGGTGGCCTGCACGGGGTGGGCATCTCGGTGGTCAATGCCCTCTCGAGCCGGCTCGTCCTGGAAGTGGACCGCGAGGGTCAGCATTGGGTAGCCGAATTCGAGAAAGGTGGGAAGGTCAAGCAGAAGGTCTCTGCCACCGGGCCCTCGCCCAAGGATCGCTCCACCGGCGAGCACCGGACCGGCACCACCGTGACGTTCTGGCCGGACGGGTCCGTCTTCGACGAGACCGACTTCCGGGCCCACACCATCGTCGAGCGCATGCAGATCATGGCCTTCTTGAACAAGGGCCTGGAGATCCGCTTTGCCGACGAACGCACCCAGCCAGCCACCAAGACGACCTTCCGGTACTCCGGCGGCATCGTCGATTTCGTCAAGCACCTCAACGCCTCGAAGGAATCACTGTTCCGCAAGGTCGCCGCCTTCGATCAGAACGAGGAAGGCCAGGAGGTGGAGATCGCGCTGCAGTGGAACACGGGCTACCACGAGTCGATCCACTCCTTCGCCAACGGCATCTCAACCATTGAGGGCGGGATGCACGTCGAGGGGTTCTCCAAGGCCTTGACAAATGCCGTGAATCGCTACGCCCGTGAGCGCAACCTACTCAAAGAGAAGGAGGAGAACCTGAAGGGGGAGGACATCCGCGAGGGGTTGACCGCCATCATTTCGGTCCGCCTGCGCGACCCGCAGTTCGAAGGTCAGACCAAGGCCAAGTTGGGTAACCAATCCATCCGCTCGCTCACCGAACGGGCCACGAACAAGAAGCTGAACGAATGGTTGGAGGAGAACCCACGCGAGGCCAGCCAGATCGTGCAGAAGTCGACTCAGGCCGCCCGCGCCCGCATGGCGGCCCAGGGAGCCCGCGACCTCACCCGTCGCAAGTCGGCGCTCGACGGGGCCGGTCTACCGGGCAAATTGGCCGACTGCTCCTCGCGCGACCCCCGTGAGTCCGAGATCTTCATTGTGGAGGGCAACTCGGCCGGAGGGTCAGCCAAGGACGCCCGCAATCCCCACACGCAGGCCATCCTGCCCATCCGGGGCAAGATCCTCAATGTCGAGCGCGCCCGGATCGACAAGATGCTGAAGAACGCCGAGATCCAGGCGCTGATCTCCGCCATCGGTGCCGGGCTGGCCGATGAGTTCGACGTCGAGAAGATCCGGTACCACAAGGTGATCCTACTGGCCGACGCCGACGTCGACGGGAGCCACATCCGGACATTGCTGCTCACCTTCTTCTTCCGCCAGATGAAGCCCCTCGTCGAGGGGGGATTCGTCTACGTGGCTCAACCCCCGCTGTTCTCCACCCTGGTGGGCAAGGAGAAGATCTACCTCAAGGACGAGGCGGCCAAGGCGGTATTCCTGGCTGAGCACCCCGACCACAAGCATGAGTTCAACCGCCTGAAGGGGCTGGGGGAGATGGACTTCGCCGAGCTGCGCGACACGACCATGGACCCGTCCCTGCGCTCGTTGCTGCAGATCAACGTGGAACAGGCCGCGTTGGCCGACGAGGTGTGTTCGATACTCATGGGCGACGACGTGGAGTTGCGTCGCCATTTCATTCAAACCAATGCAAAAGACGTCCGCTTCCTCGACATCTGAGCGTTAGGACGAGGAGAGCACATGGCAAGGCAGGCGCGCGGCACAACGGGGCGCGGGGGATCAGGTAGGGGCCGTGGCGGCAATGGGGCGCCACCCTCCGGCGAGGATCCGCCCGTTGGCGCCATTGAGCCAATTGAGATTCAGGAGGAGATGGAGCGCTCGTTCCTTGAATACTCCATGTCGGTCATCGTCGCCCGGGCGTTGCCCGACGTCCGCGACGGGCTCAAGCCGGTACATCGACGCATCCTCTATTCCATGTTCGACCGGGGACTGCGTCCCGATCGTCCCCACAACAAGTGCGCCAAAGTGGTGGGCGACGTCATGGGGACGTACCACCCCCACGGCGACTCGGCGATCTACGAGGCGCTGGCCCGCATGGTGCAGGAGTTCTCCCTCCGCCACCCGTTGATTGACGGGCACGGCAGCTTCGGCGGGCGTAGCCCCGACGACGGTCCGGCCGCCATGCGCTACACGGAGTGCCGCCTGGCCCCACTGGCCCTGGAGCTCATGGCCGACATTGACGAAGAGACCGTCGACATGATCGCCAACTACGACGGATCCGATGAGGAGCCGGTCGTGCTCCCGGGCCGCTTTCCCAACCTTCTCGTCAACGGCTCCCAGGGCATCGCCGTCGGCATGGCCACCAACATCCCGCCCCACAACATGGGCGAGGTGATCGATGCCGCCATTCACGTGCTGCGCCATCCCGATGCCACTCCCGATGACCTGCTCCAGTACGTCAAGGGCCCGGACTTCCCCACCGGTGCGCTGATCCTGGGGCGCCAGGGGATTCTCGACGCCTACCGGACCGGGCGCGGGTCCATAAAGATGCGCGCCGTCGCCGAGATTGAAGAAGGCCGGGTCGGCGACCGCATTGTGGTCACCGAGTTCCCGTACCAGACCTCGGTCGAGGTTATTGAGCAGAAGATCACTGACCTGGTGAAGGCCGGTGATCTCGACGGCATAAGCGAGCTACGCAACGCGTCGGCCAATCAGGAGCCCCGGCTGGTCATTGAGCTCAAGCGTGACGCCAACGCCAACGTGGTGCTCAACAACCTGTTCAAGCAGACCCCCCTCCAGACCAGTTTCGGTGTCAACATGCTGGCCCTGGTGGACGGGGTGCCGCGCACCCTCAACCTGGCGCAGGCCCTGACGCACTACATCGCCCACCAGATTGAGGTCATCACCCGGCGGTCGCAGTTCCGCTTGGACAAGGCGCGCAACCGCGCCCATATCGTCGAAGGCCTTTTGCGAGCCATCGACATGCTCGACGCGGTAATCGCCACCATCCGCGGTTCGGACGACCGCCCTTCGGCTCGCGTCGCGCTGATAGGTGAACCCTTCTCTTTCACCGAAGTCCAAGCCACGCACATTCTCGATATGACGCTCGGTCGCCTGACCCGTCTCGGACGCAGCGAGCTGGAGGACGAGAGAGCTGCCCTGCTCGAGACCATCGCCGAGTTGGAGGCGATCCTCTCCGACGACGCCAAGCTGCGCGGGGTGATCGACACCGAAATGACCGCGATCCGGGACAAGTACGCCAACCAGCGTCGCAGCGTCATCACCCACGACCCCGGTGAGATGGGAGTTGAGGACCTGATCGACGACGAGGAGATCGTCGTGACGATGACCAGTGCCGGCTACATCAAGTCGGTGGCCGCCGCCGCCTTCCGCACCCAGGGCCGGGGTGGCCGCGGGGTCCAGGGTGCCCGCCTGAAGGAGGAGGACCTGGTCAGCCAGGTGGTCCACACCTCGGCCCACGCCCACCTGCTGCTCTTCTCGAACCAGGGCAAGGTCTACCGGTTGCGGGGCCACGAGATCCCCATGAAAGAGCGCACGGCCAAGGGGACGGCGGCCGTCAACCTGGTGCCACTCTCACCCAGCGAGTCGATTCAGGCCATCATCGCCACCCGCGACTTCCCGCCCGACCAGTACCTGGTCTTTGCCACGGCGCAGGGGCAGGTCAAGAAGACCGCGATGAGTGAATACGACAAGTCACGCCGCGAAGGGTTCATCGCCATCAACCTCCGCCAGGCTGACGAGCTGGTCCGGGTGGTGGCCACGTCGGGGACCGACGATATCTTCGAGGTGACGCGTAACGGCATGACCATTCGCTTCAACGAGGGCGACGTGCGGGCGATGGGTCGTGACGCCGCCGGCGTCCGGGGCATCCGGCTCCGCGAAGGCGACATTGTGGTCTCGTGCGACGTCGCCGCAGATGACACCGACATTCTGCTGGTGACCGACGCCGGCTATGGGAAGCGGACCAAGTTGGAGCGTTTCAACCGGCAGGCTCGGGGCGGGCAAGGTGTGCGCGGCATCCGACTCACCGGGCGAAGGGGATCGGTGGTGGCGGCCTTCATGGTCGGCCTGGACGAGGAGATCCTCCTGGTCTCTTCGGGAGGCGTCGTCATCCGCACGGCAGCGCGGGAGATCGCGTCACAGGGCCGCGATGCCACCGGAGTGCGGGTCATGAACCTCGACGAAGGCCAGTCGGTCGCCGCAGTGGCCCGGGTGACCGCCGAGAACGAGGGCGTCGAGTAGCGGCTCCGGGGTGGTGCGGTTCAGCTCACCGTGTGGAAGGTCAGCGTGTACGGCGCCTTGGTGGGGAAGAAGAAACCGATGAACTTGCCGTCCTCGTAGAGATAGGCCCGGGCCGACCCGCTCCCTGTCTCGACGGTCATGGTCCCCTGAACGCTGAAGGAGTAGTCGGCGCCTCCGGCGAGTACCTGCTCGAAGATCGGCGCCTGTTGATTGGTGTCGGTGACCTGAACCCAGCTCGGGTACTTGACCGCTGCGATCTTGACGGTGAAGTGCGAGGCATGGACGTTCACCGTCACCAGGTTGGCCGCGGGATTCTGGACCATGACGACGCTGGGCAGGCCCCGGTTGGCCCGCGCCGGGGAATGCCCGGCCGGGTTGGAGGTCAGTCCTGCGGCCACCTCGGCATCGTGGATCCAGTGGCCGGGGTCCCGGCTCGTCATGCGGGTCCAGGCCGAGAAGTGGCTGTGCTCGGTGAGGGCGAAGATGCCCAGGACGACGAGAATCCCGGCCGCCACGACGAGGCCCTTGAGCCAGGTGGGCGGTGACTGCCGCACGGCGGGGATCTCGCCCGTGTCGACGATGGGGATCTGACCGGTGTCGTGAATGGGCGAGGGGGCGAGGGGGGAGACGACTCCGGAGATGGAGAAGTCGGTCACCCCGGTCCGGCCGTCACCGGCAGGGGAGTGCCCGCCTTCGGGCGCCGCGGATACCGAGACGGTGGGCACCTGGCCCGAGTCGCCCGGACGGCTCGGTACCCGCTCGGGTGGCGGCCACAGCTCCACCACGGCCAACAGGAAGTCGTGGCCGGGGAGTCCGAGCGCATCGGCGTACCTCCGGAGCGACCGCAAGGTCTCGACCCGGTCGCGCATCCGGGAGACCGCGCCGCTTTCCAGGTCCTCCACCTCACCGCTGGTCAGTGCGGCCAAGGAAGCAGCCTCTTCCACGGAGAATTCGGCCTGCTGGCGGGCAAGGCGAAGTGACCGACCGATGTCGGGCAGCGAAGCTGACGCCACTTTCATGTCCCGTGGCGAGGGCCGGCTGTCGCGATGCAGTACCATGCACACCCTTCCGTCTGCGTACAGACCACAAGATCGTACCCGGTGGGTCAGAGATCGCCGGAGCGCGGTCCCCGGATCAGAAGAGGTGCAGGGCGCTGAGGGGCCACACGCGTAGCTCGACCTTGCCCACAATGAGGGAGCGGGGAATGGGACCCCAGTACCGGCTGTCGCAGGAGTCCTGGCGGTTGTCGCCCATGACGAAGTACCGGTCGGGCGGTACGTGGTACGGGCGGGCCAGGTTCGTGGCGGACCCCGCGGGCCCCTGCGAGGTGAGCCCCTTCTCGGAGGCCGGAAGCCAGGTCTCGTCCAGCCGCTTGCCGTCTATGTAGACATTGCCTCCGAACAGCCACAGGGTGTCTCCGGGGAGCCCGATCACCCGTTTGACCAGGTCATCGACCGGAGGCCCGCCGCAGTTCTCGAAGGGTGGGCGTGCGAAGACGACGATGTCACCGCGGTGGACGCCGTGGAGGTGGTAGCTCAGCTTGTCCACCAGGATCCGGTCGCCGATCTGGAGGGTGGGTTCCATCGATCCCGAAGGAATGAAGAAGGTCTGGACCACGAAGGTGCGCAGCAGCAGGGCCACCGCCAGAGCCACCACCACGACTACGACGCCCTCGCGCAGCCAGTGGGAGCGCCGGCCGCCCGCTGCCGGAAGGGTGGCGCCGGGTTGACCTGTGCCGCCTCTTCCCGGGGTGGTCCGGGGGGCGGCATTGTCCGCGACCATCGTCGGCTCGGGGGGAGTGGGAGGCACCGCTGGCAGGCTAGACGGCGGCTGGGGCCACAGTTGCCGTGTCTTGCCCTGATCGCAGAAGGCGACCCGGCACCGCCCCGGTGGCCACGCCGTCGCGCACGGTCTCCACACCATTGACCAGGACCCGGACCACTCCGCGCGAGCCGGCGAAGAGCCGGGGCGTGTCTCCGGGGAGGTCGTAGACCAGGCGGGCCGGCTCGGAGCCGACGGTGGTGGGGTCGAAAACGAAGAGATCGGCGGCGAAGCCCTCGGAGACCAGGCCGCGCTCACGCAAGCCGAAGAGCTGTGCCGGCTGCCCGGTCATCATGTGAACCGCCTTCTCCACCGGCACCAGCTTCCTCCCGTGCAGGCAGTCATCGAGGAACGCCGTCGGGTAGTTGCTTCCGCACATGCGGTCGAGGTGGGCGCCGGCATCGGATCCTCCGACCATGGCCCGCGGGTCACTCCAGATCTCCGCCCGCATGGCCCAGGTCGACTCGTCGCCGTCATCGGTGTTGGGCCACAAGACAGTCCGCAGGTCATCAGCCAGCACGATGTCGAGCAGCGTGTCAAAGGGTGCGGTGCCGCGCTCGGCTGCAATGTCGGCCACGGTCCGGAACGCGCAACCTTCGTTGGCCGCCGTGTACGTATCGCCGATGACGTAGGTGCCCCAGCGGGCCAATCCCCGGAACACACCCGCCTCCTTGCTGCGGGCACGCTCGTCCAGCAGGGTGCGGACCGCCGGGTCGGCCAGCTTGGCCATCCGCTCGGCCGGCGGCAGGCCCATGATGTCGCCCCACCCGGGGATGAGGAAGAGCGCGCAATGGGTGCGGAAGCTCATGTTCATGGGCACCAGGGTGGGCATGGTCAGGGCGACGATCTGCCCGCCGGCCGCCGCCGCGGTCGACGATGCGGACAATTGGTGCTCTATGCGATCGGCCGATCGGGCATCGACCGTGAGCACGTTCCAGTTGAGGGGGCGTCGTGCGGTCACGCTCATGGCGGTCATGAGGTCCACCTCTTCGGGGCTGAAGGAGTCAAGGCAACCGTTGGTGATGTACTCGAGGGTCGTCCCCTCGTGGGTCTCGACCTCCTCGCAGAAGGCCAACATCTCGCGGCGGTCGGCGTGGCGCGAGGTGATCGGCCTCCCATCGCCGTCGGAATGGGTCCGTGACTGCGATGACGAGAAGCCCAGCCCGCCGGCGCTCAGTGACTGCCCGAGCAGGGCGCGCATGGCAGCGATCTCCTGGTCGGTCGCCACCTCTTCGGCACGGGCCGACCCCATGACCTTGCGCCGCAGGGCACAGTGGCCGACGAGGAATCCGGCGTTCACGCCCAGATTCCCCTCGAGCGCGTCGAGGTACTCGGCGAAGGTCGACCAGGTCCAGGGCACACCCTTCTCCAGTGCGGCAAGCGGCATACCTTCGACCTTCGCCATCATCTGCCGGATGTAGTCGGCATCCTCGGCATTTATCGGGGCCAGCGTGAAGCCACAGTTCCCACCGATGACCGAAGTCACTCCGTGCAGGTTGGAGGGGGAGGCCGAAGGGTCCCAGAAGAGTTGGGCGTCGTAGTGGGTATGGGGGTCAATCACCCCGGGAGCCACCATGAGCCCGCTGGCGTCGAGTTCTCTCCCCCCCGCTTCCTCCACCATCCCCACCGTGGCGATACGGCCCTGGCGGATGCCGACGTCGGCCTTCCGACCCGGTTCACCGGTGCCGTCGATGACCGTGCCGGATCGGATGACGTAGTCGAGCATGAATCCTCCGGATGGTGGGTTCGGGGGGGGGCGTACGGAAAAACTGACGGCCCGTCAGCTTAACGTCGAACCGACACCGCTCCCGGGTCGGTGCACGTCAGCGCGCCACCGCGCTCAGGTCCCCGCGCCCGCGCCGCATTCATGCCGGGGCGCCCCATCGACCAGGGCCCGTGACCCGGCGCCGTGGCGAGCCGGTCCGAGGGCGACGGCGCACTCAAGTTGCCTGTGGACAACCCCTGCGTGCCTGGGAAACCCGTGTGTCTCCCTTTTCCGTCCCCAAGTCATCCACAGGCAGGAGTCCCGGTCCCGCCCGGAACGGGTTTTCGGGGGGTCACGGTACGTGCTTTGCTCTGAGGGTGCGCCCGTCCACCGTCCGGCCCCAGGACCGCCGTCCATGGTGCTGAGCCTCCATCCCAACGCCGAAGGCGTACTGCCCGGTCATCTCCTGGAACGAGCCATCAGAGCCGGCTATGTGGATGCCGGGCGGTTCAACATCCCCGAGGCCAATGTGCAGCCGGCCAGCCTCGATCTGCGCCTGGGTGAGCGGGCACTCCGCATCCGGTGCAGCTTCCTGCCCGGTGCCGACACGGTGGAGCGCAAGCTGAAGGACTACGTCCTCGACGAGATCGACCTGCGGGGCGACGGTGCGATGCTCGAAGCCCGCTGCCCCTACCTCATTGAGCTCAAGGAGCGGCTCGACCTCCCGGCCGGGTTGCATGGCAAGGCCAATCCGAAGAGCTCGACTGGCCGCATAGACGTCTTCACCCGCGTCATCACCGATCACAGTGACCGGTTCGACGAGGTGGCCGCCGGCTATCAGGGCCCCCTCTACCTAGAGGTCGTGCCCTTGTCGTTCGCCATCCGGGTCAAGGAAGACCTGACGTTGAACCAGCTCCGCCTCACCATAGGGCGACCCAACCTGAGCGACGACGAGGTGCGCCAGGCCCATGCCCGGGAGCCCATCCTCTTCCGGGAGGGTGAGGCGGTCCCCGAAGAAGGGCTCGTGCTCTCCGACGGGCTCTTCCTCGGCCTCGATCTCCACGGCGACGAATTGGGCCGGGTCGGCCACAGCACCCGGGACAGCGCACCCCTCCTCGACCTCACGGCCGGGGGCGAGGTCGACCCGGCGCCGTTCTGGGATCCCGTGATCCGCGAGGAGGGTGACCGCCTGGTCCTCTCCCCCAAGCGCTTCTACCTCCTCATTTCGCATGAGGCGGTGAGCATCCCGCCCTACCTGGCCGCCGAAATGAAGGCCTACGACCCCACCAGCGGGGAGCTGCGTACCCACTACGCGGGGTTCTTCGACCCCGGTTTCGGATTTGATGCCGGTCGCAGGTTCCGCGGTTCCCGGGCCGCGCTGGAGGTCAGGGCCCACGACGTGCCGTTCATGGTCGAGAACGGGCAGGCCGTGTGCAAATTGACCTTCGAGCGCATGCTCGAAGAGCCGATGACGCTTTACGGCTCGGACATGGGCTCTTCCTATCAACAGCAGGAAGAGACGCTGAGCAGGTATTTTCGGCGAGCTCAGGAGCGGCCCTCCGCGGGTGGTGCGGGCTAAAGTTGCAAAGCGGTTGCGGCTGGCGCAATTCACGTCTTGTTCCGTAGTTCGCCGAGGTACCCCCCCGTTTCCTTCACAGAGGGGCGCCACCCCCGATGTGACCAGGGCATGTCCCCATCCACCGGGAGGTGGGAGGAGAGGCCCGAGGTACCGGCGGAAGGGTGGGTGCGATGGAGAGTGGGGGACCCGTGATTGGGCAGCCGGAAAGCGAAGAATCCAAGAGCCTTGAGGAGGTCTTCCTCGCCCATGAGTTCGGCCAGGCACCGTCAACCGATGGGTCCGCGGACCTTGACGACGGCGGTGCGCCGGCGGCGCCCCTCACGCCTTCTCAGGTGCGGCGCAACCGGGCCGCGGGAGCGGCGAGCGGCCTGGCAGCCCTGCTCGTCGTCGCCCTGGGTCTGGTGGGTAACCAGGGACAGCCGAAGCCACCCGGTTTCATCTCGGCGCAACCGCCGGTGACGGGGGCGACCGCGAAGGCGAGCGGTGCCGCTGCGACGAGCCCGGTAGGAGCCGCGGCCGGCAACGGGAGCCGCACCGGCAGCGCGACGGCGATCCGGTTCTCCCGGACCGCCTCCGGGAGCACACTCGCCCTCGTCGGAGGGGCCACGACCGCGACCTTGGTCAGCACAACCGGTACTGCCGGCACCGGCAATCCCGTCGTTGCTGCGGGACCGGGGAGCCCCGCGGCGGATGCGACAGCTCCGGCCCAGCCCACGGCGCCATCGGGCGGCGGAGGTACGGCCACTCCGTTAGATGCCCTCCTGAAGCAAACGGTCGCCTCCGTCGGCAAGAAGCTGCCCCCGGTGGCACCGCTCACCACGCTGCTGGGGCGCGTGGCCTGAAAGGTGAGCCGATCGCGAGCGCTGGGCCCGCGGCCACGCCGCCCCGCGTCTGGTAAGCCTGGGAGTTCCACCCCGTCGGGAGCGGGCACGAGCGAGGTCAGGCATGCACTACGAGAATCTGGGAGAGTCCGGGCTGCGGGTGTCGAGAGTCTGCCTGGGCATGATGGGCTTCGGGAACGGCAGCGAGCGACCGTGGGTGATCGATGAGGAGGCAGCCGAGCCGATCGTCAGGGCGGCCGTGGAGGGTGGCGTCACCTTCTTCGACACCGCGGACACCTATTCGGGCGGGGCCAGCGAGAAGGCGACCGGGAGGCTGGTCTCCAAGTACCTGACCCGCGACGAGGCGGTGATCGCCACCAAGGTATTCATGCCCATGACCCCGGGAGAGAACGGCGGCGGCCTGTCGCGCAAGCACATCCTCTCGGGCATCGACGCCTCGCTGACCCGGCTCGGAATGGACTACGTCGACCTCTACCAGATCCACCGTTGGGATCCCCGCACGCCGATTGAGGAGACGATGGGTGCACTGCACGACGTGGTCCGGGCCGGCAAGGCCCGCTACATCGGTGCCAGCAGCATGTTCTCCTGGCAGTTCGCCAAGGCGCAGTACACGGCGGAGCGGAACGGCTGGACCAGGTTCGTCTCCATGCAGAACCACTACAACCTGATCTACCGGGAGGAGGAGCGCGAGATGATCCCGCTCTGCCTCGACCAGGGTGTCGGCTGCATCCCCTGGAGCCCGCTGGCCCGGGGAGTCCTGGCCGGCACCCGCACCCGGGACGGGGGTCGGCACACCACGCGCTCGACCACGGACCCCTTCACCGACTACCTGTACGAGCAGCCCACCGACTTCGATGTCGTGGAGGCCGTTCAGGAAGTGGCCGGCGGGCGCGGCGTCCCCATGGCTCAGGTGGCCTTGGCCTGGCTTCTGTCCAAGAAGGGGGTGGCGGCGCCGATCGTCGGTTCGACCAAGTTGGCGCATCTCACCGACGCCCTGGCCGCCGAGGCGCTCTCCCTCACCGACGACGAGGTGGCGCACCTTGAGAAGCCCTACGTGGCGCACCCGGTTCTCGGCCACTTTTAGGGGAGGCGGCCGGGGGCCCGCTAGGGTCGGCGACCAGGGACATCATCGTTCACCAACTACATGGGGGTCTCATGCGGGTCGAGCTGACGGTGGCGGACTTCCTGCGTCGGGCCGCGCTCGTCCACGGTGAGCGGACGGCGGTGGTCGACGAGCCGGGCGTGCCCGGATCCTTCGGTGACCTGACCTACGCCGGCCTGGAGGCCCGGGCCCGGGGGATGGCCCGGGCACTCGACGACCTGGGTGTCGGCCACGGTGAGCGGGTGGCCATCGTCAGCCCGAACTCGGGCCGCTTCCTGGTCTCCTACTTCGGGGTCAGCGCCTTTGGCCGCGTCCTGGTACCCATCAATTTTCGGCTCACTGCCGAGGAGATCAGCTACGTGGTCGGGCACTCGGGTGCGTCCGTCCTCTTGTACGACCCGGATCTCACCGACGAGGTGGCCGCCATAGGAGTGGCACACCGGTTCGCCCTGGACGGAACCGATGACGCCCCCCTGTTCGCGCCGGCTCCCGAGGGTGCGCAGCCGCGCCCCTGGCCGGTGGATGAGGACGCCACCTGCTCGATCAACTACACCTCGGGCACCACCGCCCGTCCCAAGGGCGTGCAGCTGACCCATCGCAACTGCTGGATCAACGCCGCCATATTCGGCTGGCACACCGGGGTCAGCGATCGCGACGTGCTGCTGCACACGCTGCCCATGTTCCACTGCAACGGGTGGGGCATGCCCTACGCCGTCACCGGCATGGCGGGGAAGCACATCGTCCTGCGCAAGGTCGACGGTGAGGAGATACTCTCCCGGGTGGCACGCCACGGGGTGACCCTGCTCTGCGGCGCCCCCGCCGTGGTCACCGCCATCCTCGATGCGGCGGCGACCCGCCGGGCCCGGGGTCAAGACGTCCCCGGCCGCGGCACCGTGCGCATGGTCGTGGCCGGTGCACCGCCGCCGTCGAAGACCATTGAGCGGGTGGAGACCGAGCTGGGGTGGGAGTTCATTCAGATCTATGGGCTCACCGAGACGGCGCCCCTGCTCACCATCAACCGCTCGATCCCCGAGTGGGACGGTGACGGCGCCGGCGACAGGTCGCTGCGCCTGAGCCGGGCGGGCGTACCGGCTATCGGCGTGGAGATCGCCATCGACGACGAGGGCGAGGTCCTGGCTCGCTCCAACCACGTCTTTGCCGGCTACTGGGATCAACCAGCGGAGACAGGGGCTGCCCTGACCGGGGGCTGGTTCCACACCGGCGATGGCGGCTACCTCGACGGCGCCCACCTCGTCATCGCCGACCGCAAGAAGGACGTGATCATCACCGGCGGCGAGAACGTCTCTTCCATTGAGGTGGAGGACTGCCTGTACCAGCATCCCGAGGTGGCCGAGGTGGCCGTGATCGGCGTGCCCGATGAGAAGTGGGGAGAGACGATCAAGGCACTGGTGGTGCTGCGCGGGGATGCGACCGCCACCGAGGCTGAACTGATCGCCCACTGCCGGGCCCGTCTGGCCCATTTCAAGGCTCCGACCACGGTGGAGCTACGCGACGGGCTCGACCGCACCGCCACCGGGAAATTGCAGAAATACAAGTTGCGCCAGCCCTACTGGGCCGGGCGTGAGAAGGCCATCAACTGAACGGGCTGGCCCGGAACGACCGCTCCTCCAGCACCAGCGTGCCCTCCGGGCCGAAGGTCACGGCCACCTCTCCGGCGATCAGGCGGTCCAGCGGATCGCCGGCGATGGCGCGGCGCCACCCCGTATCGAGCCGGCTGGGCCCCCCGCTCAGCCGCTGTGCGATGTCGGCGCGCGTGGCCAGGAGGCCCTGATCGAAGGAGAGGTTGTCGGCGATGTGGCGCACCAGGCCCGTGCAGACGGCCAGGGCGGCCGGCGGAACCAGGGCGTCCTTCCCCTCGGGTGGCAACCTCAGCTCCCCCGGAGGCAGGTTGAGCCCACGGTGAACGGCTTCCAGGATGGCCGCCGCACCCCTTTGGGCCAAATGTCGCCCGTCCACGCCGCGCAGGTTCCGGAGCTCCCCCTCGTCACGGGGCGGCCGCTGGGCGACGGCGAGGAGGCCGAGGTCCGAGAGGACGGTCCTCCGGGGACGGTCGGTTGCCGCCGCCTTGCGCTCCCGCCACGCGGCCACCTCCTGGGCGACGGCGCGGGCGCGGCCCGACATGCTCCTGACATCGCCCATCTTCCACCAACTCTCCTCGGGCACCCGCGTCCGAGGCTGGTCTCCGAGCACCTGAGCGCACTCTTCGAGGGCCCATTCCAGGCGTCCCAGGGCTGCGAGCTTCTCGCTCAGGACGGCACGCAACTCAAGGAGGTAGGCGACGTCATTGGCGGCGTAGGTGAGCTGCCGATCAGAGATGGGTCGGTGGATCCAGTCGGAGAGCCGGTCGGCCTTGGGCAGCGAGACCCCGAGGATCTGATCGGCCAGACGAGCCAGGGACGGGGAAGACAGGCCCAGGAAGCCGGCCACGATCTGGGTGTCGAAGACAGTGGCCGGCGTGGCGCCGCAGGCCGCGGTGAGCACCTGAAGATCCTGTTCGGCCGCGTGGGCCACCGCGACACCGGGACCGGAGAAGAGGTGGGCCAGGGGTCCGGGGTCCACGGCCAGTGGGTCCACCAGGGCCACCTGGTCACGCCACGCCAGCTGAATCAGGGCCAGTTGCGGATAGTACGTGCGCTCGGTGTGGAACTCGGTGTCGATACCGTAGAATTCCTCGGCAGCCACCTCGGCACACAGGTCCTCAAGGCGCTGGCGGTCGGTGATCGGGTTCGGGCCGGCCGTCGACCTGGTCATGACCGGAAGTCTGGCGCGATCCGGCGCGGCGCGCCCACTTCGGGCGTCCGACCGCAGCGGTCTCGCGTGGGCGATCGGCAGGGGCGCGGGTAGACTTGAGCCCGATCCCGACGGGGCCCGTGGGCTGCGCATTCGGGAGCGGACGGACGGATGTGACTAATGGCACTAGCCAGCTTGCCCGATCTTGGATAAGGGTGAGAGAGGCATTGCATTCCTGAGGGGGGACGGCGTCATGATCACGAGAAAGATGTTTGGACGAGAGCGGGTACAATCACGCACGGGCGCCCCAGCGCGTGAGCCACTTCGTCTCATGGAACCCAACCACGACGCAACTCCCGAACCGACGCCGGCCCAAGCAGTTGGGAGTGTTGAGTCGATGTTCGATCAGTTCACCACGGTGGGTGGCAGCGAGCCGCCACCGGGTGCCAAGTCCCCACGGTCGGGGAAGTACGACCACCTCTGGCAGCTCTCCATGGCCGATCCCCACACCGGATTGGCGAATAAGCTCCTTCTGCTCGACCGCTTGGCCCAGGCGCTCACCCGGCGCCAACGGCACGGCGGCCAGGTGTTCGTCTGCCACATCGATCTGGCAAATCTCGGAGAGATCAACTTTGAGCTCGGCTACGCCAGCGGGAACGAAGTGCTCTGCGAGATGACCCGCCGCCTGACGGCGATCCTGCGCACCGAGGACACCATCGGGCGGGTCGCCGGAAGCGAATTGGTGGCTGTGATGTCGGTCAGCGACGAACCAGCCGTCGACATGTTGACCCAGCGGCTCCGAGCGACCCTCGATGATCCGGTTGTCGTCGGTGGGCACAAGGTTCAATTTCAGGCGGTCGTCGGTATTGCCGTGGCCCGGGACTCCGAATCAGCCGAGGACGTCCTGTCCCGAGCTGATCGCGCCACCCGGGCGGGGAACAGGCAGGAGCGAGGGCTCGGCGGCTGAAACTCCGGCAACGCACGGCTCAGAATCCGGCCGGCGTGGTCCGTTGAGCATCAAATTGTCCCCAATAGGGGAATATTGGATCTAGTGGCCCACACCCCATCCGGGCGACGATGGCAGTAATGTCGATGTACAGCGAGTTGCTCAGCGTTCTGTGCGCGGACGCCGACCCCTTGGTGCTCCCCGAGTCACAGGACGAGATGGTGGTCATCCTGCTCCAGTGCCGCCAGCGCCTGCAGGAAAAAGGGTCCGGTGATGGGCGGGTCATGGCCGAAGAACTGGCGCTTGAACTCGATCACGACCGCATGCTCCTGCGGCTGTGCTCCGCCGTGGGAATTCAGGGCGATCCCGAGCTCTTCGTCAATCCGATCGCCGAGCGCCTTCGGCTTGAGGAACTGCTCCAGAAATGCGGGGTCGACTTCCGCACCCTCGCCGACGCACGCCGGGTGACCGCCTGACCGGACCACCCGGGGAGTCCCCGCCGGCCCACCGGGTCCGCCGTGCCCTCAGGCGGGGGGGCCGGACAACTTCCTTTCGGCCAGGACGGCGGCGTACACAGCCGCCTCGGTCCGCCGGCGCATCCCGAGCTTGGCCAGCAGGCTCGAGACGTAGTTCTTGACGGTCGTCTCCGCCAGGAAGAGTTCCTCCGCGATCTGGCGGTTCGACCGACCGCGCGCGATCAGTTCGAGGACCTTGCGCTCCTGAGGAGTGAGAATGGTGAGGCGCGATTCCGCCTCGTGATCCTTGCGCAGCCTGTCGAAGAGGTCTTCGGTCAGGTTGCGGTCGAGGAGGGAGACCCCCCGGTTCACCCGACGGATGTCGCCCAGGAGGTCCCGGCTGCCGACTTCCTTCAAGACGTACCCGTAGGCACCCGCCATGATGCTGGCAAAGAGAGCATCGTCGTCAGAGTACGACGTGAGCATGAGGCACCGGATTCTCGGGTAGAGGGATTGCACTTCACGGCACACTTCGATGCCGTTGCCGTCGGGCAGCCGCACGTCGAGGATGGCCACGTCGGGCTGCGAGGCCCCTATGTCCGCCAATCCCTGCTCGGCGGTGCCCGCCTCGCCCACGACCTCCATGTCGTCCTCGGCCTCCAGCAGGGCACGCAAGCCGGTCCGGACCAGCTCATGGTCATCGAGGAGAAAGACCCGGATCGTCATTTCCCCAATATTGGCATGACGGGCACCGGCGTGGTCGCGAACGGGCGGTGAAGTACCGATCACCGGCCACTAGCCTTGGCGGCGTGCAGCCCTTCGACTTGATTGACGATCCAGTCAAGCTGCGCCGGCTGGTGCGCGCCATCATGATGCTGGACGGCGAGCTCAGCCTGCCCGTCGTGCTCCGGCGCATCGTCGAGGAGGCCCGCGACCTGGTCGACGCCCAATACGGCGCGCTCGGTGTGCTGAGCGAGACTCGCAACTCCCTCGATCAATTCCTCACGGTGGGCCTCGACCCCGAGGAGGAGCAGAAGATCGGGCCCCGACCGACTGGTCGCGGCGTCCTCGGCACCCTGATCGCGGACGCCATCCCCCTGCGCCTGGCCAACCTCCGGGAGAGCCCGGACAGCTACGGTGTGCCCGGCAATCATCCGATCATGACCTCATTCCTGGGGGTCCCGGTGCGCGTCCATGGCGAGGTGTACGGCAACCTCTATCTCACCAACAAGACGAACGCGGAGGAGTTCTCCGACGATGACGAGGCCACCGTCATGGCGTTGGCCATGGCGGCGGGAATTGCGATTGAGAACGCCCGGCTCCATGCCGTGGTGCGGGACTACACGCTTACCGAGGATCGGGATCGCATCGCCCGCGACCTTCATGACTCAATCATTCAGCGGCTCTTCGCTGTCGGCCTCTCGCTGCAGGGCACGGCCCGCATGGTCGACCGTCCCGAGGTGGCCAGCAGGATCAGTGACGCCATCGACAAGCTCGATGAGACAATTCGCCAGCTCCGCACGGCGATCTTCGACCTTGAGGTCACCATCAACAAGGAGGGATTCCGGCCCAAGGTGCTTGACCTCCTGCACGAGTTGAAGCCGATGCTGGGGACGCATCCCCAGGTGACCTTCAGCGGACCGGTCGATACCGCCATCACCGGATCGCATTCCGACCATGCGCTGGCCACGCTGCGGGAGGCTCTGACCAATGTGGGCAAGCACGCGGTGGCCACCGACGTCATCATCACGATCACCGCGGGGGACGAATTGCGCCTGGTGGTGGCCGACAACGGGCGCGGCATGAGCGACGCCGGCGACGGCGGGCGGGGCCTGAGGAACATGCGCAGCCGTGCCGAGCGACTGGGTGGTGGGCTCGATCTGGGGAAGTCCAGGGAGGGGGGGACCCGGCTCACCTGGCACATCCCTCTCGAACCGGCCGGATCGGAGCCGGACCCCGTCCCCGGAACCTAAGCGCAGGCGGGATTCCGGGAGCCGAGATCAGGCCATACCGGCGGTGAAGGCCGCCAGGGAAAGCGTGAAGTTCCCGTCGTTGATGGCGTCCACCTGACCGGTGACATCGAAGTTGAAGTAGCTCTCGAAGGCGACGTTGTTGGCCGGGTTCTTCATCCAAGAGATCATGTTGTTCACGAAGAGAGGGTCGTCGCCCAGGCCGTGCCCGTCACTGCGGATGGCCACTCCCCATTCGGTGACGGCGAGCGGGACGCCCTGGGCGGCTGCGAACTGCTGGGACGCGACCAGGGTGGGGAGCGTGGTCTGGTTCCAGACGTTGGTCGGGGTCATCGGGTTGGCCCAGCTCTGGTCGTAGACGTCGATGGCGATGTCGTCGACGTAGGCCTTGCCCGGGTAGGCCAGGGAGACGTCGTAACCCCCGTTGACGGCCTGGGTGGTGAAGGCCGAGGCGTCGGGGTTCCAGACGAACCTGAAGTTCGCACCGGCCACCGAGCGCATGGCGGTGACGATCTGGCGGAAGTAGGCCGCGTAGCTGGCCTCGGCAGCCGGGGTGGAGGCGGCCCAGGTGTACCAGTTCCCGTCGAACTCCCAACCGAGGCGGAGGTAGGCGTTGGACTCACCACCGGCGATCAAAGTCTGCGCCAGGGTCACGTAGTAGTTGTTGTAGGCCCCGGTGGCGCCCTGGGCCAAGGTACCCATGGGGGTGCCGTTGGAGTCGGTGGGGATGATGGGCACGCCCAGCGAAAGGGTGTAGCCGCTGCCGGCCCACCCGCCACCGAGCATCCAGGAGAGGCTCCCGCCGGCACCGTCCATGCCGGCCCACCCGCTGGAGCCCGGGAGGTAGTCCGAGGCGATGGTGGGGTGGGTGCCGGTGGAGGCGCCGAAGGCGGTCACGCCTGCCGGGTTGACACCGCCAGCGTAGGCACCCTGGAGAAGCGAGCTGTTGACCGGGGGTGTGACGGCCGGGGGTGTGACGGCCGGGGGTGTGACGGCCGGGGGTGTGACGGCCGGGGGTGTGACGGCCGGCGAAGAGCTCGCCAGTGAGGGGGTGAAGGCTGAGGGCGTGCCGTCGGTGGCCACCAAGGTGTAGCCGGCCGTCGAGGGGTTGACGATCATGCCGGCGACCGACTGGCCGCTGCCACCCAGGGACCCGTAGAAGGGGGCGTCGCCGAAGCCGAAGATGCCGCCGTCCGACGCCACAAGCCAGTAGCCGCCGCCATCGGGCGTGGCCAACATGCCGACAATGGGCTGGGTCAGGTGGATGGCGCCCGTGGACCCGAAGAAGGGGGCGTCGCCGAAGCCGAAGATCCCGCCGTCGGAAGCGACCATCCAGTAACCGCTGCCGTCAGAGGTGGCTGCCATCCCGACGATCGGCTTGTTCAGGTGGATGGCGCCGGTCGACCCGTGGAACTGAGCGTCGCCGAAGCTGAAGATCCCGCCGTCGGTGGCCACCAGCCAGTAGCCCTTGCCGCTGGGCGTGGCCGCCATGCCCACAATGGGCTTGTTCAGGTGGATGGCGCCGGTGGACCCGTGGAATTGGGCGTCGCCGAAGCTGAAGATCCCTCCGTCGGACGCCACCAGCCAGTAGCCACCTCCGCTGGGCGTGGCCTCCATGCCGACAATCGGGAGAACCGGGCGGACGCCCGAGAGGGCGGGTGAACCGAAGATGGGAGCACCATCGAACGCCGAGATGGCGCCGGTGCCGGTGACCGTCCAGAACCCGCCGTTGGGGTCGGCTGCCATCATTTGGCCACCGCTGTAGGCAGAATTGGTGGTCCGGGAGGCCACGGCCTGGGCTGAGTTGATCGCCCCGAGACCGAAGGTGGCGGAGAGTGCTCCCAGGGCGACCGCCAGGCTGGCGATGCGTCCGAAGCGAAGCGGGGGCCTGGCCTCCGTCGTCTGCGTGATCTCTCGCACTTTTCCCCCGTAACCCTGAGAAATCGGGCCGCGGGGTAAATAGCGATGCACGGTCTGCTATTTCGGCGGCTCGGCTGACTCAGAGAGTCCCGTTTGCTTTGCGTCCCACCCTCGCGAGTGGTTTGCCTTTTCGATTGCTTCCGACACCCACACTGATTGACTTCCGGACCTGCCTCAAGGGACAAATGGACTATTTCGACGTGGCCTTGACCAGGAGCAACCGGTTTGCAACGAAGATCGCAGCGGGGCGGCCCCTCCGGGGAAGGGGGCGGAACGGACCGGCGGCGCCGTCGGAGAATGGCCGGGGAGTCGGCCATACTGGTCGGCCGGCAGATGCGGGCCCGAAGTGACCAGGGCCATTGCGCTGGTGGCCCCCACGAAAGGACCGGTTCATGACGACTGCCACGTTGGATTCCGTCAGCGCGCCGGGCCTGGTGGCGGCGCGTGCCGTGGACCTCGTCAAGACGTACGGGTTGGGTGACGCCGCCGTCAACGCCTTGGCGGGCATCAACGTCGAGTTCGAGAAGGGCAGGTTCACTGCGGTCATGGGCCCGTCGGGGTCGGGCAAGTCCACCCTCATGCACTGCATGGCCGGTCTCGACCGGCCGACCTCGGGGCACGCCTTCGTCGGCGGGCAGGACCTGGCGCTGCTGGACGACTCGGGCATGACCGAGTTGCGACGGGACCGGATCGGCTTCGTCTTCCAGTCGTTCAACCTCGTGCCCACCCTCACGGCGCGCGAGAACATCACCCTGCCTGTGGACCTGGCCGGAAAGAAGGTCGACCGGGCCTGGTTCGATTATCTGGTGGAGCAGCTGAGCATTGCCGATCGACTGTCCCACCGGCCCATTGAGATGTCCGGGGGCCAGCAGCAACGTGCCGCCTGCGCCCGGGCGTTGATAAGCCGTCCTGACCTGATTTTCGCGGACGAGCCCACGGGCAACCTCGATTCCAACTCTTCGGCCGAGATGCTGGCCTTTCTCCGGCGCTCGGTCACCGAGTTCGCACAGTCGATCGTCATGGTCACGCATGACCCGCGCGGCGCCGCCTATGCCGATCGGGTGGTCTTCCTGGCTGACGGCCGCGTGGTGGGTGCCCTGGCCTCACCGACGGCCGACACGGTGCTGGAGCGGATGAAGCAGCTGGGCAACTGATATGTGGAAGGTCACATTGAAGGGTCTGCTGGCCCACAAGTTCCGCCTGGGGCTGACCGCCCTGGCCATCGTGCTCGGAGTGACCTTCATCTCCGGGACCCTCGTTCTCACCGACACCCTCCACAACACGTTCACCACATTGTTCGGCAGCATCTACCAGCACGTCGACTTCGAAATCCGGGGTCATGCCGCCTTTGCCGACAACACCGGCGGAGGTGGCGTCGTCCGCAAGCCGATACCCGATTCCCTCATTGCCGCGGTCCGCCGGGTGCCGGGCGTCGCCTTTGCCGAGGGAAACGCCTCCGGGTACGCGCAGTACATCGCCCGTGACGGGAAGGCGGTCACCACCGGTGGGGCGCCATCGATCGGAGTGGCCTTTGACACCAATCCCCAGCTCTCTGTCCTGCACCTGGTCGCAGGCGTTGCGCCCAAGACCTCCCATGACGTCCTGATGGATGCCGGCACCGCGCGCACGTACCACTTCACGGTCGGCAATCACGTCCGTATGCTTCTTGCCGGGCCTCCGCAGACGTTCACCATCACGGGGATCGTCATGTTCGGCTCCGCCGACAACCTGGCCGGTGCGACTCTCGCCGCCTTCACGCTTCCCACGGCGCAACAGCTGTTCGGAAAGATCGGTCACGTCGACGCCATCGACATTGTGGTCGCTTCCGGAGCCGACAAGGCAACCGTGGAACACAGGATTGCCCGATCCCTGCCGCACGGGGTCGAGGTGGTCACCGGGCAGACGGTCGCCGACGAGCAGGCGGGCGCCATCAACAGGGCGTTGTCGTTCTTCTCGACGGCGCTCCTGGTGTTCGCATTCATTGCGCTGTTCGTCGGCGGATTCACGATCTTCAACACGTTTTCGATCATCGTCGGTCAACGCACCCGCGAGCTGGCGCTCCTGCGGATTGTGGGTGCGAGCCGCCGGCAGGTCTTTCGCTCGGTCCTCCTTGAGGCCGCCCTGGTCGGCCTGACCTCGTCTCTGATCGGCCTGGGGCTCGGGGTCCTGTCCGCCAAGGGCCTGGAGGCGCTGCTTGGCGGTTTCGGTATCACACTTCCGTCGGGGCCTCTGGTCTTCGGGGTGCGAACTGTGGCGGCGGCACTCCTGGTCGGGGTCGGAGTCACCGTGGTCTCCGCAGTCAGTCCGGCCCGCCGGGCCGTGAGGATCCCTCCGGTGGCGGCCATCGTGTCGTACGCCGGAGAGCTCGAGGTGTCATCGCGGCGGCGCATCACCATCGGGGGCATCATCACGGTTGTCTCCATCGCCGTGCTGGGGCTGGGGTTGACATTGCCGGCGATCCAGCTGGTCGGACTCGGTGCGGTGGGGACGTTCATCGGTGCCGGCATGCTGGCGCCGAGCATCGCCCGACCCATTGCCAGCGCCCTCGGTCGCCCGCTCGCCCGCGTCCTCGGGGTCTCCGGTCGGCTGGGTCGGGAGAACTCCATGCGCAGTCCCCGGCGCACCGCCCAGACGTCTTCCGCCCTCATGGTCGGACTGGCACTGGTCTCGGCCATCTCCGTGTTCGGGGCATCGTTGTCAAAATCGGCAACCAGCAGTGTCAACAACGCCATCAATGCGGACTTCATCATTTCGGCCACGGGTGTCGGAGCCGGGAGATTCAGCCACGCGGTGGAAGCCACGGTTTCGAAGGTGCCGGGCGTCACGGCAACTTCGACGGTCTACACCGGAGAGTTCGAAATCGGGCACGCGCTGGCCACCCTGACCGGAATCTCGACCGACCACCTGGCCGACACCGTGATCCTGCGTATGCAAGCCGGCACCGGTGGAGCTGCCCTGGCGGCCGGTGCACTGCTCATTGACGCGACCACGGCCGATTCCAAGCACCTCTCCGTTGGCTCGGTGGTGCCGGTCAAGTTCGCCCAGACCGGGAACGCGACCATGCGCATCGGCGGGATATTCAAGGCCAACGCCCTCATCGGCCGCTACGTGGTGGGTGACGGGTTCTTCCTGTCGCACTTCAACGACCCGCTTCCGGTGGCCGTCCTCCTCCGATCGGCCAGCGGTGCCGGAGGCATTGAGCACGCCGTCGCCCGGGTGCTCCACGCGTACCCGAACCTGCAGGTCCAGACGCGCGCCCAGTTCGAGAAGTCACAGGAGGCGATGGTCAACCAGTTGCTGGGCCTGGTCTATGCCCTGCTGGCGCTGGCCGTCCTCATCGCCCTCATCGGGATCGTCAACACGCTCATGCTCTCCGTCTTCGAGCGCACCCACGAGATCGGGCTCCTCCGGGCCGTCGGGATGAAGCGCCGCCAGATCCGAGCCATGATCCGCTCGGAGTCGGTGATCCTGGCCGTCTTCGGCGCCATCATCGGGCTCGTCATCGGCACCGCCCTCGGCGTCGCCCTGGCCTCCTCGCTGAAGCAGCAGGGCATCACCGACATTGTCGTACCGTTCAGCAACCTGGTGATTTTCCTTGTCATTGCCGCACTTCTGGGACTCGGTGCGGCGAGCTGGCCTGCCCGCCGGGCGGGCAAACTCGACGTGCTGGCGGCGATCGCGGCGGAATGACCGGAGCGGTCCGGTTGGTGGGCGAGGGGGGACTTGAACCCCCACATCCTTTCGGACACAGGAACCTGAATCCTGCGCGTCTGCCTATTCCGCCACTCGCCCGAGCGACCGGACAACAGTAGTCGCTGGGTCGGGCGGCTAAATTCGACTTGATGAGCAGGTCAGACGCCCGCCGAACCCCTACCGGGCGCATCGGCCCGGTAGTCTGAACAAGACCATGGGACTCCAGCAGTTTGAGGAGCGCCTCGAGCGTCTGGTGGAGGGCACGTTGGCCAAGCCGTTTCGAAGCAACCTGCAACCAGTGGAAATTGGGCGGAGGCTGACACGCGAAATGGACTTGCACCGCCGGGTGGGGGTGCGGGGGCTCATCGCGCCGAACGCCTTCGCCGTGACGCTCGCGCCCGCAGATGTCAGCCGGTTCGCCAGCTTCATAGACGCCCTGTCACGGGAGCTGTCCGATGCCGCCCGGGAGCACGCCCGGATTGAGTCGTACTCGTTCGTGGGACCGGTGGAGGTGGAGATCTTCGAGGGGTCCGACTTGAAGTCTGGCCGCTTCACCGTGACGGCCGAGGTGCACGAGAGCGGAGACGGCGGCGTCCTGGCTGAGCTGGTGTTTCCCGACGGCCGACGTGTCGCCGTGGGTTCAGAATCCCTCGTCATAGGCCGACTGCCCGAGTGCGAGATCGTCCTGCAGGACACGAACGTGAGCCGCCGCCATGCCGAGTTGAGCCGGCGTGGCGACGGCGTGTTCATCACCGACCTGGGATCCACAAACGGCACGCGGGTGAACGGCACGCCGGTCCGGGAGCAGATGCTCGCCAATGGGGACGAGGTGAGCGTCGGGTCGACGAGACTCATCTTTGAGATGACGTGAGGGAACCGGGTGCGGTGGCATTCTTCATCGCCACGCAGAATCTGAATGCCGTCCTCCGCGTCATGCAATGGGGAGTCATGACCCTCATCTTCCTCTTCTTCTTTCGGGTGATCCGGGCCGTCTGGGTCGAGATGAGCCCCGCCACCGTACGCAAATCGCGTACGGAGCGACGCCAGGAACGGACCGATGCCAAGCCGGCTCGACCAGCGGTGAAGCGCAAGCAGCTGTACCTGCGTGTGGTCGAACCCAGCGAGCGCGAAGGTATGACCTTCGACCTTGACGATGAACTCACCATCGGGCGTTCTCCGGGCTGTGGGGTCCCGACGCCGGATGACATCTACACCTCGACGCTGCACGCCCGCCTGTTCCGGCGAGGCGATCAACTCTGGGTGGAGGACCTCGGCTCAACCAACGGCACCTACGTCAACGCAGAGAAGATCACGCAGTCACTCCGTCTGGGCAAGGGTGACATGCTTCAGGTCGGGTCGTCGGTGTTCGAGGTCACGCGGTGACCGTCCTGCGTTCGGGATCGGCCACAGATGTGGGGCGGGTCCGTAAGGTCAACCAGGACATTCCGCTGGAGTCCGACAATCTGTACGCGGTAGCCGACGGCATGGGTGGTCATGTCGGCGGCGAGGTGGCTGCGCGCGTCGCCGTGGAGTCCCTGCAGGCGGCCTTCGCCCGGGAGCCGAGCATCGTGGGACTCGGTGACGCCTTTTCCGAAGCGAACCGTGCCGTGTGGCAGGAGAGCCAGGCCAACAGCGACCTGCGGGGAATGGGCACCACCCTGACCGCGATGGCCCTGGTGGGCGGCGCCGACGGGCACGATGTCATCGCCCTGGCCAACGTGGGGGACTCAAGAGCCTACGTCTTCTCCGCGGGGCAGATCGTCCAGATCACGGCCGACCACAGCCTGGCCGAGGAACGGGTGCGACACGGCGAGATGACCGAAGAGGAAGCCGCCGTCCACCCGCAGCGGCACATCCTGACCCGGGCGCTCGGCGTCTCCCCGGAGGTCGAGACCGACATGTGGGAACTGCAGCTGCGTACGGGCGACCGCATCGTGCTCTGTAGCGACGGCCTCTCCAACGAGGTGGACTCCGAAGGTCTGGTCGAGGTGCTGGAGTCGGTGCCGGATCCGCGGGAGGCGGCTCGGCAGCTGGTTGCGCTGGCCAACGAGCACGGTGGAGCCGACAACATCACCGTGGTCGTGGTGGACGTGCTGGTGGGTGAAGATGCGTCCGGGCCCTCTTCCATCGCCATGCCGATCAGCGTCGGTGACGGTGTGCCCCCGACGCCGACCGAGGCCGCGGTGGATGGGGACACGGCGGAGGGTGCCCTCCTGACCGACGGCGCCCTTGGCGCCGACGAGGAGCTCACCGGCATCGTACGGACCGGACCGCAGGTGGCTGAGACCTCGGTGGTGGCCCGGGCGGATGCGTTGGCGCCCGGCGCCCGGCTGGGCTTCTCCGGACTGGGGACCGATCTGAGCGACGAGGGACGCGGCACTGGCGAGTTCTTCCTGGGTCACCCCGCTTCGGTGCCCGTCGCCCGCTCGAGCACCCAGGTGGACATTCCTTCCCGGCCTACCCTGCCCCCGCCTCCGGGAAAGGAGAGCCGCGGTGACCGCCGCCGCCGCCTGGGGATCCCGCGCCGCGTCACCCCTCGGGTCGTGCTCTTCCTTCTCGCCGTGGCAGCCATTCCCACGGCGGCGTACTTCGCCATCCGGTGGTACGCGTACGACAATTGGTTTCTGGCCGTGCAGGGCAATGACATTGTCATTGAGCAGGGCCACCCCGGGGGGATCCTCTGGTTCTACCCCAGGGTCGTGGTGCGGACCGATACGAAGACGTCGCAGGTTCCATCCGATGGCCTGGCCCAGATCCGCTCGGGAGTCCAGGAGGCCACGTTGCTCGGGGCGCAGAAGTACGTGGACAACTTGTACGCCCAATACGTCTTCCTGCAAAAGGCGAGCGCGTCCCCCAAGAACTCCGCCAGCAACTCCGTCGGGCCGAGCGGCACCATCCCGAACATCACGGCACCCACGACCACCACGACCACGGCGCCGACGACGACCACGGCGCCGGTGGCTAATTCCGGCAACACCGGGTGAGGCGCGGCGGCTGAATGGGGAGGCGCATCCGTTGGTTGGGTCTGGTGATGGTGTGCTCCTTCGCGCTGGTCATCGTCCAGCTGGTCAATATTCAGTTCCGGCGGGCACCCGCTCTGGCCAGTTCTCCCTTCAACCCCCGCGTGGCCGAACTGAGATTCGACAACATGCGTGGGGTCATCACGGCCTCCGACGGCTCGGTCCTGGCCAAGTCGGTCAAGGCACCATCGGGCACCTACCACTACATGCGGGTGTACCCCCAGGGGCCGTTGTTCGCGGGGGTCACGGGGTTCTCCGACAGTTTCTACGGAACACCCGGCGGAATTGAGTACCAGTACAACCAGTACCTGGAGTCCCATCCTCAGAGCCCGCAGAACCTGAGCCAGCTGATCTTCGCCAAGCCGCCTTCGGAGCCGGACAACATCACCTTGACCCTCGACCCCGTCCTGCAGAAGGCTGCCATGACTGCGCTGACGACCCTGCCCCCGAGTGCGAACAAGGACGGTGCGGTGGTGGTGCTCAACCCGACCACCGGAGCGGTCCTGGCCATGGTCTCCAACCCGACTTTCGATCCGAATGTCCTGGCCAGTACCGACGTGGCCACCCAGCAGTCCGCCCATTACCAGTATTCGCTGCCCGATCGGCCCGAAGGGTTCAAGCCGCTCCAGCCGATCGCCACCGAGGAGCGGTTCCCACCGGGCTCCACCTTCAAGGTGGTGACCAGCACGGCCGCCTACAACCTCAAGCCGAGCCTGGCCGACTATTCCTTCCCACCGGCGGTCTCCATCTCCTTCCCTGACTCGAACAAGACGCTCAGCAACGACGGGTTGTCCGCTTGCGGAGGCCCCATGATCGTCATGCTCCCCGAATCATGCGACCCCGGGTACGCCGAGCTCGGGGTCAAACTGGGTGCGGCGACGATGACCAAGCAGGCACAGCTCTTCGGCTTCTCCATCTTCGGGACGCCCAATCAGACCGTTCCGAATCTCGATCTCCCCGGCGTCGTTCCCTCCACCTTCACCGAGCTACCCACGAGCGGGCAGGCCCTGCTGGCCTACAGCTCCATCGGGCAGGAGAACGACACGGCCACCGCCCTGCAGAACGCACTGGTCGTGGCCGGAATCGCCAACGGGGGCGTGATCATGACCCCGCACCTGATGGAGCAGATCCGAGACAGCCAGGGCAACCTGGTGGCGTCGTACCAGCCGACGCCCATGCTGCGGACGGCGACCCAGGCCGCTGCGGCATCGGTCGATGCCCTGATGCTGGGCGTGGCGACGCACGGCACGGCCGCCGGAGTCGGGTTCCCCAACTCCTGGAACGTGGCGGTGAAGACAGGTACGGCACAGGTCCAGGCGCCGACCGGGCCCGAGCAGACCGACGACTGGATGATCGGCTTCATGCCGGGCAAGGGCACACCGAAGGTGGCCATAGCCGTGGTCGTGCCCTACCAGAGCTTCTCGGTGACCGGGGCCGAAGTTGCCGGCCCCATCGTCAAGGCGGTGCTCCAGGCCTACGTCAACGAGGCCGGGACGCCATGACGGCACGGTGTGGTGCGCACATCCGCCCGCACGGCCCAGCGTAGGCTCAGGTCGCCATGCAACCGGTCGAAACGCCACGGGTATTCTCGGATCGCTATGAGCTGACCCACCTGATCGCCCGGGGGGGTATGGCCCAGGTCTACCGGGCCCGGGACCGCCAGCTCGACCGGCCGGTGGCCCTCAAGGTGCTCTTCCCCGAGCTCTCGGTGGACCTGGCCTTCGTGGAACGCTTCCGGCGGGAAGCCCAGGCCGCCGCCAACCTCTCCCACCCCAACATCGTCCCCGTCTTCGACTGGGGTGAGGACGACGGCTCCTACTTCATCGTGATGGAATTTGTGGACGGCCGTCCCCTTTCGGCCGTCCTGCGCGAATCGGAACCGCTGGCGCCCCAGCAGATCGCCACCATCGGAGCCAGTGTGGCTGCCGCCCTGGCCTTCGCCCATCGCCACGGGGTCGTGCACCGGGACGTCAAGCCGGGCAACGTGCTGATCACGGCGGACGGGCAGGTGAAGGTGACCGATTTCGGCATCGCCCGGGCCATGAACACCGAGGACAGCCTGACGCAGACCGGTGCCGTCATGGGCACGGCGGCCTATTTCTCGCCGGAACAGGCCGAAGGACAGACCGTCGACGCCCGGAGCGACATCTACTCGCTCGGGGTCGTGCTCTACGAGATGTCGACTGGCAAGCCACCGTTCACCGGTGACTCACCGGTGGCCGTGGCTTCCAAGCACGTGAGGGACACCCCCGTACTGCCTCGCGTCGTCAACCCGGCCGTGCCGGCGGCCCTCGAAGCCGTGGTCATGAAGGCGATGGCCAAGAATCCCGCCCACCGTTACAGCTCGGCCGAGGAATTTCGGGCCGATCTGCTCCGCTTTGCCGACGGGCGCCCGGTAGAGGCGGGGGACCCCGGCACCACCCATATGGTGGCCGCGGTCGGTGCCACCCGGGCCGTCATGGTGACCGGGCAGACCCAAGCCATCCCCATGCACAGCGGGAAACTCGGCGTCAGCGGTTCCGAGGTGGCCCGCCAGCAGCGGACGCGGCGCCTGATCCTGATCCTGGTTGCCCTTCTGTTGGCACTGGCCGTAATCGCGTACTTCCTCTTGCGCTCGCTGGGCGTCATCGGGGGGACGGTCAACGTGCCCAACGTGGTCGGCCAGCCCGCACAGGCGGCCGCCCAGACCCTGCACAACGACCACCTGCAGGTGGGGACGACGACGGCCCGGACCAGCAACGCCCCGGCGGGCCAGGTCATCGCCAGCGATCCCAGTGCCGGTACCAGCGTCTCCAAGAACTCCACCGTGAAACTGGTCATCAGCAACGGCCCGACCATCACCATGGTGGAGGTCCCCTCGGTGGTCGGGGAACAGTTCACCCAGGCTACCGAGACCCTGACCGGTGCCGGCCTGGCCTATGTGACCAAGTACGTGACCAGTACCCAGCCGACCGGGACCGTGCTTTCCCAGAACCCGGCGGGCAAGAAGAAGGTGACGTCAACCTCGGTCATCCACCTGACCGTGTCGGGCCAGCAGACGTCGGTGAGCGTGCCCAGCGTGCTTGGCAACTCGCCGGCCAATGCGGGCAGCATGCTGACGGCAGCCAACCTGACGGTGGGCACCCAGACCTCCATGTGCTCGTCGGACTTCGGCAACGGGTTGGTGGCGTCCCAGAGTCCGGCCGCCGGAACGGCAGAGCCGCCGATGACGGCGGTCAACCTGGTGATCTCGACCGGCGCGTGCGCGTCGGTTCCCTCTGTGGTCGGGGAGTCCCAGAGCCAGGCCAGCGCCGCCATCACGGCTGCCAACCTGGTGCCGGCCTTCACCCAGGACTCCAATTGCGCCGGGGGGACGGTGGGCCCGGGCTACGTGGACGGTCAGACGCCGGCGGCGAACTCGCAGGTGTCGAGCGGCAGCACGGTCAACATGACCGTATGCAGCCAGTCCTCGTCGACGACCTCCACTTCATCCTCGTCATCCTCGACGACCACCTCGTCGTCCTCGACGACCACTTCCACGGGTAAGCCGCCGCCCACGCTCTGAGGCGAATCCCCCTCGGGTCAGGTTGACGCAGGCGACCCAGCCAGCTGGTTCAGGAAGTTCCCCAGCAGCGCGGGGCCCGACGCCGTCAGCACGGACTCGGGGTGGAACTGCACCCCTTCGACGGCGAGCTCACGGTGGCGCAGGCCCATGACCACCCCGTCCGTCGAGGTGGCCGTGACCACCAGCTCGTCGGGCACCGAGTCGGGGCGCACCACCAGGGAGTGGTAGCGGGTGGCCACGAAGGGGTTGGGCAGGCCGGCGAAGATGCCCTGGCCGTCGTGGTGGATCTCGGAGGTCTTGCCGTGCATGAGCTGCGGTGCCGGGACGACCACGCCGCCGAAGACCTGGCCCATGCACTGGTGGCCCAGGCAGACACCCAGGAGCGGGATCTCCCCGGCCAACGCGGCGATGGCCGCCAGGCTGACCCCTCCGTCCTCGGGACGCCCGGGTCCGGGCGATATCAGGACGGCGTCGGGCCGCTCGGCCCGGATCCCCGGCACGTCAATGGTGTCGTTCCGGAAGACGAAGGGGTCGGCCCCCAGCTCGCCCAGTTCCTGGACCAGGTTGTAGACGAACGAGTCGTAGTTGTCGATGACCAGGACGCGGGCCCCCATGGGGGCGATGGTAACCGAGCCGTGCGGAGCGGCCGGCCCGACCTGAGTATCCTCGGCGGTCGTGGCGACCAGAACCAAGTCGGGCCCGGGAGGCGCTTCCCGCAAGGGGAAGTCGGCGGGGGGAAGGACGGCTTCCAAGGTCGGGCGCTACAAGACCGCCGAGGAGACCGGGCGTTACACCCCGCCCATCCCGAAGAGCGTGCGCAAGAGCCCGGCCTGGTTCGGGGTGCTGGTGCTGGCCCTTCTCATCGGCGGGGTGGCCGTCATTGTGGCCAACTACCTCACCCACCTCCCGTTCGTGGCGCACGGGTCACCCTGGGGCCTGGTGGCGGGGCTGGCGCTGATCTTCGCCGGGTTCCTTTTGGCCACCAAGTACCGCTAGCGCGGGCTGCCCGGGAGCGCCCGGAGGTCAGCCCAGACGCTCGATGATGGTGGCGTTGGCCAGCCCGCCGCCCTCGCACATCGTCAGGAGCCCGTAGCGACCCCCGGTGCGCTCCAGCTCGTTGAGCAGGGTGGCCAGCAGCTTGCCGCCCGACGCCCCGAGAGGGTGGCCCAGGGCGATGGCGCCCCCGTTCGGGTTGACGGTCTCCATGTTGGGATGGTGCTCCTTCTCCCAGGCCAGCACCACCGACGCGAAGGCCTCGTTGATCTCCACCGCGTCCATGTCGTCCATGGCGAGCTTGGCCCGCTCCAGCACGCTGGTGGTGGCCGGTATCGGCCCGGTGAGCATGGTCACCGGGTCCACCCCGGCCAGTGCGAAGGCGTGGAACCGGGCCCGTGGGCGCAGGCCCAGGGCGCTGGCCTTCTCCTCGCTCATGATCAGCACGGCGGAGGCGCCGTCGGTGATCTGCGACGAGTTCCCGGCCGTGACCTTGCCCCCTTCGGGCTTGAAGGCGGGCTTCAGGTTGCCCAGCGTCTCCACCGTGCTGCCGGGACGGATCCCCTCGTCGGTGGCCACCAGCTCGTCGGTGTCCTTGCCCTCGTCGTCGCGGACGGGCACCGTGATGATCTCGTTCTCGAAGCGGCCCTCGGCGGTGGCCCGGGCGGCCCGCTGGTGGCTCTGCGCCGCGAAGGCATCGAGGTCCTGGCGGGAGATGCCCCACTGGTCGGCGATCATTTCGGCCCCGATGCCCTGCCCGACCAGCCCGCCCACCTCGGCGTAGCGGGCCATCATCCGGGGCCCGAAGGGGAACCCGAGCTCGCGGACGACCGAGGAGCCCATGGGCGTGCGGGTCATGCTCTCCACACCGGCGGCCACCACGACGTCGTAGGCCCCGGCCATGACGCCCTGGGCGGCGAAGTGCGCCGCCTGCTGGGAAGATCCGCACTGACGGTCGATGCTGGTGGCGGGCACCGACTCGGGCCAACCGGCGGCCAGAACCGCGTTGCGGCCGATGTTGAGCGATTGCTCGCCCACCTGCATGACACAGCCCATGATCACGTCGTCGACCAGCGCGGGGTCGAGCTTGTTCCGCTCCACCAGGGCCTTGAGGGCCTCGGAGGCCAGGTCGACGGCGTGCCAGTTGCGCAGCTTCCCATTGCGCTTTCCGCCGGCGGTCCGAACGGCATCGACGATCACTGCGGTGGTCATGGCGACTCCTCCCATTCCGGCGGGCCATCCCTACCGGTTGCAGAACGGGGGAGAGCCTACCCGTCAGCCGGTGGGCCTACACCTGGCGCCGTTCACCCCGCCGCGTGCAGGTCCCCCTCGGGAGCGCCGGTGCGGGCAGATAGGGTCTGGCCGATGGGTGGCAAGGACATGGACCGCTGGCTGGGTGACGGCGGCATGCCGATCATCGCGGTGGTCGGTGGCGGCTTCACCGGATACGGCGTCGACGGCGAGGACCTCGGATGGGTGGTGGGCACCTTCACCCCGACCGACATGGCGTGCAATCCCCACGGGATCACGCAGGCCGGGATCCACGCCCTTCTCCTCGATGCCTGCATGAACTTCGCCATCAACGCGGCCCTTCCGGGCCGTGACCGGACCCGGGGCACCCTGGAAATGAAGACCGAGACCATGCGCCCGGCGATGAAGGGCGACGCCTACGTCCTGCGGGGAGAGGTCGTGCGCATGGCCAAGCAGGTGGCCTACGGGGAAGCCTCGGTGCGCCACCCGGACGGCACGCTCGTGAGCAGGGCCACGGGGACCTTTCTCCTGTATCGCTCCGACCCCGCCCCCGCACCTTCCTGAGCGCCACCCCGTCCCCGGGCCGGATCGCGGGGTCTGCCGGGTCTGCTGCGGTCCCGCAGGCGGCGGCTTCGGCCTCTGCTTCGCCTGCCGGTCGGTGGCCCGACGCCTCGGTCTCCCCCTGGCCCCGGTCATGCCGGTGCGGTTGTGCCCGCTGCCGGGACCGCTCTACACGGTGCTGATGGGGTACAAGGAGGCGCCGCTCTCTGAGGCCCGCCACCGCTTCGCCGGAATCGTCGACGCCCTGTGCAACGCCTTCCTGCGCCACCACGCCGCCTGCCTGGCGGCGGTGCTGCACGGCCCGGTCGACTTCGCCCTGCCCGTGCCCTCGACGTCGCGCCGCGGGCGGACGCCGCTGGACCTGGTGCCCGGCCTGCCCGCGCACGTAGAGGAGGCGGTCGGACCTCCCGGCACCTGGAGCCCCGGACTCCTGCGGCACGCCGGCGGGCCGATCGGGCACATGAGACCCAACGCCTCGGCCTTCGCGGTGCCGTCCCGGGCCCGCCCGGCCCTCGCCGGAGCCAGGGTCCTCCTCCTGGACGACACCTACGTCAGCGGCTCGCGCGCCCAGAGTGCCGCTGCCGCGCTGCGCCTGGCCGGGGCGGGGGCCACACTCATCGTCCCACTGGGCCGGGTGCTCAGGCCTGACCGTTCACCCCTCCATGCCGCCTTCCTCCGCCGGAGTGAGGTGCCGGCCGACGCTGGCACCGGCCCCGACCGCCGGCTCGGCCCCGGTGCCACCCGCTGTTGCCGGTGCGTTCAGACGGAAGCGGCAATGGGGTAGCGCACCCCGGTGAGCTCCTCGGAGATCTCCCACAGGCGGGCGGCCAGATCGGCGTTTCGCGCCCGCTTGTTGGGCCGCACGATCCCCGGTGGGCCGAAGAGCTCGAAGACGCGGCCCGGCCCGATGTACTGCCCCGGCTCCACCTCCGGCGACGTGGCGGCATAGAGCGTCGGGAGGGCGCCGGTGGCGGTGGCCTGACCGAGCGTGCGCCCGGCCAGCCGCCCCATTCTGGCCCGGAGCCTCCTTTCGCCCACACCGGCACCGGTGGCGGCCAGATTGCTGCGCGTCCAGCCCGGGTGGGCGGCCACCGCCATGGTTGTCCCCCCGGCGGCCTCCAGGCGCCGGCTGAGCCCGGCCACGAAGAGCAGATTGGCCAGCTTGGACGTGCCGTAATTCAGCCACGTGTTGCGTACCGCGTGGCCGGCCACGTCGTCGAGGGGGAGGTGGCCGATGCGGTGCAGCAGGGAGCTCACGGTGACCACGCGGGACCGACCGGTGGTCACCAGGCGATCGAAAAGAAGGCCCGTGAGGGCAAAGTGCCCCAGGTGGTTGGTGCCCATCTGGAGCTCGAAGCCGTCGGGCGTCTGGCGGTAGGGGGTGCCCATCACACCGGCGTTGTTGATCAGGAGGTCGAGGCGGGCATGCGCGGAGAGGAACCGGCCCGCGGCGTGGCGCACCGAAAACAGATCGGAAAGGTCCAGGTCAAGGAGCTCAACGGAGGAGCGGTCGAGGTCGTTCTCCAACTCGTCGCGGGCACGGAGCGCCTTGTCCGGGTTCCGGCAGGCCAGGACCACGTGGGCACCGTGGCCGGCCAGGGCACCGGCGGTCTCGAACCCGATCCCGCTGTTGGCCCCGGTGACGAGCGCGACCTTCCCCGTCAGGTCCCCGATGTCCTCGGAACCCCACTCCTTGCCGGCCGGCCGTCCGGTACCGGTTGCCACTGCGCTACGCACGACCGATGTGGTCCGCCGGAACGGTGCCCAGGCGGCCGGCCTCGTAATCCTCGAAGGCTTTGACAAGCTCCGCTCGGGTGTTCATGACGAACGGCCCGTGGGCGGCCACGGGCTCCCCGATCGGGCGACCACCGAGGACCAGCACGTCCAGCGCGGGGTGGCGCGACTCCTGCACCTCGTGGGCCCGCAGGGTGAGGGCATCGCCCCCCCCGTGGACCACCAGCTGCCCGGTGTGCAGCGGCCGGGCGTCCGGGCCCACCGTGCCCCGGCCGGCCAGCACGTAAATCAGCGCGTTGAACTCGGTGGGCCACGGCAGGACCAGCTCGGCACCCGGCTGCAGGGTGACGTGGGCCAGCGAGATGGGGGTGTGCGTCGATCCGGGTCCCCGGTGCCCCGCCACGTCACCGGCGATGACCCGCACCAGGGCGCCGCCATCGGGCGAAGTGAGGAGAACGCTGTCTCCGGCATCGAGGTCCTGGTACCGGGGATCGACCATTTTCTCGGCCGCGGGCAGGTTCACCCACAGCTGTATGCCGTGGAAGAGGCCGCCGGTGGCGATCAGCTGCTCGGTTGGACGTTCAATGTGCAGGATGCCCGAGCCGGCAGTCATCCACTGCGTCGAGCCGTTGGTGATCAGACCACCACCCCCTATGGAGTCCTGGTGCTGGAATGTCCCGTCGATCATGTAGGTGACGGTCTCGAACCCCCGGTGCGGGTGCCAGGCCGTCCCCTTGGGCTCGCCGGGCGCGTACTCAACTTCGCCCATCTGGTCCATATGGATGAAAGGGTCGAGGTCGGACACCGGCACGCCGGCGAAGGCCCGCCGGACCGGGAAACCCTCACCCTCAAGGCCCGAGGGGGAGTCGGTGATGCCCCGCACCGGTCGGATCACGGTGCCGGCGGGCACCTCGGCGATGCGGGGCAGGGCGAGATTGTCCGGAACGGTCACAGCGGGCATGGCGCACTCCTTTGGTCACTTGCGTGCAACGCCACTCCGGGCACTTCTGTTCCAGGCCGGCCGGTCAGGAAGCGTCGAGCCGCGCCACCTGCTCGGCGCTGAGGACGATGTCGGCCGCGGCGGCCGATGCGATCGCCGTTTCGAGCCGGCTGCTGCCGGGGATCGGGATGACGCGGGATCCCTTGACCAGAATCCAGGCCAGGGTCACCTGTTGGGCCGTCGCCCCCACTTCCCCGGCCACCTCGGAGAAGGCGGGGTGGTCCCTCTGCATGCTGCCGGCCCGGCCGATGCCGCCCAGCGGGCTCCACGGGATGAAGGCGACACCGATCTTCTCGCAGTGCGCGAGCTCGCCCTCCGACGAGCGGAAACGGGGTGAGAATTCGTTCTGCACGCTGACCAGGCGGCCACCGAGCACCCGTTGGGCCTCGTCAATCTGCTCCACCGTGGCGTTGGAGACGCCCGCCATCTCAATCTTGCCGGCGTCGAGCAGGTCGGCCAGTGCGCCCACCGAATCCGCCCATGGCACCTGGGGATCGGGCCGGTGGTACTGGTAAAGGCCGATGGCCTCCACTCCGAGCGCCTTGAGTGACGCCTCGCAGGCCGCCTTGACGTACTCGGGGTCGCCGTGGACGGTCCAGCTCCCGTCGCCGGGTCGCCGGTGGCCACCCTTGGTGGCGACCAGCACATGTTCGGTGGAGCTGCCGTACGTGGCCAGGGCTTTGGCCACAATGCGTTCCCCGTGCCCGTGCTCCTCCACGCTGAGCGCGTAGGCGTCAGCGGTGTCGATGAAGGTGACTCCGGCATGGAGCGAGGCGTGGATGGTGGAGATGGCCTGTGTCCTGCCGGGGCGCCCCTCAATGGAGAGTGGCATCTCCCCCAGCCCGATGGCGCTGACCATCCGGTGACCGATCTGCCGCTCGTGCATGGGGGTCCTCCTGTCGATCCGGGCGCACCGTCGATGCGGGCGCGAATTGCGACCGGCGACGTCCGTGGCGTGGGGCTAGCAAGAATCGAACTTGCGACCTCAGCATTATCAGGGAGCCCAGGGTTGTCCAATGGGATCTTGCTCAGTCCCGGTCAGTGCCATATGCGCAGTTCAATGCACCGTTGGATCTGGCGGCGTGAAACCGTGCGGGACGGGGCGGGACGGCTCCGGACCCAATTGTTGGGACAAAAGTTGGGACAATTGGCGGAATTCGGCCCTTGGCGAGGCGTCCATTCACTTACAAATGGACGCTTGAGCGGGCCGCCCAACCTTTTGGGACGAGTTGGGACAGGAGCGGGACGGGGGGCCCCATTCGCTCACGATAATGGCCGTATGGCGCTCTCGACTTCAGCTTGCCATTGGGGGTCGCCAGTATCGCCGGAATTCCACACACGCCCTTCTGGTTCGGTACAAGCCTAGTTTTCGTCCCCGACACAACACCCGCCAAGGACAAGTCTGTTCTCGTCGGCTGCATCCACCGCCTCAGACGTTGGTAGTCCATAGATGATCGGTACGGCACGGTTGCCGCAGACGGGACACGTTGGCATCCCAGGCATCCATTCAACTGGAAAGCTCCGGACCCGCATGTTCGGACAATGGTCAGACTCGCCGGCCAGGTGGGTCAAGAGACGGCCGACGGCCGAGCGAGGACACGAAGCGAAGCGGCGTCCCGCAGTGACCCTTGACGGACCGGACTACGCCCACAGCACGATGGTGATGGTCGGCCCTTTGGGCCGGCCTGTCAGCGCCTGCTGACCAATTTCACGTCGGCTGGATGGGTGGACCAGCTTTCGGTAGGGCAGACATTCCTCGGGCATACGGAGGTGAGGAAGGTCGACGGAGTTGTGTCGATTATGGACAAAAGCCGAATCGGCCACTAAAGGCCGAGTTCCTGCCCTTGGCCTGCGTGATCCTGCAGGTCCCCGTTCCTCCGCCGGCGGGCCCGATCACAGTCCCAAACAAGCGTTTGACCGGGGAAGCCGGATGCAATAGTTTGTGGCTCCCCACCACCTTGGCGGGAATGTGTGTGCGCGGAATGTGCGGCTTGAACTTTTCACGGCACGCGGGCGGGAGGAGCAAGGCGTGATCAGTGGGCGGAAGCATGTGAGATTGGCCGTCGCCGGTTTGGGTGCGGCCGCGTGTTCGTTGGGAATCTGGGGCGGCGTTGCCCATGCGGTGAGCGGTGGGGGGTACAACCCCGACCAGCAGGACTGCAGCTGGACCGCCGAGAATTCCAGCGCGTCGACAACCGATCCGGCGGCCACGCAGCCGGGTTGCCACAACCTCGTCGTCAACGTGGAGAGCGGCGGCATGACCAACGGCGACGCCAACTCGAACAACACCCGCTACGTCGAGTTTGGCAACAACCAGTCGTCCCAGGACGCCGGCCCCGGATTCGGTGGTCTCTACACAGCCGGAGATCCTGGCACATATGGCTCGCCCCACTCTGGATGCGTGGCAGCCAACACTGACGGCACCAACGGTGGCACGGGCACGGGTTGTGGCGACAACTCCAACGGTGCGGGCCTCAATGCGACCTACGACTACTACAGCGTTTACTGCCCAGCCACATCGTTGATTCCGTTCCCGGCCAATCCCGTTCCCGGACCAACACCGTGGGCATACAACTGCGCGAGCAACCAGCCAATCGGTACGACGAACGTGAACCCTGACACGGGACCCAACAATGCCCTCGGGACCATCGTCACGCAAGGTCTGATCGCCTATTTCGGGATGGACGACAATACCGACAACGGCGAGCACGACGGCCTCAGCGGCGTGCCGGCGGGTTGCCCTGCCAACGCCGCCGCGGGCACGTACTCTGATGCCAACCCTGCACCCTGCACCGACGGTGCCCTCAACGGGCCGTCGGACGGCGGCGCCATGACGCTCAGCGTCACTCCGCTAAATGCCACCAACACGCCGACAGCCTCACATCCCGAAGGCGCGGCCAACTACTCGATGGGCTTCTGTGCCGACGGTATCTGCGGTGCCTTCAGCACCCAGCAGCAGAGTGTGTACCAGGGCTGTGGATCAACCAACGGCTCCAATCATGCAGCCTGCTCTGGCACGCAGAACAACAAATGCGACGGCAACGTCTACGAGAACTGCGCGCCGGCAAGCACCCAGGAGACGGCGGCCTGCTCGAGCGGCGGCCATGACAACGGTGGGAACGCCTGCTTCACCAACTCCGACGGGTCCAGCAACCCCAACGGAGACAACGGGTACGTCTCGAACACGCCGCAGAACATGAACGTCGAGCCGGGAATCCAGACCTACCAGGACCCCGACCCGCAGCGCTCGCCGGCTGCTCCGTTCGGGACACCCGGTCTTTATGTCGGCACCTGCGGCGTGTACGCCAACGACGGGGGCGGCAGTGTTGGCCCAGGCATCAGCGGCACCTTGACAGGTGGGGCCGTAAACGCCAACCCCGGGTATGTCGTTAAGAACCCCGTTCAACCCTGCTGACGATGTTCACCACAACCAAACGGGCGGTCGCCCTGGTCGCCACGGTCGCTATGGCCGGCTCGCTCATGGCCCTGACGGTCACGCCGGCGCTGAGTGACGTACCAGCGCCGGCGTGCGGGTGGCCGATGTACCAGCACGACGCCTCGCACACGGGCGCCGCCGACTCGTGCGCCACGATCACCACGGCGAACGTAGCGACTTTGGCGCCGCGCTGGTTCGTCAACACCAACCAGGTCGCGGTGACCGCCACGCCGATCGTGGTCGGCAACGGCCTCTACGTCGGTGATGCGAGCGGCATGTTCCGCTCCATCAACGCCACGACCGGACACGTCAACTGGACCAAGAGCCTCACCGACCGGCACAACACCTCCTACGGCGCGATCGTCGATTCCGCCGCCTACGACGCCGGCACGGTCTATGTCGGGTCCGGCGGTTCGATGTTCGCCCTCGACTCGGCGACCGGGATTGTCAAATGGCAAACCGACACCGACGCGGCCAACCCCACCAGTGGGGCCGAGGTCGAGTCGTCGCCTGTGGTCGTCCACCTGCCGAACGGAGCGACCGAGATCGTCGCCGGGAATGACGCCAACGAGCACGCCGGGGCCGACAAGAACGGCGTGCTGGCGTTCGATCCATCCAATGGCACCATCCTGTGGCGTTTCGAGCCGGAGCGCTACACCGGGCAGCCTGGCACTGGCCTCGCCCCCGACCCGTCCGGCGCGGCCGCTGATCCGGGCTCGGGCTGCGGCGACGTGTGGTCGTCGGTCGCCTACGACTCAGTCGACGGATCTCTGATCTTTGGCTCGGGCAACTGCGCCGATCCCACCTCGGCCAAACTAGGGGGAACGGCGGTGACGACCGAGGCCATCTGGTCGATCGACGCCGCCAGTGGCGCATACAACTGGGTCAGAACCCAAACGGCGGCCGAGTTGGCCACCTACAACGAGGACGACGACTTCGGATCGTCGGCGATCGTCCGCTACCCGGCCGTCGGCGACCCGATCGTGATCGAAGGCAACAAGTCCGGTTTCGTGTACGCGCTCGACGCCAAGACCGGACTCGTCGGCCAGCCTGGTACCTGGGAGAAGCAGGTGTCGCAGCCGGGCCAAAGCGGGCCGTTCGCCGGCGCCATCGGGGGGTTCATCGGGGGCGGGGCGCTCGGCAACGCCGGCTCGACCCAGGCATTCTTCGGCCTGACGGCGATCGGTGCTCCCCTGAAGGGCTCCGGCGTTGACCCGAACACCGGCCAGGTCTATCCGGACACCTCGCTGCTCAGCGACCCGACGCGGGCGGTTTCTCTCCACGCGGTCGACGTGGCGACGGGCAAGGTTCTCTGGCAGTCCCCGTTCTCGCTCCCGAGCTATGCGCCGGTGACCTATGCCAACGGCGTCCTGTTCGGGCCGAGCACGGTCGGCTTCGGCATGGCCGCCTACGACGCTTCCACCGGGGTCCCGCTGTGGGCGCTTCCGACCGCGGCGTCGATGTCGGGGGGGGCGGCGATCGTCGACTCCAACGTCTACTTCGGGGCCGGCACGTCCGAAAACTCGAGCCTGATGATCCCGTCCCAGGTGCCGCCGCAGGCGTTTGGGATCTGGTCCTTCGGCATCCCGAGCGTGCCGCCGGCGGTGCCGTCGGTGGGGTGAGCGTGGGCCGAGAACCAAGCGTGCCCGGGCAGCGGAACTCAACGTCGACGTTGCCGACCTTCTCCATGCCGAACTCACCTTCGAGCCAGTTGGCGCGTGATCAGATGACCTGTGTCTGCTCAGGGTGATCTGCGTCGACGCCGGGGGCTGATTGAACGTGAGGGATCATGTCAAGTCGTCAAGAGTTGTCAAGAGTTGTCAAGAGTTCCAACTCAGCCAATTGTTGGGACAGACAAGAAGTCTGATGGCGACCTGTTCCTGCGGAAGTGCCTTTTGACGAGGGCTTATGGGGCTCATCGGATTCTGGCGGGGAGCTGCTGGTGAGCGGGATCACCCAGAATTGGGCGAAGGCGCTCCAAGCTTGAGGTGTGAGCCTCCAAACAAGAAGCACCTTCGTCCTTACCCACCCTACTGAGATCCTCCAGGCCCTCGTGGGCCTCAAGGACGTCCAGGTCCTGCACTACGAGCGCGATGGCCCCAACGTCGAGCTGCTGGTTGAGCAGACCCCAGGGGTGGTCCCGTGTCCGACGTGCGCACAGCAGGCCCAGGTCAAGGAGCGCCCGGTCGTGCATTACGTCGACCTCCCCGTCTACGGCACTCCCATGTCGCTGGCCTGGAAGAAGCACCGCATGCGCTGTGTGAACCCGACGTGTCCGAAGAAGTCCTGGGTGCTCGAAGACCACCGCATCGCGGCGAAGCACTGCCTGCTCACGACCAGGGCCGCCAAGTGGGCCACGGTCCAGGTCGGCGGGGGCCGCACGGTCTTAGAAGTGGCCGATGAGCTGGCCTGTGACTGGCACACGGTCAACGACGCCGTGCTCACCTATGGCACCGCCCTGCTCGAAGCCGACCGCAAGCGGCTGAATCAGACGAGCGCCATCGGGCTCGACGAGACCTCCTTCGTCAAGCTCGGTTCATCCATCCACACCAGCTACGCCACGACGGTGGCCGATGTGGAGAACCACCAGATCATCGACATCCTCCCGACTCGCAGATACACCGACGTGGCGGGCTGGATCGACAAGCAACCCCGGGCCTGGAAAGAACGGATCCGCTTCGGTGCGCTCGACATGTCGGCCACCTATGCGGCGGTGTACACGGTGATCTTGCCCAAGGCCCACCAGGTGGTCGACCCCTTCCACGTCATTTCCCTGGCCAACCGCTGCCTTGATGCCGTTCGCCGTCGGGTCCAAACCGAGCAGACGGGACACCGGGGCCGCCGAGACGACCCGCTCTATCGGGCGCGTCGAGTCCTGCTCACCGACGAGGAGAAGCTCGACGCAGGGGCCACCGAACGCCTGTGGTCCCTCCTGGAGCTGGGTGATCCCGGCGCCGAGGTGGCCATCGCCTATCGCGTCAAGGAGCGCCTGCGTGACTTCTACCGGACCGTCGACCCCGACGAGGCCCGCCGGTTGCTCACTGAGCTCCAGGGGCACTGCCTCAAACGGGCCATGCCGCCGGAGATCCAAAAGCTCGGACGGACCATTCGCCAGTGGTTCGACAAGATCTGCAACTACCACCTGGCCCGAGTGAGCAACGGGCCGACCGAAGCCCTCAACAACCTGATCAAGCGCATCAAGCGCATCGCCTTCGGGTTCCGCAACTTCGAGAACTACCGGATCCGGGCCCTGCTCTATGCCGGCAGGCCGAACTGGCGAGTGCTGGGCTCGATCGTCGTCCGGTGAGAGCCAGCAGCTCCCCGCCAGAATCCGATGAGCCGCTTATGGGGTGGGGCTAGCAAGAATCGAACTTGCGACCTCAGCATTATCAGTGCAGTTGGCGCGATGCGCCAGCGTGCCCTTCGACCTGCGCCTATGCGTTGTCACCAACCTCGGAAATTGCGTGCCGTGCCCGTTGCGTGCCCGTTCCATCCGAGAACGCTCCCGAGAAGTGGCCTTGCAACGCCTTTGCCGCTGCCCTATCAGCCTCGGTTGAGCGGTGTGCGTATCGCTCCAACGTCATGTGCGCCGTCGAGTGTCCGGCCCGCCCCTGCGTGACGTTGAAAGGCACCCCGGCATCCGCCATCGCCGTTACGGCGACATGGCGCAGGGAGTGGAACGTGAGCCCTGCCGGCACAGACGGTTGGCGCTTCGCCTTCGTATCCTCGGCCCGGATTCGCTCGACGGCCGGGCGCAGGATGCGCTCTACGAAACGGCGTCGGAGAACTCCACCCCTAGGACCGAGGAACACAAGCTCGTCGGAGTCGGCCGCAAGGCTCCCCCGGTGCTCGGCCAGGTGCCGAGCCAGCTCGTCAATCAGAAAGGCCGGAGCCGCCAACGTGCGGAGGCTCTTGTCGGTCTTGGCTTCCGACTCGATGCTCAGGTGTCCGGCAAGCTCCTTCACGGTCCCGGCCACCGTGACCGTTTGGCGCATGAAGTCGATATCGCACACCCGAAGCCCAATCGCTTCGCCCCACCGCAGGCCGAGCACGGCTCCGGTGAGGATCAGGGCTCGGTAGATACCTGGCACCTCATCGGCAAGCCGAGCGAGCCCTTCGGGCGCAAGCGTCGGCTGCTCCGGTGCCCGTACGGCCGGCAACGCGATCTTCCGGGCCGGCGAGCGTCCGATGCAGTCGGCGTCCACGGCTGCGTTGAGGACGGCCCGCAGTGAGGCGAAGTCACGTCGCACGGTTGCCGGCGCTACCTCTTGCGCTCTGGCATTGACGGCTGCCTGGACATGCTTGGGCGTCATGGCAGCCAAGGGCAACGGCCCGAGGCTCGGCAGGAACACGGCAATCCCTTGCGTGTCACGGACCACGGTGGCCGGACGCTTGCCCGGTAGGGCTAGCCATTCCTCCGACCACTTCGCCAGAGTGACCCGCCCCTCTCTCGGGTCGAGGAATTGCCCTCGCGCCATGTCGGTTTGGACCGAGGCCAGGAAGCGGGCAGCGTCGGTCTTGCTAGGGAAGGTCTGCGGAGCTGCCACGTCCTTCCCGCTCCCATCCGGGTAGCGGGCCTGCCACCTCCCTGAAGGGAGCTTGCGTACCCGGCCGAACTGTCGCTTGCTCATTGCTTGGCGCTCACTTTCGCTAGTTGGGAGTCGAGGTCCAGGGATCGGAGTACATGAGCAACCGTGCTGGCGTGCCAGGTTCCGCCCTTGGCGGTCGGTACGGCATCGCCATTGAGGTCGTCGGCGATTGCCCGCATGGTGCGCCCAGCGTTGCGCTCACTGGCAATGCGCTCGCGGACGGCTGCTGGCAGCAACGGGGACTGCCCGGCTCGCTTGCCCTGCTCCCGGCGTACCCGATGAGAGGCAGCCACGCGTGCCCCGATTAGCCGACTCTCGTATCGGGCGGCGCTCGAAATGGTGTTGGCAAGGAACTCCCCACCGGGCGTCGAGGTGTCCACGTCCAGGTCGAGCACGACGAGCTTCCACCCCTTGCGCTGAGCCCGTTCGAGCAGGTCGCCGAAGTCACGAACGGACCGAGAAACCCGGTCGAGCTTGGCTGCGACCAGCACGTCAGCCTCGCCAGCGTCGAGCATCGCTATCGCTTTGGCTAGGTCCGGGCGGCGGTCGAGGGTTCGTGCGCTCGCTCCGGCGTCCTGCGCCTGGTGGACAAGCACCCAGCCCTTGCGCTCGATTGCCGAGGCAATCCCTTCGGCCTGGTCTGTGAGCCCAAGGCCCGATTCGGCCTGCTTGCCGGTCGAGACTCGGGTGTAGCTGATTGCCCGCAATGCGGTCGGCTTGGTCTTTCGTCGTTTGGTCATGT
>Ga0307374_10001021_pt1 | contig 52697 bp, 46 predicted proteins | sample OX3MG_FD_202532 | JGI IMG/M metagenome (GOLD analysis project Ga0307374, IMG submission 202532) | Soil microbial communities from Risofladan, Vaasa, Finland - OX-3 | ecosystem: Environmental > Terrestrial > Soil > Coastal area > Acid sulfate soil | place: Finland: Risofladan, Vaasa | collected...
GCTGCAATATCTGCAAAGATGGCTCTCGTCAGTCGGCTCAGTGATCTGCTATCAACGCATGGGCGCGCCATGCAGCAGAGCTACTCCAATTCATTCCGGTTACCCCACCACTTGGCCAGCATATCGATCCAGCCCGCAGAGCCGCTGATTCACAGGGGTGACTGATTCCTTTATTCTTGCTGTATGCAGGGTAAAATGTTCATTACAGAATGGACTTGCAATTCTGCTGCCGCAAATCGTCTGGGGCAGGAGGGGTGCCGGCCGTCTTTCTTTACGATGGGTCGCGCGCATAGAACCGCGCGGCTTTTTATTGATAGCCCAGAAACTGATCTGGAACAATGTTTCAGGCTCCGGCAAAGCTTATATCTTATATAAAGATGATCCTTTCACTTGGAGGCATTTATGCGGGTCAACCCCATAATCGAAAAATTACGGCTCGAACATGCCGATATGCGCAGGGTGATTATCCTGATCCGGCTGCAGCTGGATCTGCTGGAACGGCATGCGCAACCGGATTTGGTGCTGCTGGCCAATGCACTCTATTACATGCGCAAGTTTCCCAGCGTTGTGCACCATCCCAAGGAAGAACTGATCTTCGAGAAACTGGTGGCCCGCGGTGCGCCGGTGCAGAAGGAGGTAGAGCAGCTGCATGTGCAGCATCAGGAGATATATGCGCTGGAGGACAACCTGATTGAACTCGCACTCGCCCTTCAGAAAGGCGACAGTCAGGCGCGTACCCGCCTGCTGGAGTTCGGCCGGCACTATATTGCCATCCAGGCAATGCATGCGGAGACCGAGGAGCGCATCCTGTTTCCTGCCGCACAGCAAAACCTGCGCGCCAACGACTGGAAGGATGTCCGCAAGAAATCCGTGCGTATCGAGGATCCACTATTCGGCAGCAACCCGACTGAACGCTACCGCAATCTATATGACTACCTGTTGCGGGAAGCAGCCGATAGCGGGGTATCGCTGCCTGCTGCGCACCAGGTTTCCGCGTCCAGTTCCAACAAAACCAGCTCCTCCAGATAATCGCAATAGCGGTCCAGGTAATTGCGACCCTCCACCCGCTCGAGCAGCCAGGGATTCATGAGTGTGTGCCGCAGCAGGAATAAATTGTCGGATTGCAGCTCCGGTTTATCCACCGTGTCCACGAAGCTCGCTGCATCGATTCCAAGGGCCTTCAGCACCCGCGTGAGTTCACGCGGTGCGATCATGCGGCGTTCCACGGCGGTATGCGAGCTGAAGAAGTCCTGCATCTGCACCGGGCCGGTGGCGATACCGAGATGCGAGTATAGACAGCGGCCGAAACGGTTCATGGCAGCCAGGGATCGGTTGCCTTCCGGGTTTATCGCCAGACAAAGCAGATTGGTGTCTGGCTCGAACGGTACCAGCAAGCGTGCTTTGCCCTTGAGTCGGGCAGCCAGCTGCGGCAAGCGATCAAAAAAATATTCGGTGGCACGAATAGTCTGGTGCTGTAACCGGCCGAGATTTTTCCGATCAGGCGGCAGCACACGATGCGTCACCCACGCGGCGGCGGCCGGCGCACCCGGCTTGGAGCCCTCGAGTATATATTGGCCGAGAGTGCCCTCGGTTTCGGTTTGATCATCGAACACATAGGCGGCATGCTCGCTCAGGAACTGCAATACCCGCCGGTCACGCCACACGATACCGCCGATGCCGAATGGCAGATAGCCGAGTTTATGCGGATCCACGGTTACCACATCAGCTTCCCTGACTGCTTCGAAACTGGCATGCACCGTCGCCGAGGGGAAATAACTGAAACCGCCACGCACCGTCTTGTGTGGCGCGAAGCTGCCATCGGGTTCCCGGAAGATGCTGCTGAGATAACCACCCCAGGCGGCATCCACGTGCAGCGCAAATTCCAGCCCCCGGGAACAGAATTTCTGGCGCAGTTCCGCCACGATGTGGATGGGATCGATGCTGCCGAATTCGGTGGTGCCGAGTACCGCCACCGTGGAGAGCACCGGGATTTTCTGTTTCACACAGTCATCGAGCCGCGCCTTGAACGCCGGCACGGCGAGGCGCATATGCGCATCCACCGGCAGGCATTCCAGCTGGGAGCTGCCGAAGCCCAGAACCCGCATGGCCTTGTGCCAGGAATAATGCACCGTGACCGGAGCCAGGATGCGTACTTGCGCCCACAACGGATGTCGCGCGGCAAAGGCCACAGGTCCGAGATGCTCGATGCGTGCGGTGTCGATAGCCATTCTGAATTCACGTTGCTCTGCCGGCTCGAGTCCCTGGACAGCGACAGCGAGTTTTGCAGGCAGTGCCAGCACCTGGGGCAGCGGCAGATTGAATAGCGTCCAGTCATCCAATTCCGCAAGCCTGCGTCCATCATCGAGCTTGAGTGCCGGCAGATGATGCGCGGCATGCAGGGCATCGCGCAGCGCCAGCGGATAGCATCGCAGTGAACGCATATAGGCCAGGCCTTCGTAATTCGCCAGGGTTCCGCCGGAGGTCAAATGCCCCCATGCGCACGGCGTGGATGCGGGATCGGTGCCGAAGCCCAGCATGCGCGCCAGTTGCAGACCCACTTCGAGTTCCAGGCGCAGCGTCACGGGTGCCGCCTCGGGACTCACGTTGTTGGGGTTGTAGAGTGTGGTGATGAGCTGCGCCAGCAAACCCGGGAGCAGCGTATCCGAGACCATATGCCCCAAGTAGCGCGGATTGAAGAACGGTACCGAGCGTTTGAGTGCGGCGGTCAGGGTGTTCAGCTCCGTGCGCATGCGATCCATGAACTCGACGTAGGCCGGATCGTGGGCAGCAAACATGGGGATGGGCGGTGGATCTTCGGGATGGAAATTGCGCCGCCAATACACATGGTCGCGCAGAAACTCCAGCAACACCCGCTCGAAGGTCTCGCTGTTCTCGCCACTGGAACCCAGGAAGCAGGGATTGGCAAATGCCAAGTCGGCATCCTGCCTGGTGCTGCTGCGACGGGGGGTTTTCCTTGGAGACATGGGCACTCTCGTCTTTAACTGTTTAACCAGCTTGGCTTAGATCTGTGTCATCAATGCTGATGCAGGTCAAGTAGCTGCCAATGAAGTGAGCTAATACGTATCAAGCGTCGATATGCAACGGCATCGTCGATGTTAATAGCAAGTAGCGCTCATTTATGGGTGACCGCCGGATCGTTATCGTCCGCATGAAATATGGATTTGTCTTCGGGGCCGGTCACCAGCAGGTAGCCGGCAAGACCCTTTTCCATCCGGGAGATGGCGTGATCCAGAAGGATATATTTCCCGGGTACTTCTGGAGTCACCTCAACCATAGCCGCACCACCGGGTGGCACAGAGATGGTCTGAATGCCGTGCAGTGGAGGGTTTTCGAAGGAGCCCCAGGCATACACGTTCTTGAATATCTCTCCGATCATGTGAAGTGACGAGGTAAAGTCTGGCCCCGCATCCCCGAAGAAGATGCGCACACTCTCACCCACCTTGGCGTGCAATGGATAGTCCTGTGTAAGTGCACCTACAGCACCATTCATAACGAAATAAGTAGGTTGCTCATCCAGCAGCCGCTGCACATCAAATTGCTGATGGCCGATAAACCCGTAGGCTTGGGTCGTATAGATCTCACTTTGCATCACGTAATACTCGTGGCTGACCTTGGAAAGCCCACCCGCAGGTTCGATGACGATGAGACCGAACATGCCATTGGCAATATGTTCAGCCACCATGGGCGTGGCGCAGTGGTAGACAAATACCCCCGGGACTAGAGCCTTGAAGGTGAAGCTGCGTTCCTCACCGGGTGGCACCTGCATCACACTGGCGCCACCACCGGGTCCAGTGACGGCGTGCAGATCTATGGAATGGATCATGTTGCTCGTGTTTGGATTCTTGAGGGATATCGTGATGCTGTCACCCACACGGGCCCGCAGCATGGGACCAGGGACTTTGCCATCAAACGTCCAGTAGGTATAAGTGGTTTGTGGCGCGAGATTCCCCTTAACTTCTTCGGCTTCCAGGTGGAAGGTCAGATGCTTGGGTGACCGCGCGCCAATTGGCGGCGGCACATCCGACGGATTCATCACAATACTCGCAGCTGAAGGTGTCTGAGCTGCGGGTGGTGCATTACCGACCACCAGTATGCCCTGCATGCCAGCCTGACGATGGCCGGGGAGCGTGCAGAAATAATCAAAGCGACCAGCTGTATCAGCACGGAACACCACCACGGTACTGGCACGTTTTCCCACTACATGGTTGGACAACACCTTGAATGCCGGGATGGAGATATCATGCTCGGAACCATCCCCATCGATGAGTGTGATCTGCACCACGCTGTTCAGTGGAACTTTGAGGGTGGGGTTGTCGACGCCATCAAATGCATCACCCACACCGCGAAATGTCATCCCATTAGTCCCGACGTTTGTTATCAGCGTGAAGCTCACATCCGGGTGGGAGTTAACGCCCTTGTCCGTCAGATTTGAGCTGGCCGCGAATGTCGCACCCGAACAGGCAATGGCAAAGCCGATGCTTGCCCAGATCAGCGAGCGCATGAAATTGAAGGTATGACGATATGTACGATGGATGTGCATTGAACCCATGATTGGACCCTCAGATGGAACATGAATTGGACCGATAGTGGACAGGATAGAATCTGCCTGAGTTGGCGGCCTTGATTTAGATCAAATCAGCTGGGAATGTCGTTCGAGGCCATGTGCTTCTGGCGCCACGCTAGGGAACCAATTACCAGGGTATCTGCTTGCGGTCGCGCCAGAAGTGGCCGCTGTGAGTGGCTTCCGCGGCGCTGGCCAGCCACACGATGGTTTCAACGCCTTTTTCCACGGAGTGCGTTGCGCATGCGCCGCCGCGCGCGTTGGCTCAGATACTCCTCACAGATCTAGCGCTTGAACGCTTCACTGTAACGACATCTTGCTTTCGTGGAACTTCTCCAAAAACTCCAACAGCACAGCCTAACCTTTATCCCGAAGCTGTCCAGTTTCAGGATTTCATTCCAGTAAGGAACTGCATGTGTTGAGCTCGCTCATGCACGGCTGAACAGCAGAGACACCGAGGCTTGTGCCTGTCCGCGCGGAGCGATGGAGAACCCGGTTACTGGTCTTTGGTGGCTACGATGATCTGGAAATTACCGCAGAAGTAGGTGCGGCGCTCGCAAGTGAAGCCACCGATCTCATCCAAAAGCATCACCGGGTCGTGGGTATCCCACAGCGCCAGACCCAATGGCTCGAAGACCTTGAAGTAGGTCCAGCTGAGCGCCTGCAGCACCCAACCTTCCGGTTTGTGAAATTCCGCCAGATAGACTTTGCCGCCCGGTTTTACCACGCGTCCGGCTTCCCGCAAGGCCTGGATCTTGAGTGGATGTGGGAGCTCGTGCAGCAGGAAGAAGATCACGTTGGCAGCCACCGATCCGTTCTCGAGCTTCAGGGAGGCAGCGTTCTGTTCGAGCATCTCGGTCTTGTGGGCGTGGCCGAGCAGCTTGCTCTCCGCATGAGTAAGTTCGTTCTTGATGATGTCGGCGATCAGCACCTTGCGTGCACCGCGCTCAATCGCGGCCGTCACCACACGTGGAATCACGTTGCCGAAGGCACAGGAAGTGATCAGGACTTTCTGGTCGTGCAGGTCGAGACGCCGCAGCCCATCGACGATTCCGGAGACCAGTCGGTGATATTGAAATAGCAGTATCGCAGAGATGATCGGCTGGAAATCGATAAGGCAAATGAGCCGCATATTCGAGTAAATTGGATATATGTGTGAAGCGTCCGTGTCCTCCCCCGAAAGCGCACTGCGGACGATGAGGGCACCGCGGGTCAGAGTGAAGAAGAACAGTGCTGTGCCCGTGAGCAGCACAATGACTGAGCCAAAAAGATAAATTATCCAAATATCCATGTTCTTCTATCCTTATTATGCGCTCAAAACCGGTTCATCCCCGAACTTGCACCAGCAAATGCCGGAACCAGGCTAAAAATACTTTATCGATACCAATGCATAAACCGTGATCAAGGTTGCAATCAGCGGCAGTCCATAGCAGAAAAGTTTGGCGACCACGCCTGTATGTATCCCGAGATCATGCAGACTGTGGAAGATGCGATGGCCGGCATGCCAGAAGAAAAGCACCACCACGGCAAACAAAAATGCAGCACCGATCCACGAGTGTGTAAAGGCCAGTACATGTGGATAGGACAGACTATCTTTTGAGAGTAGCAGCCCGAGCGGTACCGCGATACCCGTGATGAACACCAGCATAGGGCCCACCAGCGCAGACAACATGCCACCCGCGCCGAATAGCAGCCAGAACACTGGGGCATTGGAACGTTGCATATTGATCTTCATGTCCATAAACCCCAGACCAAGACGAACAGGATGATGCTGAGGATGGCAGACGCCGCCAGGCCGCTGCGCGTGATGGCCGCTGCGGACATGCGTTTGCCCTTGATCAGGATTGGCGGCAGGGTCCTCGGCATGATGTGGAACCAGGTCCAGGTGTGATAGCTGATGGCGACCAGGGTGATCACATGGAAGACTATGGATAGCGGCGATCGCAGCGCCTGCAGCCACGCGTCCCAGGCCGCCTGTCCTTGCGAAAGGCGCACCAGCCCCACCAGCAACACCAGTGCATACGCGGCCACGAACACCGCGGTGCCCTCATGGATCATGTACTCGATATAGAAAGTATTGCGTCGCCACCATCCCTGCATGGAACGCGTGTAAGGTCGCCGCCCGCTGCTGACCGGGACGGTCATTTGCCGCCTCCCCGGGGCGTCACGAAGCGCAGGAAATAATCCTTGGCACTGTTGGCTTTGTTGACGTTCACCGCGTTGGCCGGATCCACCAGCTTCGGACAGACTTCGGAGCAATAGCCGACTGCCGTGCAATTGAATACACCGTCCTCGGAATTCACCAGCGGCATGCGCTGCTCCTCACCGCAGTCACGCGAGTCGAGGTTGTAGCGATGCAGCAAGGCGATGATGCCGGGACCCAGGAACTTCGGGTTCAAGCCATACTGCGGGCAGGCCGCGTAACACAGCATGCAGTTGATGCAGGAACTGAATTGTTCGTAGAGATCACGCTCGGACGGCGTCTGCAGATATTCACCCTGTGTAAGCGGGCGCGGTTGTTTCTCAATGATGTAGGGTTTGATGCTTTCCAGCTTCCCGATGAAATCGTCCATCACGATCACCAGGTCGCGTTCAATGGGGAAGTGCGCCAGGGCTTCGACCCGCACGCGTCCGGGGACGAAATCCCGCAGGAAAGTCTTGCACGCAAGCGCTGGCTTGCCATCGATCATCATCCCGCAGCTGCCACAGATGGCCATGCGGCATGACCAGCGGAAACTCAGGGTGCCATCTAAAAAATCCTTGATGTACTGCAGACCCTGCAGCACCGACATATCCTCGCTGAAGGGCACTCTATAGGTCTGCAGCACCGGCTTGGCATCCTGCTCAGGCCGGTAGCGCAGCACATCCATCATGATGGTGTTTTCAGTGTTCGGCATCTCAGTGACCTGCGGCTTTCCTGTCATGCTCGGCTTTCTCTCCGGCCGCGCCATAAGCACGTACCCCGGGCTGTGATTTGGTGATCTTGACGGGGCCATACGCGATGCGCGGCGCAGCATCGCCGTTGTAATAGGCCAGAGAGTGCTTGAGATAATTGGCGTCATCGCGGGCCTCGAAACCATCCAGGCGCTGGTGCGCGCCGCGTGATTCTTTGCGGCTGATGGCTGAATGCACCATGGCCTGGGCCACTTCGAGCTGGTAGCCGAGCTCGATGGCCGACAGCCAGTTCGAATTCCAGACGCTAGATTTGTCCTCGATATTCACGTTCTTGAAACGCTGCCGGAGTTCGCCGAGCTTGTCGCAGGTGGCCTGCATGCTGTCGGCCAGCCGATAGATGCCGCAGCCGTCCTCCATACTTTGGGCCATCTCCGTGCGCAGTGTCGCGATCCTCTCGCTGCCATCGCTGCGGTTCACCAGTTGTTCGGTGCGCTGTTGAGTTGCGCTGGCCTGTTTTAATAAAACCTTGGTTTCGCCGGCCGGCACGGATTTCGCAAACCGGGCAGCCTCGCCGCCTGCCACTTTTCCAAACACACAGAGTTCCGCCAGCGAGTTCGAACCCAAGCGGTTGGCGCCGTGGATGCCGACACTCGAACATTCACCGACCGCATACAGTCCCGGGAGCGGTGTCGCGCAGTGCCCATCGACAAGGATCCCGCCCATGGTGTAATGCACGGCGGGGCGTACCGGTATCGGTTGTTTTGCCGGATCGATGCCCATGAAAATTTCAGCCATCTCATAGATCTGCGGCAAGCGCTCGCGCAAACGCGCTTCGCCCAGATGACGCATATCGAGTTGTATATAAGTGCCGTGGGGCCCATCGAGAGTGCGCCCCTTCTTTTGTTCGTACCAGAATGCCTGGCTCAGGCGGTCGCGCGGTCCGAGCTCCATATATTTGTTGCGCGGCTTGTCCTCCGCGGGTCCCAAGCCGTAATCCTGCAGGTAGCGGTAACCATCCTTGTTCAACAGGAATCCACCTTCGCCGCGGCAAGCCTCGGTGAACAGCAGGCCGGTACCCGGCATGCAGGTCGGGTGATATTGCATGAACTCCATGTCGCGCAACGCCACACCATGCCGGTAGGCCAACGCCATGCCGTCGCCGGTGACGATGCCGCCATTGGTGTTCTCGCGGAACACACGTCCGGCGCCGCCGGTGGCGATAATGACCGCTTTGGATTTGATCAGCGTGAACTGACCGGTGCGTATCTCGATGACCGCGACACCCTGCACGCGACCATCCGCGGTCACCAAATCGACGCAGAAGTGTTCATCGAAACGCCGGATGGAAGGATATTTGATGGAGGTCTGGAACAGGGTGTGCAGCATGTGGAAGCCGGTCTTGTCGGCGGCAAACCAGGTGCGCTCGACCTTCATGCCACCGAATGCACGCACGTTCACATGGCCATCCGGCTTGCGGCTCCAGGGACAGCCCCAGTGTTCCAGCTGCACCATCTCTTCCGGGCATTGGGCCACGAAATACTCGACCACATCCTGCTCGCAGAGCCAGTCGCCGCCATCCACGGTATCGTTGAAATGGTAGTCGAGCTTGTCGTCCGGACGCGTGACCGCGGCCGAACCGCCTTCCGCGGCCACCGTATGGCTGCGCATCGGATAGACCTTGGAGATAAGCGCGATCCTGAGTGCGGGGTCGGTCTCGGCCACGGCAATGGCTGCACGTAGGCCCGCGCCACCCGCTCCTATGATCGCAACATCCGCTTCGTAGATCTCCACGTCATATCCTTGTGGCCGATGAAGTTGAATCTATATGTTCAGCCTAAGCCCTACAGAGAAGGTTGGAATTGATCCAGGTCAAAAAGATGGCCGTCAGTGGCATATAGGGATGACCCCCACAACGCTGCCAGCATCCAGGCTGCCTGGGCCCTATTGTCATCTATCATGTATCGAGATGCGTATCCTCCTCGTGTGCCGATTATTCGAATTCAAATACCTGTGGCGTGTGAAGGGAGCGGTTAGAAGGAACGATGATTCCTGAAATTGGTCAATCGGCGCTGATGATTGCGTTGTGTCTGGCATTTGCACAATTCGTTTTTTGGAAACTCGGGGCATATCTTAATGATCGGTACTATATGTCAGTAGTCCGGTCTGCCAGCGGTTATGAAAAGATATAATAAAAACACGCCGCTTCATGTAGGACAGCATATCTTGTCCGACTCTCTAATCCTCATTGAGTCATTGCGCAACGCAATATGCTATTCACATCCCGTATCCAGGCTGGATGTTATCGAGACCCATTCATCCTGGGTGATATTGACGGGCGAGCATGCCTACAAGATCAAAAAGCCAGTGGATCTCGGGTTTCTTGATTATTCGAGCTTGGAGAAGCGCCGTGACGCCTGTTGCAAAGAACTGCAGCTTAATCACAAGCTGGCACCGGAGCTATATATCGATATGGTTCCCATAACCGGTACGGCAACGGCGCCTCATATGAACGGCGATGGTGATGCCATCGAGTACGCCGTGCATATGCATGAATTCGACCAGCGCTGTCAGCTGGATCATATGCTTGAGCGGGGTGAACTCAGCATTGGAGACATAGATGCCGTCGCCATTCATGTGGCTGAATTTCATAGGGCGGCTCCGATCGTGGATGCCAGAGGACCCTATGGCCGCGCGCCGGACATTCATAAACCGATTATGGATAATTTCTCCGTGCTAGTTCCTCTGTTGGCTGGAAAGCACGCAGCAGCGTTGGCTGCTCTACGCACATGGAGCGATTCGGAATTCCAGGTCAAACGTAGATATATGGATGCACGCCGCGATCTTGGTTATGTGCGGGAATGTCATGGCGATTTGCATCTCGCCAACCTCGTGAAATATCACGGCCGGATTATGGCATTTGACCGCATCGAATTCAGCGAAGCATTGCGCTGGATCGATGTCATGAATGATGCCGCCTTTTTGATGATGGATTTGCTGTTTCACAAACGCCATGATCTGGCTTACCGGTATCTGAATAGTTATTTGCAACTCACCGGTGATTACCGTGGGCTGACCGTGCTGCGCTATTACCTGTTGTATCGTGCTTTGGTGCGCGCCAAGGTGGCCTTGCTGAAAGCCGGCCAGATCGGTGATGCAGCTGCATCCGCATCCGCCAGGCGCGATGCGGACATGCACATCGAGCTGGCAGATTCCTTCATCCAGTCCAGGCAGGCGCAGCTGATATTGATGCATGGCCTGTCCGGCTCGGGTAAAACCTGGCTCAGCGACCGTTTGATGACAGCCCTGCCGGCGGTGCGTCTGCGCTCGGATGTGGAGCGCAAGCGCATCCACGGTCAGATCATCGAGGCCCACTACAGCGATGCACCGGGAGAAGGCCTGTATTCCCAGGCAGCCGCGCAACGGACTTACCGGGAACTGGCCGAGCTTGCAGAATGTGTTTGCAGAGCCGGCTGGACTGTGATCGTGGATGCGGCATTTCTGGAGAAATGGCAGCGCCGGATTTTTCAGGATCTCGCCGCGCGACTTGCGGTCCCATGGGTCATCCTGGACTGCCAAGCTCCCGTATCTGTTCTGAGTTCGCGGGTGACACAGCGTCTCGAGATGGGAATGGATGCATCGGAAGCAAATACGGCAGTGCTACAACACCAGCTCGAAACAGCTCAATCCCTGGATGTCAGCGAGCGCGAACGATCCCTTAGCGTGGAAACGCAATCGGATATCGATGTGGATGCCGTCATCAAACATTTACTACACAAGCAGGATAGTCATGGTGATTTGCACGAGCCTGTTGGCCAATAGGATCTTCTTTCCAGAACCTGCCCAGGAGTAAGTAAATCCCCTGATTAGCTGACTCAGGTCATGTTATGGGCACTACCGAGCTAGGATTGCCGACTGCGTATGGATAACATGTGAAAACACTACGGTTTTGTCCAGGTGATTTTATGGCGCATTCGAAAAAGGTAGGCAGTATGCGACTCTGTCGTCGGGGATATTTGATCATGCTGCTGCCTGTGGTTACAGCCTGCAGCGCGCCCACTCCACTGCCGCTCGTGGGAACATTGGAACGCGACCGCATCGAATTGGTGGCGGAAGCCCAGGAACCGATCATGCAGATCCCGGTGCACGAAGGGCAGCAGGTCGCTGCGGGGCAGATGATCCTGCAGTTGGACACCACCCGCTATCAAGCGCTCACAGATCAAGCGCTGGCCGCATGCAATCAGGCAAAGGCACGCATCGCAGGTGATAAAGCCACGCTCTTGGGTGCCCAGAAAAGTTTTGCGCGTATCCAAGCATTGGTGAATCAACATGTGCGCAGTCCGGCTGACCTGGATGCAGCGCGCGCGGCCCGGGATACCGACCGTGCCAATCTCGACGCAGATGCCTCCGCGCTCGAGGGTTCGCAGGCCGCGCTTGCGGATGTCAGACTCACGCTGGCGCGACTGACCGTGCAGTCACCTCGCGCTGCTGTGGTCGATTCCTTGCCGTTTCATGTAGGTGAGCGTCCGCCGGTGCATGCGGTGGTCGCTGTGTTGCTCGCCACCGACAGTGCCTATGCGCGGGTTTATGTTCCTGAACCCCTGCTGACTCAAGTCCGGCCAGGTCTGCGGGCAACTATACGCTTCGACGGTAATGATCGCAGTTACAACGGCACTGTGCGTTTCGTATCTTCTGACGCGGCGTTCACTCCTTACTATGCCCTCAATGACCGGGACCGCAGTCGTCTTGCCTATCTCGCCAAGGTGTACCTCGATACCGGCAAATTGGATGAACTACCCACGGGTGCGCCGGTGAGCGTGGATTTTCCGACGCTGCATCAACACGCTCATTAATGCCCGACAACGACGCTATTCATGCCGAACATCTCACTCGCCGCTTTGGTGAGCTCGTCGCCGTGGATGATGTGAGCCTGAATGTTCCTCGCGGCCAGATTTACGGCTTTCTCGGCCCCAATGGTTCGGGAAAGTCCACCACCATCCGCATGCTTTGTGGACTATTGCGGCCAAGCGCCGGACGCGCCACCGTTCTTGGCCGCGAAGTACCGCGCGATTCTGAATCTCTGCGGCACAAAATCGGTTACATGACACAACAGTTTTCACTCTATCAGGATCTCAGCGTAAGGGAAAACCTGGAATTCATGGCACGCATTTTCACGTTGCCACACGCGCAGCGCGTTAAACGCGTGCGTGAGGTATTGATTCGCTATGACCTTGATGAATGTAGTGAGCAACGGGTCGCAACTATGAGTGGCGGCCAGAAGCAACGCTTGTCACTGGCTGCAGCTACGTTACACGACCCAGAGCTGCTGTTCCTGGATGAGCCCACCAGCGGTGTGGATCCCCAGACCCGCCGGGATTTCTGGGACAGTCTGTTTGAAATCGCCGCTACCGGCGCCACCATTTTGGTATCCACGCACTATATGGATGAGGCGGAACGCTGTCATCGTCTGGCCATTGTTGATCACGGACGTCTGGTGGCCGAAGGCACGCCAAAACAGCTGATTCACGATATCAACGCACTCGTGCTCGAAGTCGAGATCGCGGATCCACAGGCGGCAATCCGCTATTTGCGTGGCGAAACATTCGTGAAAAGTGTGGCGCAACTGGGAGCACATCTGCATGTGTTGGTATCGAAAGACACCCATGAACCGGAAAATCTGGTTCGCCATGTTCTCGATGAAGCGCAAATGGCGGCAACGGTCCGTGTAATACCTGCCAATCTGGAAGACGTCTTCGTGACAGCTACCGGTTTCAGGCAACGGGAGCCTGGGCATGCGTGATTCGTTGCTGCGGCTGCTGGCGATTGCCGGCAAGGAATTTCGACAATTGCGTCGCGATCGTCTGACGTTCGCCATGATCGTAGGTATTCCGCTGCTGCAAATACTACTGTTTGGCTACGCCATCAATCTGGATGTACGGCATCTGCACGCCGGAATTGCCGATCTGTCCGGTACTCAACTTTCGCGGACGCTTATCGCCGAGGCCCAGGCCAGCCAAGTGGTGGACGTTGTCGCCCAAGTGCATTCCGCCGCAGCGCTGGAACAACTACTGCGCGACGGCAAGATTTCGGTCGGTATCTACATACCACCCGATTTCGAACGCCGCGCACTGTCAGGCGAGCGCCCGGCAGCACAACTTATGGTCGATGGTAGCGATCCGACACTGCTGGGAGTAGCTCAAGGGCTGATGAATATGCCGCTGACAAGCCGTGATCGGTTACCACAGCAAAAGCCCTCGCTCTTTGAAGTTCGCAATTACTACAATCCGGAACGCCGTTCAGCTGTCGACATCGTTCCAGCGCTCATCGGCGTGATTCTGACACTCACTATGGTTCTGTTTACGGCGATCGCGATCGTGCGCGAGCGCGAACGCGGCAACCTGGAGTTGTTGATAACTACACCGGTCAGCACTATCGAAATCATGATCGGCAAGATTATTCCCTATGTGATCATTGGTCTGGTGCAGGTTACGCTGGTATTACTGGTAGGGGCCTGGCTATTTCATGTGCCAATGCGCGGCGAACTTGTGGAACTGTATTTTGCTGCGCTGCTGTTTATCGCCGCGTGTCTTGGACTCGGACTGTTGATTTCCACATTCGCACAGACGCAATTTCAGGCGATGCAGCTTACGGTGTTTACATTCCTGCCTTCCATCCTGCTATCCGGGTTCATGTTTCCTTTTGACGGTATGCCGCTGGTCGCACAGTGGTTCGGTGAGCTGTTGCCACTGACATACTTCGTACGCCTGGTACGTGGAATCGTTCTGCGTGGTGCGACCTTAAGCGGGATGATGGAGGATATATATCCGCTGATTGCATTCTTTCTAATCACTATGATATTGGCGATACACAAATTCCATAAACGTCTCGATTGACCGGGTACAATCATAGTATTCGTCAAAACAACGACATTATCTGCACAGAATTTAAATAATTCCAGGAGTGTGAGTTATGGGAACGGAGAACGCTACGACCAGCTCGCAGGATATCGAACGTTTCAAGGTGAACTTGCACGACGAGATCGATGGCGCGGCCTTGTATGCCGCGTTGGCAGCAGCCGAGAAGGATCCGGTGCGCAAGGATCTGTTTCTACAACTAGCCGAGGCAGAATCCCGGCACGCGGAATTCTGGCGTAAGAAACTCGCGGCGCATGGCATCCAGGATATCAAGCATGTCCCCAGCCTACGCACCCGGGTATTGGCGCGTCTGGCGCGCCGTTTCGGACCCGGCTTCGTGTTGCCGAGCATTGCCGAGGCGGAATTCGCGGATCGGGATAAATATTCACGGCAAAGCGATGCACACGCGTTATCCGCCGAAGAACGTGGTCACGCGGCGGTGGTGAATGCAGCTCTTCAGGGCGATCGGCCATCAGCCAGCATCGGCGCGGACATCGCCACTGCTGAACCCTGGCATCGAGGCGCCTCCGGTAACAGTCTTCGGGCTGCAGTACTGGGCGCTAATGATGGCCTGGTTTCGAATTTCTGTCTGATCATGGGCGTAGCCGGCGCCGGAGTCGGCAGCAAGGTAATCCTGCTGACCGGACTCGCAGGATTGCTGGCAGGAGCCTCGTCCATGGCGCTGGGTGAATGGTTGTCGGTGACCAATTCCCGGGAACTGGCGCGCACCCAAATCGCGCGCGAACGCATGGAATTGGAACAGACGCCTGATTCGGAACAGAAGGAGCTGGCATTGATCTATCAGGCCAAGGGGCTGAGTCGCGAGGAAGCCCAAAAAGTGGCGGCTGAACTGATGCAGGACAAACAGGCGGCGCTCGACACCCTGGCGCGTGAAGAATTGGGCATTGACCCGACCCAATTAGGCGGCAATCCCTGGACCGCTGCGGGCGCATCGTTTGCGTTATTCGTTGTGGGCGCGGTATTCCCAGTTATGCCGTTCTTATTCGGTACTCACGGCGTTTTTTCCATTGAATTGTGCATCGGCTTAAGCATCCTGGCATTGGCCGGCATTGGCATGGCCACCTCCCTGTTCAACGGCCGCAGTGCATGGTTTTCGGCTGGACGGCAAGTGATCATCGGCAGCGTGGCTGCGGCTGTGACCTACGGAGTGGGTGCATTGATTGGGGTGTCTCTGTCGTAAGTTATACGCGTCAGCAAATTCTCGGCAGGGGATCCTCTTCCAGTTCTTCCAACACGCGCTCTCCACCGAGTTCCGTCTGCATGATGACTTGTGCCGGTTCATCGGTCAGCTCGCCGATCAGCCTTGCATCAGCACCAGTGTTTCGTAAAGCCACCCGCGCCTGGTCGGCGACCCCGGCTGACACTACCGCCACCAGGCGGCCTTCACTGGCTAGATACAAGGGATCGTAGCCTAGCAGCTCGCACACCGATTGCACCGGTTCACTGATGGGTATGGCATCTTCCCGCAAGCGCACGCACAGGGATGTGGCGCGCGCTATCTCATTGGCGACCGTAGCCAGACCGCCGCGTGTCGGATCGCGCATGAAGCGCAAGCCGGAAATATTGCACAAGGCCTGTGCTGCATCGAGAATGCTGGCGGAATCCGATTGCAATGCGCCGTGAAAACCGAATTCCTGGCGGGCGAGCAACACTGCGGCTCCGTGGTCACCCACCGTGCCGCTTACCAGGATGCGGTCGCCAGCACGGATGTGCTTCATGCCGAGCTGCAGGGACTGAGGACGTACACCGAAGCCGGTAGTCGCGAAATACACGCCATCCGCCTGTCCGCGGGGTACGACCTTGGTGTCGCCGGCGACCACGCACACCTTGCTGTCATACGCGGCCTGCGCCATGCCATCGATGAGCCGTTCCAGCAGCGCGATCTCGGTGCCTTCCTCTATAAAGACATTCAACGTGAGGTAATACGGCACCGCACCGGAGACCGCCAGATCGTTGATGGTGCCATGCACGGCCAACGAGCCGATATTGCCACCTGGAAATTCCAACGGTTGAACGGTGAAACCATCGGTGGTCACGACCAGCATGCCGGTTGGCAGCGTGGGGAGGGTGACGGCATCAAGACTTGTATCCAGTAATGAATTGCGCAGGCGCGTAACGAACAGTTCCTCGATGAGTTCGCGCATGAAGCGCCCGCCGTTGCCGTGGGCAAGCGCGATATGGGTTTCTTTCAACGCCATGCGGATCTCCGTGGTGACCTAATCTGCCTGCAATCGCAGTTGTTGCCAGATGCTTTTCATGCAGCAAGCAAACTACGCGCACCGGCTTCAATGATCTGGCCGTAGCTAATGCCGGCATCATTGACCGGTATGCACACTGGAACATGCACAGCGTAACCCTGCGCGGTCAGCATTTTCTGCACTAGTTGAGTAAGCACAGCATTCTGGAATACTCCGCCTGTCAATGCCACATGTTGCACGCCGTCTGTCTGTCTTATCGCATTCGCTTGTGCAAGCAGTGCCTGCGCTAGGCTGGCATGAAAGCAAGCAGCCCGCATCGACGTTGACGTGCGCGTATCCATGAGCATGTCGATCAGCGGCGACCAATCCATGCGCCACACGCCTGTATCATCTTTAACCAGCGGCAACTCCAGTGATTCACCCGGCTGTTCACACAACGCCTCCAGCAGCATCGGTCCATGACCTTCAAAGCTGGCCTGAGTAGCACAACCCACCAAGGCCGCGGCGGCATCGAACAGCCTGCCGACGGATGTGGTGACTGGGCAATTCATGCTTGCTTGCCAAGCGTTATGCAACAGTGGATCGGTAAACGCGGCGCCTTGCTGCCAGTCCTTACCGGTTTCCCAGCAAATCCCCAAAGCCGAACGCCAGGGTTCGCGGACCGCGCGCTCACCACCGGGCAGTCGGAACGGGCGCAGACTTGCCACGCGCCGCCAGTCGCCGGGCCGCCCCAGCAAGGCTTCGCCGCCCCAGAGTGTACCGTCGTCCCCGAGTCCCACTCCATCCCAGGTGAAACACAGGCAGGGTTCACTGAGGTTGTATTCACCGACTGTCGCGGAGGCGTGCGCGTGATGGTGGTAAATGGGGATGACCGGAAGACCGGAATGTTTCGCCCAGCGGGTATTGGGAAAATCCGGATGCGCATCACAGACGAGAGTGTCAGCTTGGATGCCGTAAAGTTCCTGCAGATCATTCGCCACCTGTTTGAACACTTGCTGGCTGCGCGCACTTCCCAAGTCGCCGATATGCGGTGAAATGACCACGCGATCCTGCCAGGCCAGCGCCACAGTATTCTTGAGGAAGGCGCCGGTGGCCAACAGCGGGCGCGTCAATCGGAACGGCAGCTTGAGCTCCAGCGGCGCGTTGCCGCGGCCGATGCGTAGCGGGCGCATCTGCCCGGCCACGAACCGGAATACCGGGTCATCCGCGGGACGCTGGATAGGGCGGTTGTGATGCAGACAAGCATCCGCCACCTTACCCAAACGCCGCACCACGTCTTCTGCATCCGTCAACACCGGTTCGCCGCTGATGTTTCCGGAGGTGGCCACTACCGGCCTGCCGAAATCACCAAGCAACAGATGGTGCAGCGGACTGTAGGGCAGCATGATGCCCAGTTCTACGAGGCCGGGCGCAATGCCGGCAGCGATGGGCGCCTGCGGTCGGTGGCGCGCCAGCACGATCGGACGCATGGGATCCAGAAGCAATGCTGCCTGTTCTTCATTCAGACGTACAATTTGTCGTAAAGCGTCCAGGCCATCACTGCCGATCAGCGGCACCATCAGCGCCAGCGGTTTATGCGGGCGCTGCTTTCGCGCACGCAACTGCGCCACAGCTCGGTCGCTGGCGGCATCACACATCAGATGATAGCCACCGATACCGCGCACCGCGATAATCGCACCGCACTTAAGCGCTGCTACGCACGCTGCCAATGCCGCTTCGTTGCCAACTATGATTCTCTCAGCTTGCTTGAAACTTAGATGCGGCCCGCAGGCAGGACAGGCCAGCGGCTGTGCGTGGAAGCGCCGGTCGAGCGGATCGAGATATTCAGCGCGGCATTCCGGACACAAGGGGAAATCAGCCATGGTGGTGTTCGGTCGGTCGTAAGGCATGGCGCGGATCAGGGTATAGCGCGGACCGCATTGCGTGCAGTTGATGAACGGGTAGCGGTAGCGTCGCGCAGATGGGTTACGCAGTTCTTTCAAGCAGTCATCGCACAGATAATAGTCCGGTGGCACATGGATACTGGGTTGGCTATCGGCGTGGCTGGCGCGGATACAGAAGTCAGCGTGACCTTCGATTGGCACTGACTCGCTGCGCACCAGATGCGGTCGCGCCAGCGGCGGGGCCTGGCTAATGAGTTCAACAGTGAAGCGCTCGAGCGAAGAGGTCGCACCTTCGGCCTGTACGTGAACCGAACCTGCATTGTTGTAAACCCAGCCATGCACATCACAGCGATGCGCCAGGCGGTAGACAAACGGGCGGAAACCGACACCCTGCACGCGTCCGTCGAGTACGATTCTGCGGGCAGATAGGGCTGAGTTCTGCATGCTGGAGTCGGGCTACTCTGCACGTATGGCGTGCAGCTTGTTCGTGCGGCGGCCAGGTATTTTCGCTGTACGTTGCCGGTGCCGCGCCAGATGCAGAGGTGTCCAAGCCTGCGGGATTCGATACACGAACTTATAGCGGGCCACGTGATAGCTGGGATCGAATCCGTAGAAGTTCAGTTGCAAGTGGCGCAGTTCTTCATCACGGTAACTTTGCAGCGGTCGCTGTGCCGCATCCCGGGCAAGCCGCCTGCGTTTAGCTTCGAGCAGCGGCTGGAACGTTTCATCGCTCGCCAGTTCCTCAGCATGCATTTCAATGCGCGAATTAAATTGCGTTTCGTTGTTGGCAAGACAGCCATCAATGAGCCTAATACGCGCGGCATCTTTTGCCAGCAGTGGCAGGCGCTGATCCATAATTGTGTGGATAGCGTTACTGCCAACGCGTTTCGGCAGCAAGTAAGTCCAGTATTCCGATCCATAGAGATTGCCCATGTTCTTGTAATGCGGGTTGAAGATGACGCCGTCGCGCGCATAGATGCGATCGGCCGCCAGCGCCAGGAATACGCCACCGGCCGCGATGTTGCTGCCGATGGCCGCGATCGTAAGGTGCTCCTCGGTACTGATGATTTCGCGGCACAGGTCATCCATGGCGTTGATGTTGCGCCACGATTCATCGGCCGGACTGGTCGCCGCTTCGATGCAGTTCAGATTGAGCCCATTACACCAGAAGTCCTGGCCGCCCATGAACACGATAACGCGCGTGGGGCGTTGGCGCGCACGCCGGAAGGCCTCAAGCAGGCGCAGGCACTGTGAGGTGCTCATGGCACCGTTATAGAAATCAAAATACAGATAACCTACAGCGTCTTGTTCCACATAGCGGATCTCATCCATCCCGTCTGCATGCAGATCCGTGCCATGTATGGACGTCAGTTTCTGGATGACATCAGGATATTTACCCAGGACCTGGCTTGCGGGCAGCTTAAGGGTCTTCGTTTCAGGGATGACTTCTTTCAGATATCCGATCCACACAGCGCCGTCCGTGGTCGCACGGCACACGGCTTCCCCGGATCGCGCGATCAATTCACCCGGCAGGCCGCGCAGCTGGATTTCCGGGCGGGCATCGAATAGGCGCACGCGCAGGCCGCAGAGTTCATCTTCGACACCCGGATCACCGTCGCTGGCGTACAGTTTGCGTAGTACCGTCATGGTGTTGTCGCTCTGCCAATCGATGCGCCGGTCTGTCTGCCGCATGCGTGCATGCGGCTGGCCGTGACGATCAGGATCACAGCTCGACGCCGGCAGCGGCACGAAAGTATGTGAGGCGAATTTTTCGACGGCTTCGAATACGGCAGACACGGCAGCCTCTGTAACTTCGTGACGGTAGAGGCTGCTTTTGCGTGCCAGACGCATGGGCAACTGGCGCCAGGCCCACACCGGACCGGCATCCAGTACTTGTTCGGCCTGCAATACCGTCACGCCCCAAGTTTTCTCGCCGTTCAAAATCGCCCAATCCAGTGCCGAGGGACCGCGATCACCGGGAATACCCGGATGTACTATCAGGCATATATGTTTGCGCCACACCAGTTCCGGAATGGCGCGCTTGAGAAACGGAGCGATGACGAGGTCCGGACGCCACAGTTGCACCGCCTCGATGCTGACGGCGTCGTTGATGTCGTACTCGACTGAAACTTGATGGCCCGCGGACCCCAGTTCCGCATACAGGCGTTGCGTCAGGCTGTTGAATGTGTGAGTTAAGAGCAGGATGCGCATCAGGAGTTTCAAAAACTGCTGACGCTCGCGGATGGCGATTTTGATGACAGCGGGCGGCGGAAGCGGTAGCGATAATAGGCAGCGCACGCGCCTTCCGATGACACCATGCACGAACCGATGGGGTTACGCGGCGTGCACACATTGCCGAAGATGCTGCAGTCGGTGGGTTTCTTCACGCCGCGGATAATTGCCGGGCATTGGCAGGCCTTGTTCTCCCGCACCGGCTGTTGCACCAAGCCGAAGCGCCGTTCCGCATCGAACTCGGCGTATGCCTGCTTGATGCGCAAACCACTGTAGGGCACGTTGCCCAAACCGCGCCACTCGAACTCCGGGCGCAGCTCGAAGACTTCGGCCACCAGTGCCTGTGCCTTGCGGTTGCCGTCACGGGTCACGCCGCGGGTGAATTCGTTCTCGACTTCGGCGCGCCCTTCGTTTAGTTGCTTGACCAGCATCTGGATGGAGCGCAGCACATCCAGGGGCTCGAAACCGGAGATCACTACCGGGCGCTGGTATTCCTCGGCAAAAAACTCATACGGACGGCTGCCGATGATGGTGCTGACGTGCGACGGGCCGATGAAGCCGTCCACGCATACGCTGCCGAGTTCCCGCACCTCGGGTGAATCCAGGATGCTCTGGATGGCCGAAGGTGTCAGCACATGGTTGCAGAACACGCTGAAATTTTTCAGCTTGCGGCGATGCGCTTCGCTGATGGCAAGCGCCGTCGGTGGCGTGGTAGTTTCAAAACCGATGGCGAAGAACACTACTTCGCGGTCCGGATTGCGCTCGGCGATCTCCAGCGCCTCGGTGGCCGCGTAGATCATGCGCACGTCACGCCCAGCGGCACGCGCTTTCAGTAGGCTGCGTTTGCGCGAAGCCGGCACCCGCAGCATGTCGCCGAAACTGGCGAGGATGAGATCCGGTTGGTGCAGTAGCTCCAGGGCCATGTCCAGCCGCGAGATTGCCAGCACACACACCGGGCACCCGGGTCCGTGCACCAAATGGATATTGGCAGGCAGGAGATCCTGCACGCCGTGCCGGAAGATGGCATGCGTGTGCCCGCCGCAGAACTCCATGAGGTGGTAATCCCTGTCGGGGATTACTTCGGCGGCGATGGCGTTTGCCAGGGCCGCAGCCATATGGCCGTCACGAAATTCGCGGATATACCGCATCGGCCGGTTCTCCAATGGCATTGGCGATTTCGGCAAACAGTGCCAGGGTCTTCTCGGCTTCTTCCACATCCAGGCGGGCGATCGCAAAGCCGGTATGCACGATCACGTAGTCGCCGACCGCCACGTTGTCCACTAAGGCCAGGGACACGCGGTTGCGTACGCCGCCCAGGTCAATGAGGGCATTGTCATCCTCGAAGAGTTCAATCACTTTGGCGGGAACGGCGAGGCACATGTTTTGATATCCAGTAGGAAAATCGGTTTCAAGGCCGCAAGGGCTCGAACGGTCGGCCGTTGGTCACGGGTCTGAAATGACGGCGTTCTTCACGGTGGGCCTCAGAATTTTCGCGCAACCAGCTGAGCCAGCTGTCAAGATCAGTTTGGCGCCGCGCAGCCGTCCGGATTATCGGCGTGTCCCTTCCGAGCGCCCGCAGCGCGCGCTCGGCCGCTGCGGTATCGAAATCATCCAGCACATCCAGCAGATCCGCCTTCGACAGCACCAGCAGATCGGCGGCGCGGAACATGACGGGATACTTGGCGGGTTTGTCGTCGCCTTCAGTGACACTCAGGAGTACCACATTGCGGTGCTGGCCAAGGTCGAAGCTCGCCGGACACACCAGGTTGCCGACATTCTCGATGAACAACAGGTCGATCGAATCCAGATCCAGGGCATGCAAGGCCCGATGGATGAGGTGGGCATCCAGGTGACAGGCGCTGCCGGTAGTGATCTGCACCGCCGGGATCCCATGGCTGCGTATGCGCGCGGCGTCATTTTCGGTTTCCAGATCGCCCTCAATGACGCCGATGCGCAGATCTTTGCCGAGGGCTTCGATGGTGGCTTCCAGCAGCGCGGTCTTGCCGGCACCCGGTGAAGACATCAGGTTTATGGCGAGCACACCGTGGCTATCCAGATGCTCGCGGTTATGGGCGGCTTGCTGGTCATTGTCCGACATCAGGTCCTTGAGAACCTCCACCGCGGTTGTGCCGTCCTTGCGGTGTGCCTGGGCGATATGCAGATTGCCTGCCGTCAGATTGCATCCACATGTTTCACACATGGCTGTACTCCTGCAGATTTATTGGGTGGGATTACTCCCGGTTGAAGAAGTTCAACACGCTTCAGAACCAGCTGGTCACCGTCCAGCAGGTCGGTGTGATAATCACCGCACACACCGCAGATCAGCCGGGCGGGCGTGGCTTCGGTTTCGACCCCGCAACTACGGCAGCGCACTCGTACTCCACTGCTTTCGATAACCAACTCGGCGTGCGCGGCGGGGCCACCGGCGCGCGCCAGATAAAATGCACGTTCCAGAAATTCGGGGACCACGCCGGATAAAGGGCCGACGCACAAGGTGATGCGGGAAACATCCGCATCTGCATGCTCGGCGGCGATCGTATGGACTTGATTCAGTAATGCCTGGCAAACAGCTAATTCGTGCATTGTGTTTCCAGAGTTTCCGAACCTGGATTACCTGTGGTTTTTAGCCTGTTTAACCATAGCAGCATTTCACCGGCGAGATTTGACCCAGATCAAGCCAGCGGCTTTGTGAAGGTGTGGCCGTGGCTGAGAAGCGGTGAGTTTCACAGTTTCTTGATATGGATCAAAACATTCAGCTGGAAATGGGTTTATAAGTTTCGCTTAATTATGTTGCCAGAGCGGATTTCTGATGCAGTTCGCCACGTTACATAAGGAGATGTCTGTCGACGACCCCTTTAAGCAGAGGGCCGCCGTCCTGGTCTTGGGACTCGGCAATACATTGCTGGGAGACGACGGCGCCGGTGTCCAGGTCGTGCACCAACTGCGAACCAGTCGCAGGACATCATCCGGCGTGCGCTTCGTGGATGGTGGCACTCTCAGTTTCTCACTGCTGGATGACATCGAAAGCACCGACGCCCTGATCGTGGTGGATGCTGCGCAATTGGGCGAAGACCCGGGTAGCGTGCACATCTATCAAGATCTGGCCATGGACCAGTTCTTGCTGAGCAAGCGCAGTTGCTCGGTGCATGAGGTCAGTCTGTCGGAATTGCTGGATATGTCGCGGCTTACAGGCCACCTGCCGGCCCGCCGTGCGTTCGTGGGCATTCAGCCGGAAGTCATCGATTGGCACACTGAGGTGTCGCCCTCTGTGCGTCCCGGTCTGGAAACCGCCTGCACACATGTCAGGGCATTGATCGCGCGGTGGACCCTATGAGCGCACGCCGGCTCTCGGATATATCAGTCAGAGTTGAGGGCGGTGCTAGCAAAACCAGCAGTGCCACCGGCACTATTGGTGGCGGCTTGATCGCCATCATGCGCGAGATCGCCGAAATGTTGGAACGCCTCGCCCTCTACGATGAACCCGGATCAATTGATCTCCGCACCCTGCCGTTCAGTCCCACCGATTACCAGAGTCTTCGTGAGGCACTTGGCAATGGTGAGGTGGAAATCACACTCAATGTGGATGGCATATCCAGGTTACGGGAAACAGGCTATGCAGGTGTCTGGTGGGTTGAGCATCGTAATCCGGAAGATGAGCTGGTGGCCGATCTGCTGGAAATCATCCAAATTCCGGAAATTGTAGTAACGGAAAATGACGAGATTGCCAGAAGCGCTAGCCGCCTTCGCGAGCGTTTGTCTATTCATACCGCCGGAGGGATCATACAGTGACCACCGCCAAGCGTCTGGAAACCATCGAAGATGTGCTGACTGCCAATGGCGTGAGTCGGCGCACATTCCTCAAATTCTGCATCACGACTGCCTCTTTCATGGCACTGGCACCGAGCATGAGTTCGGTGATCGCCAAGGAGCTGCTCAAGGCACGGCGGCCCTCGGTGATCTATCTGTCATTCCAGGAATGCACCGGCTGCCTGGAGTCGCTGACCCGCTCCTACACGCCCTCCATCGAAAACATGATCTTCAATATGATTTCGCTGGATTATGACGACACGCTGATGGCGGCGGCCGGCAAGGCTTCGGAAGATGCACTCGCTACAGCCATCAAGGAAAATTATGGCCATTATCTGATGGTGGTGGACGGCTCGGTGCCGTTGGGCAATGGTGGCGTATACAACACCCAGGCCGGCAAGAGTGCGGTACAGATACTTACGGATTCAGCGAAAGGTGCGGCCGCCATCGTGTGTGTCGGCACCTGCTCCTCCTTCGGCGGCATTCCCTTTGCGAATCCCAATCCCACCGGCGCCGTGCCTATATCGGAGATCATTAAAGACAAGCCCATCATCAATGTATCCGGCTGTCCGCCGATTCCCGCGGTAATCACCAGCACGCTGGTTCACTATGTGACGCTCGGAATACCGGCACTGGATGCCCATCATCGACCTTTGGCCTTCTACGGCAATACCATCCATGACCGTTGTTACCGGCGGCCCTTCTTTGACGAAGGCAAGTTTGCCAAGAGCTTTGACGATGAGGGAGCCCGCAACGGTTGGTGTCTGTATGAGCTGGGCTGCAAGGGACCGACGACATACAACGCCTGTGCGACCGTGAAATGGAACGAGGGCACCAGTTTCCCAATTGAATCCGGACACCCCTGCTTGGGTTGTTCCGAGCCCAACTTCTGGGACCGCAACGGCAGCTTCTATGCGCCACTGGCTGCCGGCCTGATAGGCAGCGTCGAACCCATCGGTGAAGCTGCGGGTGTCGGTGCCGCCGTCGGTATTGCTGCAGCTGCGGTCTCGCGCCTGCGCAGCCGCTCAAAAGCGAAGCCGCACGAAACCGAGAAGCAGACCTCGAAGGAGGAATGAACATGGAACTACTCGAATTTGCCCGTGGTCCAGCGCTTAAGGTGGCACTGGCGGTGTTCTGTTTCGGAGTGTCGTGGCGGCTGGTGGGGACCATCCTGCTGCGTTATCACCGCCATTTGTCTGTCCCCCGTGTCGGTTTCTTCAAGTCTGCCATGCTGGGATTGCTGGTGGGTGGTTCGCGATCATGGCCGCATCCGCAGTTCATCAAGCGCACCGGCTATGGGGAAGCGCTGGGTTACAGTTACCACATCGGCCTGTTCATCGTGATCCTGTTCTTCGCACCCCATGTCTTGTTTATCAAGAGCCTGTTCGGAGTCAGCTGGCCAGTGCTGTCAAGCAGCATCATCACAATCATTGCGGTACTTACCTTCACACTGCTACTGGCGGTCCTGTTCAGGCGACTCACCTATAGTGTTCTGCGCAAGCTGTCGAATTTTGATGATTATTTCAGCTGGTTCGTCACCACCCTGGTGATCGTGACCGGCTTGATGGCCACTGCTCATTTTGGAGCGCGCTACGAGACGCTTATGGCCTGGCATATCCTGAGTTTCGACCTGCTGCTGATCTGGTACCCCTTCGGGAAACTGATGCATGCGTTTTATATCTTTCCGTCCCGGATGATCAATGGTTACTTCTTGGCGCGTAAGGGAGCGCCGTCATGAGTGCACAGTCTGTGAATACCGCAACCATTGGCAGCGTGCGCGCCATGCCGGCCGACGTTCAAGGTGACCTGAACGATCAGGTACGCGTGGAGCGTGCCATGCAGAGTTTCGCCATGGACTATGGCGCCATGACAGCGCTTAGGCTTGAGTCCTGCATCCATTGCGGGATCTGTGCCGACGCCTGCCATTTCTATATCGCCACCGAGGATCCGCAATACACACCTGTACTGAAAGTCGAACCGTTCAAGCAGGCCTATAAGCGCGAGGCCGGTCCGTTTGCATTCTTTTTCAAGCTGTTTGGATTGAAGCGTCGTGTGACCACAGGCGAACTGGGGAACTGGCAGCACCTACTGTTCGACAGCTGCAACATGTGCGGCCGTTGCAGCCTCATATGTCCCATGGGCATCGATGTGTCCGCGCTCATCGAGCAGGCGCGGCGATCTATGTTCGATGCGGGCCTGGCACCGGCCGAGCTGTATGCGAAAGCCAAGCACCAGGAGCAGACAGGCCAGCCGGAAAGTTCTGCCGAGCCTTATCGCGAGAAACTTCAGGCCATCGGCAAGCAGCATCGCGTGGAAATTCCCATGGATAAGCCACAGGCCGAAGTCATGTTGTGTGTGCCACGCACCGATATCGAACATTACCCGAAAGCGGTGGCGGCCCTGGCGCGTGTCATGCAGCACCTGAGCGTCGCCTGCACTTTCCGCAGCGAAGGCCTGGTGGCGGAAAACTACGGGTACTACGCCGGTGGGCGCGATTGGCAGCGCCAGATCAGCCTCAAGTTAATCGAGCAAGCACTGGCCTGCCATGCCAAGATGCTGGTGGTGCCGGAATGCGGACATGCCTATACGGCTTTGCGCTGGGAAGCGGCCGAGCTTTATGGCAAGCCGCTACCTTTCCGCGTGCTGCATGTGACGGAATATCTGGCCGAGCAGCTGGATGCCGGGAAGTTGAAATTGCGTCGCGCTGACAGCGGCGCTGTAACGTTCCATGATCCCTGTCAATTAGTGCGTAAGGGTGGCGTCATGCAGGCTCCACGCCGGCTCATGCAGGCATTAGGACTGGATTTGCACGAGTTAGAAAATAACAGGGCATTCAGTTACTGCTGTGGCGGCGGCGGCGGGGTGCTGGACATTAAACGCGCGGCCCCGCTGCGTTACCGCGCCATGGAATCCAAACTACGCGAGGTGGACGATACCGGCGCGGGTACTTTCCTGACAAGCTGCTCCGATTGCCGGGCGACGTTCGACGATGCCAAAGCACACTTCAATTGGGATAAATCGCCCCACAGCCTGTTGGAATTGGTGGCGGACAACCTTGGATGACGCATAGAGGCTCCACATGAATGCACCACAGAAGATCGTCGTAGACCCCATCACCCGTATCGAAGGTCATCTGCGCATCGAAGCGGAGATGAACGGTAATACCATCACCCGGGCTTCGAGCAGCGGCACCATGGTGCGTGGCATCGAGATCATCCTGCGTGGCCGCGACCCGCGGGATGCCTGGGCGTTCGCGCAGCGCATCTGCGGTGTGTGCACGCTGGTGCACGGTATCGCCTCAGTGCGCGCGGTCGAAAATGCACTAAGTTATGAGATTCCGGCGAATGCACAATTGATCCGCAACCTGATGATCGGAGCACAATTCGTGCACGACCATGTCATGCATTTCTACCATCTGCATGCACTCGACTGGGTAGATGTAGTTTCAGCGCTCAAGGCCGATCCGCAAAAGACATCGACACTGGCGCAATCCATATCAAGTTATCCACGATCGTCACCGGGTTTGTTCAGCGATGTGCAGCAGCGCGTCAAGAAGCTGGTGGAATCCGGGCAACTGGGCATCTTTGCGAATGGCTACTGGGGCAGCCCACTTTACAAGTTACCACCTGAAGCCAATCTGATGGCTGTGTCCCATTACTTGGATGCGCTCGCCTGGCAGCGGGAAGTCTGCAAGCTGCACACTATTTTTGGCGGCAAAAATCCGCATCCCAATTTTCTGGTGGGCGGAACACCGGCCGCCATCAGCGCCGGCCCAGGGAACACGACAGGGGCAACAGCAGTCAATGCAGTTGGGCTGTCGACGGTGGCGAACATCATCGAGCAGATGCAGACCTTCGTGGACCAGGTGTACCTGCCCGATACCCTGGCGATCGCCTCCTTCTACAAGGATTGGTTTACACCCGGCCATGGCGAGGGTACCGGGAATTTTCTGTGTTATGGGGATTTTCCCGAAAAAGGCACAGCGGATCTTTCCAGCTACATGATTCCGCGGGGCGCGATCCTGAACCGCAATTTGAATGAGGTTCTGGACATCGACCTGAATGCGGAAGACCAGATCAAGGAATACATCGGTCACTCCTGGTATGACTACAGTGTCGGCAAGAACGAAGGCTTGCACCCCTACCGTGGTGAAACCAAGCTGGATTACACCGGTCCGACACCACCGTATGACTATCTGAATACCGAAGCCTCGTATTCATGGCTGAAATCTCCTCGCTGGCGCGGACATGTGATGGAAGTGGGACCGCTGGCACGCGTGCTGATGCTATATGCCAAGGGCGATGAACCGACTCGCGAGCTGGCACAGATGGCCCTCAAGAAGCTGGATCTGCCGCTGGAGGCCATGTTCTCGACCATGGGGCGCACTGCGGCACGCACCCTGGAGGCCAAAATCATCGCGGACTGGATGTCCACCTGGTATAAAAATCTGATGGCCAACATCGCCGCTGGCGACGTGCGCACCTTCAATGAAAAACTTTGGGAACCTTCCAGCTGGCCGAAGCATGCCCAGGGCGTGGGGTTCACGGAAGCACCGCGCGGTGCATTAGCCCATTGGATCGTGATCGACGACGGCAAGATCAGCAATTACCAAGCGGTGGTGCCGAGCACCTGGAATGCCGGACCGCGCGATCCGGCCGGCAATGATGGACCCTATGAGGCATCACTCAGGGGGCAGACATTGTATGACACCAATCAGCCGCTCGAGATCCTTCGCACCATCCACAGTTTCGATCCTTGTCTGGCCTGTGCCGTGCATGTGGTAGATCCCAACGGTCAGGAACTGATCAAAGTTCGCGTTTGCTGAGGCAGGAGTTAATTCCAATGTCATCAAGACTCAGGTTAATGCTCGCATGCGTGTTTGGTATGAATGTGCTAGCCGCCATATCCTTGCTTGCAGCACGTCAATTTGGTGCCGCCATGTTAGCGGTTGGATTGGTGGCCTATGGACTAGGAATGCGTCATGCATTCGATGCCGACCACATCGCCGCTATCGATAATGTGACACGCCGTCTGCGCCAAATGGGTCAGCGTCCGGTGGCGGTGGGATTCTTTTTCTCCCTGGGCCATTCGACGGTGGTACTGCTGTTGGTTCTGGGTCTGGCACTGGCATTTGGCCGCATCCATTCGGTGCTTCAAAGTTTCAGTGACTGGGGCGTGCTGGTCTCCAATATATTTTCGGCTGCTATCCTGACACTCATCGGACTCGCCAACCTGGCGCTGTTCCGCCGACTCATCAAGAATCACCAATCGTCAGCGCGAGATGAGGCCGGTGCACAGCAATCAGTGGGTCTGACAACGTTGCGACCCTGGCTCGCTAAAAGCTGGTCGGCGATCGATGCCAGCTGGAAAATGTATCCGGTCGGGATGGTCTTCGGATTAGGCTTTGATACCGCCACCGAGGTCGTCTTGTTGGCCATTTCCGTGGGCGCTGTGCAGAGCGGACATTTTCCGATCTGGGCGGTTATGACTTTGCCCTTGCTGTTCACCTCGGGGATGTGCCTGATGGACAGCCTGCAAAGCCTGGTGATGCTTAGGGTTTATGACTGGGCTATTACTGACGACAACCGCAGCCTGAAGTTGAACACGGTGATCACGGGGCTCTCGGTACTGCTGGCGCTCGGAATCGCCAGCATGCGCTGGACCGATCTGGTCAATCTACCCTGGCCGCAAACTTTATTGGGTAGATCTCTCGATCTGGCGGGCAGCAGCTCAATTGGTCTGATCGCAAGCAGTGTCATGGTTCTGTTTTGGGTGATCGCTTTCATTTACCATAAACGGCAAAGATCGTAATTAGATCAGGACGTCGATAAATACAAATTGCGCTCACGCATAAAAAAGGAAGCCCATGAATCCGCTGGTTTCTGTATTTAAATCTTCACGTGCGAATTTCCTCACCTTGCCTCCAGTATGCGTATTTCTAGGAAGTGCGGTTGCTTACCGGTTGACCGGGCATTTACGCATCCTGGATGTGCTGCTGGTACTGCTTGGCGCATTGATGGCCCACGCGAGCGTCAATCTGTTAAACGAATACCAGGATTTCACCAGCGGTCTGGATGCCATGACCGTGAAGACGCCGTTCAGTGGTGGCAGCGGAGCGCTGCAGGCGTATCCTGAAGCAGCCGCTCTGACGCTATCGGCGGCTGTGTTCAGTTTCGTGCTCACTGCAGCCGTCGGTATCTACTTTCTCTATGTTCATGGTCTAGCGCTGCTGCCACTGGGCATACTCGGGCTGCTAATCATCGCCATATATACCAATTGGATCACACACTACCCTTTGCTCTGCCTGATCGCTCCGGGCCTGGGCTTTGGCCCACTGATGGTGATGGGCACCAGTTTTGTGTTGATGAACCACTACAGTTGGGCAGCGTTTCTTGCTTCTCTGACGCCGTTCTTCCTGGTGAGTGAGTTGTTGTTGATCAATCAGTTTCCGGATGTGGAGGCAGACAAACAGGTGGGACGCCGGCATTTCCCCATCACCCTGGGGCGCGGTCCCAGCGCGCGCATCTATGTAGCATTTTTGCTGTTGGCATTCGCACCGATAGCGGTGGGTATTGGCATCGGCTTGTTCCCGCGCATGACTTTGCTGGGGCTTATTCCATTACTGGCTGCGCTGCCATTGGCTTTTCAGGTGTTACGCAAGGCGGAGAAACCCGGGGAATTGACCCCGTACCTTGGAATGAATGTGGCGGTGATCATGGCAACGATTACGCTATTTGCCATTGGCTGGTTGCTGTAAAAGCAAAGGGCAATTTAAAGTTTAGCTTTGGAGGCACTATGGAACTCAGTGTGGGAAAGATTATCTTGATCTTGCTGGTTGTGGTGCTTGTGTTTGGCACCGCAAAACTGCCGAAATTGGGTGAGGATCTCGGTAAGGCGATCCGCAGTTTCAAGAAAGCATCCCAGGAAGAGGAAAATGCGGAAGCCGACAAGCATCAGACCGGGACCGGTATTGGTCCGTTGAGCAAGCAGTAGTAGCCTGTGCTCCTATTGTTGTGCAATTCACATAGACTCTGCAATCTATGGCCGCTAAGCGTGTGAATAAATTTCGGCGGCACGCCGTTCGAATGCGGAAACCAGGTTGCCGGCAAATGTTTCCATCCACGGTGCCAATAATGCCTCTAGCAGAGGCGAATGGGCTGTGCAGTCGACCCGGATACTGATATTGCATCCCTGTCCTAGCCCCGCGAAAGTCCATGCGATCTGAAAATAACTGAATGGTCTGCTATTGGATTCGATGCGTATCCAATCAGGTCTTTGGAAGCTGGCGTCAGACTCAAACTTCAGTGACAGGGGCCCGATGCGCATTGTCTGGCTGGCACGAACGCTGGCGGTGCCGCGCTCGATAATACGGGCGCTGAATTCGAGTGACATGAAATTCTGATAACGTTCCACGTCAATGACGAGATCAAACATCTGTTCCGCGCTATAAGGAACGTGACGTTCTAGGCTGCAGGACGGCATTTCTGCATGTAGGCTTGAGATGCGATATGCATTTTATTGGGCGCTATCAGCTGAACGCTAGAGGTGGGAGTTTGGTTATTACGAAGCGCTTTTTGCCGCCACCGCAGCCCGTTGGGCGGCCTCAGCTTTCTTGATGGCGGCACCCACTTCCGGCGGCATGTATTTGGCATCGTGTTTGGCCAGTACCTGCTGGGCCACGAACAAGCCGTCTTTATCCAACTTCCCGTACACCACGATGCCCTGGCCTTCGCGGAACAGGTCCGGCAGGATTCCGGAGTACACCACTGGCACGGATTTCTGCATGTCGGTGAGGGTGAAGCGTACGCTCATGCTGCCGGGGCTGCGCTTGACGCTGTCCATGGCCACCAGCCCGCCCATGCGAAACAGCTGGCCCACATGGGCGTCACCGGCCGCCACCTGCTCAGGCGTGTAGTAATACAGCAGGTTCTTCTTGAAGGCCTGCAGCCCCAGGGCCGTGGCTACCGCCATGCCGGCCACGATCACCGCCACGATTAGTAGACGCTTGCGACGCACCGGAGTCATGCGTTTGAACCTGTGAGCTTGGGACCCCGCAGGTCCATTTGTCCGGGCTGCTGTCGCCAGCATTCTGGCCTCAGAGTGCTGGTCCACCACCGTGACACTAATGCCTGCTGCCTGTAGTGATATCTATTTCGACTGTTCATTTCAGATAGTCCATGTTCATACATAAGATGAGATTATCGTCACGAACAGCGAGATGATGAGTATCAGTCCCAGGATGATGGCAGTGGCGCCGAACAGGGTCGATACCACTTTCAGGAATGTTGATGGTGGTCCGACGATCATGCTGTCCAGCTTGCCTTCCGCGACCATGCGTTCGTATTGGGCCGGGCGTTCTTCCATGAAGGTTTCCAGCGGCACACGCCCTGTGAAGATGGAGATGTTCATGGGGAACTTATCGGGCCTGAAGTGGTTGTGGAAGAAATGGAACACGAAGATGAATCCCACGGCCAGCAGCGCCTCTTCACCGTGTATCACCAGGGCCACGTTCAGGAACTCGCCGGGAATAACCCGCGAGAAGAATACCGGGAACCTGAGCATGAGGCCGGAACAGCCGATGATCACCATGCCCCAGAACACTGCCCAGTAATCGAATTTCTCCCAGTAGGTCCAGCGATCCAGCTTCGGCTTGGGTCCGAGATACAGGAACCAGCGGAAGTTGCGGAAGATGTCCATGATGTCCTGGCCGCGCGGCACCATCGAGTTGACGCCCCAGAAGAACCGTCGCCAGTCACGCGATTTAGAGTATAGATAGAACACCACGGCGATATGCACGACGAAGTAGCCGAAGAATATCGCGGCGCAGATGATGTGCACGGTGCGCATGATGGGTTCACCACCCAACAGCCAATACAGGATATGCGCCCAATGCGCGGACGCATACTTGAGTGGCAGTCCTGTCACAGCCAGCCCTATGAAGCTGACGACCACGAGTACGTGCAACCAGCTCTGGTAGGGGGTGAAGCGACGCACATACTTGCCGCTGGCCGGTGGTTTGGGCTCAGCTTCCTGGGATGCACGCTCGACCAGGGAGCGCTGCAACCACAGCACGGTATGCAGGCCGAAGAAGCCGAACACGCCGGCGAGCAAGAGCTCCATGAAGAGTTTGCTGTAGTAGACCAGCGCAGAGTGCGCTTTGTTCTGGGGTTGCGGATGTGGATCGAACTTCACGAAGTTCGCATTCGCGTCTTTGTGGCAGGCGCCGCAGGTGGTGATCAGGTTCGCTGGCGCAATGGTCGATTGCGGATTATCGGGCGGCAGCGGCATGTGCGGGTTGTGGCAGTTCGAGCAGCGCGGTGCATTGGCCACGCCCAGTATGGAAGCCTGGCCGTGATATACGTCCATGTAAGCTTGGAAGTGGCGTTTGTGGCAGGTGCCGCAAGTCGTGGGTATGGAATTACGGAACACCACACTGTCAGGCTTTTGGATAGCGTGGTTGCCATGGCAGGTCGCGCAGGTGGGCACGCCTTTATTGCCCGGGGCATGCATGCCCAGGCGCAGTTGATGCACTATGGCACGATGGCAGCCTCCGCAATCCACCGGCTGCAGCTGTTGTGGATGCGGTATATTGTTGATGTCTGAATGGCAGTCGGTGCAGTTGAGCTTGGCATGCACTGAATGCGATAGCATCTCGGCATCCACGGTCGGTATGCGTTGCGGCGCATGGCAGCTCTCACAATTCTGGTTGGTCAGGGGATGCGGCGCTGTACTTACAACAGCTGCGGCAGCTACAGGAGTGGTATCAGCTTGTACCTGGATGGGGCTGTATATGCTCACCAAGCCTAACACAGCGATCAACAGCAGGTAATGGAGAGGAATCCTGGATGCCGCATTCATGATGCTGACTCCCGATAGGGTTTACAGATTAGACGTATCGTTACTACATCAATGGCCTTAATAGCTTTGCGTTCCAAATATTCTACATCTCCTGTGGCAACTCGTGCGCCACGCCCTTATGGCAGTCGATGCAGGTCTTGCCGGTTTTCGCGATATATTCGGGCGAATGGTGCTTGGCCGCCTCGCGACTCTGTTGGTCGAGAGCCATGGCGGCAAAGCTGTGGCATCTGCGGCAAGTTGCAGAGTCCATATTCTTAAGGTCCTTCCACACGACCTTAGCCATGCGCAATTTGTTTTGCTCGAATTTGGCCGGCGTGTCGATCCGGCCAGTCAGGTGAGCCCAGACGTCAACCCGGGCATCGAAATGGGCCACCAGGCTGGGCCCCAGCTGGGGGGGCAGATGGCAATCTGCACAGGTGGCCCGGACGCCAAATTGATTAGACCAGTGTGGACTGTGTTTGAGCTGCTCGAAGGGTATCTGCATTTCATGGCATGAAGTGCAGAACTCCTGTGATTCGGTGAATGTGAGCTGCGGGCGAAGTATGAATACCACGAAAACAATGCCAACCATAAAGAAAAGCAACGCACCAGCCGGTATGCCCAGCAGGTACCAACGCTCCGGAGGCTTCCACAGCCAATGCCAGAATCCGCGCCGCGGTTGCGGCGCGGATTCTAATGGCTCTTTTTTAGCCACACTGATCCCTTTTTGATGTAGTCGATAAATGCAAGCGACTTATTTTTTACCCTCACTTGCATAATATTGGAGCAACGCGTTGATCTTGTCCGGCGTCAGAGCTGCGATCTTTGGTTTCATCTTGTCAGGTGCAACTCTTTTTCCGGATACATATTCCTTGAAAGTCTCCTGCAGGTAGGGCGTCCATTGTCCTGCCAGGATGCCGGCATCATCGTCAGCCACACTGCCGCCGTCTGTATGACAGAGTTCGCAATCTTGGGAATGGATCTGTTTGCCGATGGCCGCAAGCTTGGGATCAAAGCTCTGGGTGGCGGGCACAAAAGGCTGCGATGCCAGATATTTGTCGATAGCGGTGGAATCCGCCGGTGACAATTTCTTGGCCATGTCGCACATGTCGGTGGCCGGTTTGGCGGCATCCTTCGGGTATTTGGTCTTGGGGCAGGGCCGTAGACCTTTTTGATACGCCTGCAGTTCGCCATCCAGATAGAAGGCTGACATGCCTGCAATGATGGGGATGCTCTTGTCGGTGCTTACACCGTTGGTTCCATGACAGGCTTCACATTCATGGAAGGCTGCTGGCGCGGCAGCGGATGCGGTTCCTGAAGCCATAACCATAAATAGAGCGAACACGGTCAATAAAGCGATTATGTAATTACGCATGGCGGTCTCCTCTGGAGTCTCGATGCAATCAATTCCACCCGGGCAACCCGAAGCGGGTACTGGAACGCAGCATAGCCTACTTGAATGGGGCGGCAATTCTTTGATCTAAATCAAGCCGCTGAGTATTGATTTATTTGATTAAACATTGATCTATGACAGGCCGTTGATTGATCTAGGTCAAAACACCATCGTTTAAACAGGTTTAGGCTTTTGCCAGTCGGTTTCCAGGTGCCCTGAAGAGTAAGGCGACTGAACATTGCATATTTATTCAAGGAGATCGGTATGCGTAATCTAAGGCCGGGTATGGGGTGCTTACTTGGTCTGGGAGCCCTGGTTTTGATTCTGCTGATGGCAGGGTGCAACTCGGGCGATACCGGCGCAACCGGAGCTACCGGTTCTCAAGGTCCTCCGGGACCTCCGGGATCTGGCAACACCACTTCCCTCGTCATCACCATCAATGATGTCAAGATTGGACCGCCTTCGACGGTGGATTTCACCATCACCAACCAGGCGGGCTACGCTTATCCTGGCGTCCCCCTCAGTGCACTGGAAGTCATGATCGCCAAGTTGGTTCCTGGCACCAACGGTAACCCTGCAGCCTGGCAGAACTACATTAACGTGTTGGCTCAACCGAATGGACTCGGACCCGGTACCCAACCAGCGATCCAGGCGACCACCGATTCCGGCGGCACGCTGGTGGATAACGGTGACGGCACTTATATCTACACCTTCGGCACAAACATTACCAACGTCACCCAGCCGCTGGCGGTTCCCTACGATCCCACCTTGGTGCATCGCGTGGCAATTGATATCCGTTCCTCGACATTGCCTACCGCCAACAATGGTTATTACACCTGGATACCACAGACCGGCGCCACCTCCGGCTTCGATGCCGATGACATCGTGGATATTGCATCCTGCAATGAATGCCATGACCATCTGGCGGTGCACGGCGGCCCTCGGCAGGATGTGCATGAGTGTGTGCTGTGCCACAACCAGGGTTCCACGGATCCGAGCAGTGAAAACACGCTGGATTTCAAAGTCATGATCCACAAGATCCATGACGGCGACAGTCTGCCGAGCGTGCTGGCGGGCACCGATTACATCATCTGGGGCTATAGCAATTCAAAGAACGACTTTTCAGATGTCAAATGGCCGCAAAATATCCAGAATTGCACCAAGTGCCATGCGCCCAATGATCCAAACGCACCGGATTCCGGCAACTATGCTTCAGTGCCGAATATGGCAGATTGCGGTTCCTGCCATGACGATATCGATTTTGCCCAGGGCGTGGCCGGTGGCCATCCGGGCGGAGTGATGACTGATAACACCACCTGCAATGTCTGCCACACAGTCAACGATACCGCCAATGCTTGCCCCGGACCGTATCCTTGCAGTGTTGCTCAGTCGCATGTGGTCGCTACCAAGGTGGCGGCACTGAATTATCAATACAATATCCTCAGCATCACCAATACCGCACCTGGCCAGACTCCGGTGATCAAATTCTCGGTCACCAATCCGCAAAACAACAATGCGCCTTACAACCTGGCGACCGATCCCACATGGAATAGTGCTTCAGGCGCCAGCTTGAGTGTCGATCTTGCCTGGAGCAATACGGATTACACCAACACGGATGCCACCGGAACACAGATCGGAAACCCCACGGCCCAGGTGAAGAGCATAAAAGTCCTGAATCCGCTGACGGCGACTGCCAACGGTGATGGCACCTATACCGTTACTTCGCCAATCGCCATCCCGACAAATGCCATCGGATCGGGTACTGTAGCCATTGAGGGTCATCCGGATACGGATTCCACCACACCTGGTACATATAACGTGGCGGTACCCGCTGCAAATGCGGCGCTGGCGTTCGCGATCACCGACTCATCGCCAGTGGCACACCGCACTGATGTGGTACTCGCCAATTGTCAGAAATGCCATGGTCAGAACGACGGGCTTTCATTGCATGGCACCAACCGCACCGACAATCTGACCTTGTGCGAGATGTGCCACAACCCCAATGAAACTGATCTTACCGAACGTCCTGCCGACCCTGACATGACACCCAATGGGGTCAATACCGCGGCCGTCGATGGCTTGGAGCAACGGCCCATTGATTTCAAATACATGATCCATGCCATCCATGGCGCCGATTTCCGTGCGACCAACAACCCGTCAGACCCTTATATTGTCTACGCGTACCAAAATAACCCCACGGATTTCAGTGGTGTTGGATTCCCGGGGATTCTGGGGGACTGCACCCAGTGCCATTCGTCAAACGGCTATACATTGCCATTGCCAAGCGGAATATTGGGCACCACCGTTGATACCCATGCGACGGTGAAGACGGCTAATCCATTCGGCACCACGAGTTTCTACGGTAACGTGGCCGATACCGCCGCCTATGACCGGATCACACCCACAGCTGCAGCCTGTTCGGCCTGTCATGATGACTCTCTGAGCGAGACACATATGCAGCAGAACGGCGCGTCGTTCTATATTACCCAGTCCCTGATCAATAATGGATCTACGACTGAAACCTGTGCCATATGCCATGGTTCAGGTGCGATTGCGGATGTCTCGGTGGTGCACCAGGTGGGTGGAGGTAATTAGCAGTACTGGCGGTCATTTACCGGAAGTAAAAACTCAACAGGGTTAACATCAAATGCCTGGGAACGATGGGGCACAGCGTCGAAGTAAATGGCTAATCTGGCAGCGGCGCATCGGATACCTATCCGTATGTGCCACTGCGCTATTTGTATATCAAATTCCGGGTCAGGCGGCGGATGCACCCACTGCGACCACACAGACAGCGCCCATTCCCTATACACCGCGTGGCGCCGATACCTGCCTGCGCTGCCATGACGACCCCAAGACGCTCGCCATATTCAAGACCAAGCACGCGGTCAGCGCTGACCCGCATACGCCGTTTGCCCATTTGCAGTGCGAGGCCTGTCATGGTCCCGGCGGAGACCACGGTGCGCATCTGCATCCCGGCGAAATGCGTGTCCCCATCCCACGCTTCGGTAAAAATTCTCCAGCTACGGTCGCAGAAGATAACGCGGCCTGCCTGAGCTGCCATCAGGATAGCCACCGAGTCGGCTGGCAGGGCAGCATCCATGAACGGGAAGGGCTGGCCTGTGTCAGCTGCCATACCATCCATGTGGCCAAGGACCCGGTACTGGTGAAAACCCAGCAACCGGCGGTTTGCTATACCTGCCATCAGGCAGTGCGCGCTGATTTCGGAAAATATTCCGCTCATCCGGTGCGCGATGGCAATCTGGATTGCACGTCCTGCCACCAACCGCACGATTCCCTTAATCCGGCTTTGTTGATTGCGAGTACTGTCAACGACACCTGCTACACCTGTCATGCAGAGAAGCGCGGCCCGTTCCTGTGGGAACATCCGCCGGTGTCCGAGAACTGCGGGCTTTGTCATGTGCCGCACGGTTCCGTGAATCCGGCGTTACTAGTCAGCCGTCCACCAATGTTGTGCCAGTCCTGCCATTCCCAGGCAGGCCATCCCAGCATCGCCTTTACTGCAAATGGTTTGCCCAGCGGCCAACCTAACGCATTCCTGCTATCAGGCAGTTGCCTGAATTGCCACGCTCAAGTGCATGGCTCCAATGATCCTTCGGGTGCGGCGCTGAATCGTTGATGATGCAGGTGCCAACTATGCTTAGTACTAATAATCCAGACAGCAAAAACCCGCTGTTGGTTGTGCGCCAGTTATCGGCAATCCTGGCAGCTATGTTTGCTATCGCATTAGCCACCACAGCACATGCAGATTCCACCAGCGACGCTTCTTCAAGTGTAGACACCTCAAATTGGCAATGCCGGTTATGCACCTATGCCTACGGCTGGACCGGGGAATTGGACGCCGGGTTGGGCAATGTGTCCACCACCAGCTATAAGTTCGGGGAATACACTGGCCTTGAGAATTCCGGTATTTATTTGATTGCCGGTGGCAACACTTCATATCGAAATCAGGACGGTAAGTATCTCGATGTGACTGCCAACAACCTGGGATTATCTTCGCGTGATATCACTATCGAGGGTGGCAAGCAGGGTCTCTATGAACTGAGCGCCGAGTACCAGGAAATCCCGCAATATATCGCCAACAGTGGCAGAACCCCGTTCCTGGGCCTCGGTTCCGATGCCCTGACGCTTCCGGGGAACTGGGTGACTGGCGGCTCAACCGGCCAGATGACGAATCTGAACAGCAACCTGCAGAACGTTGATATCGAGAATACCCGCCGCACTGCGTCCGTGGGTATCAAGATCATGCCACCCAAGAGTAACTGGCATTATTCGGTGCATTTTCAGCGCGATACCCAGGACGGCACCAATGCGATGGGCGGCAATTTTATGACCACCAGCAGCATCCTGCCAGCGTATTTCGACTACAGCACCAATCAGGTGCGGGCCTCGGCTGATTATGTCGTTGATAAGTGGCAGGTGAGCTTTGGCTATTACGGCTCGTTTTTCCAGGATGCCAATGCCGCCCTGACATGGAGTAATCCGTTCACCCCGCTGACGCCGGGCGCCACCCAAGGACAAATGGCGCAGCCTCCGAACAACAATTTCAATACCGTCACATTCAGCGCTGCTTGGCAAGCCTTCACCAACACCCGCTTCATGGCGACCGCGTCAGTCGGGCGCGGTACGCAGGATGCTACATTTATCTCGACGACCTCCAATACCCAACTGTCTCCAGCCCCGCTCCCGAGCAGCAGCCTGGATGGCTCGATGGATACGGTGAATTATGCGTTGCGCGCCAATTCCTACGTGCTGCCCGATTTGAGCCTGACGGCGGACTATACAGTCAACAAGCGCGATAACCATACACCCCAGGCCTCATACCAGCAGGTGATCACGGATACATATCTTTCCACCTTCGCGGTCAACATCCCCTACAGCTTCAACCACGAACTGGCACGCCTGATAGCCGACTACCGTTTGACCTCCAACATCCATCTGGAAGCCGGTGGCTCCTATGAGGACGATGAACGCACCTACACGGTAACCGCGAGCACCCAGACGAACACCTATTGGGCGAGTATCCGCGCGAATCCCACTGCATCCATCAGCACCAATTTGCAGTTAACACATGCACGGCGTTACTCGCCGGATTACACGGCGGTCGATACCCTGTTCTCACCCGAGAACCCGCTGATGCGCCAGTTCGATCTGGCGGATCGCACCCGCAATCAGATTACTGGTCAGGTGTCCTATAGCATTAATACCCAATGGAGCGCTGGTGTATCAGCCGAAGATGATGACGATCAGTATGACGGGACCACCATCGGCTTGACGCAAGGCAAGGCTTTCAACTACACACTTAGTCTCACTTATACGCCCACCAACACGCTCGATGTGAATGGGTATTACACCCAGGAACGCAGCAGTTGGCGTCAGGCAAACAGCCAGACCTATTCGATGGCCGACTGGTATGGGGATAATGAGAACACCTTTCAGACCGTCGGTCTGAGTGCCGAGATGCGCGACATCAAACCAGGACTCGACGGCGGCGTCGATTTCAATTATGCGTTGGCAAACGGCGCGACCGCGGTTTCGACTGGGGCCCCCGAGCCGGTGTTTCCTAATATCACCATGCGCATCCAGAGCGTCTCAGTGTATGCGAAATATCGGATCAATCAGAAATGGGGCGTCAAAGCCGCATACCGCATCGAACGTTATTCAACTACCGATTGGAGTATCGATGGCGTGACGCCCAGCACCATCCCCAATGTGCTGGCGCTTGGTATCTACAGTCCCAATTACGTGGTCAATGTGATATCAGTATCGACCCAGTATTCGTTCTGAGTGATTATTCCGATACCGCGTTGTCACGCTATAAGGAAACCATCTGGCGCAGGTAGCGACTGCTTATCCTGGCTATCTCCCCCAGGCGGAAGTTCACGAAACGCCGTTCCCAGAACAGTTCGCGCTTGTCGCATACGGTCGAGATGCTGAAACGCGAAATGTCGCCCTTCAGGATTTTTAAATCTGCGCTGTCGGCTGCATTTTCTCCGGCGGCATCCAGGCGGGCACGCAGCGCGCGTGCTGCCCGCACGCGTTTGGCAACGGCGTTTCCACGATGCCGTGACAGGCGGCCGTAGCGCATCTTCAGTTCATTGAGCTTTTCAGCCGCGTCATAGGTGGCATCCACCAACTCCCGCCGCGTCATCCATTTGGTCTCGTAATTGAGTATGGATTCCCAGGTTGGCTGGATCAGAAGCTGGCGGTGTTCTTCCAGGGTGCGTGCGAACAGTTTGTATCCGAAGCGTTCCGGATCCTCGAAACCGCGGCTGCCCGGGTCGATGAATGGACCCATGGGCGATATGAAGCACGACAGACGCTTATCCGTAGTATTGAGCAGATGCTCGCAGTAGCCAATGGTTTCCAGGACCGAAGCATAGCTCTGCTGTGGCAAGCCGATCATGAAGAATACATCCAGTCGCGTGCAGTTGAGACTCAATACTCCCTGCAGAAACGCTTCCATTTCTTCATTGCTATACAACGGTTCCCCGTCCTGGGCGCGGCGGATCGCATGGTCATGGCTGTCCGGGCTGATCTCGATGCTCCAGTGGCGTACATGCTTGTCGATCAGGTGCATGAAATCCATGGGTGGCACAGTAAAGAATTCGAATACGATCTCGTTGGGAAGGTCCGCTTCCCGAAGGCATTTAAGTACTTCTTCGGCATGCTGCCTGCCGGTCTGCAGCAGGTCGCCCACCAGCAGGATGGGTCCGCGGATCATTTTGCTGATGGACTGCATATTGGCCACCAGGCTCGCGGGGCTTCTGAATACTGGCCCCTGTCGCTTGGTCAGGCTCTTGCAGGTTGTCTTGGAGCTGCCGCAGGTAACGCATTCATTGGCGCAGCCCTTGGCAGTGAACACTGCCGTGATCGGATTCTCCCACCAGCCATTGAAGGGCAACACGCTTTCCAGATCGCTGTGTCGCATCACCATCTGCACCATGAGATCTGGACGCAGATCTACATAATCAAGGGAATCAGGCACGAAGGTCATGGGGTTGACGCGCGGCTCGCCATGACTCTTCCAGGTGAGATTTGGAATCTTTTCCATGGATTCACCGTCACGTAACGCCATCAACAATCGGTACAGCGGTGGCTCGGTACTGTCACCACGCAAGACGTAATCGACCTGCGGGTAGGTAATTAATTCACGGTGATAATAGGTGGAAGAAAGCCCGCCCATGATGACCGGTACGTCGGGATGGACTTCTTTGACGATACGCGCCACTTCCAGGGCGCCGTGCGCATGCGGCAACCAGTGCAGACTGACGCCCACAGCCTTGGGTTGCAGTCTGGCCAGGAATTTGGGTGTATCGAAGCGCCGGTTATTCATCATTCTGAGGGCCAGGTTGACGATGCGCACACTCAGGCCTTTGCTCTGAAGATAGCTGGAGATGGTCAGGAACCCGAGTGGGTACATCTCGAATACGGTGGAGGAGGGGATGACATCGCTCACCGGTCCATACAGGATGGAGCGGTTGCGGAAATCATAGACACTGGGTGCGTGCAGCAATAAAAGATCGATTGGTTTTTCTTTTTTCCACGTCACAGCTTCAAAGCCTCGCTTAGGGTGCTGTTATTCTAAGCTAAAGTCCGACTGTATATTGTGTCACGAGAGCTTATGCTGCTTGAAGAGGTAATCCATGCCCCAATTTAGTATATAAATAGAGAGGCGTATAAGACCGATTGAGCCGGCATCGATAAGATGTTAACCACTCGTGTGAGTGGTTTTGAAATATTATGTTTAGGGAGCTATCTATGGCAAAAGAAAAGTGGTTAACGGATTTGTTCAAGAATATAGATTCCAAGGATTCCGCAGCGTTCGCGAAGTTCCTTTCGGAAGACGTTGAATTCCGCTTTGGCAATTCACCGGTCATCAAAGACCGTAAAGCCATCACGGAAACCGTGGAGGCGTTTTTCAAAAGCATCCGCGGACTGCATCATGAAATTACCCAGACATGGATACAGGCTGACTCGGTAATCTGCCATGGCATGGTCACGTATACTCGACATGATAGCACTACGTTGACGGTTCCATTCGCCAATATTTTTACACTTTCAAGTAACTTGGTTTCCCGATATCTGATATTTGTGGATCTATCGGCGTTGTATTCCAGCGTGGGTGCATGAATTCATCATTGCTGATTGCCAGCGAAAGGTACGTTTTTGCATAACAATGCAAGGCGAGCCTGATCTAGGATACGTATGTGGTGATAATCAGCTTCGATGATGCCTTGCTGCTGTAATCGAGAGATAGTCCGGCTAACCGTCGCCAGAGCCAGATGCAAATAGATGGCGATGTCCCCCCGCGACATGGGAAGATATACAATTCCAGTTTTGTCAGCCCTCTGCAACATGTCCTGAAAATGCGCCAGGAAAGCTGTGATGCGTTCCTCGGCGCTGAAATTGCCCGACAGGAACATATCACTGGCCAGTTTTTGTCCGACCATGTGCAATAAAGTGGGGAGCAGGTCGGGTATAAGTCCAACAACCTCGTTCAACTGCGTGGAATTAATACGGCATACCACCGATGGGGCTAATGCCATGGCGTTGAATTGATAAGTGCCGGTGACATAACTATGCTGGCCTATGACGGCACCGGGCAGACGAAATCCGAGGATAAACTCACGGCCAGCCGGGTCAATACCATACAGTTTGAAGCAACCGGACTGGACTATGTAGAGGTTGTTTATCGGATCTCCAGCTCGGTACAAGTATTCACCGCGATTCAATGGCCCAACCGGACGAATATATCTTTCCAGCACAGGTATATGGGGAAAACCAACACTGCCGGGTAAGCATTCCTTGGATAATCCACATTGACTGCACGCTATCGATGGTTTTTTATTGAGTGTGTGTTCCATACCAGCGGGCTCCAGACAACGGAATTAATGGGATTTACCTCGGTTACTGAATAATACTAATCCTTGTAAAGGGCAGAACGATCATTTGCTCTTGCCTGAGGCAAAATCCTAGTATCAAGCCCCCAGGAGGCAATTGACCTACATCAGTATATCCATCGATTATTACCATGCCATTTCATGTCAATTGCTCGGATAAGGGGCTGTATTGCACGCCGTACCCAGATTGATTTATCCAACAGCCTAAGTGTGCTGCTTCGAATCAACCTCCACCAGACTTGATCCATATCAATGTGCTAGTCATGAATGGTGTTTATTGTAATCTTCGTATGCTGTATGAATGCTGATTCATTGTAAGTGTTTAATTTATAGGAGATTCCTATGAGATGGGTAATGGCTCTGTTGCTGATGCTGACACTCGGGGCCTGCTCAGAATGGGTGGCGCATCAGCATGCAAATGAACTCTCACAGATGCGTCAGGATGATGAAGCTTGCGTCAACAAGGGTGTGCACTATCCGGAGGCGGACTATGTAAACTGCCGCTATAACTTGCAGAATGAGCGTTTATATTACAATTGGAAGTGTATGCAGATGGCCAAGTGCGCAAGTACGCAGCCATCCACCGGACCATCACCATTTAACCAGACGGAAACCTATAAGCCATTGGACGTTGAGCATTTTCAATGCTGGAAAGAACCGCAGTTCGGTGGTGATTATGTCTACTGTGGTGAAAAAGACGGATCTTGAAACATATAGCTGTATTTCCTGACGTGTACGCAATAAACACCATTGTATAAACCTTACTGCGCATGAGCATCCGCAATCTACGATCACTCATGCGACCGCAGAGTGTGGCGCTGGTGGGCGCAAGCAATAAGGGTGGTGCGGTAGGTGAGGTGCTGGCGCGCAACTTGCTGGCTTTCAAAGGTGATCTGTATTTCGTCAACCCAAAGCACACCACACTGTTTGAACGTCCTTGCTGGAAAGATGTTGCCGAGCTCCCTGCAGCGCCAGATTTGTCGGTCATCTGCACGCCGGCAGCAACGGTTCCAGACCTAATACGGGCGCTCGGTGTTCGTGGGACACACGCTGCTATTGTTGTGAGTGCTGGTTTTGGCGAAGCGGGTGCTTCCGGTAAGGCATTGCAGCAGTCAATACTGGATGCTGCCCATGCAAGCACACTCCGTATTGTCGGTCCCAACTGCATCGGCGTACTGAATCCATCCTTTGGCCTGAACGCCAGTTTCTCTCATGATGCTGCACTCCCGGGATCGCTGGCTTTTTTGACCCAATCGGGTGCGTTATTGACTGCGGTGCTTGATTGGGCACGTAGTCGGGATATCGGTTTTTCGCATCTGATATCGCTAGGTGATATGGCGGATGTGGATTTCGGCGATTTACTGGACTACCTTGCCACAGATCCTGAGACCCATGCGATCCTTCTGTATGTAGAGGGCATTCGTCATACGCGCAAATTCATGTCGGCGGCGCGGATGGCGGCACGCCTGAAACCAGTGATCGTGGTTAAAAGCGGCCGGCATGCGGAAGGCGCACGCGCTGCCGCCACCCATACCGGAGCGCTGGCAGGTGCCGATCGCGTCTACGACGCGGCATTCCGGCGGGCAGGGATGCTGCGCGTACCCAACCTGGGCGCGTTGTTTAGCGCGGCTGACATACTAACGCTGGCGGAACTGCCCCATGGCAAGCGCTTGGGCATTCTTACTAACGGTGGAGGCATGGGAGTGCTGGCCACCGATGCGTTGTTGGATCGCGGCGGGCAGCTGGCAGAACTGAGTAGCGCAACAAAGACCCGCCTGGACGCACTGCTGCCGCGTACCTGGTCCCATGGTAATCCGGTGGACATCATCGGCGATGCCAATGGCGCACGTTATGCAGGAGCACTGGAGGCCCTGGTTGCCGAGGCCAGCCTGGATGCAGTCCTGGTCTTGTACTGCCCGACCGGGGTAAGCAACCCGGAAGAGGTCGCCGAAGCGGTAATCAGGATTGCCGGTCATGCGGACAAGCCAATACTGACAAGCTGGGTTGGCGGTGGCGCAGTTACCAGCGCACGCCATAAATTGACAGCCGCGCGCATGCCCAGTTTCGAGACCCCAGAGAGTGCCGTACAAGCATTCATGTTTCTAGCGGACTATCGCCGCAATCAGGAAATGCTCACCCAGACGCCTGCGTCGTTGCCGGAAGCCTTCACGCCCGATATCAATCGGGCGCGTGCGCTCATTACCGGTGCACTTGATGAAAGCAGGGAATGGCTTACGGAAATCGAATCCAAGGATCTATTGGAGTGCTATTCCATTCCTACGGTGCCCACACGCTTTGCCTCGACACCGGAGGAGGCCGCGAAATTCGCACAAAATTTGTCGCCGCCGTATGTGCTGAAAATCGTTTCATCCCAGATCACCCACAAGTCGGACGTCGGCGGTGTAATGCTGGGACTGGCGGATGCTGAAGCGGTGGGCGTTGCTGCACAGCATATGCAAGCGCAGCTAGCAGAAGGTTATCCTGAGGCGCAGCTGTCAGGATTTGCGGTACAAACCATGGTGGAGCGTCAACAAGCGCATGAACTGATTGCCGGAATCAGCACTGATGCACAGTTCGGGCCGGTGGTGCTTTTCGGCCAGGGTGGTACCGCGGCAGAAGTTATCGGTGACACCGCTTTGGGACTTCCGCCACTCAACTTACACCTGGCTGAGATGCTCATAGACGAGACGCGTGTAGCAAACCTGTTGGCCGGTTATCGTGGACGCCCGCCAGTCCGGCGCGATGCGGTAGCACTGACCCTGGTGAAACTCGCACAATTAGCCGGTGAGCTCGCTGAAGTGGTGGAGCTCGACATTAATCCACTGCTTGCGGATAGCGCCGGTGTATTGGCATTGGATGCGCGCGTCCGGATCGCTCCCGCGATTTCGCGCGCCGATACCCGGCTTGCCATACGTCCTTATCCACGAGAACTGGAACAGGATTTCCCGCTCGCCGATGGACGCAAGCTTCGGTTACGACCTATCCTTCCAGAAGATGAAACCATGATCCAGCAGTTATTCCAGCGCCTCACGCCGGAGGAAATCTATATGCGCTTCCATGGTGGCATGAAAGTCTTGAGGCATACCCTGGCCGCGCGTCTCACGCAGATCGATTATGATCGTGAGATGGCGCTGGTATTGGCTGATCCAGGAGTACCAGGCAAGGCATGTATTTATGCAGTGGCACGTCTGGCAGCCGACCCGGATTTTGAACGCGCGGAATTCTCGCTGCTTGTAGAACATGAGATAACCGGCCATGGCGTAGGCACGCGTCTGATGCAATCGCTCATCGAGTATGCCCGCTCACATGGTATTGGTGAACTCGATGGTCTGGTATTGCAGGAAAATACGGCCATGCTGAATCTTTGCCGGAGACTCGGATTCCGCGCTGAACGCATCAGTGGACAACCGGATGCTGCCAACCTGAAGCTTAAACTGCGATGATGACTGGATATTGACCGATGCAAATGAACGCACAAGTCAAGAGCATCTAGACTTCTACATCCATAATACGCCGGGGCCACAATCGCTTAGGCAGGTAGCTACGAATGCGTTCGTTACTGGTACGTGTCACATTTTTGGCGATGAAGCGCAGCGGCACCGTCAGCTTGTGTGTGCGCAGCTCCGAGCGCAACATGCCGAGGAATTCCGGATCTGCGATGATGAACAATCGGATGATCGACCGTCCCAGCAGTTTACCTACAATTAGTGTGGCTACTCGATGGGCGAAACGGCGAGCGCTATCGTTTTGCAGATTATCACGCCCCAATGCCGCGCGGCTGCCGCGCTCACGGTTTAGGCTGCGTCCCTGACGATCCGAGGCCAGCGAATTCGCCGGCCGGCGTGCATCCGCGTTCACCAGATCGTTGAGTTCCTGTAATTCTTCCTGATTATGGGCGATGCTGAAAAATCGCGCATGACCGCGATCGGCGGCTACTAACATGATCTTCTGAGTAACGGCCATCAGATACTCGGGCGTTGTTCATCTGGAAGTGGATCCATGCTTTCCAGTTGCCATTCAAGTTCGGCATCGATTGTGGGGCGTGTATGGTTCAGGAATAAGCCGGCACCACAATGTGCGCACTGGACCGCATGTCCCACCGCAAGCTCATGCAGTGGAACCGCGTTCTGTTTATCGCATTCCGGACAGCGCAGATGTTGATAGTTCACTGGCATATTCTCCAGATTATGCTGAAAAACGAGGCGCGCGGCCAAGGGTCGCGCGCCCAACACTTCAGGAGGCCTTCACTGGGATGCGTTTCGGCTTGTGGGTCTCACCCTTGCCGATCTCGATCTCCAGCACGCCCTTGTCATAGTGGGCGTTGATCTTCTCTGGATCTGCTGAGTCGGGCAGCGTGAAACGGCGATAGAACTCACCGGCTACACGCTCGACCCTATAATAATCATCCCTGTCTTCCTTGATTTCCGACTCACGGGTGCCCTTGATCGTAAGCATGCCGTCTTCCATGGTGACTTCCACGTCCTTGGGTTCCACACCGGGAATATCGGCTTTTACCAGGAAGCGATTGTCCTCTTCCTTAATATCGACGGCCGGCAGCCAGCCACCCAACGACAGATCATTTTCATCAACCGGCAGCCATGTACCCATACGCGCACCCAATAACCGATTGAAATCATCCGACAATTCACGGATGTATTTCCGTGGTTCATAGCGTGTGATGTTCATAGTTAACCCTCCGTGCAATGGCGGAGGCCGTATTCGATCCACCGGATCGTCGCGGTTGCTCCGCGAAAAAAAACTTAATCTATTTGTAATTATCCCACTTACCGGCAGGGATGCATTGACCTGGGTCAAAATGCCAGCACTCAGTGTAAAGATGTTGAGAAATTCCGTATTCGTAAGCGTATTGGACTTTGTCTCAGGCGTTAGCCGCTAAAGCGGTGTCTTCGCGATTGCTATCTTTGGCGACGCCCAAGCCCGCGAGTGCGCCTTCGATGACCGCTTCTGTCACCTTGCGTGGCCGTACAGCATCGCCGACCGTGAATACATGTGGCACCAGCCCCAGCACGTCCTTTTCCAGCTTGTTCTCGGAACGCGCACCCAGGCACAGGACCACGGTATCGAAAGCCATCTGCGAGGTCTCGCCATCCACATCCAGGTGCACCACCTGATTCTCGATACTGATTAAACGGGTATGCGACAGGATGTTGACCTTGAGGGCACACAGCCGACCAATCAGCAATGTACGGTCGTCCAGCGGCGCGTCGGCGGCAATGTCACCTTCCGCCTCGATGAGGGTGACCGTGTGTCCAGCCCTGGCGAGGTATTCAGCCGTCTGGGCACCGGAACAGCCACCGCCCGCCACCAGCACGGAGCCGACCGCCGTACTATGACCCTCGAGTACGTCTCGTGCTGTCAACACATACATGTCATTGACACCAGGGATCTGCGGGCGCACCGGCTGGGCACCACTCGCAATGACCAGCGCAAACGGCTTTTCGCGCTCCACGTACTTGCGGTCCACACGGGTGTTGAGCCGCACCTCCACACCCAGCCGTTGCAAACTGCTCTGTAGACCTTCCTGTAACTGATGCCAGCCCGGGCGATAAGGCGCAGCACCGGCGGCACGTAACTGGCCGCCCAACTGGGCTTGTGCTTCACACAGGATGACCTGCAGGCCGGCACCCGCTGCGTAGCGCGCTGCTTCCATGCCGGCGGGTCCGCCACCCACTATCAGCAGCTTGTAAGGTTTACGCGCTTTCATATGTTCGGCGAACTCCCGTTCGCGACCGCATTCGGGGTTGACCGTGCACCACACATCGCGCTGGTCAAACAGCCGGCTGATGCAGCCCTGGTTGCAGGCGATACATTTATGGATAGTTTCGGCAGCGCCACTCTGCGCTTTAATCGGCCAGTCGGGATCCGCCAGCAGTTCGCGGCCGAGGGCGACGAAATCCGCCTGGCCGTTGGCCAGCACGGCTTCGGCGAGCGCCGGAGTGCGCAGCTTGCCCACAGCGATGACTGGGATCTTCACCCGTTCGCGGATGAGCGCGGCATACTTCACCAATGGCGCATCCTCCATCGCCATGGGCGGAATCATGTAGCCACGGGTATAGGATGCGTAATTGCCTACGGAGACGTGTATTGCGGCGATGCCACGGCCCTCCAGCCAGGCGGCCAGTTCCGCAGTGTCCGCCGGCGTGAGCCCACCCGGCACCATCTCGTCGGCAGACAGCCGGATGGTGACGGGAAAATCCTCGCCGACACGTGCGCGCACTGCGCTGATGACTTCATCGAGGAAGCGCCTGCGGTGTTCGAGACTGCCGCCGTATCCATCAGTACGGCGATTGCTGAACGGCGACAGGAACTGGGTGATGAGATACCCATGGGCCGCATGGATCTCCACGAAATCCAGACCGGCCGCCTGGGCGCGCGCCGCGGCAGCGCCGAAAGCATCGACCAGCCTGCGAATTTCTGCAAGATTCAGTGCCCGTGGCAGCTCATTCATCAATGGACAAGGCATTGCCGAGGGCGCGACCGGCTGCTCACCGGTGACTTGCATGCTGGTCTGTCGACCGGCATGGTAAAGCTGGATACCGAGGCGCGCATCTTGCGCGTGAACCAGCTCGACAGCCTGCCGCAATCCGGGGATGACGCTGTCATCATGCAGTCCCAGCTCATTGCGAAACCCGCGGCCGTCGCGGCTCACGTAACTGGCTTCCAGGATCATGGCGCCTACGCCGCCGCGTGCGATACGCTGTATATGCGCCAGATAGCGCGGAGTCATGTGTCCACGTTCATCCGCATAGTTACGTACCATAGGCGCCATTAACAGGCGGTTCTTGATAGTCAACCCACCGATTTTGCCGGTGCTGAAAAGAAGTTGTGGGGCATCCATGTCACTCTCCTGACCAGGTAAAAGCACATGTATTAAATTAGTCCCCCAACACCCCGGAGTCACTGATCTGGATCAATCCGAACCGTTTCTGTACAAACTGATATAGGTCAAGGCGGTCAAGCCTAATGTCTGCTTTCCTAAGACTCTGTCTTAAAGCAGTTATCCACATACCCCAGCGAGGAGCAACCATGAGACAGACACTGGATGAAAAACAACTGAAGGCGCTGCTCCACAAGATGCAGATTCGCTACAGTACTCTGCGTGATGAGGTTCGCGTCGGGCTCGCGGCATCCGATAATGAGAATTACCGCAAACTGGCTGGCGAGGTAGCCGATACTGGTGAAGAATCGCTTGCCGATCTGCTTGTGGATGTGCGGCTCGCAGAGATCGACCGGGATGTGGAAGAGCTCAAGGACATCGATGCCGCCAGGGCGCGCATGCATAGCGGTGATTATGGAATCTGCATTGATTGCGGTGCGCCGATACCGTATGCACGCTTGCAGGCGTATCCAATTGCCAAACGCTGCGAACCCTGTCAGCGCAAGCACGAGCGCACTTTTCGTTCGCCAGGTGCTCCTACACTCTAACCGAATGATTCGATCCAGGCCGCGAGTCTGGAGCGAGCGCTTTGTGGGTGGCGTACCAGCGCAGCCGCTACCTGCAACAGTGGAAACTTGCGTGCCGGGAGCCGGGATATATGGCGCATCAGTACCTGCAGCGTATGTGCTCCCTCACCCTGAGGTATGTGACGGTTGCCGTGTGCCACATGCCAGCCGAGGGCCCGATGATGGGAGCTGCGGCTGGTGGCGGTGGTGACGAGGTCTGCGAGTCCCGCGATACCATCTGCGGCATTGCGGACGCCACAGAACTGCTGTACCAATACATTGATCTCGCTGATTGCCGCACACACGAGCTGGCCGCGCAGGTTGTCTCCCCAGCTCAAGCCGTCGCTGAGTCCAATCAAAGGTACATACACATTCTTCAATACTCCACACCAGGAGACTGCGCGTGGATTGCGATTCGGCCTCAGATGCAATTGCGTGCCACTGAAAAGTTCGCTGACGAGGCGCAAGCTAGCAGCGTTGCGGCTGCCGAGTTCAGCGAAGCCACAGCGTCCGCCACGCAGCTCATTGGCGATCATCGGGCCGCCGAGTA
>Ga0307374_10001022_pt1 | contig 52697 bp, 53 predicted proteins | sample OX3MG_FD_202532 | JGI IMG/M metagenome (GOLD analysis project Ga0307374, IMG submission 202532) | Soil microbial communities from Risofladan, Vaasa, Finland - OX-3 | ecosystem: Environmental > Terrestrial > Soil > Coastal area > Acid sulfate soil | place: Finland: Risofladan, Vaasa | collected...
GTCGCACATCCGGCATTCGTCCGGATCCACAAACCCGTCGGTTCACAACCAACTAGGAGGAGACCCTGAATGAATCACGCCATCGCCCTAGCGGGCGCTCTGATCGCGTTTGGGCTGGCGCTGGGCGGGGGCGCCATCGGCGCCGCCATCGGTGACGGCCTGGCCGGTAGCGCCACCATCGCCGGGATCAGTCGCCAGCCTGAGGCGTCGGCCCGCCTCCAAGTCCTTATGTTCATCATCATCGGCCTGGTTGAGGCCATGTACTTCATCAACCTGGCCTTGGGCTTCTACTTCATCGGCGTCGCCGCGGGCGTCAAGGGTTGACCTTGGAGCTCGCGATGCGCCTCGCCACCATCGGGCTGCTCGACCTGAGCCTTTCGTTTGTGGCTGAGGTGGTGGCCTTCCTGGCCATGGTGCTGATCCTGGCCCGCTGGGTGTACCCGCCCGTGATAAGGGTGGCCGAGGCCCGACAGAGGAGTGTTTCCGAGCAACTCCGGTTGGCGGAGGAGGCACGGACGGCGGCCGAGGAGCGCCTACAGGAAGCGGTCGCCAAGTTGAACGCGGCCCAATCCCAGGCAGCCGAGATCGTCGAGGCGGCCGGCCGCTCGGCCGAGGCCCTGCGCGTGGAGCTGCGTCAAAGGTCCGAGGAGGAGGCGCACCGGGTGGTGGAAGCGGCGCGCGACGACATCGAGGCAGAACGGCGGCGGGCCATCGATTCGGTCCGCACCGAGATGGCCGACCTGGTCGTCTCCGCGACCGAGAAGGTGATCGGCCAGAGCCTCGATCTGGGGCGCCATCGCCGGCTCATCGACGCCGCCATCGCCGAGGTCGCGCAGGGCGCTGACCAGCGGTGAAGGGACCGATGCGGAGGTGGGGTGATGGCCGGCGGGGCTAGGCGTTATGCACGAGCCGTCTTTGAATTGGCTCAGGAAGAGGGCAGCGTGGGGAGCTGGGGAGAGCGCCTGCGCACGGTGGCTGCGGTCTTTGCCGACCCTCAGGTGCACGGCCTGCTCGCCAATCGCAGCCTCTCCCTGGAGATCCGACAGGAGGTTGCGCTGGCCGCCCTGGCGGGTCGCGCCGGCCCTCAGGGCGACAACCTGGCGCGGCTTTTGATCGGGGGCGGCCGGATGTTCGAACTGGAGTCCATCATCGACGAGTTCGACCGGCTTCAGGACAGCGCCGAAGGCCGGGTCAGGGCCACGGTCACCAGTGCGGTTGATCTGGCAGCCAAGGAGCTGGACGAACTCTCCACCCGGCTCGCCCGCAGCCTGCAGCAGGAGGTGCGCCTCACCGCTCGGGTTGATCCGGACATCATGGGAGGGTTGGTGGTCCAGCTTGGCGACCGGCTCGTAGACGCCAGCATTCGGTCGCGCCTTCAGCAATTGCGTCGCCGGTTGGCGCTTCCATAAGAACGAAGAGGAACTAAAAGAGTTGGGTATCGAGATCAGCGACGTAATCAAGCGGAGACTCAAGGACTTCGAATCCGAAATTGTCTCAGTGGACGTCGGCCGGGTCATCAGCGTCGGGGACGGAATCGCGCAGATCTTTGGCCTGACCGGCGTCATGGCCGGTGAGCTGATCGAGTTCCCGGGTGAGGTTTACGGCCTCGCCCTGAACCTGGAGGAGGATCAGGTCCGGGCCGTCATTTTGGGCGCCTACGAACACATCCACGAGGGCTCTGAGGTCCGGTCCACGGGGCGCATCGTCGAAGTGCCGGTGGGCAAGGAGTTGCTGGGCCGGATGGTCAATCCGCTCGGCCAGCCGCTCGACGGGCGCGGCCCCGTGGAGACGACCCGGCTGAGCCCGATCGAGAAGATCGCTCCCGGGGTCATCACCCGGCAGAGGGTCGACACCCCAGTCCAGACCGGGATCATGGCCGTCGACGCCATGATCCCCATCGGCCGTGGCCAGCGGGAGCTGATCATCGGCGACCGCCAGACCGGCAAGACCGCGATTCTGCTCGACACGATCATCAATCAGAAGGGCAAGGATCTCTTCTGCATCTACGTCGCCGTGGGCCAGAACGCGGCCAGCATCGCGCGTGTGTACGACACCCTGAAGGATTCGGGGGCCATGGACTACACCATCATCGTCGCCGCCACGGCCTCCGAGTCGGCGGCCCTCAACTACATCGCCCCCTACGCCGGCTGTGCCATGGGCGAGTACTTCCGCGACAACGGGATGGAGGCCTTGGTCTGCTACGACGACCTGACCAAGCACGCCTGGGCCTACCGCGAACTCTCCCTCACGCTGCGCCGTCCGCCCGGCCGCGAGGCCTATCCGGGCGACGTCTTCTACCTCCACTCGCGCCTGCTGGAGCGCGCCGCCAAGCTCAACCCTCAGAACGGAGGCGGTTCGCTGACCGCGTTGCCAGTCATCGAAACCCAGGCCGGCGACGTCTCTGCCTACATCCCCACCAACGTCATTTCGATCACCGACGGGCAAATCTTCCTTGAGGCCGACCTCTTCAACGCCGGTCAACGGCCCGCCATATCAGTCGGGATCTCGGTTTCACGCGTTGGCGGCGACGCCCAGATCCGGCCCATGAACAAGGTCGCCGGGCAGATGAAGTTGGAGCTGGCGCAATACCGCGAACTGGCCGCCTTCGCTCAATTCGCGTCGGACCTGGACCAGGCCACGCGGAGCCAGCTGGATCGTGGGCAGCGACTCACCCAGGTGCTGAAGCAGGGTCAGTACCAGCCCATCCACGTCGGCGTCCAGGTCTGCTTGATCTTTGCCGGCACGCGCGGATTCCTGGACAAGGTGGCGCTGGACCAGGTCGAGGCCTGGGAGGCGGGATTCGTCCGCTTCCTGCTCAGCGAGCGGCGCGCCTTCGTTGATTCCCTGGAGCGCGACAAGCGCTGGGACGACGAGGTCACGGGGTTGGTGGAAGATGCGGTTCGGACCTGGAATCGGCAATTCGGCGTGGAAGGATTCCAGGAACACCAGAGCACCTACACGGAGAAGCGCGCCGAGGTGGAGGCGGACGCCGTTGCGGCCGGCCCGGCCAAGCCGGCCAAGCCGGCCAAGCCAGCCCCCAAGGCTGCTCCGAGGCGGTCGAGAAAGTAGGTTGGCTTCGCTTCGCGACATCCGGTTGCGCATCAGGAACTTCCGCAACACCCAGAAGATCACCAAAGCCATGCAGGTGGTGGCGGCCACCCGCCTGCGCCGAGCCCAGGCCGGGGTCCAGGCGGCACGCCCCTATGCAGAGAAAATGCTTGAGGTCTTGGAGACCACGGCGGAGCGCGCTGCCGAGTACCGCCATCCCTATCTGGGCCTGCGCCGAGGCGACCGGGCTCTGGTCATCCTGATCACCACCGACAAGGGTCTGGTCGGAGCCCTCAACGCCAACACGCTCCGCGCCGTCCACCGTTACGTGAACGAGAATCACGGCGGCCAGGCGAGTTACGTGTGCATCGGGCGCAAGGGCAGGGATCTGGAGCGCCGCCTGCGCCGCCAGATCATCGCCGAGGTCACCGGGGTACCCGACCGGCCCCGGCTCCACTCCATCCTTCCCAGCCTGGCCGCGGCCCTGGAGGAATTCGACCAGGGCCGCGTGGACGTCATCCTGCTCGCCTACGAGCGCTGGGTTTCGACCCTCCGACAAGAGCCGGTCGTGCGCACCCTGGTGCCCATGGTCCTGCCCCCTCTAGAGCATCCCGCCCCGCCCGCGGACTACATCTATGAACCCGACCCGGAGCCGGTCTTGGACGCCCTCCTGCCGCGCTACGTGGAGTCGCAGGTCTATCAGGCCCTGCTCGAGAACCAGGCCAGCGAATATTCAGCGCGCATGATTGCCATGCAGAACGCGACGGACGCCGCCGGCGACCTGATCAAGTCGCTCACGTTGACCGCCAACAAGCTGCGGCAGGCGGGAATCACGACGGAATTGATGGAGATCGTGGGCGGCGCGGAAGCGCTGCGCGCGTCGAACTAGGCAAGGAGTTCAAGACATGGCCAAGACCAAGGCGAAGCCCCGAAAAGCCGTCAATCCGGCGCTCACCCAGTCCGTCGGACACGTTTCCCAGGTCATCGGAGCGGTGGTGGACGTGAGCTTTCCAGATCACAACCTGCCCGCCATCATGGAGGCCATCACGGTGTCCACGGCCGGCGGGCGTCAGGTCGTGATGGAGGTGGAGCAGCAGACGGGCGACAACACGGTGCGCTGCATCGCGATGGATTCGACCGACGGCTTTCGCCGCGGCGACGTGGTCGTCGCGACCGGGTCCCCGATGATGGTCCCAGTTGGGACCGAGACCCTGGGCCGCATGTTCAACGTGGTCGGGGAGGCCATCGACGATGAGCCGACCCCTACCGATGTAGTGCGCTGGCCGATACACCGCTCCGCCCCTCCCGTCGAGGAGCAGCAGACCAAGATCGAAATTCTGGAGACCGGGATCAAGGTCATCGACCTCATCTGCACCTTCATCAAGGGTTCCAAGATCGGACTCTTTGGTGGAGCCGGTGTGGGCAAGACGGTGATCGTCCAGGAACTGATCCGAAACATCGCCCAGGAGCACAAGGGTCGATCGGTCTTCGCGGGGGTCGGAGAACGCACCCGTGAGGGCAACGACATGTACTACGAGATGCGCGACGCGGGCGTGCTGGAGAAGACCTCGCTGGTCTTCGGTCAGATGAACGAGCCACCCGGAGCTCGAGCCCGGGTGGCTCTCAGCGCCCTCACCATGGCCGAGTACTTTCGCGACACCGAGGGCGCCGACGTGCTCTTTTTCGTAGACAACATCTTCCGCTACCTGTTGGCCGGATCCGAGGTCTCCGCGCTGCTCGGCCGGATGCCCTCGGCGGTCGGATACCAGCCCACTCTGGCGACCGAGATGGGGGCCCTGGAGGAGCGCATCACCTCCACCCTGAAGGGGTCGATCACCTCGGTTCAGGCCATCTACGTGCCCGCCGACGACATGACCGACCCCGCCATCCAGACCACCTTCGCCCACCTCGGAGCGACCGTCACGCTCAACCGGGCCCTGACCGACATCGGTATCTACCCGGCCGTCGACCCGCTCGATTCGACCAGTCGCTACCTCGACCCGCTGGCCGTCGGCGAGGAGCACTACGAGGTGGCGCAGGGGGTCAAGCGCACCATGCAGCGCTACAAGGAGCTGCAGGACATCATCGCCATCCTGGGTATGGAGGAACTCTCCGAGGACGACAAGCAGACCGTCTTGCGGGCACGCCGGGTGCAGCGTTTCTTGTCCCAGCCCTTCTTCGTCGCCGAGCGCTTCACCGGCAAGGAGGGTCGCTTTGTCCCCGTCGCCGAAACCGTGCGCGGCTTCAAGGAGATCCTGGAGGGGAAACATGACGATCTGCCCGAGCAGGCCTTCTACATGGTTGGCACCATCGATGAGGCCCGCCAGCAGGGTGAGCGGATCCTGGCTGGAAAAAGCTGATGGCCGTGGCGCTGCGCGTGGTGAGCGTGGAGAGCCTGGTCTTCGAAGGTGAGGTAGACGGGCGGGGACGGCCCTTTTTGATCTGTCAGGGGGTCGAGGGCGAACTCGGCATCCTGCCCCAGCACACGCCGCTTCTGACCATTCTGCGCCCCGGTCCGCTTCTGATTCGCAACGGTGCCGAGGAGACCGAGTTGTTTGTTGGGGGTGGCTTCTTGGAGATCCTGCCCGATCGGGTGACGGTGCTCGCCGACGCGGCGGAGCGGGCCGAAGACATCAGCGAAGAATCTGCCGAGCGGGCCCGCCATGAGGTCCAGGCGGCCCTGGCGGGAGAGATCAGCAGGGCCGAGCAGGAAGCGCTCCTGCAGAGCCTGGAGATGGCCGAGGCCCGGCTCCGCCTGGTCCGCAGGCGCGGCAACCGATCCTGATCGACGTGGCGGCCCTGGGGATGATTCCTACCGGCCGCTAGGATCAGGAGCCATGGACGCGGTAGCTGACGGTGTTCTCAAGGTGTCGGGTGGGGCGGGGCTGACCGGCTCTCTGACCGTGAGCGGCTCCAAGAACGCCTCCCTCCCGGTCATGGCGGCGGCGCTGCTGACGCGCTCGCGGGTGCGGTTGCACAACGTTCCCCAGGTGGCGGACACCGCCCTGATGGCCGAGATCCTGACCGCCCTGGGGGTGGTGGTGGAGCGGGAGGGGGGGTTGATCTGTCTCGCCGCGGAGAGTGTGTCGGGTTCGGTCCCAGAGCACCTGGGGCGCCGCATGCGCGCTTCGATCGTGCTGCTGGGAGCCGTGCTGACGCGCACCGGCGAGGCGCGCCTGCCCAAACCAGGCGGGGATCAGATCGGAACGCGTCGGGTCGAGCAGCACATCCGGGGCCTGCGCGCCATGGGCGCCAATATCCAGGAGTCCGACTCCGAGATCACCGCCCGCGCTCCACTCGGCCTCCACGGAGCGCGCGTGATATTCGACCTGCCGACGGTGACCGGAACCGAGAACATCATGCTGGCCGCCGCCCTGGCCGAGGGAAGAACGGAGATCTTCAACGCCGCCCGCGAACCCCACGTCCAGGATCTGGCCCTCTTTCTCAACGCCATGGGGGCCCAGGTGAGGGGGGCGGGCACCGACGAGATCGTGATCGATGGCGTGGCGGAGATGCACGGATGCGAGCACCGAGTCATCCCCGATTATCTGGAGGCCGGAACCTACGCTCTGGCCGTGGCCGCCGCCGGAGGGGACCTGGTGCTGTTGGACGCTCCGGTCAGGGATCTGACCCAGTTGCTCTCGAAGCTGGACGAGGCGGGGGTGACGGTGGAGAGCGACTCCAGCCGGATTCGAATTCAGCACCGGCGAACCTCGCCGCTGTTGCCGGTCGACATGTCCACCTTTGTCCACCCCGGTTTTCCCACCGACCTTCAGGCCCCCTACCTGGCGCTCATGACCCAGGCAGCGGGTGCGTGTGTGATCTCCGAGTATCTCTTCGAAAATCGCTTCCAGCACGTCCCGGAACTGGTTCGGATGGGTGCCGCGATCTCCGTCTCGGGGCGCGACGCCTACGTCCGCGGCCCCTCGTCATTGGTGGGCTGTGAGGTCGACGCCCCCGACATCCGCTCCGGAGCGGCCCTCATCATCGCCGCCCTCTGCGCCCGCGGCGAGACCGTGATTCACCGCGCCTGGCACGTCGATCGTGGATACGAAGATATGGCCGGCAAGCTGGCGGGGCTGGGCGCGGTGATCGCGCGAGGGCCAGAAACGCGGCCCCTCCCTGGACTGGAGGGCGCCTTCACGTATGAGTGAGCCGGGGGCTCGCGGCAGTCCCGGGGCCTAGCGGTGCTGTCCAAGAAGATCGGCATCGACATCGGCACGTCGAACCTCCTCATCTACGTGCAGGGGACGGGCATAGTCGTTCGGGAGCCCTCGCTGGTGGCGCTGGACCAAGCCGGGACGCGGATCCTGGCGGTGGGGCAGCGGGCGTTCGAGATGGTGGGCGTCGCCCCCCCGACGGTCCGCTTCGTGCGGCCCATCCGGGAGGGCACGATCGCCGATCTGGTGGCGACCGAGGGCCTCTTGACGCACTTCATCGCCAAGGTCCAGGGTCGCCAGCGGATCTTCCGTCCCGAAATCATGATCTGCGTTCCGGCCGCGGTCACGGGCCGTGAGCGGAGGGCGCTGATCGAGGTGGCGATGGCGGGGGGGGCCCGCCAGGCCTGGCTCATCGACGCGACGCTGGCGGCGGCGATGGGGGCCGGGCTGCCCATCGCCGAGGCCCGCGCACACGCGGTCTGCGACATCGGCGCGGGGTCGAGCGAGATGGCCGTGATCGCGCGCTCCGGTCGGGTGGTGGAGCAGTCGGTTCGCGGTGGCGGAAATGGGATGGACCTGGCCATCACCGACCACCTGAGGCGTCATCATGACCTCCTGGTGGAGTCCGGTGAAGCCGAGGCCAGCAAGCTGGAGGCGGGGGCGGCGGTGGCCCTGGACGTGCCCCGCCAGGCCCGGGTTCGTGGGAGTGACGTGGGAACCGGCCGGCCGAGAACCGTCGAGATCGGATCGGAGGAGCTGACCGAGGCGATTCAGGAACCGCTGCGGGCGATCGCCGCCGGATTGAGGGAGGTATTGAATCAGACCCCGCCCGGGCTGGCAGCTGACATCCGTGAACGAGGCCTGGTGCTGACCGGCGGTGGCGCCGGCCTGCGCGGTCTCGACCGCTACCTCTCCGGGCAAATCGGCATCCCGACGCTGGTCGCGAATGATGCGCCCACCTGCGTCGTGCGCGGCACCGGCCAGGCCCTGGCGCACTTCCCGGCGCTGCAACGAAAACAGCTCTACTTGCGATGATCCGTATCCCTCTGCACGTGGCCGTGGACGGGCAGGGGCTGGCCCGGCCGGCGGCCGGTATCGGCGTCTACACCCAGGAGATGGTGGCGGCCCTGCGCCAGAGCGCAGAGGACAGCCTGATCACGCTCTGGGTGGAGCCCAGCAACGCCGTTGGCGGGAGTGGAACCCGGACCATACCCAGGGCACGCTTTCTTGGCCGCCACGTGATCTGGCCCCGCCGCCTAGCGCACTCCGGGGCCAATCTGTTCTGGGGTGCGGCGGGGCAGCTCCCGCTCGGGCGGATGGCCATTCCAAGCGTGGTCACGGTGCACGACCTCGCCATCTATCGCCAGCCCAGCTGGTTTCCCCGCGGTCAGACGCTGAGCGTCAAATTGGTGGTTCCGAGATCCTTGAGGCGGGCGCAGCGGCTGATCGCGGTGTCGGCCTCGACAGCCTCCGATGTGGTCGAACTCTTCGGCATCGACCGGGGTCGGATCGACGTCGTCCACGAAGGGGTCGGTGCCGCCTTTCGCCCGCTCCGCCGTGAGCAGCTCCAATCGTTCGCGCAGCGCTACGAATTGCCAGAGCACTTCCTGCTCTTTGTGGGCACCATCGAGCCCCGAAAGAACCTGCTCACGCTCCTCCAGGCCTGGTCCCAGATGCGGCACCGTCCGCCGCTGGTGATCGCTGGCGGTCGGGGCTGGCGCGATGAGAAGATCGAGCGCCATCTGGAGCGGGCCGGCTCTCTGGTGCGGCCGCTGGGTGCCGTCCGCCGGGAGGACCTGCCGGCCCTCTACAACCTCGCCACCTGCCTCACCCACCCCGCCTGGTACGAGGGATTCGGTCTGACCGTACTGGAGGCGATGGCCTGCGGGACGCCGGTCGTGGCCGCCAACGCCTCCTCCCTGCCCGAGGTCGGGGGCGCGGCCGTGCGGCTCGTGCCGCCGGGCGACGTCCAGGCCTGGACGGGGGCGCTGGAGGAGGTCTGTGGCGACCCCCAACTACAGCAGCGGATGCGCGAGGGGGGGCTCTTGCGGGCGGCGGAATTCAGCTGGTCGCGCTCCGCCGAGCGCACCTTGCGCATATTTCGGCAGCTGGTCAGGGCCGCTCAATGAGCCGCCGCAGGACGCCGGCGACGATGTTCGCGGTCGATCCCCAGTCGAATTGTTGGGCGCGGGCCAGACCACGTTCCACCAGCTGCCGACGTTGCCCGCGCGCGCTGGCGATGACCCCGGCAAAGGCGGTGGCGTCCGCGGTCTCGTCAACGTAGAGCGCGGCGTCAGCGCCTACCTCGGTGAGCGAGGAGTTGGCCGCCGCCACCACCGGGACGCCCCTCGCCATGGCTTCCAGCAGCGGTAGTCCGAATCCCTCGTAGAGGCTTGGCACCAGCGCCACTTCGGCCGCCGCCCAGATCGCTTCCAGGTCGCGCTCGGAGGTCTGACCGAGCAAATGGGCGCGCGGCGAGGCAGCGATGAGATCGGCCATTACACGATCGGCGATGCCGCCCGCGGCCACGTAGCTGAGGTCTGGTCCGGCCTCGATCGCGCGCAGCGCCGCGACCTGGTTCTTGCGCGTTTCCACCCGGCCCACCTGGAGCGCGAACGGGCGCCGCAGCCCCAGTCGCGCCAGTCGCCGCTCGACTTCGTCCGCCTCCAGGGGGGTGATCGCAGCGATGCCCGGGTGGGCCACCACGACGCGATCGGGAGCGACGCCATAGAGCTCGGCGAGGTCGTTGGCGGTGGCCTGGGAGACGGTCAGAAGGAGCCGGCAGCGAGCCACCGCCCAGCGCGTGGTCCAACGCAGGTAGGAGCGGTCGCGGAGGGAATAGGCATTCGGGAAGCGCTCGAACGCGAGGTCGTGGATGACGGTGGTGCCGCGACCTGGGGCCAGCGTCGGCACCACGTGGGCGGGGGCGAAGAACAGAGCCGGTCGTGTGCGCCAGAGCCGCAGCGGAAACCGCGCCTGCGACCAGAGTCGGGCCATGGGGAGTACGGTCAGATCGATTCCGGCCCGGATCCCCGGCCGGCCTGAGTAGAAGACGAATTCCAGTTCGGGCGCGGCGGCGGGGAGGCGGGCGAGCAACTCCCGGGCATAGCGCTCGGTGCCGGTGACGACCTGGCGCGCTGCCGGGGCGGCGTCGACTGCGACCAGCGGACGGGCCTTGGTGGCGATCTCAGCCCGCCTCAGCAGCGGGCTCGGGGAGCGCCCCCAGCAGCTGACCGACCCGGCTCCAGTCCGGGGCTTGGGCGCGCAGCGCAAGCGAACGTCCGAGCGCGCCCAACGACAATTCTGAGCGCAGCGAGGGTGTTCGGAAAAGGGCCGAGAGGGCCTCTACCCAGTCTCCCTCAGCCTCTGGATCGAGCGCCAGACCGCCCCCCTCGACCGCCTTGGGGAGGGCCCCGCGGGCCGAAACCAGCGCCGGCGTGCCGCAGGCCATGGCCTCTTCGGCGCCGATTGACGATCCCTCCCAGAAGCTGGGGTTGACGTAGGCCAGCGCCCCACTCAGGAGGCCGGGCAGTTGGGTCAGGGGGATGAATCCCATCTCCCTGACCCCGTCCAATCCGGATTTGCCCTCGCCCGCCAGGATCAGTTGGGGCCTCGGTTCAAGGCCGCCGGCCGCGGCCATGAAGGCGCGCTGGAGGGTGGGCAGATTCTTGCGCCCACTCTTGGTCCCGACGAAGATCACGTAGGGGGCGGCGAGGCCCAACTCACGACGGAGGCTGGTGACCTCCAATCGGCCCAACCTCTTGAAGGCCGGGCGCGCCCTCGGCTCGACCACGACGATGCGGGAGGGATCGACGCCCAGATAGCGCCGCAGGCCGTGCTCGACCGCTTCCGAGGGCACGACCAGGGCGCTCGAACGACGGGCCGCGAAGGCCACGGACAGGTTGCGTCGCAGCCACTGCCGCGGGCTCATGTTGCGGCGGGCAAATATGTGCGAGAGATCGATCAGGGCGGTCAGCGAGGGCCGGCCCCCGTTGCCTCGGAAACGCCCGTCGAGCGAGAGCAGCGCCGCGTTCCTGTCCCGGGTCAGTTCAAACTGACCCTCATGTTCGAGACCGGCGAGGAGAAATTGTGCGTAGACGCCCGCCCCGCGCGGGGAATCGAGGTCCAAATCGGGGGGCTCGCACCGGAGCGGGACGGAGCGCACCCGACGGATGATATCGGGGTGCCATCGCGCCGGATCCTGGGAGTGCGGGTTGACTGCCTGGACATGAAGGCGGCGCTGGAGCTCATCTCGCGCCTGGCCGGACTGCCCGGCCCGGTCCGGACCATAGCCACCGTGAATCCGGAATTCGTCATGAGCGCCCGGACCGACGCCCAGGTCCGGACGGCCCTGGAGCAGACGGAGATCTGCCTGGCGGATGGGATTGGGGTGGTCTGGGCCCTGCGCCGCCGGGGGTGTCCGTTCGCCACTCGGGTGGCTGGCAGCGACCTCGTGCCCCAGCTGATCTCGCTTTGTGCCGACCGCGGCTGGGCCGTTTTCCTGCTCGGCGCCAGCCCCGGCGTGGCCGATTTGGCGGCCGCCCGACTGTTGGAACGAAACCCCAACCTAACGATTGCCGGAACTCACTCCGGCGCGCCCGCGCCCGAGCAGGATGAGGAGAGCACGCGCTTGATCAATGCCTCCCGCGCTCGAGTGCTGCTGGTCGCCTACGGCCATCCGGCCCAGGAGTTGTGGATCCAGCGCAACCGGGCGCGCCTCCAGGTATCGATCGCCATGGGGGTGGGGGGGACCCTCGATTTCATCAGTGGACAGGTGTTGCGGGCGCCCGGCGTGTGGCGGAGGATGAACCTCGAGTGGCTGTGGAGGTTGCTGCTGCAGCCGTGGCGCGCGTCGCGGATGATGGCCCTGCCCCGATTTGCGCTACTGGTTCTGCTGAATCGCAGCTAGCGGCCAACATGTCTGGGTGGGGGTCGGCCGGTTAGGATGGCGGCCGTGGATTTGAGTGTCGTGGTCCCGTGTTTCAATGAGCAAGACCGGCTGCCACCGGCGCTGCGGATCGCCCTCGCGGGCCTCGGGCCTCGGTTGGCCGACTCCGAGGTCATACTCGTCGACGACGGCAGCACCGACCAGACCTTTGCTGCGATGCGGCGTTTGAAGCAGGAATTTCCGGCTGTTTGTCCCTTGCGGCTGATGCCAAATCGAGGTAAGGGGGCGGCCGTTGCCTTAGGGGTCGCCCATTCCCGCGGCCGGAGCGTCCTGCTCAGCGACGCGGACTTCTCCACCCCGATCGAGGAGTTGGGCCAACTCGAGGCTGCCCTGCAGGGGGGGGCTGACATCGCCATTGGGTCACGGGCCAAAAAGGGGGCCCGGGAGATCGATCAGCCCGCCCATCGGGTCATCATGGGCAAGTCCTTCAACCTCCTGGTCCAGGCCTTGGTGCTGCCCGGGGTGTGGGACACCCAGTGCGGCTTCAAGCTCTTCCGGGGAGATGTGGCGCGCCTGCTCTTCGGACTAGTGCAGATCAAAGGCTTCGCCTACGACGTGGAGATACTCTGGCGCGCGCGCCAATCCGGCTACCGCATCGAGGAGGTGCCGGTCCGGTGGCTGAACTCGGATTCGAGCCGGGTGTCGACGATTCGCCATTCCAGCCAGATGCTGCGTGATGTGGTTCGCCTGAGGCTCGGAAGGTGAACCACAATCCCGCTCCGGCATTGGTGGTTCTGCCCACCTACAACGAACGCGACGGACTGCCCCAGGTCGTCTTGGGCGTCCGCTCCCACGGCCACGACGTGCTCATCGTGGACGACGCATCGCCGGACGGAACCGGCGTCTTGGCGGATCAGCTGGCCGCCTCTGACGGCGGTGTGGCGGTGATCCATCGGCCCCGCAAACTGGGGCTGGGTTCGGCCTACGTCGCCGGCTTTCGTCAGGGACTGGAGGGCCGGTATGGATTCCTGGTGGAGATGGATTCCGACGGCTCGCATCGCCTGGAGCATCTCGATCCGATCATTGAAGCGTGCGCCGGCCGGGGCGGATTGGTGATCGGATCGAGGTACGTGAAGGGTGGAACCGTGGCCGGTTGGCCACGCCGGCGCCGCTTTCTGTCCTGGGCCGCCAACCGCTACTGCCAGTTGCTCTTGGGCTGGTCGGTACGCGATGCCACGAGCGGATACAGATGCTATTCACGCTCCGCGCTGGAATCGATCGGGCTGGAGGACATCCGCTCCTCGGGCTATGAGTTTCAGATCGAGATGGTGCACCGTTGTCTGCGTCACCAGCTCTCCATCGCGGAGGTGCCGATCTCCTTCGAGGATCGAATCGCGGGCCGCTCCAAGGTCTCGCGGGCGGAGGTGTTGAACGGACTGATCGGGGTCCTCCGGCTGCGCTTTCAGGGCCGCTCGTGATCGCCTCCAGGCAGATCCCCCAACCGGCCCGGCGCCGGCGCTGGGAGGCCTTGGGGGATTGGCGGCTGCCCCTGCTGCTGGCGGCAGCCCTCTGCCTATTGACCCTGGTCCCCTACCTCTATGCCTGGCTGACCGAGCCCCACGGCCGCGTCTTCATGGGCTTTTTCTACCTCGGCGACGACGCCAACACTTACCTCGCCAAGATGCATCAGGGCTACGAGGGGAAATGGCTCTGGCAGAATCGCTACACCACCGAGCCCAGCCCCGGCATCTTCTTCTTCACCTTCTGGATCGCACTCGGCCACCTGGCCAAACTCTTATCCCTCTCGCTCCTCGCCGTCTTTCAACTCTCCCGCCTGGCGGGCGCTTTCGCCCTGCTCGCGGTCGCTTGGGCTTTCATCGTCCGCTTCGTCGAGGGGCGCACCGCCCGGCGCTGGGCGCTGTGGTTCATGAGCGTGGGGCTGGGCTGCGGATACGTGATCCAGGCCCTCGGCCACCCGATCGTGCTCGGGCAGCAAACCGACACGCTGGACTGGCGCATGCCCGAGCTGTCGGCCTTCTATTCCGTCCTTTCGCTTCCCCATTTCGCCTGGGTCGCCGCCTTTCAGGGTGCCGCCATCGTGCTCACGCTGGCCGCGGCCGAGCGTGGCCAGTTGCGCTTGGGCTTGCTGGCCGGTCTGGCCTGGCTGGCGGAGGCGTCGATCCACGCCCAGATGCCCATCCTCCTCTGGGGCGCGCTGGGGGTGGCGCTGGTGATTCGTCCGGTCAGCCCTCGCGGCTACCTGGCGGCGCTGCTGGCGGTAGCCATTGCGCTTCCCTACGTGGCCTACTCGTACGTGGAGTTTCGGGCCAGCCCGGAGGTGCTCCGGTGGAGTGCGCAGTGGCGCAACAATCTTCCCCCCGACGTCCTCTCGCTCTCCCTGGCTCTGGCTCCACAGCTGATTCTGGCGGCCTTCGCGCTTCCGGCTCTGATTCGTAGACGCTCTCGGGACGACGTCTTCCTGCTCGCCTGGCTGATCTTGCTGGCCGCCATTCTGTGGCTACCCAATCCCGCCGGCAACCTGCGTCGGCGCTTCTTCGACGGTATCTACATGCCCCTGGTGGTGCTCGCGGCACGCGGCATGTTCGGTGCCATCGTGCCCCGGCTGCGTTCCTTGCGAGGTCGCCGCCTGCTGCCCTTCGCGTGGGTTGCGGTGTCCACCATCGGGAGCGCGTTCCTGATTGGCGCACCCCTCCTCTATGCCCACGCCGCGGAGTATTCGCTCTCGTCGGGCGAATACCGAGGCCTGACCTGGCTCTCCGCTCAGGCTCCGGGTGCGGTCCTCTCCACGGCCCGCATGGGCCTCTACATCCCCGCCTATTCGGCGGACTCGGTCTATGTCGGGCAGTACTCGGAGACCTACAACTACGAGGCCAAGGGGCGCTTGGCAGAACGGGCGCTGAGCGGACGGACCAGTGCCGCCGCCCTCGCCCGGAGCGCCCACCTCAACTATGTATTCTGGTCGGCGGAGTCCGGGGCAACGCCGCCCACCGACCTGGGGGTCCCTGCTTTCCGCGCGCCTGGGGTCAGGATCTGGCGGATTTCCTGACCAGTATCACCGCCGCCTTGTCCTCATAGACGACGCGCCAAGACCCGGTCGCGGCGAGCGCATTTACCAGGGCGTCTCCCCGCTGGTCGACCACGAAGTCGATCTTGCGTCGGGCCAGAACGGTCAGCCAATCCTTACGGATGGTCTCGACGTCCTCGTACTGATTCAGCATCGCATCGCCCATCAGAGCCGCCTCGCCGAAGATGTAGACGCGTCGATTGGGGTCGGGGTAGAGGCGCCAGATCAAATATCCACCCCACTGGTACAGGTTGAACATCCGCGTTCCCACCCCGGGGTGGGTGGAGAGCCAGTCGGTGGCTCCGACCGGGAAGGATTGGGCCACCAGCTGGTCCTGCCGCCGGACTCGGTCGGTGGAGGAGACCAGTGAACCGAGGCCGATCAGTATCAGCAGGACCAGGGTGGTCACCGCCATCCAAGCCGGTGCCGGGGACGCTGGCCGGGACTGGTCCCGCCGCCCTCGCCAACCGGTCCAGATCTCTGATCCGTGAACGATCAGGATGGGCGTGGCCGCGGCCACGAAGAGGGCGATATTGCGGACCGACTCCAGGGCCAAAGCCAGCGTGAGCAGCGCCAAGAGGAGGTCGTAGACCGACGGTCGGTGGAGAACGAGCACGGTCACAAGGAGGAGGATCATGAGTTCGAAGGCGCGGAGTTGTGTGTCGTGGAAATTGGGGGAGAACCATTCCACGATGAGCCGCTGCTGAGCTGGACTGGTTAAGGTGTCGATCGGATAGCGGTAGAGGCTAAGCCCGTGTGGCGTCAGCGCCACCGCCGCCACCGAGAGGACGCTGATGATGGCCAGGGTTCTGATCCGCAGGAGGTTGGCGGATCGGCGGTGGAGGAGCCACAGCGTCGCCTCGCTCACCACCGCCACCCCCAGAAACGCAAACCCAATCGCCCACCCGGCGTGCAGGTTGGCCCAGGCCACCATCACGAGCGGGAACCAGATGATGGCTCGGCTCGATCCCTGCAGGTAACTGCGCAACCACATCAGTTCGAGGCAGGAGAAGACGAAGGTGATCATCTGCGCCCGGGGCCCCCAGATCGGGGTGCCCGCCAGGGCTCCCATCACCAAGCCCAGCCCGGCGATCAGGTAGGGGCGCCGGGCCACGTCGGCGGTGCGCCAGATGAGGCAGAACCCGACAAAGGTGAGCAACCCAAAGCCGATCGCGATTCCGGCCATCCCGGTCCACTGGTATCCCAGCCACATCAGGGCCTCGGTCAGATATTCGTGATCGGTCCACACGTGGCCGCTGACGGTGAACGTGTAGAGGTCGTGGGTGGGGATGTTGCGGTGGGCGACGATCCACTCCCCGGTGCGCAGATGCCACCAGAAGTCGGGGTCTTCGACGGGTTGGACGAGGGCGGCGAGGATGGCCAGCATCACCCCTCCCAGGAAGAGGGTGCGCGGACCTAGACGCGCGCGAAGAGCTTCCACGGCCGCGGCAGATAGCGCGGGACCCGGTCCCGGTAGGACGAATATTGAACTGGAAAGGCGTGCTCCAGGATTCGCTCCTCAGCGCGAATACGGATCCATTGAGAGAAGAGCAGGGCCGCGATAAGGACGACCTGCCGCGCGCCCGCGTTGGGCAGGACCAAGCCCACCGCGGCCAGGGCCTCGCCCAGATAGAGGGGGTTGCGGCTGAGCCCGTAGGGACCCTGGCGCACCAGCTTGCGGGCCTCGGGCAGAATCGAAAACGAGCGCCGCAGAGAGCTCAGCGCCCAGACCGTGTAGGACATGGCCACCAGCAGCACCACGTCCGAGAGCCCCAGCAGAGCTGGATGGGGCGCCGATTCCGGAAGCACGCCCACGGCCAGGATGGCGAAGGTTCCGAACAGGGAGGCGAGCCAGATCGCGGGCCGGTGGTCGCTGGCCGACTGAGGCAGGCGAACCGCATACAGCACCACCAGCAGCACGAAGTAGGCCAGCCCCAGGGCCTGGGTCAAGAACTGGATCAGCGGCAGTACGCCGCTGTCCGCCGCCGGCCAGGTGCGGGCGGTGAGCAGGAGCTTGTCGACGACAAAGACGCTGAACACCAGCCCCGGGGCGAGGCGGCCCAGCAGAAGGCCCGCCCAGTAGGAGAACGCTCCGCTCGGGGCGGGGAGGGATACGATCGCATCGCGGCCTGGCATCGGCTCGGTACCGTAGCACCACCGTGCCCATAGACTGTCGATTGGAAGCTTGACATGACCGATTCGAAAAGCCCACCCGCGACCGAGCCCAGCGCCCCACGGCGCGATTCGTCGACGGTTGCGGCCCTTCAGGTCCAGATCACCGAGCTCACCGGGCGCCTGCCCGGGCTGCAGGCGGAGACCGAGCGCATCAATGAAGAGCTCCAGAAATCCCAGGTCATCCGACGGCACGTGGTCCGAAATCCGGAAAAGTTCTCACCCCATGAGCGCGAGAACGTCTTTGAGCACGCGGAGGGCCTGGCCGTTCGTCGACAGCAACTGCGTGATCAGGCCGAAGCCGTTCGCGAGCGGCTGGACCTGTTGGAGCAGGTCAAGGCCTACCTGATCCCGCCCGCCGATCCCAGCCTGCCCAGTACCCTGGACGTCTACCAGGCGGTGGAGTCGGAAAGGCTCCGGATCGCCCGGGATCTTCACGACGGGCCGGCCCAGGTGCTCTCCAATCTGGTCTTGGAGGCAGAGATCCTGGAACGACTCCAGCGTCGCGATCCCGCCCTCCTGACGAGCGAGTTGCAGCAGTTCAAGAATTCAGTCCGCAACGCCGTGGACGACATGCGCCGATTCATGTTCGACCTGCGGCCGGTGTCGCTGGACGAACTGGGTCTGGTCGCCACCATGCGCAGAATCACCAGCGAATACCAGGACCGGACCGGCGTCGTTTGCCGATTCAACGTCATCGGCGATCAGACCGAAATGGCGGCGGTGGTTCAGGATTCGATCTACTGGATCATTCAGGAGGCGCTGACCAACGTCCACCGGCACGCCCGGGCCAGAACCGTGGAGATAAACCTGGACATTGAGGAGTCCGCCATTCGGCTCCGGATCCGCGACGACGGCCAGGGGTTTGATCCCCGCAACTATCACCAATCCAGTGCCCGTCGCAAACTCGGGGTGCTCAACATGAAAGAGCGGGCGGAGGCGGTCGGAGGTCAGTTGGAGGTTCGAAGCCATCCCGGATCCGGGACCAGCGTCGAGGCAATTTTCTCGCCCCGCCTTCCGACCTGAGCGCTGAGCGCCCCGCCCGCCGCCAGCGCGATCCCAAAACGGCAGCGGGGCCCGCATTGAAGGGTCCGAATTGCCCTCCTCCAGGCTCGCAACCAATCGCCCTGAGGGCGGTGTCGGACCGACTTCCACGATTCGCGCAAGTTAGCTCGCGCAGCGGCGTCAATCGGACTGACGGAATCTCGGAAAAAAGAGGAGGTGAAAAGCAAGTGTTGAATCTTTACTTCCGGCTACGGAATCTGCTGAGCCGCCAAGAAGGCCAGGGCATGGTTGAGTACGCCCTGATCCTGGTGCTCGTATCCATCGTCGTTATCGTGATCCTTACTACCATGGGCGGCAAGATTTCGGCGGTCTTTTCGAACGTCGTCAGCGCCCTCGGAACCTAGGCCGACAGCGTTTCGTCGAACGAGTGACATTGCAAGCGAGAGCCCCCGCCGGGGCTCTCGGTTTTCTGGTCGGATTTTGGCGGGGAGGCAGGTGGGCATGACAAGGTCGTCCTGGCACAGCGGGCGGCTCCGCCATGTCCCGACATCCCCACGAGGAGGTGACAGAAACGGTGGTCTTTCCGGCCTCCGGCCCATCCCCGGGCGCGCGGTCCTGGCGGCTCAGGACCGGCCGTGGACAGACCGGTCAAGGCATGGTGGAGTACGCGTTGATTCTCATCCTGGTTTCGATCGTCGGCATTGTTCTGATTATTTCCGTCGGTGGCCAGATCAACAACCTGCTGTCCAACGCGGTGGCAGCGCTGGGTTCCTGACCGCCAAGCGTCCGGTGGGCGAGGTGGGGAGCTGCGCCCTCCCCGGCCCCCGTGCGGCGGGCACGCGCAACTTGATCGTGGCCAGGGCGGGTGGGCGCGGTGGCCTACCGCAAGATCGGGCTCCCATGACCGTCGCCTCAGGAAACGAGAAGTCCACGTTTCATTTCGGAGGTAGTTAGGTCTTGGCAGTCGCACCCGCGCAGTCGCGTCTCCGTCCCGCAAACGGCCGTCTATTCATCGTGGTCGGGGCAGTGCTTGCTCTGCTCGCCTTCCTGGTCGTGATCCTGCAGGGGGGCATCGGTCTGCGGGGGGGACCCTCGGGACCGGTGGTGAACGTGGTCGTCGCCGCCCGGGACATCCCGCTGCGCGCGCCACTGTCGAAGGACGACCTTTCGATTCAGCATTTCGCGCAGTCCGACGCGCCACCCCAGTCATTCGCCACCGAGGCCGCCCTCCTCGGGCTGAGCCCGGTGGCCGAGATCAACATCGCCAAGGGACAGCCGCTGACCCAGAACATGATCGCGCGCAGCGGTGATCTGGTGGCCGGCACCAAGCCCGCCTACCTCCCCATTCCGCAGGGGTTTGTTGCCACCACCATCAAGACCAGCGAACTGCAGGGGGTGGCCGGGTACATCCAGCCCGGCGACTACATCAACGTGGTGGCGACGGTCTCCACGAGCACCTTTCAGCCCACGTCGTCGGCACCGTCCAAGACCGTCACCCGGACCGTCTTCACCAACGTACCGATACTGCGCGCCGGCCCGGCCGGGTCCACCGGACAGGCTGCCGGGGTGCCCTCGAGCCTGACCATCGTCATGAGCCAGTGCGACGCCGACTTCATGCAGTGGCTCTCCCTCAACGCGCAACTGAGCTACACGCTGCCCTCCTACCACGACTATCAGCCTCAGGACACCAAGCCCGATCCCGCCTGCCCCAACGCCCAGGCGGCGGGTCTGGTCAGGCCGGCTGACGTCGATCACCGCTGGGGGTTCACGCAGTAGTCGCAGGCTCGGGTACGCAAACACCAGAACGCGTTCGGGTGGTGATCGTTGACGATGCCCCGCGAACCGTGACCAATCTGCGTCGGTTGCTGGAATTCGAGTCCGACCTGGAGGTGGTGGGGGATGCCTCCAATGCGGCCGGAGCCTTTGAGGCCGCGCGCCGGCTGAATCCGGATGTTCTGGTCATGGACCAGAACCTGGCTGACATGGACGGCCTCAAGGCCACCGAGATGCTCAGCGCCGAGATGCCCCTGACACCAGTCATCCTGATCTCCATCCACAACGATCGGGACTATCTACGACGGGCGATGGAGGCGGGGGCGCGGCAGTTCTTGACCAAGCCAATCGCCATCGACGACCTCTTGGGAGCCATTCGCCGCGTTCACGCCCTCGAGTCGCGCAAGCGGCGGACACCCGACGTCCGGCGCCGGGCCCAGCGCATGGCCCAAACCGGCGACGTCGGCGAGGCGGTCACGGTCGCCCCCGGCCCGGCGCCGCTGCCCGCCGACGCGCCGTCCTCTCGATCTCAGCCGCCCGCATCGCGCCCCGAACTGACCGCCCCCATGCTCCAGGACCTCCCTGCCGGCCGGCCGCCGCTGCGGGCGCGCTCGCTTCTGGACGGAGAACCGACGGCACCTCTGCCACCGATCCCAGCCCCGGTCAAGCCGGATGGGCAGAGTGGCATCGTCAGCGTGGTATTCAGCGGCAAGGGCGGGGTGGGCAAGAGCACCATCGCGGTCAATCTGGCGGCCATGGTGCGGCAGGTCACCGGCGCGTCGGTCGCCATGGTTGACCTGGATCTCCAATTCGGCGACCTGGCGGTGATGCTGGGCCTTGATCCCAGGGGCACCGTGGCCGACGTCACCGGCGCCTGGCCGCACCTCGATGCCACCTTCCTCGGGTCGCTGATGCCGGAGGCACCGGGCGGCATCCGAGTCCTCTCCGCGCCCCTGTCGCCGGAGTTGGCCGATCTGGTCACCCCTGAGCAGGTGCGGCGCATCATCATGACGCTGAAGGACGCATTCGACCACGTGATTGTGGATTGCAGCCAGCATCTCGACGACAAGGTCCTGGAGGCGATGGAGTGCGCCGACCGCATTCTGGTCATCACCGATCTCAACGTCCCCGCCATCAAGGACGCCAAGCTGGCCTTCAAGCTGTTCGAGCAACTCCAGGTCGCCCGCGACCGGGTGCTGCTGGTTCTCAATCGCAGCGACGCGCCCTCCGAGGTGACCGTGGATCAGGTCGAGGCCAATCTGCGGACCAAGGTCTCCGTTCGCATTCCCAGTCAGGGACGGCTGGTGCTGCAGTCGATCCAAAGAGGCGTTCCCTTTGTGCTGAGCAACCCCGAGGCGGAAATCACGCGAAAGATGCGGGAACTCGTCGGCTGTCTGGTACCTTTGGAAAAAGCCACTCCCAAGCGCGCTAAGAGATCCCCGCGCCGGCTCTTCACGCGGGACTCGGCCAGCTGATATGGGGTTGCTCGATCGGGTCAAGTCCAGCCAGGAGAACGCCGCTGTGCCGGCGCCACCCTCGGCTGTCCAGACGCCGCCGCCGCCAACCCTGAACCCGCCTCGGGCGGCGCCACCCGCCGCACCCGGGCCACCCACGCTGCCACCGCCGCAAGGCGTCGATCGGTCCCGACTATCGGCTGCAACCCCACCACCACCAACGCTTGCGGCCGGGTCGCGATCGGGGGGCCCCGACGGAGCCAGCCCCGCCTTCACCGCCGCCAAGGTGCACGTCCACGCCAAGCTTCTGGAGCGCTACGCGGACAAGTTGACGGTGACCGATCGGGCCGGGGTGCGGGAAAAGATTCAGGAACTGGCCGACGAATATTTCCGGATCAACGCCGTCTCGGTGACGATGACCAAGACCGAGCGGGATCGCCTGGTTGAGTCGCTGCTCGACGACGTGTTGGGTCTGGGGCCGATGCAGCAGCTGGTTGACGACCCCGACATCTCCGAGATCATGATCAACCACCCCAAGCAGGTCTATATCGAGCGGCAAGGCCAGCTCATGCTCTCCGGCGTCACCTTCGAGAGCTCCAAGCAGTTGATGCTGGTCATCGACCGCATCGTGAGCACCGTCGGCCGCCGCGTTGACGAGTCGACGCCCATGTGTGACGCCCGCCTCCAGGACGGATCCCGCGTCAACGTGATCATTCCGCCGCTGGCCCTGAAGGGGCCCTGCCTCACGATCAGGAAGTTCTCGCGTGAGAAGCTGGGGCCGCAGGATCTGCTCCGATTCGGATCCGGGACGGTGAACCTGATCCAGTTCCTTGAGGCCTGCGTGCGGGCTCGGTTCAACATCCTCGTCTCGGGAGGCACCGGTTCGGGCAAGACCACCCTCCTCAACATCCTCTCCTCCTTCATCCCGGCCGAGGAAAGGATCATCACCTGCGAGGACGCCGCCGAGCTTCAGCTTCAGCAGGATCACGTAATCACGCTGGAATCGCGGCCGCCCAACGTTGAGGGCAAAGGTGCTGTTTTGATTCGCGACCTGGTCAAGAACTGTCTGAGAATGCGCCCCGATCGAATAATCGTGGGCGAATGCCGCGGCGGGGAGGCGCTGGACATGCTCCAGGCCATGAACACCGGCCATGACGGTTCGATGTCGACCCTGCACGCCAACAATCCCCACGAGGCGCTGGGCCGGCTTGAGACGCTGGTCCTGATGGCCGGTGCCGAATTGCCCTCCCGCGCGATCCGGGAACAGATGGCTTCGGCGGTGCACCTGATAGTGCAGCAGCAGCGTTTGCGGGGCGGTCCGCGCAAGATCGTCAGCGTTTCGGAGATAACCGGGATGGAGGGCGGCGAGATCAAATTCCAGGAGATTTTCAAATTCGTTCAGGTGGGGGTCAGCGCCGAGGGCCAGGCCATCGGGTACCACACCGCAACCGGCATCGTCCCGCTACGCATGGAGCAGCTCAAGTCGAGCGGCGAGGATGTGCCAGAGCACATCTTTCAACCGACGCCGCCCCCACCCATGGCGCAGATGTACTGATGACGAAGAGGCACGCGAAATGATCACGGTCGTGGGCGGGCTCATCGCCGCCGCGGGAGTTTTCCTGCTCGTGGTGGGGCTCGGCCAAGCGCGGGCGCGCCCGCTATCCGAGGGCCCGAATGGGCCGCCGCTTACCAACAAAGGCCGGGCGCCGTCGGCCTGGCGGGGAGGGCCGAAAGCGGCCCCCGCGGCAAACACCCGGGAGCGTTTGAACCGCGTCTTCGAGCCGCTTGCGCGGCGGACCGGGAAAGGCAATGCCAAGCGCGGCCGCCTGCCCTTGTCCGAGCAGCTGGCCAAGGCAGACCTCAAGCTGCGCACCTCCGAGTTCTTGATGATCCAGGTCGGCGCGGTGGGGCTGCTGGCTCTGGTCGGGCTCTGGCGATTTGGGGTCGGTCCACAGATGATCCTGCTCGGCATTGCCGGCTATTTCGCTCCTGGAATCTGGGTCAAGCGTCGCATGGCGGGCCGGCTCAAGGCCTTCAACAACCAGTTGGGGGACACCCTGGTGCTGCTCTCAAACGCCTTGAAGGCCGGCTATTCGTTTGCCCAGGCGATCGATACCGTGGCCAAGAACGCCACCCCTCCGATCTCGGTCGAATTCGCCCGCGCGGTCCGCGAGATGAACCTCGGCGGATCGGTCGACGAGGCCCTCCAGAACATGACCCGACGCATCGAAAGCCCGGACTTCGATCTGGTTGTCATCGCCGTCGCCATCCATCGCACGGTGGGTGGCAATCTGGCCGAAATCCTCGACAACATCGCCCACACCATCCGGGACCGAATCCGGATCAAGGGCGAGATCAAGACTCTCACCGCTCAGGCTTCGGCCTCGGGCACCCTGATCACCTTCCTGCCCATCGTCCTGGGCGGCATCCTGTACCTGATCACGCCCACCTACTTCAGGCCCATGACGCAGTCGTTCATCGGCTGGGCAATGCTCGGGATCGCCGCCTTTCTCATCTTCATCGGCAACCTGATCATCCGGCGCGTGGTCGCCATCGAGGTCTAGCCGGTGCCCCCGCTTCTACTCGGAGCAATGGCGGCGGCGGGGGTCTTCCTCTTCTTTCTGGGGTTGGCCAGCCGCCCCACGTCCAGCGCCGCGGACATGGTGGCAGAGCGTCTCCAGTCCTATGCCCGGGGAGGTGTGGACCTTCCTCTCACCGAAGACGAGATCGTCCTGCAACAGCCCTTCAGCGACCGCTTCATCCGCCCCACCGTCGAGCGCGTGGGCCGCTATTTCGCGGCCCGGACCTCGGAGCAGCAGCGTTATTCGCTGCTCACCCAGCTCGACCTGGCAGGCCGACCGGGGGATCTCTCGCCGGAGGACTTCACCGTCTTCCGCTACGCCGCCTGCGTGGCCCTCTTCGCGGTCGGGCTCCTGCTCGGGGCGCTGACCGGCGAACCCGTCCTGATTGTCGTTTTCGCCGCCGTGACCGCCCTGATGGGCTTCTATGGACCCCTCCTATGGCTCCGCTCGAGGGTCTCGAAACGCCGCCGCGAAATTCAGATGGCGCTACCCGACGCGCTCGATCTGTTGACCATCGCGGTGGAGGCCGGGTTGGGCCTGGACGCCGCCATCAAACGGGTCACCGAGAAGTTTCAGAACGCCCTGGCGGATGAATTCGCGAAGGTACTGCAGGAGACGATGCTGGGCCGCTCCCGGCTCGACGCCCTGGACGAGATGGGTCGGCGGAGCGGGGTGGAGGACCTGCACAATTTCGTTCAGGCCATCATCCAGTCCGAGCAGATGGGGGTGGGTGTGGCCCGAATACTGCGCCTGCAGTCGGACGAGATTCGCCGCAAGCGCCGCCAGCGGGCGCAGGAGAAGGCCGCTCAGGCAAGTCTCAAGATGATGCTGCCGATGGTCGGTTGCATCTTCCCGACGCTCTGGATCGTGCTGCTCGGACCGGCCGTGTTGCTCGTGCTCAAGGTGCGAGGCTGATCGCCTCAGGGTTCGGCGAGGAACTCGATTGTGGCCCGACGGAAGTCCTTGGAGACCACCGCACGCATGTGGTCGCGGCCGGGCAGAGAGATGAAGCGGGCACGCGCGAGGCGGGCGGCGAACTTGGAGGCGGCGTGGGCGAGCGGGTCCTGGTCTCCCGCGACCACCAGCACCGGGCGGCTGACCTGGGCCACCTCCGCCGCCGAGGGCGTTTGGTGGTGGCCCTCTATGCAGCAGGCGAGGGCCTCCAGGTCATTGTTGGCCCTGGAGGCGGCGAATCGATGAAAGTGCTCGATGGCCGGATCAGAGTCGGGCTGGGCCGAGCGCAGCCGCCGCGCGATCGCGGCCGTCTGGATCCGCGGCGAGCCGTCGTATCCACCCAGAACGGCGTGATCAACTTTGGGCTGGCTCTCAATGAGCAGGCGGAGTGCGATCTGGGCCCCCATCGAATAGCCGATCACGTCGGCGCTGGTGAGGCCGAGATGCTGCAGGAAAAACCCTACGTCGGCGGCCATCACGATGCGGTCGTAATCGATCGCACGGTGGGGCTTGTCGCTCTGGCCGTGGCCGCGAAAGTCGAGAGCGGCCACCAGGCGACCGCTCTTGACCAGCGCATCGACCCAACCCGAGCCCACCCAGTTGAGCTCCAGGTCGCTGGCGAATCCGTGCAGGAGAAGCACGGGTTCGCCGGTCGGATTCCCGAAGGTCTGGAAGTGGAGCCTCACCCCCTGCGATTCAAAGAAGGGCATCTGCGCCTAGGGTATGGAATACCGTGACCGTTCAGTCCGCCTCCGCCCTCGTGCATGACGCCACCGGCGCCGTGCTGGCGGATCGCCTGATGAGGCCTCGAACCATGTGGGGCCGGGGGCTGGGGCTGATGTTCCGAGCCCGACTGGACCCCGGCCAGGGGATGTGGATAGGTCCTTGCAATGGAATTCACATGTTTTTTATGAGATTCGCGATCGATGCCATCTTCGTGGACAAGACCATGCGCGTGGTCCGCACCTACCGCGGACTGCGGCCCTGGCGAGTGGTGCCCCTGGTGCGCAAGGCGAAGGCCGTTTTCGAACTGCCTTCGGGCCAGATCGACGCCGTGGGTCTTGAGCTGGCCGCGGGCGAGCTGTTGCGCATCCAAACCGATCGGGAGTGGGCCGCTCCCACGCTGGGTACGGCCCCCAGGCGATGAAGATCTTTGCGCCACCAGGGTCAAATCCCCGCGCGCCAACCGGCATAGACGGGTCCATGACGACCCGGGAGGACCATGGCAGTACAGATCCCCGGAATTAACATCGATGAGTACTACGCGCAGCTGGGTCCCATCCAGCCGCTCATCACCGACGATCGTGTCACCGAGGTCATGGTCAACGGGACCGATCACGTCTACGTCGAGATGGCCGGCAAGGTGCTTCTCACCAATATTCGCTTCGAGAACGAGGAGCAACTGCTGAACGTCATCCAGTTCATCGTTCGCTCCGTCGGCCGCAGGATCGACGACCGGGTGCCGATCGCCGACGCGAGACTCGCGGACGGCTCCCGGGTCAACGCCGTCATCCGCCCGCTGGCGGTGGACGGGCCCAGCCTCACCATCCGGAAGTTCGCGCGCGACCCCTTCCAGGTCGAGGACCTGGTTCGCTTTGGCAGCTGTAGTGAAGCCGGATTCGGCTTTCTGAAAGCGTGCGTTCTGGCCAAGGCGAACGTTGTCGTCTCCGGCGGAACCGGCACCGGCAAGACCACCTTCCTCAACGTTCTGTCCGGGTTCATACCGGTCGAGGACCGCATTGTGACGATTGAGGATGCAGCTGAGCTCCAGCTGCATCAGGAGCACGTGGTGCGGCTGGAGACCCGGCCCAAGGACATCAACGGAGAGGGTGAGATCACCATCCAGCGTCTGGTCATCAACTCACTGCGCATGCGTCCGGAGCGGATTGTGGTCGGGGAGTGCCGGAGCGGCGAGGCGCTGGACATGCTGCAGGCCATGAACACCGGGCACGACGGGTCGATGACCACACTCCACGCCAACAGCCCCCGCGACGCCCTCGCCCGCCTCGAGACGCTGGTGCTGATGGCGGGGGTGGACCTGCCTGTCAAGGCCATCCGCCAGCAAGTAGCCAGCGCCATCAACGTCTTCTGCCAGCTGAACCGTCTCCGCGATGGGTCGCGCCGGGTGACCAGCATTACCGAGGTGATGGGAATGGAGGGGGAGACCATCACCATGCAGGAGATATTCAGGTTCGATTCCCAGGGAGCCTCGGCCGATGGCAAGATCCTCGGTGAGTTCGCGCCCACCGGCATCCGGCCGCAGATTCTGGATCGGATGTTCGCCATGGGCCTGGAGCTTCCCACCGAGATCCTGAGCCTCTTCCCGGATCCGCGCTCCGGTAACGGCTGGCAGCGGAACTAGGTCGCTAGCGGCCGCGGCGGAAGGCGGGATTGAGGCCGCCTGGCACTGGGTATGATCGGTTCAGGCCGAACCGCTGGCGTCGGTTCCATGTCACAAGGACTTTTCATTGCGAATACTCCCGCACCTGCTGGACCCAAATCAGCGCGAGGTCAGGCAGCATCTGGCCCGCGCGGCTGAGATCGGTGCTCTAGAGCCCGAGCTGCAGCGCCTCGACCCAGCCGCCTTCGCCGAGCGGGCACGCGAGCTGCGCGAGCGGGCGAAGGAGGGGGAGCCTCTCGACGACCTCTTGGTGGAGACCTTCGCCCTGGTCCGAGAGGGTGCCTGTCGAAGCCTGGGTATGCGGCATTTCGACGTCCAGTTGGTGGGTGGGATCGTGCTCCACCAGGGCAAGATCGCAGAGATGCGCACCGGCGAGGGCAAGACCCTGGTGGCGACGCTGGCGCTGGCCCTGAACGCGCTCGCCGGACAGGGCGTGCACCTGGTCACCGTCAACGACTACCTGGCTCGCCGCGACGCCGGCTGGATGGCTCCCCTCTACCACCTCCTCGGCCTTTCGGTGGGGGTCATCCACTCCTCCGCTCCGGGGGCAGCCAATTCCTATGTCTACGACCCGGAATTCATGGATGAGTCGCATAGCGATCCCCGGCTCCAGCACCTGCGCCCGGTGGAGCGGCCGGCTGCCTACGCGTGCGACGTGACGTACGGCACCAACAACGAGTTCGGGTTCGACTACCTGCGTGACAACATGGCCGCCGACGCCTCCCAGCGGGCCCAGCGGGGACAGGTCTTTGCCATCGTCGACGAGGTCGATTCGATCCTCGTCGACGAGGCTCGCACCCCGCTCATCATCTCCGGTCAGGGTGAGGAATCGACCGAACTCTATCGGCAGTACGCGCAGTTGGCGGCGCGCCTCGTCGAGGAGGTCGACTACACCGTCGAGTTGAAGCATAAATCCGCCTCCCTGACCGAGGAGGGCATGGCCAAAATTGAGCGCTGGACCGGGATATCGAATATCTATGACCTGGAGCGGATCTCCGAGGCGCATCAGGTCAACCAGGCCCTGAAGGCCAAGGCCCTCTTCCTCCGAGACCGGGACTACCTGGTCCTCAACGGCGAGGTGGTGATTGTCGACGAGTTCACGGGCCGGACCATGCCCGGCCGTCGCTGGTCAGACGGCCTCCACCAGGCCATCGAGGCCAAGGAGGGCGTGGCCGTGCAGCAGGAAATGAAGACCCTGGCCACGATCACGCTGCAGAACTACTTTCGCCTCTACCCCAAGCTGGCCGGAATGACGGGTACGGCGCTGACCGAGGCGGAGGAGTTCCACAAGATCTACGGGCTGGAGGTGGTCGAAATCCCAACCCACCGGCCGATGATCCGGGCTGATCATTCGGATTTGATCTACAAGTCCGAGGAGTCCAAGTTCGAAGCCGTCATTGACGACATCGTGGACAAGAATGGACTCGGTCGTCCGGTGCTGGTGGGGACCGTCTCGGTGGAGAAATCGGAGCGGCTCTCGCGGATGCTCGACAAGCGGGGGGTGCCGCACGACGTGCTCAACGCCAAGCAGCATGAGCGCGAGGCCGCCATCGTCGCCGCTGCCGGCCAGCGCGGTGCGGTCACCATTGCCACCAACATGGCCGGGCGAGGCACCGACATCGTATTGGGCGAGGGCGTCGCCGACCTGGGCGGGCTGCACATCATCGGCACCGAGCGCCATGAGAGCCGGCGCATCGACAATCAGCTGCGTGGTCGTTCGGGGCGCCAGGGCGACCCCGGCTCGAGCCGCTTTTTCATCTCCCTTGAGGACGATCTGATGCGCATCTTCGGTCCCGCGGCGGACCGCATCGGGAGGCTGATGGAGAGGCTCGAGGTCGAGCCGATTGAGCACAAGTGGGTCGCGGGTTCGATCGAGAGCGCCCAGAAAAAGGTGGAAGGCATCAACTTCGACGCTCGCAAGCACGTGGTCGAATACGACGACGTCATGAACCATCAGCGCGAAATCATCTACGGCGAGCGGCGCAAGGTACTGGAGGGTGCCGACACCCAGACCAACATCGACGACTACATCGGCGATGTGGTGACCAAGGGGGTGGAGGCCAATTGCGTCGGTCGGCACCCCGAAAACTGGGATGTCGAGTCACTCCTCCAGTACCTCGCCCAATACTTCCCGCTGGCCGCCAATACGTCGGTTCCAGAGTCGGCGCTGAGCAGCGGCCAGGCGGGTCTGATCGAGTATCTGTTCGACGCGGCCCGGGCCGCCTATGAGGCCAAGCGTGAGTCCCTGGGGGACGAGGAGCTCTGCCGCCAGGTCGAGCGGTTTGTCCTGCTCCGAACCGTCGACCAGAAGTGGATCGACTACTTGACTACGATGGAGCACTTCAAAGAGGGCGTCGGGCTGCAGGCATACGGCCAGAGGGACCCCCTGGTGGAATACAAGAACGAGGCCTTTCAGATGTTCAACGAGCTCACCGACTCGATTCGGGCCGACGTGGTGGCCAATATCTTCCGTGTCCAGGTGACGCCCCAAGAGCCGCCCCCAGAGGTTCATTCGGTCCTGGACCGGGCGGTGGGCCAGCGCTCGTTGGCCGCGGTGGGGGGCGGGCCCGACACGTCCAAGATCGGCCGCAACGATCCCTGCTGGTGCGGGTCCGGACGCAAATACAAGCGCTGCCATGGCAGATAGTCGCGTCGCGGGCGACCTCTTGCGGCGGATCCTGGCGCTGAAGGAGCATCTTTGACCTGCCTGTCAAAGCGATCCGAGCGTCCGAACTAGACCGTCAGCTGACCGCCCCCGGCGCATGGGATGACCCGCTGGCAGCTGGGCACGCCGCGAGGGAGGCGTCCGAGATGCGGCAGGAGGTCGAGGGTTGGGCGAAATTGGAGGCCAGGGCGCGGGACCTGGCTGAGCTGGCGGGATTGGCCAGCGGTGACGCGGAGTTGGAGCGGCAGTTGGAAGCGGAGGCCGATGGTCTGACCAAAGAACTGCAGGGGAGAGAACTGGAGTTGCTCTTTGGGGACCCGTACGCATTCCACAACGCCGTCATCAGCATCAGCGCCGGACAGGGCGGGATCGATGCTCAGGATTGGGTGGAGATGCTTCTGCGCATGTACGGCAAGTGGGCGCAGCCGTCGCCCGACTTGGTCAGCACGCTGAGACCGGGCGCGGAGGTGGAGATTTTGGAGACCGCTCAGGGCGAGGAGGCGGGGCTCAAGGGGGCGACGTTCATCGTCCGGGGCAAGCGCGCCTACGGCTTGCTGCGCGGAGAACACGGTGTCCACCGCCTGGTGCGGATATCTCCCTTCGACCAAAACCACCGCCGCCACACCTCGTTCGCGCTGGTCGAGGTCATGCCCGAACTGGACGCCGCTGAGGAAGCGGAATTGCAGATCAACGCGGATGATCTGCGGATCGACACCTATCGCTCCACCGGTGCCGGTGGTCAGCACGTCAACAAGACCGACTCGGCCGTTCGCATCACCCACCTGCCATCCGGGATCGTCGTTTCATGCCAGAACGAACGATCCCAGATGAAGAACCGGGAGCTGGCCATGAAAGTCCTGAAATCGAGGCTGTTCCAGGCGCAGCAGGAGGACGAGCGGAGAAAGCGAGAGCAGCTGCGCGGCGCCGTGTTGCCAGCTGAATTCGGGTCACAGATTCGCAACTACGTCCTGCAGCCCTACACGCTGGTCAAGGACGTTCGCACCGGGGTGGAGGTGGGGAACGCCCAGGCCGTGCTGGCCGGAGAGTTGGAGCCCTTCATCGAGGGCTGGCTGAGGACCCAGATCGGCGCCTATACGGCTCCGATGGTCATCAGTTGAGCTGATGCGACTCGAACAGGCTCGGCGCAGGATCGGCGAATTGCCCGAGTTGCACGCCTTTTTGGCGGTTACCGAGGAGGACGGCGAGGGGGTCGTGGTGGCCGTAAAGGACAACATCGACGTTCGTGGTTTTGTGACCACGGTCGGCTCCGAGCTGCGGCCCCGGATTCCGGCCCGGCGGGACGCGACCGTCGTGGCCAACCTGCGCCGGCAGGGTCATTTGATCGTGGGCAAGACGAATCTTCACGAATGGGCACTGGGCCACACCAGTGCCAACCCCCATTTTGGCTCGGTGGCCAATCCCCGGGCGCCAGGACGAATTCCGGGCGGATCCTCGGGTGGGTCGGCGGCGGCGGTGGCGGCGGGCCTGTGCGACTGGGCCTTGGGCACCGACACCGGGGGCTCGATTCGAAATCCAGCTGCGTTCTGCGGGGTGGTCGGCCTGCGCCCGTCCCAGGGGCTGATCAGCCGCCGGGGGATCTTCACCAATTCGTTCACGTTTGACACCGTCGGTCCAATGGCACGCGATGTTGACGGCGTCGCGCTAGGCCTCTCGGCGATGATGGGCCGGACGCCGGGGGCACCGGTCGCCCGCTCACTATCGGATCTCAAGTTGGCGATCCCGGAGGGCTGGGTGCAGGGGCTGGACGAGCCGGTTGCCCGCGCCTGGGCGAAAGCCACCCGGGGACTTCCCGAGGTCCGACTGCCGGCGTTGATGCCGATGTTTGAGCTCTACGACCACATCGCGCTTCCGGAGGCGGCGATGATTCAGCGCCAGGACCTCGAGAGCTCACCCGACTCGTACGGGGCCGACGTTCGCGCCCGCCTGATGAAAGGGCTTGGAATTCCCGCGGTCGACTACCTCTGTGCGCTCTCCAAGTTGGCGTCGCTGCGCCGCCAAACGCGGCGAGCCCTGCAGGGTATCGATGCCCTTTTGGTACCCACCGCACCCTGCGCTGCGCCCACCCTGGAGGAGGCTCTGGCCGAGCCCTGGGGACCGCTGGGTCGATTCACGCGACCCCTGTCCATGACCGGACTTCCAGTCCTCAACCTGCCTCTGCCGGTCCAGGGAGCCCCGATCGGCATCCAGGTGGTGGGCCACTTTGGAGGCGAACACGGGCTGCTTGAGGTCGCCCGTGCACTGGAGAGGTCGTGGCTCGCCTCTCACGACTGAGGTGCCAGGGAGTTCTCCGTCCGTAGCGTCGGCGGGGGAGAGCGACGGTCGGATTCTTGACCAGGCGAGGGGCCTGGTTGACCGCCTCTTTGAGCTCGACTATACTTCACGCAAGTTCACGCGGCCGTCCAGCACATTCCTCAACGCGTCGCAGCATTATGCTTTTCAAGCCTGAATTTCCGAACCACGCGGTCGTCAGTCTCCAGCACGTTTGGAAGCGCTATCCGAACGGCACCGAGGCTCTACGGGACGTGGATCTGCAAATACCCGACGGGGATTTTGTCTTTCTGGTGGGAAGTTCAGGGGCTGGAAAGTCGAGCCTGATTCGGCTCCTGATCAGGGAGGAGAAGGCGACCTCGGGAAAGATCTTCGTGCACGGGGATGAGCTGGGGCGACTTCGCCGCCGCCGGCTGCCTGGCTTTCGGCGCAAGGTTGGCTTGGTATTTCAGGACTTCAAGCTGCTGCCCCGTCTGACGGCGTTTGAGAACGTTGCCTTCGCTCTGCGGGTGATCGGCGACTCGAGCGGTCAAATCAAGACCAAGGTCGAATCTGCCCTGGGCACGGTCGGTCTTGATGACAAGGGCTCCAAATACCCTCAAGAGTTGTCTGGAGGGGAGCAGCAGCGTGTCGCCATCGCGCGGGCGCTGGTGCACGGACCCAAGCTGATAATCGCGGACGAGCCGACCGGTAATCTCGATCCGGCCACGGCTTGGGGGATCATGCAACTCTTTCTTCGCATCAATTCCGATGGCGCAACAATCGTGATGGCCACCCACAACCGCGAGATCGTCGACCTCCTTCGCCGCCGGGTGGTCGTGATCCAGGACGGTCAGGTGGTGAGGGACGATCGTTCTGGGAGATACCATGAAGATCTGGCGTCATCTGCTCTTCGCGCTTAGGACGGCCTGGCTGAGCTTCTGGCGCAACGCCGCCGTGAGCTTGGCGGCAGTGGTTTCGATAACGCTCATCCTCGCCCTCTGTGGAATCACCCTGATCATCGGGCACTCCCTGGGTCAGGTGTTGCAGGGCTATCGGCATAAGGTGAGCATCATCAGCATCTCGGTGGCTGACCGTACGCCCCTGACGACGGTTCAGGAGTTCATGGATCAGTTGCGCGCTCGCCCCGGCGTCACCTCGGTTCAGTTCTCAACCAAGCAGCAGGAGCTTGCCAATTTCGCGAGCAACCCGACCAACCAGCAGTTGGTTCAACAACTCAACGACAACCCGGTGGCGGCCAGAATTCGGGTTAGGGTCAGCCGCCTTGCCGACATCAAGCAGATCGACACCATGGCCCGGTCCTGGCGAGGTGTGGACCCGAACGGGGCCACCGACTATCAGGGTGACTTCATCAACAACCTCCTTCGCCTGTCGGCGTGGGTCAACATCGCCGGCCTGATCCTGATGTCGGTTCTGGTCGTTGCGTCGGTGGTCATTGTCATGAACACCATCCGGACCGCGGTCTATCACCGTCGCCAGGAAATTGAGGTCATGAAATTGGTCGGTGCCACGGAATGGTTCGTGCGCGGTCCATTTGTGATTGAGGGGCTCATGACCGGGCTGATCGCAGCCGGAATCGCCCTCGGCGTTCTCCTGACGGCCTACCGTCCGGTCGTAAACGGACTCCAGTCGCAACTGTTCTTCCTGCCCCTCTCTTACGATCCCGGATTCGTCTCCACGCTGGGCCAGGACCTGCTCTGGGCGGGCGTGCTGCTGGGTGCGGTTGGCAGCTACGTCGGGGTCAGACGGTACGTGAAGGTCTAGAAGCGCTGAATGGTGGGCGGTCGGCCCCCGGTGGCCGATCCGTGGGGCGTTTCCTCCCACCGGACCGCACGTGCAAATGAGAATTCCACCGACGGTGCGACGCTGGGTGACGATCTCGGTTGCCGTGCTGGCGGGCGTGGTCATCGCCTTTGGATCGGGGGTCTGGGCGGATCAGAGCCTTCCCCAGTACATCCCCACGCTATTTCAGCCGGCCCCCTCCCGCGGTGGACTGAATACCGGCGAGCTGAGCCAGGCGGTGCGGGTGATAGAGGCGAACTACTACGATCCCTCGTTGAACTACTCCCATTTGACAGAGGGCAGCATCAACGGCTTGGTCCAGGCTCTAGGGGATCGCTTCACCCGCTATTTGGACCCCGCCGAGTACCGCTCACTGCGGGATTCGCTGGCCGGACGCCAGACGGGCGTCATCGGCGCCTACGTTGCGTTTGAGAACGGGCGACCGGTGATTTCAGGATTGCTCCCGTCGTCGCCCGCCCTGGCGGCCGGACTGCACGCTGGAGACGTCGTGGTCACGATCGACGGCCAGGACACGCTAAACATGAGCGCGGATGCCGCCAGATCGCTCATCTCGGGTAGCCCGGGTACGACCGTCAAATTGGTGGTGCTGAGGGGAACTCAGTCTTTGGACCTGACCATTAGCAGGCAGAACTTTTCCAGCCCTACCGTCGCCTCGAGCATGCTCGAGGGGAGCGTTCTCTACATCCGTGTTTACGAGTTTGGTAACTCCACCCAGGCCGAATTCGCCGCTGCATTGAAGCAGTCGTTGCCAGGGGCGACGGCCATGGTCTTGGACCTACGCGACAATGGCGGAGGCTTGGTGAGCGCGGCGACGGCCATGATCAGCCAATTCGTGTCCTCGGGCGAGGCATTCGAATTAAGGGGGCGTTCGGGCAACCAGGTCGTCAACGTCAAGGGGAGCCCTCAGGCGGCCAAGATCCCGCTCGTCGTCTTGGTCAACGGCAACACCGCCTCGGCCTCGGAGATCGTTTCCGGATCTCTGCAGCGCCACGGCCGGGCCAAGTTGGTTGGCGTGAAAACGTTCGGAAAGGGTTCGGTGCAACAGGACTTCACCTTGGGCAGTGGGGGAGACCTGCACCTGACGGTGGAGCACTGGTTTCTCCCGGGTGGGATCTCGGTTGATCAGCGTGGGTTGAATCCCGATACGAGCGTCGAGCTGGCCCGCCCCGCAGACATGTTTGATGTGGTGGAGCCATCTCTTGGTTACACACGGGACGCGCAGCTGGAGGCGGCGCTGAAGGTGCTGGCGGGGACCTGATCTCGCGTGCCGTGAAAGGTCGGATTGGGATTTAGCACAATCCCCGGCGTTCGGAGATGGCTGAAGGGCCCCGCGGAAGTTGCCCTCGCCCAGGGTGCGTACGCCCGGTGGGCGAATCAGAGATGATTGCGAGGGTGCCGGCCGCCGCGGTACCAAACGCGGCTTCTCCACACCAGGACTGTCACGCGGGCGGTTAGCTCAGCTGGCTAGAGCGCCTCGTTTACACCGAGGAGGCCGGGAGTTCGAATCTCTCACCGCCCACCCTGAAGTCGCGATTCGAACTGCCTCCTGGCGGGATGGAGTCGGCAATGCGGTCGAGTTCAGTTTGGAACTGCTTGGTATCCCGTGCGGTCCGGATGCGGCGAGGGCGAAGATCTCCGCCTTGGGGATGATCGTCCGCCGGTTCGGACGGAGTGGCCGTGGCTCGGCGATGGAGACGCAGTTGCGAGTGACGATGAAGGTCTCGCCGGCTGTGACCGCGTCTATCACCTTTCGCAACCGGGGCCGGTGTGCGCGCTTGTTTAGAATTGTGCTCCGGCGTGCCGAGGTAGCTCAGCTTGGTAGAGCACTTGACTGAAAATCAAGGTGTCCCCAGTTCAAATCTGGGCCTCGGCACCACCCCGACCACTCAACGTAGAGGGGTGCCGCCGCGCTTATTCTTTCGGCGGCTTTCCGGGAAGTCGGCGCCACTGACGAGGGCCAACCCCCGCGCTGGGGTTTCCGAGTACGAACGGCACGGCGCTGGCTTCCACCCAACACAGGTCCTTGCGCACCACGCTTCGTTCAGAATCGCCGTGTTCCACAACCACCGTGCGCTCCAATACGGCGCGCACGCGGACGGGGTGACCGTCCACGAGGGCGTCGAATCCGGCTGCAACCTCGTGGTTCTCAGGCGGAACAATGCTGGCCAGGGTGACCAGGGCGGATGGACTTGTCATGGACGTGAACCCCAACTCAATCGATATCGAAAAACAACTGGTTCAGTTCGGTCTGAACGAATACATCCTACCCAATAGCGGGGCGCCCCACCCGGCGGGGCTCGCGTCCCCCGAGTGCTGTAAAAGTGAAACGACGTAGTCTCCCGCGGAAGCTCTCGCAAACCACCGTTGGAGGACTACGCCGTGAGCAAGAGGTTACCGCCCAGCGCCGCCCTGGAGGCGGCCATCGAGGTGCTGCTTAGCGAGGGGCTCGGCGACACCGAGCAGCTGGCCGAGGTCGGCCGGCTGGGAGCCCGACTGGTGCTGCAGCGAGCGTTGGAGGAGGAGGTCGCCGAGTTCCTCGGCCGCGCCCGCTACGAGCGGACACCGGAGGCGCGGGGCTCCCGCAACGGGCTACGGCCGCGGCGGGTGCAGACCGCCGAGGGCGAGCTCGAGGTCCAGATGCCGCAACTGCGTGAGACCGCCGACCGCTTCGTCAGCAAGATCCTGCCCGACGTCCGGACGGTGGTCAGGACGCGGCCCCTGGAGGCGCTAGTGATCGGCGCCTACGTGCGCGGGCTCTCCGACCGCGACATCGAGAGTCTGATCCAGGAGGCGGGGCTGGGCAAGCTCTCCAAGAGCACCGCCAGCCGGGTCTGCCATGAGCTGCGCGATCGCTACCGCGCCTTCCGGGCCCGGAGCCTGGCCGAGGTCAAGCTCCTGGTGCTGTTCCTTGACGCGATCTACCTGCCCACCCGGCCGAGCGGCGCCAAGGAGGGCGTGCTGGTGGCCTGGGGCTACGCGGAGAACGGGGAGCGGGTGCTGCTCGATGTCTGCCTGGGCCTGCGGGAACGCTATGAGTACTGGCTGGAGATGGGTCACGGCCTGACCCGGCGGGGTCTTAAAGCACCCTGGCTGACGGTGGTCGACGGAGCCCCGGGGCTCAACAAGGCGGTCCCCGAACTCTGGCCGGACAGCGATCGTCAGCGTTGCACGGTGCACCGGCTGCGCAACGTGATCGCCAAGCTGCCCAAGCGCCAAGACCTCCACAACCGGGTCCGCGACGCGTACTGGGCGGCGCTCGACCAGGCCGGCTCGGCGGCCGATGGTGAGGCTCGCCTACGAACCCTGGTGGGCGAGCTGGAGACCGACTACCCGGGCGCGGCGGCCGCCCTGGCCGAGGACCTGCCGGCACTCTGCGTGCATCTTGGCTACCCGCTCCGGCTTCGCAAACGGCTGCGCAGCACGAACCTCTTGGAGCGCTCGCTGGGCGAGGTCAAACGGCGGACCAAGGTCATGGGCCGCTTCCCCGGCGAGACCAGTTGCCTGAGTCTCTGCTGGGCGGTCATGGACCTCGTGATCGCGGCTGGCCGTGGCCTCGCCCTCACCGACTTCGAACACCAGCAACTCGCTCAGATGCGCGCCGGTACGGGCGCTCGATCAGACGTGGAGATGACCGCCTAAGATGCTGATGCCGCGCGGAGAAACGTCGGCGCTTTTACAGCAGTCTCGGGACGCGACCCCCGGCGGGCCCGGAGCAGCGGGAAGACGGTCGGGCGGGGCGTAATCGGGAAGGACGACCGCACCCGGGATTCCCTCTTGGCCCAGAGTTCACACTCATCCAAATCGCGTTGGATGAGTGTGCCGCGGTTGGGGGGCAGGTTTCTCCGAGGACGGGGCTCAACGCTCGCGATCGACGCCGAAGCTGCGGTCGTCGGTCTCAGTGCCCCGAGCCAGGTCAGAAGCGCGACTCGAGCGTTTCGACCGCGTCGCCGGCGACTTCACCCAACGATTGCAGCCGGGCCGAGTCGAACCACCGAGTCTCAGACTGAAAGCACTCTCCGAAGTGCGGCGTGAAGGCGCGTGCGGAACTCTCCACGTCGAGCGAGGGGCCGCCCACGGCGGCGACTGAGGTGGCGCGACGATCGGCTAGGCCACAGGGGACGATGCCCTCGTTGAAGATCCTGAGGTCGGTCGTGAGATTGAGGGCGAAGCCATGACTGGCGACTGATTGACTCAGTTTGACGCCGATGGCCGCGATCTTGTCTGGGCCCACCCATACACCTGCCAATCCGGGCGGGCCGCCGGCAGATTCAATACCAACCGTGCGCAGATATGAGATCAGGGATCGCTCTAGGTTGCGTACGTACTGCCAGACGTCCATGTTCAAATCAGCAAGGTCGACGATCGGATAGCCCACCAGCTGTCCGGGGCCGTGATATGTGGCGTCGCCGCCGCGATCAGAGCGGACCACATAAACCCCTTCGGATTGGCATCGAGCTTCACTCCACAACAGGTTAGACCCGTCCGCACGCCGTCCCAAAGTGAAGACGCTGGGGTGTTCGAGTAAGAGCAGGGAGAATCCCATATCGCCCCGCTTGACCGCCGCCACCATGGCGGTTTGCAGGCGCCAGGCCGGCTCATACGGCAACCGACCCAGCCAGTAGACGTCACATGATCGCAACAGCGAACTCAGGTCGAGGTGGGGGTAGGGGTCCGGAGCCGACGAGGAACCTGCTCGTCGGCGTGGTAGGACGATCGTACGAGCGGTCCGGATTCCACGTGCGCGAATCCCAGCGCCAGGGCGCGGCGTTTGATGCTCGCGAATTCGTCCGGATGGTAGTAGCGGACCACCTCTGCATGTTTGGGGCTGGGGCGGAGGTACTGACCCACGGTCAGGACCTCGATTTGGTGGTCGCGCATATCGGAGAACACCTGGTCCAGCTCCAGGTCTGTTTCTCCCAGCCCCACCATGAGCCCGGATTTGGTGACCATTTCGGGGGCCAGTTCCTTGACCCGTGCCAGCAGATTGAGGCTCGAGCGATAGACCGCACGGGGACGGATCGAGGGGTAGAGTCTGGGCACCGTCTCGGTGTTGTGGTTGTAAATGTCGGGCCCCGCCGCCACCACCGTGGCGACCGCATCCAGGTTGCCTCCAAAGTCGGGAGTCAGGACCTCGATTGTGGTTTGCGGGCTAGCCCTCCTGATCGCGCGGATGGTTTGGGCGAAGATCTGCGACCCACCGTCGCGCAGGTCATCCCGATCGACCGAGGTTATGACCGCGTGTCTGAGGCCCAACTGACGGACCGAATCGGCGACCCGGGCCGGCTCTCCCAGGTCGTATTCGGTGGGCCGGCCAGAGGTCACCATGCAGAAGCGGCAGGCCCGCGTACAGACGCTGCCCAGGATCATGAAGGTCGCACTGCGGCGATTCCAGCAGTCGAAGATGTTCGGACAGCCGGCCTCTTCGCAAACTGTGTTGAGCCGCTTCTCGCGAACCACCCCCGACACGCGCTCGTAGTTCTCGCCACGATGAACCCTGACCTTGATCCAGTCCGGTATGTGGCCGGGCTGAACCGTGCCGACGTTCGATACGTCACCCACGGTCATCGGACCCTAGTACTCGGCCGACGATGGCGACCAGGCCTCTGCGCGACGTTTGACGTCGGCAAGGAATTGGCCCGCCAACATGCCATCGATGATGCGGTGATCAAAGCTCAAACACATATTCATCATCCGCCGAATGACCACTTCGTTTCCGATCACCACCGCCCGCGGCACTATCGACTCCATGGTTAAGATGGCCGCCTGCGGCTGGCTGATGATCGGCTGGCTCGCGACCGAACCGGTCGGACCCGTGTTGTTGAGCGTGAAGGTCCCCCCGCTGATGTCGGAGGGGCCCAGTCGATTCTCCCGCGCCCGGTTGACCAGTTCAGTCATCGCGATTGAGAGTTCGACCAAGCTGGCGTTTTGAGCCTGCTTGAGCACTGGAACCACCAGGCCCTGCGGAACCGAAACCGCAATACCGAGGTTGACGTACCGGTGCAGGAGGATGCCCTCATCGGTCCATCGGGAGTTCAAGTAGGGGAATCGCCCCAGGGCTTCGACCACTATCGACGCGATCAAGGCGGGGTAGGTCAATGGCACCAGGTGTCGTGCTTGGAAGGCAGCTTTGCTGGCCTCCCGAAAGCTGGTCAGCAGGGTCACGTCGATCTCCTGCATGGTCCAGGCGTGCGGGGAGGTGGCGAGGCTGCGCGACATGTGTTCCCCAATGGCTCGGCGCATCGGGCTAAGTTTCACCAGCTCTGTGCCCCCGTCCGGCGGTTCCGGAGGGATAGGGGACGTTGTGGGTGCCGCCAGCGACTTTAAGTGGGCTACGACATCGTTACGGGTCACCCTGCCGCCGCTCCCCGATCCGGCAATCTGGTCCAGGTCCAATCCGTTCTCCCGGGCCAGCTTGCGAACCGCGGGACTTTGGGAGCCAGTCCCCGCACTCGTCGCCGGGATGATCGAAGGCGTCGTCCGACTCAATCCGGCGTCGAGATGGGAGCTGCCCGGGGCCTGGGGCTGGCGGCCGGGGGTGGCGGCGGTGGCGGTGGCGGTCTCGATCAGGGCCAGGTCCGATCCAACCGGAACGGTTGTGCCTTCCTGGATCTCGATCTTGGTCAGTCGCCCCGCAACCGGCGATGGGATCTCGGCATTGACCTTGTCGGTCACCACTTGGACCAAGGGCTCGTCTCGCTCGACCCAATCCCCCTCGGACTTGAGCCAATGATCGACGGTCCCCTCGGTGACCGACTCCCCCAGCTGGGGCATTTTGACCGGCGACAATCCCACGCCGACATCTCCTTCCTGAAACGGACTTAGATTGGAGGCGACGCCCAGAATCGAACTGGGGATGGAGCTTTTGCAGAGCTCTGCCTTGCCACTTGGCTACGTCGCCGAATCCACCCCTTCGGAATGTAGCGGATCGGGCCAATGAGGATGGATGGTGTGGGCCCGAAGCGCCTCGAGCTGGCCAAACCAACAACGCCCAGATGGCGACGGGAACTCAACCGGGCCGTCCACGCGTTCAATGAAGGTCAGCCTTGTTGTGGGAACCCTCGGTGCCCTGACCGCGGTCGGCAGGTCTAGCATCGCCCCGACCGATTCACGCTCCAAAGCTTATCGAAGAACTGATCCCATGAACCCCGCCTGACGCCTAGTCGGGGCCATCTCGACGCGGGGGCGTGCCTGCCTCTCCCGGCTCCGGGCGGTCAACCAGGCTGCCCTCGCCCCCCGCGCGTGCCCAGAGCGTTGAAACGGCGGCCGCGACCCACGCCCGGCTGAGGGCAAGGAGCGGTCCGAGTTGCTCCCCCCAGGTCACCGCTTGAGAAACCCTGGTGTTTTAGAGCAGACCTGGCACCTGCCGACCTGAAGCACTCGGCGGAACCCTCGTGGGCCCCGTGCAGGCAGGCAAGGAGGCGCTACTGAGTTCTCGCCACTGGCCGGTGTCCCAAGACCACTGCACCGCAAGTCAGGGCCAGGCCTCCATACTTACGGCGATTTTGAGTTGGGGCCGTCCTAGGCTGCCCCAAGGCCGGCAAGCGCGGGTGTGGCGAAACTGGCAGACGCACGGCTCTTAAAAAGCCGAGCCTTTTGGCGTGTGGGTTCGAATCCCACCACCCGCACCCTTCGCGATCCGTTCGCAAAGCATGGTTAAGGGGAGGACAGGGATGACAGATGAAAAGGCGGGATCGCGCTTCGATGGGATCAAGAAGGTGATCGAGACGGAAGTGGCGCGGGCGGAGTCAGGTCTGCAGGAACTTCATGCACGTCGCCCCCCGCAGACCGCCGACCAGCACGTCGGCTTCAACGGACGACTCGGCGCCGCCATCACGCGGGGAGTGGGCACGATGTGGGCCTTCTACTTTGCGGCCTTGTTCATGGGCGGTTGGATGCTCCTGTCACTGGTCGGGCTGCTCAAGTTCGACGCCTATCCATTCGCGTTTCTGCTGTTCCTGGGCAACATCGTTCAACTTCTGCTCATGTTTGTGATCATGGTCGGCCAGAACGTCCTTGGTCAGGCCGCCGACGACCGGGCCATGAGCACCTACCACGACGCCGAAGCCATCCTCCACGAGTGTCGCCGAATCCAGCGCCACCTGGAGAGTCAGGACAAGGAAATGATCTCGATAATCGATCGTCTGGAGAGGCTGGTGCCGCCAGCCTGACGGCCCGGTTCGGCCCCGCGGCCTACAATCGCTGGGTGACTCTCCCAGCCCACGAAGAGCCGGATCCCGAACCTGATCCGGAACCCGAGGTGGAGCCGGACGGGGCGCCGCCCGCCGCCTCGATCACCCCGCTCGTCGACGGGCCCCCACGGCGCTTTGAATTCCGATCCGAGCGGTTGACTCTGGACCAGACGTACGACGGACACAGTCTGTCCGAAATGCTCAATCGGGAATCGGAGCAAGGCTGGGATTTGGTCGAGGTGATAACCGGTCCCGACGGCGCCCTCGTCCTGTTGCGCCATCCCAAGCGAGGCGATGCTCACAATCGCCCCGTCGGGTTCGTCGTTCCGAGTCGTTAGGAGTTTCGTTAGCCGCTGCAACCATGGGCGACGCCAGACCGATCGGATTATTTGACTCCGGCGTTGGCGGACTCACGGTGTTGAGAGCGATTCGCGACCTGATGCCCGACGAGGCCACGGTCTACATTGCCGATCTCCTGCACTTCCCCTACGGGTCCCGCCCTCAGGAGGAGGTTCGCGGGTTTGCCTTTGACCTGATTGACTACCTCAACGGCCGCGACGTAAAACTGGTGGTGATCGCGTGTAACACGGCCACCGCGGCGGCGTTGAGCGCCGCCCGCGAGCGCTTCGAGGTGCCGATAGTGGGCGTCATCAGCGCCGGTGCCGAGGCTGCGGTGGAGGCCAGTTTGACTAGGTCGATCGGCGTAATCAGCACCGCCGGAACGCTGCGATCGCAGGCCTACTTGCACGCGATCAAGGAGATTGATCCGATGATCAGGGTGATTCAGAAGGCCTGCCCGGATCTGGTAGAAATCGTCGAGGCGGGAGCGGCCGACTCGGTGGAAGCGGAGCAGGCGCTGCAGCGGGACCTGGAGGGCATCGTGGCCTTTGGGGCTGACACCCTGGTCTTGGGGTGCACGCATTACCCGCTCCTCGGGCCTGCCCTCGAAAGGGTCTGGCCGGGCCGTTTCCACGTCGTCGACTCCGCCGGGACGACGGCCACCATGGTCCGGCGGCGCCTGGAGCACGCGGGCATGCTGGCCGAGTCTGGATCCCCGCCGAACCACGAACTGCTGGTGACCGGTGCGGCCGAGCAATTCAGCCAGATCGCGACCAATCTCTTTGGTGAGGGTCTGTCCGCCGTCCAGGAGGTGCGCATCTGGCCGTGAGCGGGTTTGAACCGGTCGCGCAGGACCTGCGCCGACTCGAACAGCGTTTCCAGGAAACGTGGAACGCCGACCCTGAGCTGGCGGCCGGGCCGATGCGCGAGCTCATGGAGGCTGGCGGAAAGCGACTGCGACCGACTCTGCTGCTCCTCTGCGCCCAGCTCGGGGACTATGACTACGCGCGGATCGAACCGGCGGCCATGGCGGTGGAGCTGACGCACGCTGCGACCCTGGTTCACGACGACATCATCGACCGCTCTGCCTGGCGTCGCGGGCGACCTACGGTTTTCGCCCAAGCCGGCGCCTCAGAGGCAATCTTGGTGGGGGACTACTACTTCGGCCGAGCCTACCGAGAAGCGTCGCGGACCGGTCAGGCCACCGTCGTGGAAGTCCTCGCCACCACCGTGATGGCCATCTGCGAGGGTGAATTAGAACAGCAGAAGTCTCGCTTCGACTACCTCCCCAGCCTCGACCGCTACCTCCGTCGCTGCGAGCTCAAGACAGGGCGTTTGCTCGCGGCTGCCTGCCTGATTGGGGCCCAACTGGGCGACCTGGACGCGAGAGCTCGGAAGGCCGTCGAGCGCTACGGGTTGCAATTGGGTATCGCCTTCCAGGTTGTCGATGACGTGCTCGACTACCGTGCCGACGCCGCCGTCCTGGGCAAGCCGAGCGGGCACGACCTGATGGAGGGGAGCGCTACCCTGCCTCTGATGCTTGCACGACCGCACCCCGGTCTCGATCGCCTGCTCGTTCAGGGTCAGCCGCCGACGCCCGACGCTGTCGCCGAGGTGGTGGCCTTGGTCAGGGCCACGGGTGGCTGTGATCGGGCGATGGAGGTGGCCCGCCGCCACGCCGAGCTGGCGCTGACGGAATTGCCGACCTTGCCCGACACCGCGCCGCGGGCGGCGTTGCGCGCCTTGGTGGGCGAAGTTCTGGAGCGGGGATCTTGACGCCGGCACGGGTGTGGCTGGTCGGAACCGGACCCGGCCAACCCGGCCTCCTGGCACGGCAGGCGGCCGCGGTCATCGCCGACGCGGACGTGATTCGCCACATCGAGGAGTGCGACGCGGGAATCCTTCGCCTGGCGCCCCAAAACGCTGATATCGCGCCCTTTGCCGGTGCCGATGAAGTTGTCAAGCTGGCCCAGGCTGGAAAGCAGGTCGTGGTCCTTTACCCGGGCGATCCCTACGCGTTCGGGTCGGGGGCCTTACTGGCCGAGCACCTGGCTCACCTGAGGGTCGATTTCGAAGTCATTCCGGGGATTCTCTTGGAGACCGCGGCGGCCGCGCTGAGCGGCGTTCCGCTCACGGTCGAGGGGCGCACCGCATCGATCATGCTGGGGGTTGGGAGTGGCGATTCGGTGGCCGTCAGGCTGGCTCCAGGGTGGTGGGAGTCGGGTGTGCAGGCGCTGTTGGAGGCGGGCCATTCCCCGGACGCGCAGGCGGTCATCATTGCGCGGCCAGGCGGAAGCGACCAGCGGCGCGTTCTCGCACCTCTGAAGGAGGTGGTCGAGGTCGCGAAGAAGGCTGGTCTCGACGGGCAAGCGGTTTTGGTCCTGGGCCCCGGGGTGGCCTTTGACGACCGCCTCGACACCAGTTCGAGGCGGTCCCTGCACGGTCGCCGAGTGCTTATCACCCGCGCCCGCCACGAGGTCGAGCCGCTGCGTAAAGAGCTCTCGCGCCTGGGCGCCACTGTTCTGGAGGCGCCCACGATCGAAATACGCGCACTGCCGGTGGGGGCCCGATTCCGGACGGCGGTCGATCGCCTAGCGATGACCGATCTGGTCCTGTTCACCACCGCCAATGCGGTAGCGACGTTCTTCACCCAGCTGTACAGCACCGGGCATGATGCGCGACAGCTGCACAATTCGCGGGTTTGTGCCGTGGGCGCCGAAACCGCCCGCGCCCTGGAGTTACGGGGGATCAAGCCCGATCTTTTCGCCGACGACTACAGCGCTGAGAGCCTCTCGCAGGTGCTGCAGGATTCGGGGCTGGGCCGCGCCAGCGTGTTGGTACCGCGGGCGGAGGGGGCGCGCGACGCCCTCATGGGACTGCTCGTGCGCGGCGGCTTCAAGGTTGAGCTGCTACCCGTCTATCGCGCCGTGCGCCCGGTTGGCTGCCTACGCCAGATCATGGGCCTGGTCAGCGACGGTGGAATCGATGTGGTGACGTTCACCTCCTCGATTACGGCGATCAATTTCGTAAGTGCTTTCCCTGCCGGCGATCTGCCGGCCGGCCTGGAGCAGACGCTGGTGGCGTGCATGGGACCAGTGACGGCGGACACGGTGCGCCGCCTCGGCCTGCGTGTGGATATCGTCGCCCGCGAATACACCACCCTCGGCCTGGCAGCAGCCGTCGGAGAGGCCTTAGGATGACGGGCGCAGATGTCTGAGCGGAAGGCTGGACTCGTATCGGGCGGCGAACCGGCTGCTCCGGTCAGGTCGCGCGGTCCGCTGTCGGCGCTGGGGGTCACAGGCATCGTCTTTGGCTTGGTCCTCCTAGCCGGGGTGGGACTGGGCGCGGGCATCTCCCCGCATCCCTCCGGTCCATTCGCGAAATGCGTCACCTCAACCACGCTCGCCCCGCGCACCTACACAGCCCCGCCCGGACTGTGCATTTCCAAGGATCGCCATTACACCGCCGTGATCCAGACCACCCAGGGCAGCATCGGGATCTCCTTTCTGGGTGGGCCGGGAAGGGTGGCAGCGAACAACTTCATCGTGCTGGCCGCCAACGGCTACTTCAACGGGCTGGCCTTCTTCAAGTCGCAGACCTGGTCAATCCAGAGCGGCGATCCAACCGGAACCGGCCGAGGTGGGCCCGGTTATACGATCCCAACCGCCGCCCCAATCTCGGGTGACCAGTGGGCGCCGGGATCGCTCGGAATGGCCCAACTGTCCGATGGCAACTTGAGCGGCGGCCAGTTCTTCATCACCAAGGCGGCATGGCCGGGCGGCAATCCGACGACCTCCTACGATCACTTCGCCAATGTGACTTCGGGTATCGACGTATTGGGTCAACTCACGGCCGCTGACCGAGTCGTAGACGTGGTTTTGAGAGCCTCGTAAGCGACCGACCGGGGTCCCCACAACGCAGACGCGATGGTCTGCGTGGGTGGCCCATGCAGGCGGGGAATACCGCCCCAATCTCGGGCCGGGGCCGTGTATCAGTTGGTACACCCACCGACCGCGCAAGAGGGGCTCGAGCGGGCCCCCTGGGCAAACTTCGTGGGCCAGCTCAGACGCCGTTGAGCTGACGTGGAGCCGATCGGTCGGATCGTCGGTCGCTGCGTATAATCGAAGTCCAGCATGCCTCTCAACATTCATCCGCTGTTCTTGGTCGTCGTGCTCGCCGTCGTCCTCATCGTCTTCGGCCCCGGCAAGCTGCCCGAGGTAGGCGGCGCCATCGGTCGTGGCATCAAGGAGTTCAAGAAGGCGACTTCCGACATAACGTCCGAGGTCACCAAGGCGGTTTCCGAGACCCCGGAACCGCCTCCCGGCCCGAGCCAAGCATCGGGTCCGCCCGACTCCGGCAAGGCAGACTCCAGCCAGAGCTAGCCTCCACTCCCTATGCCCCTACTGACACGGGGCCGTCCACGTCCGGCACGAGCCCCCGACAACGAGTTGCGCATGTCGGTCATCGAGCACCTCGAGGCTCTACGCCGCGTGCTGATCGTGATCGCGATAGCCGTTACCGCGGCGACCATAGTTTCCTGGTTTTTGCACCCGGTGGTGCTCGACTTCCTGATCGGACGGGCGAACCTGCCTCGCGGTGAGGCGTATTACAACTCCCTCACCACGCCCTTTTTGATCGGCCTGAAGCTCTCCCTCTACCTGGGCCTGGTGATCTCCTCGCCGGTGATTTTTCAGCAGGTGTGGTGGTTTGTCAGCCCCGGGCTGCACATCCACGAAAAGCGTCTGGTGGTGCCGCTCGTGATCTCGTCCAGTGTCTTCTTCCTGATCGGGATCAGCTTCGCACTGTACGCATTGCCCCTCTTCACAAAGGTGCTCTTCAGCTTCGCCACGCCCGATCTGAAACCCCTGATTCAGATTGACAGCCTGCTCGGATTCGTTATCGGCATCATCATCGCCTTCGGCTTTGTCTTCGAACTGCCGGTGGTGCTCTACATGCTGGGGCGAATGGGGATCGTGACCACCCGCTGGCTTTATCACACCCGACTCTACTGGGTGATCGGAATGGCGGTGGTCGCCAACGTCCTCACGCCAGGAGCCGACCCGTTGACGCCGCTCCTGATTTTCGTGCCCCTGATGATCTTCTGGGAGGGCACCGTACTGCTGCTCCGGCTGACCGGCCGCTGATGCCAAGGCCGGACGGCCGTGAGCGGCGGGATGAGCTGAGGACCGTAAGTCTGGAGATCGGTGTCAATGCGCACGCCGAAGGCTCTTGCCTGGTGACCTTCGGTCGAACCCGAGTGTGGGTCACCGCCAGCGTCGAGGATCGAGTGCCCAGTCACCGTCGGGGAAGTGGCAGGGGCTGGCTGAGCGCCGAGTACTCGATGCTTCCGCGAGCCACCCACGACCGTGGCCAGAGGGAATCCACGGCTGGACGGGTGGGGGGGAGGACGCATGAGATACAGCGGTTGATCGGACGCTCCCTGCGCACCGTAATGGACCTCAAGATGCTCGGCGAGAGGACCATTATGGTCGATTGCGATGTGCTTCAGGCCGACGGAGGCACCCGCACGGCCAGCATCACGGGGGCGGTGGTGGCCGTCTACCAAGCCCTGCATAGAATGAGGGCGGCGGGCATGGTTGAGGGCATTCCCCTGCGACAACTGGTCGCGGCGGTGAGCGTGGGGATGGTTGAGGGAGAGACCCGGCTCGATCTCGACTACACCGAGGACTCGGCGGCTGAGACGGACATGAACTGCGTTGTGACCGAGGACGGTCGACTGATCGAGGTGCAAGCGACCGCGGAGAGGGAGCCGGTCAGTCGAGCCCAATTCGATGGTCTTTTGGATCTGGCCCAGGTGGGGACGCGAGAGCTGGTCGCCATGCAGCGCCAGGTCGTCGCCCAACTGGGGCCGTGATCGCCGTTCGGACCGTGGTGCTCGCTACCGCCAACCCGGGCAAGCAGGCCGAGTTTGCACGGCTCCTGGGAGACGAGAACCTGCGTTTGACGATCTGGGGAGCCGAAGTCGAGGAGGTGGGGAAGAGCTACGCCGAAAACGCGAAGCTCAAGGCCGAAGCGGCGCTGGCAGCGACCGGAACTCCCTCTCTCGGCGATGACAGTGGCCTAGAGGTGACCGCTCTGGACGGCTACCCGGGTCTTTACTCGGCGCGCATCGGCGCTTCCGACGCCCAGCGCATCGCGTTGGTTCACCAGCGACTGCGCGAGGCGGGCGCGACCAGGCCCTGGCGAGCCACGTTCGTCTGCGCGTTGGCCCTGGCGGCGCCGGATCGGGAGACCGAGTTGTTTGAGGGCCGGTGTGGGGGAGCGATAGTCGAAGTCGGCCGAGGGACGGAGGGCTTTGGATACGACCCCATCTTTGAACTACCTGAATTGGGGCGGACCATGGCCGAACTTGGGCCCAGCGGGAAGGACCGTTACGGCCATCGGGCGCTCGCGGTCCGAGAGTTGCTGGGTTCGGGCGCGCTGCGAAGCCTGCCCTCACGACGACCCGCCGGTTGACGCTCGGCCGGGCCCAGCGTCCGGAAGCGGAACACCATCGGTAGCTGTTCGCGTCCGTTCGTCGGCGCCCTCTCTCAGTCTCGGATTACGGCGAAGATGCGAGCAGGCGTACCTTCGACGCCGACCAATTTGTAGAAGGGTGCGAAGAAATCGAACCTGTGGCCGATCAGGGCCTTCAATCCTGTCGCCTGTTCGATGATCACAATGTCGCGGCTCAAGAACGCGCGGTGGACACGAAAATCCTCGGAGGTGAAGTCCGGCAGGCGCGCCGCATATTCCTCGAAGAAGTCGAAGCACACCGCCTTAGGGCCTCGCCCCGCGAGCCAATCCGCGGCTTCTAGGGACAGGTAGGGCGACTCGACAAAGAAGCGCGGGAAATCGCCCCAGGCGCGATCGGTCCAGCCCGTCCGGACGATGGCGATCTGACCCTCACGCAAACCAGGGTCGGCGTCACGGAGCGCCGCTGCATCGATCTTCGTTGATGGTTCCAACTCGCCCAGGTCAAAGATCACCGCCTCTCCGCAAACCCGGTCCAGCGTGATGGCATCGGTCGTCCCCCCGTCCGAAAAGCAGTGCAGGGTTGAATCCACGTGGGTACCGGTGTGAAGGCTCTGGTGCACGGAGGTGACCTGCCAGTAGCCCGGCCCTCGCCGGTGGCGCTCGAATTCGACCCCTGCGTCGGTTGAGGGCGGTCCCTTGGTGTCAACACCGACCGGTACGGTGAGATCGACGATTTGGTTCGAAAAATCGTGCGTCGTAGCTGTCACTGCCAGTCTCCTACTAGTTGAAGGTCGCGGCGGAAGGGAATACACGGATGCCGCGCCTCATCGATCACAAAAATGGCACCATTCGTAATCATCGGATACCGCGTGCCCCTGCTCGTGCATATCCTGGCGGCCATGGTTAGCGCCCGAGCGCGTGGGGCGGCTACGGGCGCGAGGCTCTAGAAAGACGATGACCACCGCGTCATCCTTCAGAAATGCTCTACCCACCTGATGGAGGGATCGCGTGGTCAATTCCAATATGGACGTGCAGTCGCGGCTTCGCCCGGCAGTTGAGCGAGGCCAACTCCGACGCCCCCCTGTCTCCCGCATGGCGACATGGATTGCCACACGCTGGGACGGTTCGGCGAGTACGGCTCGGACCCGTGTGGGGAGGCGGCCGGGCTCGCGCCCCTTGTTGCGCCTGGATCGCGGCTTGCACCATCGAGATCGGTCCCCCGCGGTTAGCAACCTGGCCCTGGCTTGCCCAGGCACCCGGCCGCACACGCACGGGGGGACTTCCAACGGCGGTTATACGAGCCGGCGTCGCGGTTGCAGTCCGACAACCGTGGCGGGGTGTCCAGCCGCCAGGATCTGCTCGACGAATTCTCCGGACGAACGTGTTCGGGTGGGCCGCGCGGTGTGGCTCCCCAGAGTGCGAGGTCGTGTGAAGAACGAGACCGGTCGCGTCACGACCCGCAACCATCCCGAGGGCGCGGACGCCGACGGGGAGCGAGTCGTCTGATGGCTTCCCGCGACCGGGCGAGTCGCTTGAGCCCGCCCCTACTGAATGAAACCCCGCGTCCTCGGCTCTTGCGATGGCCCGGCGTCGGGCTGGTGGCGGCCGTCTTCTTCATCGGCCTCGCGCTCCGGTTGGGCGCGGGCGACGGATTCCACTACCTGAAAGGGATCCGCGTCGGCGCCGAATACGCGCAGCCGCAGGAACTGTTGCCCGGCCAGGTGGCAGGCCCGGGTCGGGGCTATGACGGGCAGATGTACTTCTACATCGCCCAGGACCCGTTCCTCACCCGGCCGGCGACGGCCCGCAGCCTGGACTCCAGCTTTCGCTACCGCCGCATTCTCTATCCGCTCCTGGCCTGGGCCCTGTCGCTGGGCCGCCGCGCGCTGGTGCCCTTTACGCTGGTCGCAATCAACGTCATCGCCTGCACCGCATTGATCACGCTGTTGGCTCGTGAGGCGGAGCGGAGAGGCCGCTCGCCGTGGTCCGCCCTCTGCGTGGCCGTTTTCTCCGGCGTCTGGATCCCGCTGCTGCTCGATCTCACCGAGCCCCTCCAGCTGGCGCTGCTCGCGCTGGGCGCGATCGGCGGCTCCGCAACCGTGCTCCTGCTGTCAGCGCTGGCCAAGGAGACCTCTGCGGTTGCGCTGGTCGCGGCCGCCGCGCGGGCCGCCTGGGATCGCAGCTGGGCGATGGCCGCGCGCCATGCGGCTCTGCTCGCGGCCTTCCTGGTGTGGTCGGCGGCCGTCCAGATCTTCGTCACCGGCCCGGGCTTCCGGATCGCCGCCCCCCAAATCCTCGCCCCACCCGGCGCGCCCTTCGTTGCACTGGCGCAGGACGCGGCGCACAGCCCGGCGTCACTGCTGATCGCGGCGCCCGCCGTCGCCATCTGCGTCATCGCGCTGCTGCGCACGATTCGCAACCGGGACGCGGTCGCGCTCGCGGCCGGTCTCTATGCGCTGGTCGCGCTGGCGGCGAACCTGGAGACCTGGCTGGACCCGACTGGGTTCCTGCGCATCATGGCGGGCGCGGTCGTCCTCTGCTTCATCAGCTGGGCGCGCAGCGGTGACCGAGCGGGACTGGCGGTGAACATCCTGGCTGCGGGCAGCGGTCTGCTGGCGTTGCCGCCGCTGCTGCTCGCCCGGTGAGCCCGGCGGGCTGAGCCCGGATCCAGCGGGCTCAGCCCGCCGAATTCTGAAATGCGCCCAGCCTGGGCTTCTGGGGCGGTTTGTGCGAGGGTGCAGGAGCAGCACTGCTGAGTGCGGATCGCCAACGTGCTCGATGCCCTCCGCAGGGCCTGCAGCCGAAGGGCAAAGCGGCGCTACGCGAAATCCATGAAGGCCGAGAACAAGGAGGCCGCCGAGGCGGCGCTCGGCCGCTTCCAGGAGAACTGCGGGGCCAAGTACCCGAAGGCGGTCGCCAGACTGCTCAAGGACCAGGAGGCCCTGCCCATTAGCTTCGACTTACCCGCTGAGCACCGGATTCATCTCCGGAGCACGAACGCCATCGAATAGACCATTGCCACCGTCCGGCGGTGTACCAGGAAGACCAAGGGCGCTGGCAGCCGAGCGGCCGGACTGGCCATGGCCTCCAAGCTCTTGACGCTGCCCAGCCGCGCTGGCGCACCGTCGACGCACCCAGCTGGTCGCGCTCGTTCGCTGGCGCCACGTTTGTGGCCGGATTCAGAGTCGAGCGCGAAGACCAGGGGAACGCCGCGTTATCATCGCCCCCGGTCCACGACCACTGACATTTCCAGTCCCTTCCTGACACCGGTGCCGCGTTAGCCTAGACCCATAGGGTCTTGTCAAGTTCTGGGACCTCCGAGGGAGGGATCGAAGTCGCGACCTGAGCGCCAGACGCCCCAGACGATGGCCAGGGATTTGGACATGCAATGACCGAGGGCGTTCATGGCGGTT
>Ga0307374_10001023_pt1 | contig 52694 bp, 60 predicted proteins | sample OX3MG_FD_202532 | JGI IMG/M metagenome (GOLD analysis project Ga0307374, IMG submission 202532) | Soil microbial communities from Risofladan, Vaasa, Finland - OX-3 | ecosystem: Environmental > Terrestrial > Soil > Coastal area > Acid sulfate soil | place: Finland: Risofladan, Vaasa | collected...
CGCAGCGCGATGCTCACATCGTCCTCATCGCCCTCTGGCCTTTCAGCGTAGCCGCCAGCGATCAGCAGCGAAATGACCTGGGCAAGGCCGCCGGCCGGGTCAGGCACCGGCGCAGCGGCCGCATGGCGGGGGCCAAGGAGCAGGTCATCGACCAGGCAGCCGTATAAATCGGCCAGCCGACTCAGGTCCTCATAGGAGGGGGCGCGGGCGGACGCAGTCGCGCCGGCGCCGGGGCCCTGCCAGCACTCCCAGTAGGACACGTGCTTGAACGTCTTGGGATGCTCGCCGGGCCAGCGCTGGTTGTACCGCTCGGCGACCTCGGCCTGGGAAAGGCCGGCCGCCTGCGGGGTCACCTCGAAGCCCCCAGCGATGGCCGCAGCAACCTGGCGGGTCGTGGCTCCTCGCCGGCGCAGGGCGCTGCGCAGCTCTCCGACCTGACGGCGCGCACCAGCATCCATCACGCTTCCTGCCTCTCCGTCGGGCACATCTCCCCAGTCCCACCGTAGACGCCAGTCCGGCTTGCGCACTCCCCGCCGGGCGGGGAGGTCCTCGCCGGGCTCCTCGCCGCAGGGGGTCGGCCCGGGCCTGCTCGCGGGTGTTGGGTCGAGGCATCCGACCCCGGGAGTACGCCATGATCCTTACCAGCACCTACCGCGACCAGACCACCCTCAGCCGGGATCTGCTGGCCGCGTTCTCGCCGCTGGATCACCCGACCACCGCGACGCTCACCGCCCAGGAGCTGACGGGCGCGTTCGAGCGGCTGATGCGGCGCCTGGCCGTCCTGGTCGCCCTGCACGGCGCCGCCGCGGCCGGAACATTCCTCGCCGCGCTGGCCGATCCTGGCGACGGAGCCGATGTCGTGGACGTGGCCGCCGCGTTCCTGGAGCATGGCGCCGGCGAGGCTGCGGCCGGGCCGAGCGAGATCCAGCAGGAACTCGTTCACTTCTCCCGGATCGTGGACATCGGCCACCTCGGCCTCCACTCCGGCGTTGACGAGCACGCGCTGCGGCGGCTACGCGGTTCCAGCCGGCTGCCGGACTCGCTGAAGGTCCTGTCGGAGCTGCTCGTGGTGACCCGCGCCCGCCTCGCCCAGCGCGGCCTGCTGCTGCCGGCGCCCTGGCTTCGCCCGAGCCCGGCTGCCGAGGCCGACCCGTCGGCAGATCTCACGACAGCAGCCCCGCCGGGCAGTCCCGATTACTGGATGGCCGTGCGCTGCGGACGCCGCCGGATCCGCCGCCAGTTCCGGTATGAGCTGTCGGCCCTGCTGGCCTACCTCACCCCGGCTGAGGCCGCGCTCGCCTTATGGGCTCACGCCGGCGAGCAGCAACTGCCCGTCGGCGTGCAGCTCGCCGTGGTCCAGGCTGACGCCCGCCACGGGATCACCGCCGTGCATTGGAGCTACCAGCCTGGCATCTGCCCGGCCGCCGAAGACGTGATCGTGCGCGTCGCGCGCCAGCTCCCGGCAATCAGCCGGCTATCGCCCGGCGACACGGCGCTGATCGACATGGGCGAGGCAAGCTACCGTGTCCGCGCTGGCGATCACCGGTCAGCCACCGTGACGGAGACCCAGGCCGGGACGCAGGCCACCGGGCTCACCGCGCCGGACCCAGCAGCCCGCGCGCTCTCCCCTGCGGACCTGGCCGGGCGCGCCCGCGAGCTGCTCGCGTCCTATGCCGGCCCCGATCTGGCCAGCATGGAAGCCGGGCACATCCACCTTGACCGGGACCTGGACATCGACCAGGACACCGGAACCGCGATCGGCGCCGCGCTCTTGCCGTTACTGGCCGCCCGCCAGCACCGCCCGCCGCTGCTGACCCCGATGATGGACGACGACCACGTCCTCGTCCGGCTGGCCCCCGCGACCTACCGCGCCTTCCTGCGCCGCACGTTCGGCTCCGCGCCCATGCACCTGATCTGCGAGTCCTCTCCCATCATCCGCGCCATCGTCGTCGAGCTGTTCCGGCGGATGAACAGCTCCCCGCTCGCCGGCCGTTACCAGCGCCGCGGCGGCAACCTGTTCCTCCCGCTGGGCGACGGCAGCCACTGCGAGCTGTTCGAGGGCATCGACGGCGGCACGCCGATCACCGGATGCGTGTTCTTCGAGACGGCCCTGCTCACCTACCGCTGCGACCCGGCCCGGTTCGACCAGTACTTCACCGACCGGTACCACCTGCGGGAAGGCGTGCATGACCACGCCGCCGCGATCCTGTCCGCCAGCCAGCCCCACGACGCCAGGGCCGCGGAACTGGCCCGCTACTACGCGACATTCGCTGACGTCACCAGCCCGAACCACGCCGATCCGGGCATCACCACGCTGGTCAGCGAGGTGCTGGAGCAATCCGCCCCGGTCACGGCCCACCTCAACGTGCTGGAGGACTACTACGAAGTCCAGCAGCACCGCGTCCGGGAGCTCCTGTGCCTCCTGCACCTGCCGCTGCGGCTGGTCACCATCCACTTCAACGCCGTCACCGGCCGGGTCGTCTGCCATGACTAGCCCCCGGGCTCTCGTGATGACCGGCGCGTCCGGGACCGTCGGCCAGGCGCTCGCGGAACAGCTGACAGCCTCGCTGCCCGGCCCGATCCGCGCGCTCGGCCGGACCCCTCCGGCCAGGCTCCGGCCCGGCGACCGCTTCGAGCCCGCCGACCTATCCGACCCGGGCGCAGTCACCCGCGCGGCCCGGCACATCGCCACAGGGCCGCCGGCCACCGGGCTGGTATGCGCGGCGGGCACGGACTGCCGGGCCGGCCTGGCCGACTTCGACCCGGCGGCGCTCGCTTACTGCCTGCAGGTCAACTGCACCGCTCACCTGCACCTCCTGCAAGCGGTATCACGCTCCCGGCCGGCACCCGCCACCGCGATCCCGGTAGTGCTGATCTCCAGCGACGTAATCGGCCAGCAGATCCCCGCCACCCTTGCCTACGCCGCAGCCAAGGCAGCAGCAGAAGAAGCGCTCCGCCACGCCGCAGCAGACCTCTGCGATCCGGCCGTCACGATCCTCATCGTGCGGCTGCCTGACATCGGCATCCTCATGCGCGCCGCCGCTCCCGGCCCCCCGCCGCCACCCCGCACCAGCGCCCACTCCCAGCTGCCCGTCCTCAGCGCCGCCGCCCGGGCGGTAAGCCGGTTCATCTGCGATCCCCCGGCGGCCGGGCTGGAGACCTGGCATGCCTGACTGGACCATCTCCGCAGACGGCCTCGACCCCGTCCCCGCCCGCCAGCTCGCCGCACTGGCGTACCCGCCATTGACCCGGCGAGCCTCGCGGCACCGAACTTACCTGCTGACCGGCTCCGCGCAGCCCCAGCTCGCCGCCTGCGCCCAGACCGCACTGCGTGCCGGGCACCGGATAGTGCTGCTGCCCGGAACCTCCGGCGGCAACCCAATCAGCGCACCCGGCGGCACCCTGCTCCGCGCCGCCGGGCAGGTCACCTCCGCCGCACCTATGACCGGCATCCGCGTGCGCGATGGCTGGGACGTCGCCATGTTCAGCTCCGGCAGCACTACTGGATCCCCCCGCGGCTACGGATTCACCATCGCTCAGCTCGACGTGGTCACGTCCTGGTACCAGGCCATCTACCAGGTCACCCCCGACAGCATCATCGTGACCTCGCTGCCCGCCGCCTACAACTTCACCTTCGTCGCCGGCGTCCTGCTCGCGGCCCGCCTCGGCGCCCGCCTGCACCTCAGCTCAGGCAGCCACCGGGTGCTCGACGACGCCGCACGCCTGGCCAGCAGCGCCGACCGCCTGATCGTGCTCGCCAACCCCGTCATCCTCGACCAGGCCGCGCCGACCGCAGCCCTGCCCGCCAGCGCCCTGGTCGATTCCGGCGGGGCGCCCCTCAGCATCACCGGGATCAGCGACTTCCGCGACCGCGGCGTCGACGTCCGCGAGGGCTACGGCCTGACCGAGACAGCCTCACTGACCCACTTCGACACCGAAGCCACCGCGGCGTCCCTCGGCACGGTCGGCACCACGATGCCGGGCGTGCACGCCACCGTCACCACCCGCGACGGGAAGCCGGTCATCGAGCTGTCCGGACCTGCCACCGGGATCCCCCTCGACCCGGGCGAGGCACTTCCCGCCGGGAGCCTGCGCACCACCGATCTTGGCGCGAGCGACGGTCACGGCAGACTGCGGCTGCTCGGCCGGACCGACGACGAGCAGATCAGCGGCCTGTGGCCCCGCGACACCCTCGACGCCCTCGGCCCCCTGCTGGGACGCCGGTGCGCACTCGTCCGCCACCAGCACGGCCGTGCCACTGTGCGGCTGCTCACCGCCGTCACCCCCGCCACCGAGGCCGCCCTGCGCGCCCGCGCAGCCGACCTGCTCGGCATCACGCCCGAAGATGTCACCATCACCGTCCACGGCGCCGCGCCGCTCCTGCACTCAGCAAAAATCACCCGCCACGCCGCGGCGAGCGAAATGCTTCCCTGATGACCACAGTGCGCCTGCTGACCTGGAACATCTGGGGCAAGAACGCTGACTGGCAGGCCCGCGAAGACGCCTTGCTAGCGGCGCTGGCCGACGTCGACGCAGATATCGTCACCGTCCAGGAGGCATGGACCGAACCCTCCGGCGGCACGCAGACAGCTCGCCTCGCCGCCGCCCTCGGCTTCGCCCATCACCACCAGGCCGACCCACCTCCGCCGATCCGCGACCGCGGCCTCGGCGTACTCACCCGGTGGCCCATCACCAGTCACGACACCATCGCCCTGACCGCCGGCAGCGAGCCTGACGAGCACCGCATCGCGCTGCTCGTCACCATCGCGACCCCGGCAGGGAACCTGCCGCTGATCACCACCCACCTGAACTGGCGCCTGGACCACAGTGCCGTCCGGCAGCAGCAAGCCCTGCAGCTCATTCACATCACAGCCCGCCAGACTGACCCGGGCACCCTGCCGACCGTGGTGTGCGGCGACTTCAACGCCATGCCCGACTCTGACGAAATCCGCATGCTCACCGGGCTCACCGCGACCCCCGTGCCCGGCATCGTCTTCCAGGACGCCTGGACCGCCGGCGGCGACAGCACCCCCGGACATACCTGGAGCCACGCCAACCCGCACGCCGCCCGCGAACGCTACGGCCCCGCCCGCATCGACTTCGTCTTCGTCCAATGGCGACCTGGCCAGAACGGAGCAGTCCTCACCACTACCCTCATCAACGGGCATCGCAGCGGAACCTGGGCATCCGATCACGCCGGGGTTGCCACGTCCCTGATCTTCGATGCAGACGACGTGTTACCGCAGTGAATCCACGGTGAGCCGCCCGGCACCCACCGGAGGCGGCTCCTCGGTGGCCTGAGCTCCACGTGCTTCGCAGGATTCGAGTTTCAGGGCGGTGAGCAGCTGCGAGATCCGGGCGTTGCGTACCGGGTGCCCGTCACGCCGTAGCTCGGCGGCGAGGCTGTCACGGGTCAGCGAATCGCCCCGGCCGAGCACGCGGTCCCGGGCGGCGCGGGCGGCAGGTAGCAGGGTGCCGGTCTCAGTATCCGCTCCCGTCCCGGCGTGGGGAGCCGTCCCTGCCACGGCTGCCGTGATCGTCCCCGGCCCGCCCCCTGGTTCCGTCCCCTGGCCGGGCGGGCGCCGCGTCCCCGTCCCCGGGTCAAGGGCTAGCCCGTTGCTGGTCACGAGATGCGGGACCGTCCCCGCGCCAGCTAGCCGGCCTGTCCCGCCGTCCCCCCCCGCGCCGGTCATCCGAGGATCGCGTACGCGGCTGCCGGCCATGCCGTGATCGTCCCCGCCCACGTCAGCCGCCGGGGGACGATCTTGGACAGGCACGGGACGATCCTGGGTACCGGCGAGACGATCAGCGCCGTGCCGGTGTTCGAGCATCCCGGACAGCAGCTTGACCGCTACCAGGAGCGCGAACGCGGGCCAGCCCGCGATCACCCGGCCGACGGGCCCGGCGCCGGCCGCAGCGACGTTCGCGGCCAGGCTTGCCGTCGTCCCGGCCGCCAGCGCGGCCCACGGCAGCCAGCCCGACCGGCGCCCCAAGCGCCGGTCGGCCAGCAGCACCAGCGAGGCCACGACCTCGATGCCGTCCACCGACAGCGGGAACGCGTGCGCCTGCCACCCGGTCTCCCCGTGCGCGGCGGCCAGCTCCTGCATGTGGCTGTAGCTGATCGCGCCCGCGATGCCCGCCAGCCCGGCGACGGTCACCCCGGCCGCCGCGCGGATGCAGGTGTCCGCCCGGCTCGCAGGCGCGGAAACGGCTCCCGGCGAAACCTGCGATCCGGTGCCAGCGCGGGTCATCGCGCCGCCTTCCGGGCCGGTGACCTGCGCAGACGTACCGACAGCGGGTCACCTTCGACCAGCACATCGCGGTTCGTATGCTGGTACGTCCGGCCCACCGACACATCGGTACCCTTGCGATGGCCCTCACCTGCTGTGTTACCGCTGGTCGGGGGTACCGGTCGCATCGCCTGCCGACGTCAGGGTCGGCGGCATGGCCGGGGCGGGTTTCAACGGCCTGGAGGCTCACGCGGTTCGGCGGGGTGGCGGGCGCCGCTGCTCGCGTACGGGTGCCTGGCGCGCCGGTCAGGTCGGTGCGGGCCGAGCGGAATCGCCGGTGTCCTGGAGTTCGGTGTCAATGCGCTGGGCTTCAGCGAGCTGGTCTTCAAGGATGAGGAGGAGCACCGGGTGCGCGGTGTCCCGGTTTGTCAGCACCGGTCAAGGCAATAGCGGTCTGCAATGGCGCAGCAGGTACCGCTGGTCCGGTGCCGCTGCATAACACTGATCACCGCCAGTGAGCTCACCGGTGCTGCAGGCGACGTGCCGCGACGGTGTCCAGGAACTCGGCGACGGTCCGCCGGGCGCGCGAGCTGCGCTGGCCATCTGGGTCTCCTCGCCAGCCCCGCAGCAGCTCCATCCGGGCCCTTGCCGCCTGATCCTCTGCGACCAGCGTAAGAAGCTTGTCCTTGTCGCTGACGGAGAGCCTTGCGATGTGCGTGGCCAGTGCGCGCGCATCGTGCCTCATCTCGGGCAGCCCCGGACTGGCCTCGGCGGTGAGCTCGAGAAGGCCGGAGTCGAGGCGGAGGAAGTCGGCAAGGGCGCGCTGCGGAGCGGTGATCGATCCCAGACCGGCCGGGACTGGTGGCTCCACTTCGTCTTCGTCCTCATCGTCGAAGGCGTCCTCATCGCGTTCCCACGCGCCGTAAGCCGACAGCCAGGCCAGATAGAGAGGCCGCAGATCGCCGGCGGCTAGTTCGGAACGAACACCGACGATGGCGGACAGCGAGTCCTCAGAGTGGTCCCGTGAGCGTGGCAGACGACACGGTCCAGTGGATGATCGCCGGCTCATCGCACCGCCCTCCTAGCCGGCGAGCTGCGCAAACGTATCGGCAGCGGAGCACCTTCAAGGAGCACTTCGCGGTTCGTATGGCGGTGCGTTCGGCCCACCGAGACATCGGTACCCCGTTCGGCTGGGCTGAAGTGCTGGTTCGCCGTCTGCTGGGGATACCGATCGGGCGGCGTACCGCAGGCCGCTTCAGTCGCCCGGGAGAGAGACTCCGGCTTGGGCGAGGATGCTTGACTGAGTGCCTGGGCGTAGCGGGTCACGGTGCAGCGGCACGATCACGATGGTGCCAGCGCCGTCCCGGAGCTTGCAGTGGCTGCCCCTGATGGAGACAACCATGAACCCCTCCCGTTCCAGCAGGCTGATCATCTCTTTGCTGGATAGGCGCGGATTGCGCGGGCTCACGCAGCCGGGACGGAGATGTCGAACGGCGTGAGGACTGGATGCGGCGGCTGTTCGGGGAATGGCTGGTCCTCTAGGTACAGCTCCACCGCCTCGCGGAGCATCACCACGGCCTCTTCTGCCGTGTCTCCCTCGGTGACCACGGGCAGCTCCAGGCAGCGCGCCACGTAGCCGCCCTCTTCGGGGGTCAGGCTCGCGGTGAGCGTGATTGTGCGGTCCACGGAACCCTTTCCTCATGATCTTCTACATGTCGCTCCAATGATAGTCGGTAGGCAGGCGGGCCACCCGCCTCCCCGCGAGGTGCGGCACTAGCGAGGCCACGATCTCGGTGCTGACCGCCGCGGCCAGATGGCCGTCCCAGCAACGGAACGCCTCACGGACCGCCGCAGTTCACGATGGGCGCGCCGCGGAGCAGCACCGACAGCCCTGCTCATGACACCCAGCGCTAGCCGGTGACCGGACCAGCCGAAGTGGCAGCGGATCACCTTCGACCAGGATTACGCGGTTCGCATGCTGGTACGTTCGGCCCACCGAGACATCGGTACCCCCTTCGATCGTGCTGAACTGCTAGTTCGCCGTCTGCTGGGGATACCGATCGGGCGGCGTACCTCGGGCCGCTGGACTGCTCGATCTCTACCTTCCGCACGCAATTCTGGAAAGCCCGCTGGTCGCACGGATCCTGGGCCAGGCGAGCGGTGTATTGCGCGGCCATTCCGAGCTCCGCCCGTTCTTCGTCCGCGGAACCCGGGCCGTCCCAACGAGCTGGTCCGGTGGTACCGGACCGGGGACTACATGTTCGACGGGCACACGCTGATCTGGGAGTACCCGCGGCAGACGCCCGATGGCGATCAGGTTGATCTCGTCGAGGTCATGGAACTGGACGGAGCACGAATCAGCCACCATCGCATCTACTGGGGATGGTTCGGCGCGCCGCTGCTCCAGCGGTAAGCGGAGGCTCGGCTGTTATCGCTCGCCGAACCCGGCGGAGCCTGCGATCCGGCGCCGGCGTCGTCCGGCTGGACGCGATATGCCGGGTCAGCGAGCGATGTCGTGACGCAGCGACGTCCGGCTGGCGATGAGCGAGAGGACAATGGCCAAGCCCGCGACGAGCACGGCTGCGGCGGCGAACGGCAGTGCCGCGGCCGAGGAGGAGCCTGAGTAGCCGAAGCCCCCGCCGCCGAGCCGGGAGCCGGCGAGGGTGGTGGCGGCGGTGAAGGGGTAGCAGCGATGAGCTTGGCCACGAGTACCCGCGAGCGACGCGGGAATTCGAGATAAGTGAGGGTGGCGGTCTGATGGCGAAACTCGCCGGATGAGCTTTGGAGGTGCGGATGCGCACGACCTGTCCAGCCCGGGCGGTGAGCTCGGCGAGGGTGGACTGGGCGACGAGACGGCCGTGGTCCAACCGCGCTGGCACCGATTCGGCGGATGTTGTGGGCCTTGCTCTTCTCGGTCAGCAACAGCAAGGTGGGCACGGTCATCGCTCGTATGCGGGTCGATTGGGCTCGGTCGGTCTCCCGCTCGACGATGTTGCACGCTCGGCCGTGCAGACAGCGGCACGGCGTGGAGCCGGTAGCCGAGGCTGAGCCCGCCGAAGCAGGTCATGTGGTCGAGCAGTACCAGCTTGGCTGGCGTGGAGCGCGTCGTCCTGCTGTCCTCCGGGGCGGTCGCGGGCGGCGATATCGCCAACGCGGTCGTGCGCTACAACGTGGTCTCCGAGGCGGCGGTCCGTGACTCAGGGCTGTCCTGGACGATCTTGCGGCCCAGTGGCTTTCACGCCAACGCCTTGCAGTGGGCACCCCAGCTCCGCGCCGGGGACATCGTGCGCGAGTCCTTCGCCGAGGTGCCCATCGCGGCCATCGATCCTCTCGACATCGCAGCCGTCGCAGCCGTCGCAGCCTTGGCGCTCACGGCGCCGGGTCACGAGGGAGCCAGCTATCGCCTAACCGGTCCCGAGCCCATCCTGGCCGCCGACCGCGTCCGGGTCCTCGCCGGCCGAGAACTGCAGCTTGAGCCCCTGACCAACGCCGAGGCCAGGGAGCAGATGAGCGCCAACATGCCGCCGAGTATGTCGACGCGTTCTTCAGCTTTTTTGTCGACGGCACCTACGACGACTCACACGTCCATCCCACCGTTCAGCGGCTCCTCGGAAGACCGCCGCGAAACTTCGAGCAGTGGGCGCACGCGCACGCAGGCGTCCATGCGGTTCGCTTGCGCAGAAAGGGCGTTCGCCGAGGGCCGCGAGCCGGTGCCCGCACGGCTCATTTCGCCGCCTTCTTGACCCGTGACCTGCGCAGACGCACCGGCATCGGGTCGCCTGCGATCAGGACTTCGCGGTTCGCATGCTGGTACGTCCGGCCCACCGACCGAGACATCGGTACCCTTTCGATTGCCTTCACCAGGCACTACGTGACCTTGCGGGGGTACCGATCGGTCGGCTCACCACAGCAGGATGCGGTTGGTCGTCACCGTGGCCGGTAGGCGTCACGGCGGTGGGCAACCGCCAGGACAGTGATGGCGTGCGTCCGGTCGTCGATGGAGTACAGGGCGCGGTAGTCGCCGCGCCGGGTTGTCCAGACATCGTCAAAGGGTGCTTCCAGCGGTTTGCCCAGCCGGTGCGGATTACCGGCCACCGGACCGGTCAAGTGCTCATGCAGAGCGGTCGCGGCCGGCAGCGGGAGCCTCGCTAACCCGCGACGGGCAGCAGGGGCGAAGTCGATTGCGTACGGCGACGGTCCGCTCATCCGCCGGCAGCGCGGCGCGCGGCCAGGTCAGCGGCAATCTGGTCGGCGGAGAACACACGTCCGTCGCGTGCGTCCGCCAGTCCCTCCCGCAGGTCACGCACCAGTTCGCTGTCCGACAGAACCTCGATCGTCTCGCGGAGCCGGTCGAGTTCCCCGGACGGGACGATCTCAGCCACATGGTCGCCGTGCGCGATCACCGATACCGACTCACCGTGCTCAGCATGGCGCACGATCTCCGCCCAGGACGGCTGGTCCTCGGCCTGCACGGCAAACGCTGACTCGCTCACATGCTCCATGTTACGCGCCCGCCATGACAGCAGCCCTGGCGTCCCGCTGCTTCACGACACCCCTCGTGGCCCGTGACCTGCGCAGATAAATCGGCAGCAGGTCACCTTCGATCAGGACTTCGCGGTTCGTACGCTGGTACGTTCGGCCCACGCCTCAATGTGGCTCTGACCTGCTCGCGTGTGGTGATGGCGAGCATCGTGATTCTTTCTGGTTGCAGTTGGAGTTGCACTTCGCGTCGGCTCGCGGTTCGTGGCCGGCAGCCATCGGCTATCACCACAGGGCCTGACCTATCCGGTCGGCGGCGTCCTGGGCGGTGCCTGTCAGGCGCGGGGGAGGGTGACGATGATCTTTGTGCCGTGGCTGGTGGCGCCGTGGTGGGCGCGGGTGAGTCCGGTGGCGATGGTCAGGCCGGTGCTGCTGCCGGTGATCTGCACGGGCGTAAGCTGCCGCTGGATGCTGACGCCGACCCTAGCCATCCCGGGTCAGGCCGAGCCGGTAACCCCCGCCGAGCACTGTCTGGATGATGACCGGGTTACCGGGGTCTTGTTCTATCTTGCGGCGCAGGTTCTTCACATGCGAGTCGACAGTGCGCTCGTAGCCTTCGAACTCATACCCGCGGACCCGGTTGATCAGCTCGGACCGCGAGTACACCCGGCCCGGGACGGTAGCCAGGGCGACCAGGATGCCCCACTCGGTCGGGGTCAGCTCCACCACCGCGCCGCGGGCCTGCGCCACCCGCCGCGGCTCGTCGATGACCAGCGCGCCGCCGCCAAACCGGCTCACCCCCTGCCCGGCAGCCCCCGGCACGCCGCGGCGCAAGACCGCCTGCACCCGCAACACCAGCTCACGGGGGCTGAACGGCTTGGTCACGTAGTCATCCGCGCCGAGTTCCAGCCCGGCGATCCGGTCCTCCTCCGCGCTCCTGGCCGTCAGCATCAGGATCGGCGTCGCCGCGGCGGCCCGGATCTCGCGGGCCACCGTCTCACCAGGCACATCCGGCAGGCCAAGATCCAGCACGACCAGATCCGGCGCTGCCGACAAGGCCAGGCTGATGGCCTCCGCGCCCGACCCGACCGACAACACCGTGAAACCAGCCCGCTCCAGGTAAGAGCGCACCAGCTCCCGGAGCTTGCGCTCGTCTTCCACCAGCAGCACCGTGGCCGTCATCAGATCCCGCTCCCATCCCCCTGCCCGCTGGCAGCCCGGGCAGCAGCGGACCCGCGGGCTGGCCTCCAGCCCGCCCGCCGGCCGGCAAGCACGCACCGCACCGCCGGCACGTCCGGTAACCAGAAAGCGCCTACCCGGCCAGGCGCCACCCCAACCCCAGCGAGCGCCTGAACCGCGGGCACAGCCCGGGCCAGGACCCCGCCCAGACGCGGCCCCCCGCCCGCCAGGCCCTTTCTCCACACCCGCGCCACAACGAAACCAGCCCGTTTCCACCCCCGCACGCTCCGATCAGGACAGGCCCCGGACCAGGCCCCGAGCCACCCCTCAAAGGAGGCCACGATGAACACCGCCAGCGACGACATCCGGGACACTGCCAGAACCCCGGCGCCCCCACGGCGGGTGCCCCCGGCCATGCCGCCGGTCCTTACGGAGGTGAGCCCATGGCATGGTTCCTCATCGTGACCGCCGGGTTCTCCGAGACCGGGTTCGCGGTCCTGCTCAAGCAGAGCACCCACTTCACCCGGCTATGGCCCACAGCCGGATTCGCGGCCTGCGCACTGATCAGCTTCGGGCTGCTCACCCTCGCCCTGGGCCGCCTCGAAGTCGGCCCGGCCTACGCCGTATGGACCGGCACCGGCGCAGCCGGGACAGCCATCGTCGGCATGGCCGCCCTCGGCGAGTCAGTATCAGTACTCAAGCTCATATCAATCAGCCTCGTCCTGGCCGGCGTGATAGGGCTGAACCTGTCCGGCGTCACGCCGTGACCGCGCGGGCAGCCATGGCGGAGCCCTCCCCTTGGGGTGCTGATCCACACCGCGGACGGCGCGTGGTGGGACGCGCACCTCGTGTGATTAACCCTCCTCCACATCTCGCACACACGGTCTGCATCCAGACTGCATGGGGGTGGGATGCGTTAGAGCCGGTCATTGGCCGCGCCCGCGGGCCACGCGCCGACCCAGCAGACAGTAGCCGATCACGGCGAGACCGGCTCCGAAGATGAGCCACGGAGCCAGGACCAGCAGATCGGCATCGGTCAACTCCGCCTCCTCGTTCCGTCCTGGCCTGTGCCCGGCCCGGTCACCCCAAGGAAAGCGCGGCGCAGCGCACGGCCGCGCCAGCCGGCCACCATAGCGGCGATGCCAGCAAGCGCGGCCACCAACGCCACCAGGCCAAACGATTCAACGCCACCCATCACGCCACATACCGCGGCCCTGGGTGCCGGCCGGGCCGCCGTCGCGCGGCGGGGACCGGTGCCCGCCACGGGCCCCCGCCAGTCCTGCTCAGGCCGCAAGCGGCTGGCCTGTTTCCAGCCGCGTCTTCAGGTCGCTGAGGATCCAGCTCCAGCCGCCGCGGCCCTCGCTGACCGCGTCGGCCACCAGCGCGGCGGCCCTCGGCACGCCGAGGAACTCGTGGGTCAGCGTCACCGCCGCGACGCCGTCCTCACCGTCCTCGATCTCCCACGTCAGGCGGGTGACCGCTTCAGCGGCGGTCTCCGCATCGAATAGGGCATGCCATGTCTGCACCAGCCTCCGCGGCGGCTCCGCCTCGACGACCTCGCCCTCGATGACCACCCCCTGGCCGCCGCGCGCCTTCATCGCGTGACTTGCGAACGCACGGTACGTGCCGCCCGGCCGCAGGTCGTACCAGACGGGAGACTGGTAGCCGTACTGCTGGGCACATCCTGGCCGGGTGAGCGCATCCCAGATCGCCTCGGGCGCCGCCTTGATGTACCGCCGATAGGCCTGGACGGCCAGGTCAGCCTGTGTCGTGCCGGTCACGCCTGCTCCTTCCGCTTCGTCTCGGTGACGGCCGGTCCACCGGTCGTGGATCAGGTGGTCCCATCAGCCAATCCGGTGTGCGTACAGGGACCATGCCGCCGAGGTGGCGACCAGATGGAGAACCGCGTGGCTCCCGGAGCTGGCGGTGAGCGGCCCACCGGCCCAACGACGCCCCCCGGGCAGGCTCCGGGCTCTCCACGCCACCACCACAGCGACCGCAGCGGGCCTGCACATCAGCCAGGATGCGGAGGGAATGTGGGGGGCGACTGGTATGACGTCTTCACCCTCCCAACGGGCGAGGTGTGCGCCGTCATCGGCGACGTTGCCGGGACCGGCCTCCCGGCGGCAGTGATCACGGGCCGTATCCGCAGCGCGCTGCGGGCATATGCGCTGGAGACCACCGATCCCGCCGACGTGCTGGAGCGGCTGGACCGGAAGATGCGGCACTTCGAGCCCGATGCGATGGCGACCGTGCTGTGTGCCATGTTCAGCCCGTCCCTGGACCAGGTACGGATTTCCTCCGCCGGGCACCTGCCGCCGTTGATCGCCTGCCCGGGGCAGCCCGCCGGGCCGGCCGACGTCCCCTCCGACATCCTCATCGGCGTGCCCAGCCCGAAACCCCGGCGGGTGAGCACCGTGTGCCTGCCGCCGGGCGGTGTGTGCCTGTACACCGACGGGCTCGTCGAGCGCCGCGACCGGCCCATTGACGACGGCATCGCACGGCTGTGCGCGGCCATCGCCGCGGGAGATCCTGAGGCTGCCTGTGCGTCAGTCATGGCAGCCATGGCCGATGACACCCCGCACAGCGACGACGTCGCCGTGCTCATGCTCCACCGGACATCCGGTTCCCCCGCCAGCCCGTCACCGCCCATGCGGTGGCGCTGACGTCGAGCGGCTCCGCGGGCAGCAGCTGCCGGCAGTGGTCGCGGAGCAGCCGGCAGCGGTCGTCGGCCAGTGCCGTCACGTAGCCGCCGGCCGGGCCGACGCCGAGTGTGAACGTCTCCCACCACTGCTCGAACGTGGCGTAGCGCACCTGGACAGTGAGCGTGGTGGCCGCCGCCCCGCCGAGCCCGGCCGCCGCGAACAGCGCGGCCAGAGCACCCTCGTCGGCGCCGGCGCCGTCCGACTCGTTGCGCGCCGAGGGGTCGAGCTGGCGCGCCGCCCGCCAGAACGTGGTCAGCGGGCCGCGGTCGCCGCCGTGGTCCCAGACGCACGCAGCGACCACGCCGCCGGGACGGGTCACCCGGGCCATCTCCCGCAGGCCTGCCACTGGATCGGTCATGAAATGCACCACGAGCTGGGCCGCGGTGACATCGAAAGCGCCATCGGGGAAGGGCAGCTTCTCGGCCGCAGCGCGCCGCACATCCACCCCGGGCAGGCGCTCCCGTGCCGCGGCAACGAACGACTCCGACGGCTCCACCGCACAGACACGTGCCGTGCCCAGGCGGCGCACCAGTTCGGCCGTGAGCACGCCCGGCCCGCAGCCAACATCCAGTGCCCGCTGGCCGGGCCGGACGCCAGCCAGGTCGGCGAACTGCACCGCGAGCGGCTCCGAATACCGGCCCATGAACCGCAGGTAGGCATCGGCGGGGACGTCAAAGCTCACCCTCCTGAACCTACCCAGCGACCGGCTCCCCTGGCGGCCGGATGGAAATCCCGGTGCTGGCAGGCTGGGCCTGTGTTGATTGAGCATCGGGGCAACGCCCCGCAGGTCCATCCCAGCGCCTACGTCGCGCCCACCGCGGTTGTCTGCGGCGCGGTACGCATCGGACCGGACGCCCGCGTCCTGTTCGGTGCCGTGCTCACCGCCGAGGACGGCGAGATCCACCTCGGCGCCCGCAGCGTCGTGATGGAGAACGCCCTCGTGCGCGGCCGCGCCCGGCACCTTTCGGTCATCGGTGACGACGTCCTGATCGGCCCGCACGCCCACCTCAACGGAGTGCGGGTGGGCGATGGATGCTTCGTGGCCACCGGTGCTGCCCTGTTCCCCGGATGCGTGCTCGGCGCAGGAAGCGAGGTGCGCATCCACGGCGTCGTCCAGGTCAACACCACCCTGCCGCCGGGCAGCACGGTGCCCATCGGCTGGGTCGCCGTGGGTGATCCGGCAGAGATCTTCCCGCCAGCGGCGCATGAGCGGATCTGGGCCGTTCAGGAGTCACTTGACTTCCCGGGAACCGTCTACGGCGTTGCCCGGGGCACACCGGCAACTGAACGGATGTCCCAGCAGGCGAGCTGGTTCGCCGCCCACTTCGCTGACCGCCCGCTCGACTGAGATTCAGCTCACCCGCCAGGCCCCTGCCCAGCCCGGGTGCCGCACCAGGCGCCGCGGCGGGATGCTCTGCTTGTTCCGGAACAGGTTCTCGTTGTCGTATCTGGTCTTCACCCGGACCAGCCGCGGGAAATTCTCCGCGTAATACGCGTGCTCCCAATCGGCGATGAGCCGGTTCGGGAAATTCTGGTAACTCTCGTCAGGGGTGTACGGATCGAGGACGTCGATCACGCCGTTCGTCCATTCGATGAGCCCCCGGCCGACCGAGCGTGGCGCGTCACTGGGCCAGACCGGAGTCGGCCGGAGCAGCGTCAGCATGTCCCGGTGCACGTAGGCGGTCTCGGTCCGGCCGAACGAGTTGACGACGTCGCCGCCTATCCAGCCCAGGGACCAGATCGAGCCGTTCGCGTCGGCTGATCGCGACGGGCACTTGACGAGCAGGTCGACCATCTCCTGCGTGGCGTGCTGCGGCACCGGGCGCGCCGCGAACCGGGAGATGTCCCCGAAGGAATGCGGCTCAGCCTCGGTGCTGGCAAAGATCTTCTGGACATCCCAGAACGGCATCTCCGCGATGGTCCGCCTGGCCGGCTTCCCCCCGGCGGTGATCAGCGGCCGCATGATGTCGTAAAGCTCGGCGGCGGGGCCGATGTACTGGCCACGGGAGAAGACGTCGATCGCCTCCCGCGGGTCGGCCTGGCCGACGGGGGCGGCCTGCGCCATGGCCACCGCGTTGAAGGCCCGCGGCGCCGTGGTGAGGATGCGGTCGAAGGTTGCCAGCACGCCGAGCGCGGCGTCCGCGCCGCGCCAGTCGAAGCGGTAGTAGGTGACCTCGGCGCGCGGCACCTCGGCCAACTCGAACGTGAAGGACGTGTTGATCCCGAAGCTGCCCCCCGCTCCGCCGCGGCAGGCCCAGAACAGGTCGCTGTGCCGTGAGTCATCGAGGTCGAGCAATTCTCCCGCGGCCGTGACGATGCGTGACGACCGCAGGTGCGGCACCACGTTGTCGAAGGTGTAGGTACGGACCGGCCTGGGCGCGCGCATGTCGACCACGCCGGGCCGGGCCGTCAGCCAGACCGCCAACAGGCCGTCGATGCTCTTGAGCACGCGTGGCGTGGGCAGGCGCCCCGGCCGCCTAGCCGTCACGTGCCACCCCCGTCAGCACCTGACATCTGTCCCGCTGCCACCGATGTCCCCCCGCTACCCATTGCCGAGCACCTTGATCACGCAGTGCAGGAAAGCTACTACGGAAGGTAAGGAATCCGGCAGCGCCGCGCTGGCTGCCGTTGACTTCCCCGGAACCGTCTACGGCGTGGCCCAGCGCGTGATGGGCATCCGGGCCGCGCAGGTAACTTGGTGCGCATGGATGAGAACCGCGCCCGCCGGGTCGCCGACGCTCTCCGGGATCGCGGTATCGACGCCCACCTGGAGAACGCCGGAATCGATATCTACGGGGTGCGCGTCGTGCTCGGTGACCGGCGCGAGGCGATCTGGGGCAACGAGGGCACCACCGCACTGGAAGCCGAGGTGCTGCTCGACGGGGACCTGGTCGGCTTCGTCCCGGAGATCCCCGGTTCGGCGGATTTCGATGAGGCACAGATCGTGGACGCCATCGCGCGGGCCGACTATGACCAGCCGATCGGGCGGGAACGCCCGGACACACCGCCGGCTGCACCATCCCTGCCACCCGAGGGCGGCCTGTTCCGCCGCTTCATCGGCGGCTTCCGGTACGACTCGGAGTAAGCGGTCAGGCGCGATCGACCTGGCGTTGCTGCGTTAGCCCGCTCCGCCGGCCACCCGGCTGTGGCTGCCGGCTGGGCGCTGACCAGCGGGCAGGCCCGGTACCTTCCTATGAGTGGACAAGGTCAGCAGAGACGGGGCCAGCCCAGGCGAGGCGAGGCCATACGAAACGGGCCCAGACGAGGCGGGTCCAGACGAAGCAGGCAGGGACGAGGCCAGCCCATTCGTGGCCGGTGGCGCGGCGGCGGCGCTGGCGCCACGCCGTGCCCCGCTCGGGCTGTCTCCGTGGCTGGTGCCCGGCGGCCTGCTGCTGGTCCTGGCCTTCCTGACCACCAACGTGCTGACCCACGGCCCACTGATCAGCCTGGACCAGCACATCCGCGGCTCGGTGCTGGCTGCCGCGAGGTCGCCGGACTGGCGGTGGCTTGGTGCGCCCGCCCGGTCGCTGACCTATCTGGGGACGGACTTCCTGGCCGTGCCGGTGCTCGCGGTGACCGCGCTGGCGCTGGCCGCCAGGCGGCACACCGTGCGCCCGCTGATCACCGCGGTAGCCGGCGTCGCGCTACTGCTCGCGACCGTCATCCCCGCGAAGATCATCATTGCCCGCCCCGGACCCGGCCTGCCCGCCGTTGCCCGGTGGGGGCTGGGGGCCTTTCCGTCCGGTCACACCAGCATCGCATGCGTCTGCTTGTCGCTGGCCGTGTTCCTGCTGGTGGACGGCCAGCCGAACCGGGTCCGCCGGGTCGCGCTGGCGGCCCTGGCCGCGGTGTGGCTCCTGGTCGGGGCCGCACTCGTCTGGTGCGACTACCACTGGTTCACCGACGTCGTCGCGGGATGGGCGCTGTCCGCGATCATCGTGCAGGTCACGTTGCGGGTAAGCCGGCGGAAAGCCGTCCCGGGTAGTCACCACCAGCCCGAAGGTCGACCCGGGCAGTGATCGCCTGCCAGCGGCGCAGCCGGTCTGGCTCAGTGATCAAGGCGAAGGTCTCGTCCGCGTTGAGCGGGACGAAGACGGATTTCTCGAACAGCATCAGGGGACTCCTTCGTACCTTGACGCGTAGTGATGTCGAGCGCAGCGCGGGCGAGCCGATCGAGCTCAAGTGTCCAGAACGAGTCGAGTTCAGCCCGCAGGGCCGCCATCCCCCCCGGATGCAGGCGGTAGTACTGGAATCTTCCGTCGCGTCTGCTGACGACCAGGCCAGCCTCGGCAAGAACGCCCAGATGCTGCGAGATCGCCGACCGGCTCACCGTGAAATTGCTGGCCAGCGCGGTCACCGTTTGTTCACCGTGCCCCAGCAGCTGCAGTAGCCGGCGGCGGTTCGGTTCGGCTACCGCGGCTACCAGGTCTGGCACGTCGACACGTTAGTACCCACTAACGTGTTGGGCAAGGTCCTGGCTGGGGACTGGACGGCCGGTTACGAATCTCTTACCTGGCAAGGCCGCGAGGTGCCCAGCGCAGTGCTCCCTCGTAGGGTTCGGCTGCGGCAAGAGTGCACATGGAGGCAAGAGTGCACATGGAGAAGACTCCAGCCTTCTCCATCACTTGGGACGGCGCGAACCTAGAGACGCGCTCACCCAGGCAATGGGGGCATCCTCCGCGCTGCCGAACGCGGTGGATGCCCCTCCGCCGGGCAGACCAGCACGGCACGTCAACGCATCAGACCGGCCAGCATGTCCTGGTAACGATCCTGGGCCGGCCCACTGGACGGCGCGGCGGCGTTCAGCGGTGAACTGCCGTTGCCCATGGGCCCGTTCCCCGGCCGCCCACTGGCAGGCCGCATGCCCGCGGGCGGGACCGTGGCGGCCTTGCGGGTGATGGTCGCCCGCGGCTTCGCCGCTGCACCCGGCTTGACGGGCATCCCCGGCTTCATCGCCGTGCCTGGCCTCTTGGCCGCCGTCCCCGGCCTGGCTGCCGTCCGCGGCTTCATCGGCGTTCCAGGCTTCGCCGCCAGGCCAGGCCTGGCCGTCATTGTCGGCACGGCAACGCGTCGCGGCCCGGCGGTGCTCTTCGGCTTCGCTGTGCTCTTCGGCTTCGCTGTGGTCCCCGGCTTCGCGATGGTCCCCGGCTTGGCGGTGCTGCCCGGCCGCGTGGTCGTCTGCACGCTTGCCGCCGTCTTCCCCGCCGCAACACTCCGGGCTTCCGCGAAAACCCCCGGCTTCGCGGCAGCCCGCAGAGTGGCGGGCTTCGCGCCGGGCCGTGACTTGGCAACGGTCCGCGGCTTCGCAGCAGCCCGGGACGTGGCGGCCGTCCGTGACGTGGCGGCAGCCCGCGGCTTCACAGCAGCCCGGGACTTCGGCGCCGCCTTGGGCTTCGCCGCACTCCTCGCTGGCCTCGCGGCGGGCTTCGCCGCCGGTATCGTCCTGGCGCCCCCGGTCAGCGCCCGGGCGGCCGTGGACATGCCCTTGGCCGCAGCGGACATGGCCCTGGTGGCAGTGTTCATCGCCTGCATGGCAGTGGACATCGTCTTAGTAGCGGTATTCATCGCCTGCATGGCGGTGGACATCGTCTTCGCGGACGACGTGGCCTTGGTGGCAGCCGCGGCCATCTTGGTGGCCGCCGAGGTGACTTTCACGGCCGCCGACGAAACGGTCCGGGCGGCGCCCCCGGTGGACCGTGCGCTCCTGGCCGCCGCGGCCGCGCCGTGCATTACGTTGCCGGCTGATGACTTCGTGCTGGCCTTGGCTTTCTGATTGCTGGCAGCATTTGTGGCCATATTGCCGCGAATCGCTCCGGTACGCGTGGCAGTCGCCGATGTGCGGCGAGCAGCCGTACGTGCCGTGGTTTGCACCGGCATTGATCTCCCCCCGTATTGATCAATTACGGGAAGAGCTATTCCACGATTGGCAAGAAAGGAAACGTGCCAGTTCAGCGGCCGTAGGCGCGGTGGCCGGGCCGCGCCTGGTGACCGATAGCGCGGCAGCGGCATTCGCGGTGCGGGCGGCCATCATCTCATCAGCGCCCATGGCCAGTGCCGCGATGAAGGTGCCAGTGTGGGTGTCGCCTGCCCCGTTAGTGTCGAGCACAGTCACCCGGAAGCCCGGCACTTGCACGGGATCCGTTGTGGAAAATGCAAGCAGGCAGCCCTCGGGGCCAGTGCGTACCAGCACACCGCCGCCAGGACGGCCGTCCACGGTGAGCCGGCGGGTAAGTGCGCGCAACGCGTCGGCCGGCCGCGGCTCGCCGGACAGCCAGGCGGCCTCGCGGGCATTGCAGGTCAGCCAGTCAGCCCGGCGCAGCACCGCCGCCAGCGCGTCCGGGGGGATGCCGGATACCAGCCGGACCGGGATCGAAGACGACCAGATTGCCGCCGGCCAGCCGGCCCAGCCAGCCGAGCAGCGCGCCACGGTTGCCGGGATGCACCAGCCCGTAGCCGGACAGGTAGACAGCGTCCCGCGGTCCGGCGGCCACCCCCGCCAGGTCCCCGGCCGTCAGCGCCGCCTCGGCGCCACGGCTGGTCACGAACGTGCGCTCGCCCGCGGCGTCCACCATGCTCACCACGAAGCCGGTGTCGGTGCCCGGCTTCGCCGGTTGCAGGACGTCGATTCCCTCGGCCGCCAGCCCGGCCCGGGCCAGATCGCCGAACGGCCCGCTGCCACGACAGTGACCGCTACCCCGTCGTCCGCCGCAGCCACCGCTGTGGACAGCACGCAGCAGTCCGTGGACACCCCGGCCAGCACCAGCCGCGCTGGCTCTTCCACCTGTCCCCCCTCCCGTACCCGCCCGCCCTCCCTGACCCGCGCTCCATCCCTGACCCGCCCCCCTCCCGTACCCGGCCCGCCAGTTCCGGTGTCCATTTGCTGAACGTCACCGCGTCCAGGGTCGGCCCCGCTTCAGCGGCGAGGTCGTCGACAAGCTGATAGATCGGCGCGTCAGGCGTGCAGCGCGAACGGCCACGCCTCGTAGTAGCGCTGCCATGCCCCCGCCGGGGCCTCCGGCGCGATGAACCGGGTGAAGACCACGTTCGGCCGGAACGCCGCGGCCAATTCGCGGACCGGGCCGACGATCTCCCCGAAGCGCGGCGCCAGCCAGGCACTGCCGGGCTCGGCGAACACGCGCTGCATGTCGATGACCGCCAGCCATGGCGCGGGGGGCGAGGTCACGCCTGCGCCGCGGCGGGCGACATCCCCGTCGGCGCGGACTCCTGCGCCCGCACCGGGGCGCGGCTGAGCACCAACGCCACGACGAAGCCGAGGACCAGCGCCACCAGCACGCCCAGGTTGGCGGAGGCCCAGGCACCGGTCTTGCCACCCAGGCCCAGCGGGCCGAGCAGGTAGCCCTGCCAGGTGAGCCAGCTCGCGTAGGTGTTGACCACCAGTCCCCAGCCCACGACGGTGCGGATCACGATGATGGCGAGCGGGGCCAGCCGGACGTCACCATAGCGGCCGCGCGGATCGGGATATCAGGGGATAGTGACGGTGTGGTGCGGCGGCGGCACGCTGCCCTGGCGGCCAGCACCCCGGCCGCCAGCACCCCGGCCGCCAGCAGCGCCGCCGCTGTGACGGCTCGCTTCCGGCCGGCCGTGGGTGGCGCTCCGGGGCGGTCCGCAGCTGGGTTGGCCCCCGAGCCGGCCTGGGCGGCGAGTAGCTGCTCGACGTTGCCGGCGAACTGCTCCACCAGGCGCTGGCCGACGTCGCCGATGGCGCCGGGGGCGTACTGGGCGACCGTGCCCCGGATCACCAGGTCCGCGCTGATCAGCACCCGGGTACTGGCGCCGCGCGGTTCCACGCGGAGCGTCACGTTCGCGTCGGCGCTGCCCTGGCCGCCCCGGTCGCGCCCGGACGCGTGCAGGATCGCGGTGCCCGCTGCCCGGTCGGCGGCGTCGAGGTGCACGGTGCCCGCGTAGACCGCGTGCACCGGGCCGATCCGGAGCCGGATCTCCCCCGCGTAGGTGCCGTCCGCCACCTCGCCGGTCAGCCGGCTGCCGGGCAGGCACGCGGCTACCTTGCCGGCGTCCAGCAGTGCGTCGAGCACCTCGGGGGCAGGCCGGCTGATACGGATCGCGCTGGTCAGCTGCACACCCGCGGCCCTACCTGTCCATGACCGCTTTGCGCTGCGCGCCGTCCACCGGGATGTGCGCGCCGTTGATGAAGCTGGCCCGCGGCGAGGCGAGGAAGGTCACCAGCGCGGCGACCTCGGCTGGCTCGCATATCCGGCCCAGCGGGATCGACTCCTCGGCAAGTTCATGCGCCCGCTGCTGGGTCACGCCCTTGTCCCTGGCGAAGGCCTTCTCCAGGGTGTCCCAGCGGCCGGTGTTCACCGGGCCCGGGTTCACCGTGTTGATCCGCACCCCGTACCGCCCGTACTGCTCGGCGACCGAGGAGGCGAAGTTGATGTCCGCCGCGTTGGCCACCCCCGCGGTCATCTCCCAGTAGCTGGGCTTGAGGCCGTCGTTGCCGGCCACCAGGACGATCGAGCCCGCGCCGCGGTCGCGCATGTGCCCGATGACCGCGCGCACCGAACGCACGTAGCCCATGAACTTCAGGTTCAGGCTGGACATCCACTGCTCTTCGGTCAGGTCTTCCAGCAACCCGCCCGGCGAGCTGCCGGCGCAGGTCACCAGGATGTCGATGGCGCCGAACCGGTCCACCGTGGCGGCCACGCAACGCTCGACGTCCGCGCTGACGCTCATGTCGCCGGCCAGCGGGAGCACCGGCTGCCCGGTGGCTGCCTGGATCTCCTTGGCGGTGATCTCGAGCGGCTCCGCGGCACGGGCGGTGATGGCGACCGAGGATCCTTCGCCGGCGAGATGCTCCGCGACATGCCGGCCGATGCCCTTGCTGGCGCCGGTGACGAGAGCCACTTTCCCGTCAAGCTGCAGATCCACCGCAGATCCCTTCCGCCGTTGCCTGGCTGGCGCGCCCGCCAGGTCACCAACGCGCCAGGTAGCGCCTCGCACCACGCGGCCCGCCAAGCCCATTTCCTCCAACGCACGCCCTAGCGGGAGACGCAACCTCGGCAATGAGTCTTGGCGGCCAAGCATTCCCGCGAGACGTTCGTCCGGTGCCCTGGCTAGGCGTGAGGGTGGTTGAGGGTGGCGCGTTTGCTGGATGGTATACCAAATATCAGTTTGGCGGAAGGCGCCGACCTGCCCCGACATCCCCCGGTACGTCCAGGTTCCACCGGCCCCCCGATGCCGCCGGTCAGCAGCCCGGGCTTGACCGCACCCGGCGCTGGTCACAGTCACCGGCGAGGGCGGCGGTGAGCGCGCCCCGGCCCCTCCGGCCCACAGCTCAGTCATCTCATAGGCCAGCCAGACCACATTCGCCTCAGACTCCAGTGCATCCGGGGGACTTTTCACGGATTCGGTACGCCTGGCTGGGATGATTTGCCCGCTATGTCCGTACCGAATCCGTGAAAAGAACGAATCCGTGAAAAGAACGGAGCAAGGTCATCGCGTTCGGGTGCCGTGTACTCCGCCCTGATGGCCCAGGAAGCCCCCCGCCGGAGCTTCTGATCGCGGCGGACCCGCTCGGGTTATCTGTCGCCGGCGAGGCCGGGGGTGAGCGCGCTGCGATTCAGCTTGCCTAGCTGGTTGCGTGGCAGTTCGGCCAGCTGGAAGACCCTTTTCGGGCACTTGTAAGCCACACCCCCACCGCGAGCCCGCGGCCAGCCGGGCCGGCCCAGCGGAACCGCGCGCCGGGACCCGCGACGCGCAGGTCGGCCGCCCCGGCCAGCTGGGCGCCGCCGCCCACCGCCGGGCCGCTGACCACCGCGATGACCGGGCCTGGGCGGGTGATCATGATCTCGTAGCACTCGTAGAGCAGGTCGGAGACCGCCGCGCGGTGCGCCTCGGGCACGGTCAGGTCCGCACCCGCGCAGAACACCCCGGGATCGGTGCTCTCGATCAGCACGGGAGCGTCGGGATCGGCATGAAAGGCACCGACCAGCGCGCGGAGCATGCCCGCATCCAGTGCGTTGCGCCGGTCAGGGCGGGCCAGCCGCACCCGGAGAAAGCCCGCCGGGCTTGGCTCCAGCAGGACATTTGGGTGCGGCATGGGCAACTCCACGGAAAGTGCCACCGGCTACGTCCCTGACATATGGTATACCAAATCGAAGGATGCCAGCCGGTGGCCGGTGCCCCTCGGACGCCAGCCGGTGGCCGGTGCCCCTCGGACGCCAGCCGGTGGCCGGTGCCCCTCGGACGCCAGCCGGTGGCCCGCAAACCCCGGGAGGAGGCCGGTGAAGCCAGCCCCGTTCAGCTACTACCGCGCCCGCTCGGTGCCGGAGACCGTCGCGCTGCTGGCTGAACTCGGGGACGGGGCGAAGATCCTGGCGGGCGGGCAGAGCCTGGTCCCGATGATGAACTTCAGGCTGGCCAGGCCCAGCGCGCTGATCGACATCACCCGCATCCCGGGCCTGGACTACCCCCGCGCCGGGCCGGACGGCCTGCATATCGGCGCGCTCACCCGGCATCGCGCCGTGGAACTGTGCCAACGGCGACACGGCGCTGCAGCCGTTCGGCGGTGGGTCATGGGCGTCCCGCTCGACGGTCGTAGCGGGCAGCGCGGTGCACGCGGCCGCCCGTGCGGTAGCCGATCGCGCGGCGCAGATCGCTGCCCGGATGCTCGAGGCGGCGCCGGATGACCTGGTCAGCGGGGACGGCGTGGTCAGCGTCCGCGGCGACCCGGCGGCGCCCGTGACGCTCGCCCAGGTGGCCCGCGCTGCCGCCCCGGCGAGTGAGTACCTGCTGCCCGGGGAGCCGGCCGGGCTGTCCGCGCGGCGCCGCTTCGAGGTGGCGCACATGACGTACCCCTGTGGCGTGTACATCGCCGTCGTCGAGGTGGACCCGGGCACCGGCGGCGTCCAGGTGCTGCGCTACCTGGTGGCCTACGAGGTGGGACGGGCGGTCAACCCGATGCTCGTCGAGGGGCAGTTGCGCGGCGGCGCCGCGCAGGGCATCGGCGGCGCGCTGCTCGAGGAGTTCTGCTACGACGAGGCCGGCCAGCCGCAGTCGGCCACCTTCATGGACTACCGGATGCCGACCGCCGCCGAGGTGCCGCCGATCGACGTGCTGGTGACCCAGGACGCCCCGGCGCCGGGCAACCCGCTCGGCGTCCGGGGCGCCGGCGAGGGCGGGGTGTCCGCGGCCGGCGCGACGATGGCCGGCGCGGTGCGCGATGCGCTCGGCCTCACCGGCAGCGTGGGACGGCTGCCGCTGACCGCGGCGCGCGTCCAGGAACTCGCCAGGAGCAGCGGAGGCGGCAGATGACCCCAATCTCAGCGGGGCGGGCCTCGACGGCCGGCGCGGCGGGCCAGGTGGTCCCCGGGCCCGGCTACGTGAGCAAGACGGACATGGTGGCGGCGCTCATCCGCGAGCAGATCATCACCGGCGAACTGGCCGCCGGTGAGCAGTTGCGGCAGCGGGATCTGGCCCAGCGGTTCCAGGTCAGCCAGACGCCGGTACGCGAGGCCCTGCGGCGGCTGGAGTCGGAGGGCCTGGTGATCGGCGATACCCACCGCGGCTTCACCGTGGTGGGACCCGACGACGGCCCGGTCGAGGAGAACTTCCAGATCCGCGCCGCGCTGGAATCGCTGGGTGCCTCGCTGGCCGCACGCAAGATCGACGCGGCCGGCATCGCCCGGCTGAAGGAGCTGAACGAGCAGATGCGTGCGCTGCGCGACGACGACCCGCGGTACGCCGGCCTCAACAGGGAGTTCCATTTCACCGTGTATGAGTACGCGCGCAGCCCGTTGCTGCTGTCCTTGATGCGGCTGCTCTGGGCATCCCTGCACGGCGGCCCGAAAGTGGCCCGCACCCACGCCGAATCCGCACGCCAGCACGACGCCATCCTCACCGCGCTGGCGGCCGGGGATCCCGCGGCGGCCGCCGCGGGCACGTATCAGCACATCATGGGCGTCGAGCGGGCGCACTGAGAGCGGGTCCCGATGCCGACCATCCAGACCGACGACGGGGTCACCCTGCACGCCGAGAGCACCGGCAGCGGCACGCCGTTGCTGTTCATCCACGAATTCGCCGGCGATCACCGGAGCTGGGAGCCGCAGGTCCGGTTCTTCTCCGCCAGCTTCCGCTGCGTCAGCTACGCGGCACGCGGCTACCCGCCGTCGGACGTGCCCGCCGACCCCGCGGCGTACTCGCAGCAGCGCGCCGTCGCCGACGCGATCGCCGTCCTGGACGGGCTCGGCATCCCGGCCGCGCACGTGGTCGGCCTGTCGATGGGCGGGTTCACCGCCCTGCACCTGGTGCTCACCCGCGCCGACCGGGTGCTGTCCGCGGTGGCGGCCGGCGCCGGCTACGGCGCACCACCCGAGCGCCGGGCGGCATTTCAGGCGGAATGCGAGGCCATCGCGGCGGCTTTCGAGACGGAGGGATCCCGCCAGGTCGCCCGGTGGTACGCCACCGGACCGGCCCGCGTGCAGTTCCAGAACAAGAACCCGCGCGGCTGGGCGGACTTCGCCGAGGCGCTGGCCGGGCACTCCGCCCTGGGCTCCGCGCTGACCATGCGCGGCGTGCAGGCCGGCCGCCCGTCGCTGTACGCGCTGCGCGACGAGTTCGCCCGGGTGCGGACCCCGGTGCTGGTCCTGGCCGGGGATGAGGACGAGGGCTGCCTGGAGACGGCGCTCATGCTGAAGCGGGCGATCCCGGCCGCCGGCCTGGTCATCCTGCCGCGCACCGGCCACACGGCCAACCTGGAGGAGCCCGGGGTGTTCAACGCGGCAGTGGACCGGTTCCTGGCGGCCGTCCAGCGCGGCGCCTGGCGGCCGCGCGACCCGCGGTCACTGTCCTCCTCCACCACCGGAGCCAGCATAGGTTGACATCATGGAACCGCCGATGACATCGCCAGCGGCGGCCGGATGAACCGCTGGCTAGGCCATCTCTCGCCCCGGCGCAGGATCTTCGTTACCGGCCTCGCGGCAGCGCTGGCCCTGGTCGTGACCCTGGTGGTGGTCACCGTGGTCCGGGCCAGCGGCAGCCAGGACGCTCAGCCCACCGGTCTGGGGGCGGCCGGCATCCCGGCCCAGAACCGGCCCGGCCCGGTCCTGCTGGTGCCCGGCTATGGCGGGAGCACCAGTTCGCTGTCGGTGCTGGCCAGCCGGATCCGCCGGTCCACCGGCCGGGAAGCCGATGTGCTGCGCCTGCCCGGCAACGGCACCGGCAGCCTGGTCACCGACGCCAGCGTGCTCAACGCGGCGGTCAACCGCGAGCTGCGCGGCGGCGCCCCGTCGGTGGACGTGATCGGCTACTCCGCGGGCGGGGTGGCCACGCTGCTGTGGGCGCAGCAGGACGGCGGAACGCACAAGGCACGGCGCGTGATCACCCTGGGCGCCCCGTTCCACGGCGCCCAGATCGCCTCGGCGGCCGAGGCGTTCGTGCCGGGTGCCTGCCCGGTCGCCTGCCAGCAGCTCGTGCCGGGCAGCAGCCTGCTCAGCCGGCTGGACCCGGCCGGCGTGCCAGCGCGGCCGCGCTGGCTGTCGCTGTGGAGCACGGACGACCAGACCGTCACCCCGCCGGACTCGGCGCGGCTGGCCGGCGCGGTGGACGTGCCGATCCAGTCCATCTGCCCGGCCCAGCAGATCAGCCACTCGCAGCTGCCGACCAACCCGGTCGTCACCGCGATGGTGCTGCAGGCGATCGGCGCCGGGCCGGTCCGCCCGCCCACCGCGGCCGACTGCCGGGCCTGAGATCAGAAGTCAGCTGGTGACGTCCTTGGTGGCGAAGTGCGCCCAGGCGGCCCCGAGGAACACCAGCACGTAGACGCCCTGCACGGCGAACCCGCGCTCGATGTTGCGCCAGACGATCGGGTCGCGGAAGAAGTCGATCCAGGCCAGCCAGTACCGGGTGGGCAGGTAGGGACTGACCGAGGAGGCGGCGTTCAGCGTGACCAGCACCTCGCTGGTGATCAGCGCGGCGAGCGCGCCCAGGGCCGCGGCCAGGGCGGAGTCGGTGACCGTGGACAGGAACAGCGCGATCGCGCCCACCCCGAGCATGGACACCGCGATGAACGCCACCGCCCCGAGGGTCCGCAGCGCGATGTCGGCAGGGGTCATCGCGGTGCCGGACAGTGAGGTGGCGACCGGGCTGACCGCGATGTTGGAGGTGGTGGGGCCGCCGGGGGTCGCGGCGACCGGCTGCGCGCCGAAGAGCAGCGTCCCGGTCACGTACGCGGTGACCGTGACGAGCACCACGGCCGACAGGGTGTACACGATGAGGGACACCAGCTTGGCGGTGAGCAGCCTGGTCCGGCCGACCGGCCTGGCCAGCAGGTAGCGCAGCGTCCCGGCCCCGGCCTCGCCGGCGATGGAATCACCGGCCACCACCGCGACCGCGACCGGGAGGAAGATCGGCAGCACGATCGCGAGTGCCGCCGCCGGGTACAACTGGCCGCTGGACAGCACGGCGGACAGCAGCGCCGGCCCCTGGCCGGGCGGCGGCGCCAGGTGGGTGACCGCGACGAACACCGCCACCAGGACGGGCAGGCCGCACAGCAGCGCGAGGCTCACCCAGCTACGTGGCCTGCGGACCAGCTTCACCAGCTCAACCCTGATCATTGCGTGTCACCACCCACTGCCCCGATCCGGTCAGAACCGTCGACGCGGTCGGAACCCGAGCCGGTGACCGCGAGGACCACGTCTTCCAGCGACCGGCGTTCCGCGCCGATTTCGGTGACCCGGACGCCAGCGGCCACCAGGCGGGCGTTGAGTGCCGAGGTGTCCGCGTCCGCGACGAGCAGCCGGTCCACATCGCAGTGCTCGACCCGCCCGTCGAGCACCTCCAGCGCCCGGTCCACGTCGGGGGTGCGGACGACGGACCGCCCGGTCAGCGCGCGCAGCGTCGCGAGATCGTCCTGCTTGACCAGCTGCCCGCGGTTCACAATGCCGACCCGGGTGCACAACTGCTCGACCTCGCCAAGCTGGTGGCTGGACATGAAGACGGTGGTGCCGGCCGCGTTGAGCTCGATGAGCAGGTCCCGGATCTCGCGGATACCCTGCGGATCCAGGCCGTTGGTCGGCTCGTCGAGGATGAGCAGCTGCGGCGTGCGCAGCAGCGCGGCGGCCAGCCCCAGCCGCTGCCGCATGCCGAGTGAGTACCTCTTGACCGGGCGGTTGTCGATGCCGCCCAGGCCGACCCGGTCCAGCGTGTCGGTGATCCGGCGGCGGCGGGTCCGGCGGCTGCCCGACTTCCCGGCCGCGTCGATCAGCGCGAGGTTGGCCCGCCCGGACAGGTGGCCGTAGGAGGACGGGCCTTCCACCAGGGCGCCGATCGAGGGCAGCACCTCGGAAACCTGTTTCGGCACCGGCTTGCCCAGGACCGTGATCTCGCCGCTCGTTGCGTAGACGAGGCCGAGCAGCATCCGGACGACCGTCGTCTTGCCGGAGCCGTTGGGGCCGAGGAAGCCGTACCGGTCGCCCTCCCGCACGTCCAGGTCGACATGGTCCACCACGAGCAGGTGGCCATAACGCTTGGTGAGCCCCTTGGTGACGATCACCGGGGCTTCCTGAACCGGTGGCTCAAGTCGGTGACCAGGCTGGTCGCCGCGTTCTCCAGCACGGCCGGGGTGACCGCGCCGGTGAACAGGAAGGTCGTGTGGCGGAAGCCCGCCTGGACCATCAGGACAGTGAGCAGCGGGGTGCGGATCAGCACGCCGGTCTGCCCGGCCAGCGAGAGCACGTCCGCACCGGCCTGGATAGCGGCGTTGAACGCCGAGGAGCCCACCCCGCGGGGCAGCGGCAGCAGCACGACCCGGGACAACCCGGCCCCGTAGACGGCCACCCCCGGCGGGCTGCCCGGGAGCGCGGCATGGCTGAGCCCGCCCAGCTGGGCCGGGAAGGGGGTGTGGTCGCCGTCGCCGTCACCGTCACCGTTCAGCGCTCCGTCCACATCGGGCAGCCTGGCCGTGCTGACGCCGACGCCGGGCGCCGGGTGCGGAGTCACCGTGGCGAGCCCGGGGCGCTGCAGGCTCAGCTCGAGGAAGCTGGTGGTGAGCACCGGCTGGGTCGCCCCGCGGGTGAAGATCTGGACCTCGACCGGCAGCCCGGTGCGGGGATCGGCCCAGATGTCGATCGCGCCGATGGTGGTCCGCTGGTCGGCGGGAACGAGCCGCAGCCCGGCCGCGTCCACCCCCGCCACCCGCCGCGACGGCAGCCGCGAGACGTGGTCGGCGGCGGCGGCGGTGCCCAGCAGCCGGTGGGCCAGCGCCGGCGGCAGCAGGTCCGCGGCACGCGGCAGCCGGACCGGCTGGTTCCCGGTGACCTGGGAGAACAGGTGGCTCCCGTAGTTCCAGAGGAAGGTCACCTGGCCGTCCTGGTAGGCATCGCTCTCACTGGTGCCGGTGACCGCGTCCGCGCGCCAGTACGCGGGAGAGCGGTACCACACGTACTGGTCCGTCGTGCCGTCCAGCAAGGTGCTGACGTCTTGCAGGTCGGGCAGGACCGGCAGGCCAAGGTTCACCGTGCTTTCCGCGTAACCCTCATACGGCACGCTCGCCGAGGCCAGCACGCGTGCCCGCAGGAACGGCGCGCTGATCGCCGACCCCTGCACCGGGAGCGCCGCGACCACCGCGGGAATCGCGCTGAGCAGGCCGGTACCGATCACCACGACTGACCACCTGCGCCACGCACCCCGGCTCAGCAAGCTCACGGGCGGCGCCACATCGCCGCTTCTGCCACCAAACCAAGGTACGTCCCCGACGCGGCCACGCGTACCGGGCCAGGGCACCCCGTAAGGTGGCCATAAGGTAACTGCCGCGGACCCCCGGAGGCGTGCCCCATGATCCTGGTGACCGGAGCGACCGGGCGGGTCGGCTACCACCTGATGGAGGCGCTGGCCGACATCGGCGCCGATGCCACGGCGATGGTGCGGGTGGAAGCGAAGGGCGCCGGCCTGCCGGTCAGCTACCTGGCCCCGGCCATGTACATGGAGAACCTGCTGGCCGCCGCGCAGACCATCCGCGGCGAGGGCATGCTCTACGCGCCCGCGGGCCAGGGCCGGGCGGGCTTCATCGCCGCCAGCGATGTCGCCGCCGTCGCGGCGCGCGTGCTCACCAGCGGCGGCCGGCACCGAGCGGGATGGGCATCTGGATGGCTCCTCGCGGGCGATTCTTGCTCAAGCATCATCCTTGCCGCCACGGCGGCCTCACACAGACTGATTCCCCCGTCAGGCCGGCACTCCGGGCACAGTATGGCGGCGATGGCGGAACAGGCCACCGCCGACGGACGATTGCCGGTGCCGGCTCGCATCTTCGCCGTTACCGGTGGACCATGGGATGCAGGCGGGTCCGTGCTCAACCGGGAGGCAGCATGAATCGGATCGGGCGTCGCGTAAGCGCAGCTGTCAATCCGGTGTCGACTGCGGTTACCAGGTGGTGGTGCCATTCGGCTCGGCGTCACATGCTGACCGGCTACGAGCCGACGGCCAGGCAACGGCAGCTCATCCGCCGCGGGACGATTCAAGAAGCCGACTTCACGCCGTCCGCGGAGCAGCTGAGGGCACGTGCGGAAGCGATCGACGAGCTGCCTGCCCGAGACGGTCACGGAATGTGAGCCAGATCCAGATCCAGATCCAGATGCGAAGAAGTGTCAATTTCCGATGTTCGTCTTACCGGCCGCTGTAGGTCTTCTTTGGCTGCCTTCGCCTGACCTCGGTCTGGCGCCGGACAGACTCGAACATCGCCGCAACCGAGTATGATAAATGTATGAAAAGAATTACGGTCAGCCTTCCCGATGAGCTGGCAGAGCAGGTCAAGCGTGCCGCAGGCGGCGAGCGCCGGGTCAGCTCATACGTGGCCGCTGCCCTTGAGGACTACACCGAGCGGGAGGACCTGGAAGAGGTGCTGGCCTCGTGGAATGCCGAGACTCCCGTGCCGGAGGAAGTCCGGCGGCAGGTTCAGGGCGAACTAGACCATGCCGGCCTCACCGGCCAGCCCAAGCGAGATGACAGGCTGGCCGGGTGACAGCGGGCACGACAACCGGGCTCACCCTTGACACCGGTGCGCTTCTTGCGCTTGATCACCCCCGCAAGGCGATCGCCATGCAGGCCCGCCTGGACGAAACCCTACGGCGCGGGGGTACCGTCTGCGTTCCTGTCGGCACCATCGCGCAGGCGTGGCGCAGTTCCCGTCAGGTCCGCCTGGCCCGGCTGCTGAAGTCGCGGGATATCGACATCGCCGGCATGACGCCGAACGTCGCGCGCAGCGTAGGGCTGCTGTGCGCACGCAGCGGCCACGACGATGTCGTCGACGTTCACGTGGCGCTCTGCGCCAGGGAGCGCAGGCACGCCGTCGCCACCAGCGACCCTGATGACATGCTGCACATCGACCATGCATTGCTGGTCATCAAGGTCTAGATCGCGGGTAACCGGACGTCCTAAGCCGTCCTGCACCATTGCGCTGCACCTCGCTGGCGTTCGGCGCTCTTCAGCTCGCCGGGAACTGGCGGGTCCAGAATGCATTCCATAGCCGCTCCGGCAGTGCCCGGTACATCTTCGGCATGACCCGGGGGGCGATCCCGATCTTGCCAGCGCCTCCACCGCCCGCTAAGTCACGGCAGCGGCTGACGGCGATAGGGTGCCGGAATGGCAGACGCGGAGGCAAGGACGCTCACGGATGAGCTTCGCGAGGCGGCCTGCCTCGCAGGTGAGTGTGCTGTGATGGAAGGGGCGGTGGCGCTTGCCCGCTGGGCCGGGACCGGGAGCCGGCCCGTGACAACCAGGCAGGTACTGCGCCAGCCCGACGTGCCGGCTGCGGCGGCAGCGCTCGGCGTCCGGGTCCCGGAACGGCTGCGGTCGGCGGCCGGCCTGCCGGAGTTGCACCGTCCGTGGTGCGTCGCGATCGCCACCGGCCTGCTGCGGGTAACCGGGGGGACAGTCGCCTGCGGGCACGCGCTGGAAGGCTGGCCGCCCGGGGACGCCGAGCTGCTCACCGGATGGCTCGCGGGCCTGCTGGCCGTCTGCGGGTTAAGCGGCACCCGAACGGAAGAAGGCGACAACCTGCTGGTGCTCATTCTGGCGCTGCTCACGGTCGCCCAAGATGAGGACGTGCCGGCGGGGCGCGAGCTGTGGGACGCGGTCCTGGAAGAAGCCGATGATCTTTGCGACATCCACGACCTGGATCTGGACCTGGTCCCGGTCGCGTTCGGGCTGCGGACCGGCCGGGAACGCGGGAATCCGCTGGGCGGGCTGGTGGCGCTGCTCGCCGGCTTCGGCGCGCTTGCCGCCGAGCCCGCCGTGCCTGACGCACCCCCCGGTCCCGTCATCACGCCGCTCGGCCGCTGGGCGGCACGCCAGCTGGCGGAGGCCCTGCCAGGCCCGGCCGATCCGGAGATCAGCGCGGCCGAACTGATCGCGGAGGTGGCCGAATCCGCCGGTGAGGCGGAGCGATGGGAGGCCGCCTCGGAATGGCTGGGCGCGCGCGACCCGGAAGACGCGGTGCGGGAACTTCTGGAGGCGGCAGAGCCGATGTCGCCGCGGCTGCGTCTCGTGGCGGTCAGCCTGGCCGAACTGGTCCAGGGGGCTGGGCTGCCTGCCTGGCGCGAGCTAGCGAAGGCGCCGTGCGCCGGCCCGCACGCCCGCGTCGTGCTGTACTCCTGGAAGCAGTGCCCGGAACCTGATCAGGCGGACTGGCAGTGGCTCGGGGCCGAGTCCGCCGCCGCCGCGCTGGAGGAAAGCGGACCTGACGAGGCGCTGTGCCGGATCTGGGAATCCGTGCGCGGAGACGGGCTGGACGGGCGGCTGGCCGCAGTGCGCGCGACCGGCCATCCGGGCGCGGAAAAACTGGCACGGGCGGTGGCGGGATTCGTCGCGTCTGGCGCGCCGCGCAGCATCGACCAGGGGGTCCAGCTGAAGGTAACGCTGAAACACTTCAAGCCGCCGATCTGGCGCAGCGTGCAGGTCCCTGTCATAGCCAGCCTTGGTGACCTGCACATGGTGATCCAGGTGCTGTTCGGCTGGGACGGTGACCACCTGCACGTCTTCACCGTGGGTGGCAGGAAGTACGCCGACCCGTTCTTCGAGCTGGAGCTGACCGCCGACGAGAACGAGATGCGGGTCCGTGACGCTTTCCCACCCGGCGGCAGGAAGGTCGGCTACGAGTACGATTTCGGTGCCAGCTGGATACACGAGATCACCCGGCAGAAGGCGATCAGGCCCGATCCGGGGCAGGGCTACCCGGTGTGCGTCGCGTTCAGCGGCGACTCTCCTGTCGAGTACCCGTCTGAGGAGAATTCGGAAGACCCCGAGCCGTTCAACCTGGCCAAGGTCAACCGGAAGCTCGCCAGGATCGCCAGGCTCGGCAGCGGCTGAGTGGGGAGAAGACCGGACTTCACGCCGCACTCCGTCTATTTCGCCGAACGCACCAAGGATTCCCATCCGCGCCGCCCGGCCCGGCGTCGGCGGCGATGCCTGCAAAGGAGGACATCAGGAACTCATGAAGATCTCCTGGGTGACCATAGACCGGTTCTGCCAGGAAGAGGCCCAGGTCAATGAGGACATACGCCGCATGCTCAAGCGCAATGGCAGGCCGCTGCGGTCGAGCGCGACAGCCTTGACCGATGACGAGCTGCTGGCAAAGCTGGGAAGCTTCGGCTTGGACGCCGGCCGCGACGGGGTGGAGAAGCTGTGCGAAGGGGCACTGTCCGCCGAAGAGGCGACCCACCCGATCCTGGACAGGCTGGAACTCGGCGACGACATCGCGGCGGACTGGATCTGGATCTGCCTGCTCGCGCTCTGGCAGAGATGGTGGCCGGACAGGGTGTGCCTGGAACTCCTGGACGACAAGATACAGGCGGGCTATGCCGAAGACGCGGAGAAAGACACGCACCAGTCCGCCGCGACCTGGCTGGATGCGTGGTCTGATGTGCTGCGGCTGTGTGATGCCGCCAGCATCGGCTCCATCAGGGACTTCGACGACCACTTCCCGATGACCCAGTCGCTTTTCAACTGGAGCCAGGACCTCGAGATCGCGCTGCACAACGCAGGACTGGACAACCGCGAGATGCTGCTGGCCCTGATCGACTTCTGCGAGGAGTCGCTTCGGAGGTTCCCCCGCGAAGGCCAGCTGATGACCGAGAACCGCCGCAGGGCGCTGGCCGGGGCCTACTTTGACGCTGGCATGACCGAGAGGGCCGAAGGGCTGTTCCGGTCGTGGCTGGATGCCGACCCGGACTGGGGGTGGGGCTGGATCGGATGGGCCGACTGCTACCTGCCCTGGGGCGACAAGCCGAACGATTTCGGCCGGGCCGAGGAGCTGCTGCGCCGTGGGTATTCGATCCCCGGCGTCCGGGACCGGGTATACATCGCGGAGCGGCTGCAGCGGGTGTGCGAGGACACCGGCCGGCCCGGTGAAGCCAGGGAGTTCGGCGAGCAGGCCAGGCGGCTTCGCCGACCAGCCCGTTCACCCGGCGGCCCGGCGCTGGCACCCGGCGGGCCTGCGCGAGCCGCCAAGGTGGGGCGTAATGCGCCGTGTCCTTGCGGGAGCAGGAAGAAGTTCAAGAAATGCTGCGGCTCCCCGCCGCCCCCGCCTGACCGTATGGCCGCTCAACGGGGAGGTTATGCGTAGAGGAGGGCGGCGGCACCCAGGCACGAGACACCGATCTTGCGAGGTAATCGGCATCCGTGCCAGCGCCTGCCGGCTGGCGAGGAGCAACCAGGTATCCGGTCAGCCGGGGTACCGCTCGCCCGGCACCGCTACGGACTGGAAATAGCCCCATCAGCCTCATCGACATCAACCGCGCGAGTCAAAGAAAATGTCAAAATCCGATGTTCGGCTTGCCGGCGCCGTTGGGCCCCAGCAGGCCGAAGAACTCCCCCGTACCTGACCTCCAGGTCGATACCCCGCACCGCGGGCACCTCGCCGCGGGGACCGGTGTACGTCTTGCCGAGGGCCAGGGTGCGGACCGCCGCCCCGGGCAGCGCGGTCACGGCGGACGCGGCCTCGCGGGGTCCGGCCTCGCGGGTCCGGAATCGGAGGGTCCGGAATCGGAGGGTCCGGAATCGGAGGGTCCGGAATCGGAGGGTCCGGAATCGGAGGGTCCGGAATCGGAGGGCGCGGTCACGGCCGGTTTCCCTTCAGGTAGGTGTCGACACGCTCGATCATCGCGAGGAGGAACCTGCGGACCGCGGGCTCGTCCGCCTCGTCGGCCACGCCGAACAGCCCCCACACCTCACCCGCCATGGCGTGCCCGGTCTCCTGGACGACCTTGCGGCCGGCGTCGGTGATGTGCAGCAGGACGGCCCGGCGGTCGGCCCCCTCGCGGCGCCGTTCCACCTGGCCATGCCGCTCCAGCGTGTCGACCACCGAGGTGAGCGTGGCCGGTGTGGTCATCAGCCGCTTGGCCACCTCGCCCGCCCGCAGCCCGTCCTCGCCGTGCAGCAGCCGCAGCAGGAAGAACCCGGCCGGGCTTATCCCGTGCCGCTCGAGCAGCCGCCCCCAGACCGGCCCGGACATGCGGGTGGCGGCCATGAAGAGCCGACCGATGGGCCACTCCTCCATCGGGCCGAGGGCGGACAGGTCCCCCATGCCAAGGTCTTTGACGTCCACCCCCACATTATTAGGTGCCTTATATTTAGCTGCCAAACTTTTAGGCTACGAAGTACTTGTGGTGTCAGCGGCGGCGCAGCGCCCGGACGCCGCCCGGTGGGCGTCGCTATGCTGGCGCGGCCAGGACATGCCCGCATCCGCCGGACAACGAGGAAGCCACCGCACCGTGGAACATCCGCAGCGCAATGGCCCGCACCCGGTCACCCCGCACCCGGTCACCCCGCACCCGGTCACCCCGCACCCGGTCACCCCGCACCCGGCCGTGCCGGACCCGGCCGTGCCGCACCCGGCCACCCCGCACCGGACCGTGCCGGACCCGGCCAATCCGCACCTGGCGACTCCCTCCGGCAGGCCGCGGGCGCGGGCGCTCGGCATCCCGTTCGGCGGCACCCCGGGCCAGTGGAACGCGATCACCGACGTGCCCGGGGTGGAGGTCGGCTACCGGACCATCATCAGCGGGGATTCGGTGCGGACCGGGGTGACCGCCCTGCATCCACGCGGGCGGGCCGGCGCGCTCGACCCGGTGGCGGCCGGCTTCTTCGCCCAGAACGGCAACGGGGAGATGACCGGCGCCGCCTGGATGGGGGAGTCCGGCACCTTCAGCCTGCCGGTCGCCATCACCAACACCCACGCGGTGGGCATCGCGCACGCGGGGATCATCGCCTGGGCGCTCCGCCACCACCCGGAACTCGGTGACGACTGGGCGCTCCCGGTCGCGGCGGAGACCTGGGATGGCTACCTGAACGACATCAACGGGCATCATGTCACCGAGCAGGACTGCGTCGACGCGCTGGAAGCCGCAGCGTCCGGGCCGGTGGACGAGGGCGCGGTCGGCGGCGGCACCGGGATGATCTGCTACGGGTTCAAGGGCGGCAGCGGCACGGCGTCCCGGCTGGTCAGCCACGCGGGCAGCAGGTACGTGGTCGGCGTCTTCGTGCAGGCCAACTTCGGTTCCCGCGATGAGCTGGTGCTGGCCGGGATGCCGCTCGGCGACCTGCTGGCTGGCGACAACCCGGTGGCGGAGCATCGCGGGGTGCCCCCCGGCGCCGGCTCGGTCATCGCCGTCGTGATCACCGACGCGCCGCTGCTCCCGCACCAGTGCACGGCGCTGGCCCGGCGGGTCACCCTCGGCCTGGCGCGCACCGGGACCACCGGCTCGCATTCCTCCGGTGACCTGTTCCTGGCCTGCTCCACCGCGAACCCGGGCGGCTTCACCCCCTACTCCATATCCGGCGGCGGCCGGCCATACGACCAGCTCACATTCATCCCCTGGGGCGCCATCGACCCCTTCTTCGCCGCGGTCGTGCAGGGGTCGGAGGAGGCCGTCGCGAACGCGCTCAGCGCCGGCGAGGACATGACGGGCCGGGGCGGCCACCGGGTTTCCGCCCTGCCGCGCGACCGGGTCGCCGGGCTCTTCCGCAACCCGGCGTCCCAGGGGTAGCCCGGCCGAAGCCGGGGTACTTAGGGCTGGAACATTCCAGACATGACGGAGGACTGATGGAGTACCGCCTGCTGGGCAGGAGCGGCTGCGCGGTGTCCGCGCTCGCGCTCGGCACCCTGACCTTTGGCAATGAGACGGACGAGGCGGCCTCGTTCACCCAGCTCGACCGGTTCACCGAGGCCGGGGGAACGCTGGTGGACACCGCCGACGTGTACGCGGACGGCCGCTCCGAGGAAATCATCGGGCGCTGGCTGGCCGCCCGGCCGGGCCGACGCGGGCTTGTCGTGCTGGCCACCAAGGGCCGCTTCCCCACCGATGAGAGCCCGAACGGGCACGGGCTGTCCCGCCAGCACCTCGCGCGGGCGCTGGACGCGTCGCTGCGCCGGCTGAACACCGGCACCATCGACCTGTACCAGGTGCACGGGTGGGACCCGCTGACCCGCGTCGAGGAGACGCTGCGCTTCCTGGATGACGCGGTGCGCGCCGGGAAGATCAATTACGTGGGGCTGTCCAACTTCACCGGCTGGCAGCTGCAGAAGGCGGTGGATGCCGCGGAGTTCCGCGGGCTGTCCGTCCCGGTGTCCCTGCAGCCGCAGTACAACCTGCTGGCCCGCGCGGTCGAATGGGAGATCGTGCCCGCCTGCCAGGCCGCCGGGCTCGGCCTGCTCGCCTGGTCCCCGCTGGCCAGCGGATGGCTGACCGGCAAGTACCGGCGCGGCGAGCCGCCCGCCGCGGGCACCCGGGCGATGGAGAACGCCGACGAGGGAATGCGGATCTGGAACCAGCGCGGCCAGTCCGAGCAGACCTGGCAGGTCCTCGATGCGGTCCGCAAGGTCGCCGAGGGCCGCGGCGTGTCCCTGGCCCAGGTGGCCATCGCGTGGCTGGCCGCCCGGCCATGCGTGTCGTCGGTGATCCTCGGCGCCCGCAGCATGGACCAGCTGGCCGGCAACATGGCCGCCGCGGACCTCACGCTGACCGCGGAGGAGACCACCCTGCTGGACGAGGCGAGCGAGCCGGTCACCCCGGACTACCCCTACGGCGAGCCCGGCCAGTCCCAGCGCAGCCGCCGCATCCAGGGCGGCCGCTTCTGAGGACCTGGCCGAGGCTCACCGGTCAGGGCCAGGTACCAGCCAACTCAGTACCAGCCAACTCAGTACCAGCCAACTCAGTACCAGCCAACTCAGTACCAGCCAACTCAGTACCAGCCAACTCAGTACCAGCCAACTCAGTACCAGCCAACTCAGTACCAGCCAACTCAGTACCAGCCGTAAGCGAGTTCGTGCTGCCAGGCCCGGCGCGGATACCCGTAAACGGCTTTGATGTAGCCCAGCCCCCAGCGGACCTGCGTGGTGGCGTTCGTCCGCCAGTCCCGGCCGGCGCTCGCCATCTTGCTGCCGGGCACTGCCTGCGGGATGCCGTACGCGCCCGAGTACGGGTTGGACGCGTACTTGTTCCAGCTGCTTTCCCGGTTCCACAGCTTGTCCAGCGGCGGGAACTGGCGGGTTCCCCAGCCGAAGTGGTGCAGCATGTTCCGGGCAGTTTTCCGCGCGGCCTGTTCCTGCGAGACGTGCGCGGCGTCCAGTCTGATGGCCGGGCGGCCGCCGGTCGCGGTCGCGACGGCCCCGGTGGCCGCGCCGGCCGTGCTCGCCGGGCCGGCTGAGCCGGCCACAGGGGCCGGGGCTGGCGCGCTGGAGGCGACGGCTGCCGCCGCGGCCGTCGCGGCCGCGACGGCCGAGGCGGAGGCTGCGATGGCAGCGATGAGGTTGGTGGGTTTGCTGAATGAAGTCCGTATCCGGGACAAGGGAAACCTTCGGTCGGCGCGGTGAGCGCGCTCTGCTTCCACCCGGGAGCGCATGCCAGCCGACTAGTATCCGGGCGGCACCGCTACGGCGGCGCCGGCCGGGCAACCGGACCGGGACGACAGCGGCGTGCGGACGTGGCGCGGGGACAGGGCGCCGGGCCGCCCAGTAGTCGGCGGCCATCACGCACGCGGGGTGCTTGCGGCCTCAACCATGCCGGAAACATGGCGTTTACATGACCAAAATAGGAGATAAAGGCTGTATGACCTAGGTCACATAATACAGAAACGGCGCGGGCCGCCCCGGTATCCCGGAGTGGCCCGCGCCGTTACCGGGCCGTCGGCTGGTACTCGCCCGGCGCCACTACGGCGGTGCCGGTTAGTACCAGCCGTACGCCTGCTCATGCGACCACGCGGCGCACGGCGAGCCGTACGTCGACTGGATGTACCCCAGGCCCCAGCGGATCTGGGTGGCCGCGTTCGTCTGCCAGTCGGCCCCCGCGCTCGCCATCTTGCTGCCGGGCAGGGCCTGCGGGATCCCGTACGCCCCGGAGACGCTGTTGCTCGCCGCGACGTTCCACCCGCTCTCCGCGTTCCACAGCGGCTGCAAGCAGCTGAACTGCGACGACGACCAGCCGAAGGAGCCGAGCATGCTCTCGGCCATCTGCTGCGGGTTCCCTTGCGGCTGGGCGGCGACTGCGGGCGCGGCGGGAGCCTGCGATGCCGACGCCGACGCAGACGCAGACGCCTGCGCCGCGCTGGCGGCGGCCGCCCGCGCGGCGGCAGCGGCGGCGGCCCGGGCCTGCGCGGCCCGCCGCGCCCGGGCGGCGGCGCGCTCCCGCGCGATCGCCTGCTGGATCGCAGCCTGCCGCGCCGTTGCCTCCTGGACCTTCAACTGGTGCACCGAGGCGGGCAGCGCCGCTCCCTGGGCTCTGGCCTGGCCGCTGTGCGACCCGCCGGTGAAGGATGCCGCGTCGGCGAGGCTGGCCGGTGCGGCTGACGCACCCGATGGCCAAGCGGCCGCCGTGCCGGCGGCGATGCCCGCGAGGGCGATGACCGAGCCTGCTGCGATCAGCGTGATCTTGGGGGTCCTACGGTAGGGAGTCCTTCTGCTGAGGGACAAGGTGAACCTTTGGTCGGGCGCATGCGCGCACTCTGCTTCCACCCAGGGCACAGGTCAGCCAGCAGGAATGCGGGGACTGACCGGCGGCGTACGGACATGGCGCGGGGACAGGGCGCCGGGCCGCTCTCTGATCGGCGGCCATCACGCACGCGGGGTGCTTGCGGCAACCCAGAATGCCGGAGATCGCCAATCCGGCGACCAAAACCGCAGATAAGGCCCCTATGAAAAAAGTCACACAGCGTTCAAGCTTGGTTGGGAATGGCCAGACATGGGCCATTTACCCGCAGGTCAGCGCCTGGATAATCACAGCGCGGAGATGGCTGATCACAACGCCGGGATGATCACGCTGCCGTAGGCGGCGAGTGTCTGGACCGGCTGATCATGCATCAGGTACACCGCGAACTGGTCGTAGATGACGATGTCCGCGTCCGAGCTGGGCGCGATGATGCCCTTGCGCGGGTAGAGGCCGAACATCCGGGCCGGCGTGGTGGACGCCACCTCCACCCAGCGGGCCAGCGACAACTCCCCCGCCGCGACGCCGGCGTGCAGCAGGTCCATCCGGTGCTCCACCCCCGGGATGCCGTTGGGGATCTTGGAGAAGGCACTGCGGCCCAGCTCCTTCTGCTCCTTGAAGCAGAACGGGCAGTGGTCGGTGGACACCACGGACAGGTCGTTGGTGCGCAGGCCGCGCCACAGCGACTGCTGGTGGCACCGCGGCCGCAGCGGCGGCGAGGCCACATACTTGGCACCCTCGAAATCCGGCCTGGCCAGGTCGTCCAGGGACAGGTACAGGTATTGCGGGCAGGTCTCCGCGAATACGTTCTGGCCGCTGCCGCGCGCTTCGGTGACCGCCCGCAGCGCCTGCGCCGCCGAAAGATGCACAACGTACAGTGGCGAACCGGTGACCTTCGACAGCGTGATCGCCCGGTGGGTGGCCTCCGCTTCCAGCTCCGGCGGCCGGGTCAGCCCGTGCTGCACCGGGTCGGTCTTCCCCTCGGCCAGTGCCCGGGCCACCAGTTCGTCGATCGCGATGCCGTTCTCGGCGTGCATCATGATCATGGCGCCGGTCTCGGCAGCCTGCTGCATCGCGCGGAGGATCTCCCCGTCGGTGGCGTAGAACACGCCGGGGTAGGCCATGAACATCTTGAAGCTGTTCACGCCCGCGTCGATGCAGACCGGCATCTCCTTCAGGGACGTGTCGTTGACAGGTGTCTGCCGAGAACGTGCCGCCGGACGGCATCTCCATGTGCGTGTGCACGTCGATGCCGCCGGGCAGCACGTACCGCCCGGTGGCATCCAGCACCCGGTCGGCGGTTCCCGCCCAAGACCTGGCGAGCTCGCTGCCACTGATTGTCAGGGCAGCGATCCGCTCTCCCTCGACCAGCACATCCGCTGGCACGCCGCCGCTGGGCGACAGCACCATGCCACCGCTGATCACAATGCTCATCGCTCACGCCCCCATCCGTTGGCTACGATTCACGGCTGGACCAGCGACGAGTACTGGTCGGGACGGCGGTCGCGGTAGAACTGCCACAGGTCGCGCACCTCGGCCAGCACGTCCATGTCCAGGTCGCGGACCACGACCTCGTCGTCGGTGTCGGACGCCGCCGCGCCGATCAGCTGGCCGCGCGGGTCCGCGAAATAGGTCTGGCCGTAGAAGTCGTTGTCGCCCAGCGGTTCGGCGCCCACCCGGTTGATCGCGCCCACGTAGTACTCGTTGGCCACCGCCGCGGCGGGCTGCTCCAGCCGCCACAGGTACGCGGACAGGCCGCGGCTGGTCGCCGAGGGGTTGAACACGATCCGGGCGCCGGCCAGGCCCAGCGCCCGCCAGCCCTCGGGGAAGTGCCGGTCGTAGCAGATGTACACGCCGATCCGGCCGACCGCGGTGTCGAAGACCGGGTAGCCCAGGTTGCCCGGCCGGAAGTAGAACTTCTCCCAGAAGCCCTTGACCTGCGGCAGGTGGGTCTTGCGGTACTTGCCGAGGTAGCTGCCGCCGGCGTCGATCACCGCCGCGGTGTTGTAGTACAGGCCCGGCTGCTCCTCCTCGTACATCGGCACCACCAGCACGACGGAGTGCTGCCTGGCCAGCTCGCACATGAGCTCGGTGGTCGGCCCGCCCGGGATGGCCTCGGTGTAGGAGTAGTAGTCCGCGTCCTGCACCTGGCAGAAGTACGGCCCGTAGAACAGCTCCTGCAGGCACACCACCTGGGCGCCGGCGGACGCCGCCCGGCCGATCGCGTCGACCGCGGAGCGGATCATCGAATCCTTGTCACCCGTCCAGCCGCCGCCAGCTGCCCAGCCGCAGGTGGATGGACTGCAGCACGGTTCCCCAGACGTCATGCTGGCGCTGCGTGTAGGCCGCGTTGCCGACCCGCACCGGCCGCCCCGTCGTAGCCGCTGAGATGATCAAGGACCCGCTCGGTGAGCTCCCGCTCGCCGTCCACGCCGTAGACCACCTGGAGCTCGCCGTCGCGCTGGGCGAGATCGGCCAGGAACCAGAAGAAGTCGTCGGCTTCCCAGTCGAAGCCGAGCGCGTAGAGGCTCCACAGGGTGCAGGCGGAATCGCGCAGCCAGCAGTAGCGGTAGTCCCAGTTGCGCTCGCCTCGGGGTGGCCCAGCTCGTCTCCAGCACCATCGTCCCCGGCAGGTACCGGCCGGGCCGCAGGGACCGTGATGCCTTCCGGGCCGAGCCGGAATCCCCCGGCCGACCTGTCCAGGATGGCGCCGAAGACGCTCGGCGAGTCGATCCGCGGCAGGCACAGCCACTCCACGTTCCCGCTCGGCGCGATCAGCGCGGTTGTCTCGCAGTCGGAGAGGAAGCCGCATTCGCCGATCGGCGGGAACGGCGCGTCCTCAGCCGCCATGTCCACTGGTCCGGGGGTTGCCATGTCCAGGCCATCCCAGTCGCCGGCGACGTACCTGCCCCCGCGGTCACCCAAGGCGCTCATCCGCTTGGTATACCCCGGCAGCGGCGCGCCCGCGCGGGAACCCCGGCAGCGGCGGGCCGTTGCGCGCGTTTCCGGACGCTGCCAGACTCAAGGGACGAATCTGCGCAAAAGCGCAACTGACAACAGGGAGACCGGGTTGGCGGACCAGCAGCGGATCAGTTACCTGCCCCTGGATCAGATGGACGACGACATGCGCGCCGAGATGGAGCGCTGCCGGCGGGAGGGCACGCCGCGGCCGGAAAGCTCGGCGATCAGGGCGCATGTGCCCGCCTGCTTCCGGGCGTTCGCCCGCGCCTGGAACGACATGTTCGTCGAGGGCGTCTGTGACCACCGGATCAAGGAACTGTGCCGGGTTTACATCTCCCGTTCGGTCAACTGCGAGTACTGCGGCAACCAGCGTTCCGTGCGGGCGGCGCAGCAGGGCTTCACCGAGGCCAAGTACGACGACCTGCTGAATTTCGAGAAGTCACCGAGATTCGACGACAGGGAGAAGGCCGCGCTCGCCTACGCCGAGGCCATCGCGTGGCATCAGCCCGGTGACGATGCGCTGTGGGACCGCCTGCATCAGCATTTCTCCGAGCCTGAGCTCGTCGAGCTGGGCTGCTTCATCGCCCTCACCTTCGGCCAGCAGAGCTGGCTGGGGCTGCTCAACATCGATCATCACCAGGTGCTGCCGGGCACCTCGGCGTCGCTCGCCCCCGGGTTCGAGAGCGCCGAGGCGATGGCGGAAGCCAGGCAGTCGGCGGACTATTGGGCCAAGCGCTGAGCTGGTACCCGGCCTTCGACCGGGCGGAGATGCTCCGCCGCCGCACGGCGCTGGCGGACGTGCTGGCCGGGCGCGGCATCGGGCACGCCCTGGTCTACGGCGCGGACCGGTCCGGCACGGCCATCCAGTGGCTGACCGGCTGGCCGGTGACCCGGGAGGCCGCGCTGGTCTTCTCCCCGGGCGAGCGCGACCTGCTGTACGTCTGCTACGACAACCACGTTCCCAACGCCCGCCTGCTCGCACCGGAGGCGGACGTCCGGCCGGGCGGCGGCTCTGCCCTGCAGGCCGCGCTCGCGGTGCTGGCTGCCAGGGTCGGCTCGCCCCCGCGGGCCGGCCCCAAGGGGCAAGCCGGCCCGCGGGGGCGGGCCGCGGTGATCGGGCCGGTGCCGGCCCGCGGGTACCAGCGGCTGATGGCCGCGGCCGGCCAGGTCGATTTCCTGGACCCGGAGTACACCCGGCTGCGCCTGGTCAAGTCGGCCGCCGAAGTGGACTGGCTGCGGGCAGGCGCGCGGATGACCGACGACGCGGTGACCGCGCTCGCCACCGGCACCCGCCCGGGCATGACCGAGGCAGCGGCCTGCGCCCTGCTGGAAAGCGGTTACGTCGCGGCGGGCGGCCTGACCCACATCCACTACCTCGGGGTCACCCCGATGGACCAGCCGACCCTGTGCGTGCCCGCGCAGTGGCCCTCCGCCCGCCCGCTGCGCGCCGGGGACGCGCTGACCTGCGAGGTCAGCGCCAGCTACGCGGGCTACCCGGGCCAGTTGCTGCGCACGTTCACGATCGGAGCGCCGCCCGGGCCGCTCTACCGGGATTTGCATGACGTAGCCGACGCGGCCTTCGACGCGATGACCGCCCGGCTGCGGCCCGGCGCGACCGCGGGCGACCTGATCGAGGCCGCCGGCCTGATCACCGGCGCCGGCTTCACGATCTACGACGACCTCGTGCACGGTTATGGCGGCGGGTACCTGCCGCCGGTGCTGTCCCGGGCCGACCTGGAGGGCCAGCAGGCCGCCGAGTTCACCTTCGCGGCGGGCATGACGGTGGTCATCCAGCCGAACGTGATCACCACCGATGAGCGGGCGGGCGTGCAGACCGGGGAACTCGTCCTGGTGACCGAGGATGGCTGGGAATCCCTGCACCGGTTCCCCCGCGGGCTCGCCCGCATCGGGTAGCCGCCAGCATCCGGGTGAACCCCCCGGCAGCTAGGGCCGCTCTCCGTGGAGGCGTGCGACGTAGCGGTCGGCCGAGCGCCGCACGGCGGCCGCGCCATCCGCGGCGACGACACGGCCCCACCAGCCGCCGTACACCCGGTCGAAGGTGAACCGCCCGGCGCGGCGGGCGATATCCAGCACGGTCGCCTCGTCCAGCGGGATGTGGTTGGGGTAGCTCCACATGAAGCTCACCCACTCGCGGTCCTGGACCACCGTGATGGTGTCCCCGGTCAGCAGTGCGCCGCGACCCGCTGATCCGGCCGGCCAGTGGAGCACGGCCGCGCCGTCGAAGTGCCCGCCGATGCGGGCCAGCGTCAGTCCCGGCACCGGCTCAGCGTCATCATCGAACAGTTGGATGCGCGATGAGGGCCGCTGAATCCACTGCTGGTCGGCGCGGGGGATGAAGATGCGGGCGTCGAAGGCGTCAGCGAAGTCCACATGCGCGGCGTAGAAATGCGGGTGCGACATGCAGATGGCGTCGATGCCGCCAAGCTCGGTGATCCGGGCCCGCGCCCCATCGTCCAGCAGCGGGATGCAATCCCAGAGGACATTGCCGTGTGGCGTGCGGACCAGCAGAGCCCGCTGCCCGATTGCGAACGCCGGTTCCACCCCGACACCGAACAGGCCGGGCTCCTCCTCGCGCACCACCACCGTGTGGTCGCCGGCGATCTCGGCCATCGTGGTCCACTGCTGGCCGCCCCAGCCGACGTACTGGCGCTCGTCGTTGCAGATCGCGCAGCCACTGGGAGGCTGCCGCGTGTCGGAGTGCTGGACGCCGCAAGTGAGGCAGATCCACGCGGGCATCGGATGTCTCCCCTGGCTCGGCCGCCTCTGGCAGAAGATCTTTTCACCCATGCTATGAGTGCCCCGGGTCGCTGAAGCGGCCGATGACCCGATGACCCTTCAACTACTCCAGCTTCACCGTCGCGGCCATCCCTGGCCACGCACGAGGTGATCTGCCTGATCGGCACGCCCGGGTCGGGCAAGTCCACCCTGCTGCGCTGCGTCAACCTGCTGGAGCCCATCGACGCGGGGCGCGCGCTGCTGTGGGCACGCACGAGATGGGGTTCGCCCGGGACATCGCGAACCGGGTGTGCGTCCTGGAAGACGGCCAGGTCGTCGAGGACGCCCCGCCTGGCGAGCTGTTCACCAGCCCCAGGGACGAACGCACGCAGCGCTTCCTCCGGAGGATCATCGACGCCGGTCGCCTCTGACTAGTGCATCACCCAGCCACCATCGACACATAGCAGCTGCCCGGTGATGAACGAGGACTCCGGCGCTGCCAGGAACAGCACCGCGTTCGCGATGTCGGCCGGCACACCGCGCCGCTTGACGGCCTGCTGGCCCAGGATGAACGCGTTGTAGGCCTCGGGGTCCGGGTGGATCGCCTCCGCGGCAGTGGGGAACGCGCCGGGGGCGATCGCGTTGACCGTGATCCCGTGCTCCCCGCACTCCCGCGCCAGCGCCCGGGTCAGCCCGACCAGGGCGCCCTTCGACGCCACGTAGGGCACCAGGAAGGGCGTCCCGCCGAAGAACGTGATGCTGGACACGTTGATGATCCGGCCTGCCCCGGTCAGCCGCATGGCGGGCAGCACCGCCTGCGCGCAGACGAAGGCGGCGTCCACGTTGACCCGCTGGACCGCCAGCCACTCTTCGGTGGTGTACTCCCCTACTTCCTTTCTCGGATAGATCGCGGCGTTATTGACCAGTACGTCCACACCGCTCCGGCTTTCCACGATGCCGTCGATCAGCTTCCTGGCGGCGGTCAGATCGGCGAGGTCACACGCGGCGAAGAAAGCCTCCCCCGGGCCTCCGGCGTCATTGATTGTCGCGGCCAGTTCGGCCCCCGGGCGGTCCGGCAGGTCAACGATGGCGACGGCGGCACCTTCGCGCGCGAACGCGCTGGCCATGGCCGAGCCGAGGCCGCCAGCGGCGCCGGTGATGACGACTGTCCTGCCAGCGAAACGCATCCGGGCACTCCCGTTAAGTGATCACGTGATGACTTTTCTAGGATGTGATCACGGTAATCCTCTGTGCCAGCCGGGAACCACGCCAAGGGAGCCGCGCGAGGCCCATGAAGCAGACTGCGGGATCGTGGCCAGCCGGTGAGTTCGTGGCACATCGCGGCCTGATCGCGTTCTCTGCCACCGCCACCATGGCGGAGGCGGCACTGCTCTGCTGGCTGGCGCCACCGGGCCGCTTTCTCGCCGGGCAGGTCACCGCGCTGCCGCCGCTCGCCGTCTTCCACGACCTCCGCTGGCTCTACGGGTACGAGCGGTCCTGGTTCGGGTTCGCCCTGCTGCTCATCGCGCTCATCGTGACCAGGTCCGCGCTGAACACCGCGATGGCCCGGCTGGCGTGGCCACGCGGGCTGCCAGCGCCTGGCCTGCGGGAGATTTTCCGCTCGGCCGTCACGCTGACCATGGCGGCCTGCGTGCTGCTGTCCCCCGCCGCCACGCTGACGCTCGGGGCGGCCATCCTGCCGTTCTCCTGGCCGTTCCTCGCCTCGCTGCCGGTGCTGCTGCTCATCTCGCTCCCGCTGAGCCACGGGGGCATTCTCGGGTCCTGGTGGCGCACCCTGCCGCCGCCCCGGGCGTTGTGCTGGCTGCTCACCGACTTCGTCGTGCTGTCCCTGACAGCGGCGGCGATCGGGCGCCTTCCGGTGGCCGTCGCCGTGCCGGTGTCCGGCCTGGCGGGGGTGGCCAACGCCCGGGCCTGGCTCGGCCTGACCGCCGCGGTGGCTCGTCGGCCGGCCCTCCGTCCGGCACCGCCGCGGCCGACCCTGTCCGTGCCGCTGGCACCGGTCGCCGCCGTGCTCTCGGTCGCCGCGGTGATCGGCATGACCAGGTTCGCGTTCGTGGTGGGCCGTGGCCCGCGTCAGGTGGCCGAGGCGGTAGCAGCGCTCCAGCCAGGCGCCGCCGTGAGCGCCGGCACGCCGGAAACGGACAGCGCCGGCCCGGGAACTGTCCCGCCTGGCCGCTACACGCGCGACCCGGTGCTGCTGATCCGCGGGTTCGGCTCGGCCTGCTGCGCGTCGGCCCGGTCCCTCAGGCCGATCGCGCCAGGCGCCTTCGTCCAGCAGTTTTCCTACCGGGGGATGACGTCCGGGGGCCAGCCGCTTCCGCATGGCAGCGCGGCCAGCGACCTGCCGCTCCCGCAACTGGGTGACCGCATCGCAGCGCAGGTGCTGCGGCTGCACCGGGAGACCGGCCGGCCGGTGGACATCGTCGCGGAGAGCGAGGGCACCCTCGGCGTGGACGCCATGCTGGCCACCCGCCCCGGGCTGCCGCTGGGGTCGGTGGTCATGATGAGCCCCATCGTCGCTCCCGGCCGGGTGAGTTACCCGCACGGCACCGGAGCCGGGCTGATGCCCGCGGACGAGTTGCGCGCGATGGTCTGGTTCGTGGGCGGCCTGTCCCCGTTCGGCTCATCCGGCGCGCAGACGCTCATCAGTTCGGTCAACGCCGTGGGTGCCCGGTTCGCCGCTACGGCCGCACGCCACCATCCGTTGCGATGGATGTTGCTTGTCCCGCTCGCCGACGCGGTGACCCTGCCGGTGTGCCCGCTGCCGCCGGACGTCTACGTGGTTCCCGAGCTGCACGGTGATCTGCTCGGCACGCCTGCGGTCGAGCGGATGGTGGCCCGCTTCCTCACGGATGGCGAGGTTCGGGAGCCGGGCCGGTACAAGGCGACCGCGGAGATCGTCGCCGCGGCGGCGGCGGCGTGGCGGATGCCGGAGACCACCGCGCCGACGCCGGCCTGCGGGAAGTGAGTCGATAGGGGGACACTCACCGGATGAGCAGCCATGCCCAGATCCAGCCAGCAGAGGACCAGCGGGCAGCGAGCCGGGCCGGGTACGCGGCCGGGCTGGTTCAGGGCATCGCCCTGGTCACCTTTCCCGCGGCCAGCACCATCTTCACCGCGACGGGCTCCTACGGGCTGTCCAGCAGCCAGTACGGGGCGATGTTCCTGCCGCAGGCGGTCACCGCGGTGACCGCCTCGCTGCTGGAGGGCGGCCTGGCCCGCCGGTTCGGGGCCAAGCGGGTGTACCTGGCCGGGCTGGCGGCCAACCTCGCCGCCATGCTGCTGCTGATCGCCAGCAGGTTCGTTATGACCGACCAGGGGGCGGCCTACCCGCTCCTGCTGGCCGCCACGGCGTTCCTGGGCGTTGGCTTCGGCCTGACCGTGCCCTCGATCAACACGTTCACCGCCGCGTTCCACCCGGATGCGGTTGACCGGTCGGTGCTCGTGCTCAACTCACTGCTCGGCCTCGGCACCGCGCTGGCCCCGGTGTTCGTCGCGGTGTTCGTGGGCCTGGGTTTCTGGGTGGGCCTGCCGATCCTGGCCGCGGCCGCCGTGGCGGCGCTGTTCGCGGTGAGCCTGCGGCTGCCACTGCGGACGGTGCCCACCGCCGCCCCGGCCGCGGCGGGCCGGGGCCCGCAGCCCGCCGGGCGTGATCAGCGGGCACCGATTCCGGCTCAGTTCTGGCTGTTCGCGGGCTTCGCGGTGCTGTACGGCTTCTGCGAGACCATGAACGGGAACTGGTCCCAGCTCGACCTGACGTCCCTGAAGGTCTCCGCGACAGTGGCCTCGCTGGCGCTCACCGTGTTCTGGGCCATGGTGACCCTCGGGCGGGTGCTGTTCGCCGTCATCCAGTCCTGGTTCCCCAGCAGGCTCGCCTACCACATTCTGCCGTTCGTGCTGGCCGGGGCCTTCGTGGCGATCTCTGCGCTGCCGTCGCATGCCGGAGCGGCGGGCATCCTGGCGTTCGCCCTGGCCGGGTTCGGCTGCTCCGCGCTGCTGCCCCTGACGATCAGTTTCGGCCAGGAAAAGCTGGTCAGCATGTCGGGGGCGGTGGCCGGCCTGGTCATCGCGTGCTACCAGTGCGGCTACGGGATCGCCGCGTTCGGCGTGGGGCCGCTGCGGCATGCGGGGCTCAGCCTGCCCAGCCTGTACGCGGCGAGCGCCGTGGTGGCCACGGCGCTGGGCGGGCTGTCCTTCGCCGTCGCCCACCGCCGCCCGTCACCGGCGTCCGTGCACCCACGGCCGGTGCTCGCCCCGCAGCCCAGGCGTGATCAGTTGGGGGTGAGCGGGACGAGCCCGGTGCTGTGACATTGGTCGCACAGCGGGCCGATGCACGGGATGTCGCCCACCACCCATGCCGCGACCGCCGTTGCTGGTGCGCCGCAGAGGTGACAGCCGGCCTGCTGGCTGCCGGCGGCCTCCAGCAGGCCGGTGGTGCAGGGGACACAGGTGAGCCACCCCGCCGGGAGGTACCACAGCGCGGGCTGATCGGGGTGCGGGCACCGGGGGAGAGTGCCCGCGGCGATGATCCGTGCCGCCGCGTCGCGGAGCCTCCCGGCGGGGGAGCCGGCCAGCGGGTGGCCCTGGAAAGCCCGCGCACCAGACAGATCGCCAGTGGGCACGCGGGTCACCTCCGGGGCCGCATCGAGGGCGTAACAGTGGGAAACTACCGCAAACCGCACCATGCTGGAGACAGAACGGGACAGGCTCACTCCGCCCCGCGGCCCTCCGCGGGGTCCCTGGCGGCTCCCGGCGGCGCCTCGGCCTCGAGTTCTGCCTTCACCCGCAGGAGTTCCGGCCGCGCGGGCTCGTCCGGGACGGGATAGCGCGGGTCGATCGCGATCAGCGTGTGCGCGATGACCGCCGCCGCGCACATGCGGGTGAACCACTTGTGGTCGGCGGGGAGGACATACCAGGGCGCCCATTCCGTGCTGGTGTGACTGAGCAGCTGGGAGTACGCCCGCTGGTAGCCATCCCAGTACTGGCGCTCTCGGACATCGCTGGCCGAGAACTTCGAGTTCTTATGCACGTCGGCTGACGATCTGGGACCCCTCCCAGGACATCCCCCGCGACCTGCGAACCGACCTTGATCTCTCTTGCTTTCTCTCGGTTCCGTTTGCTTGCTCTGACGGAACTGAGACGGAACCAAGAGCCCCGCGAGTGCACCAATGAAAGCGGCCCCGCCGAGGCGTTGCAAGCGCCCCGGCAGAGTCTAGATCACCCATCCGCACTACCGGAAGGACAACCCGATGGAACCGTACGACGTGACAGCCGAGCTGACCAAGCTCACCGCGGACATTGACGCCCAGCTAGCCGGGCGTTCAGCACATGCAAGTCGGTAGGTCTCTTCCATGGTCCGGGGCCTGATCAGCGCTTACTGGTTCCGGTTCCGTCGGCCTCCTCGAAGGCTCGGAGGGAGAGGGTTTCGAGGTCGG
>Ga0307374_10001029_pt1 | contig 52571 bp, 97 predicted proteins | sample OX3MG_FD_202532 | JGI IMG/M metagenome (GOLD analysis project Ga0307374, IMG submission 202532) | Soil microbial communities from Risofladan, Vaasa, Finland - OX-3 | ecosystem: Environmental > Terrestrial > Soil > Coastal area > Acid sulfate soil | place: Finland: Risofladan, Vaasa | collected...
CGCCGGGCGTGCAGGGAACGCAAGGTGCAACTGGCCCTGTCGGCCCCGCTGGCACACCTGGCACGAACGGAACCAATGGCTCCAACGTGCTAACCAGCCAGGGCGCGCCCACTGGCGCATGTACCACCGGTGACACGGATATCGACATTTCAGGTGGCGAGGTCTATTCCTGTGTCAGTTCCGCATGGTCAGACACCAACAACAATATCACCGGCCCGCAGGGCAAACAGGGACTACAGGGCAATCCTGGCGCAACCGGCCCGCAAGGCGCATCTGGTGTTCCCTTTACCGGCGCGCCATGCTCGGAATCCTATACCAACGGCGCGGAGCAGCAAGAAAACTTGCTCTTCTGTCTGAGCGGCGTGGGAGTGGATGGTAGCAACGTGTACACTGCCGCGGTCACGTTGGCAAAGAACTATCATCTGATTATCGGGACGCCGATCAGTACCGCGCAATCGGTTGATTGGAACGGCCTCACGATCACCTACGTTGAGTTCACCAGCGGCTTTCATGCCGAGTATCACGCCGATAACGTGGTGCGCATCTACAACGACGTGGATCACCAGGTCTTCTAGCGTATGCCGCCAGGAACTGCGCTCCTGGCGGCATTCTTGCATCTGCCTCGCTCGTGCGTTATACTGATACTAAATCACCGTGTGAGGGACACTACCATGCAATGTCAGGATACAAGCGGGCAGCTACCCGCCATTCACGTCGATAGGCAAGTGCTGGAGCTTGCGCAAGAACTGATGCCGATCATCGACGCCATTGGCAAGCAGTCGCCCAAAGGCAGTATCCTGCTCTCGATTGAACACGGCTTCGTCAGCGCCATTGATTTTACGGCCCGCCGCTTTCGCAAGAAACCGAAAACGGGCGACTAGCGCATCTCCCACGCGGAGAAGTGCGTAACGGCGGCGTTTCGCGTCGCCAGCCACTGTGTTGTCAGCACCTTGCGAGGTCATGCGGACACAGGTTCTCAGGAAAGAGATACCTGTGTCCGCTTTGCGTTTTTGGGAGGCGCCTATGTCGCAACCGCACCATCAGATAGTCGGCCAATTCAAAGGCAACAGGACGCCACGCGGCGCGACCGGCAACGTGAGCGCGCTCGCCATCGATCTCGACAATCCCGACGGCGTGCAGATCAGGCGCGTGCAACTGCGCTACAGCCAACGTGCCGCCCAGCTTGCCCAGCAGTTCACCGTCACGACGCCGCTCGGCTACCCGCCGCGCCTCGTCTGCCTGCGATGCAAGCAGTTCATAGCCGCGCAAGCCCCGCGCGACGATCTGGTCGCGTTCGTCACGAAACACGAGGATTGCGACGGCAGCACACAGGAGGAAGAAACCGCATGACGCCACTTGCCCACGGCCTGATCATCGGCGCGGCCATCATCTTTGGCGGCGCGCTCGCTCTCGGCGCGCTCACGGCCCTGGCCCTCTGTCGCGCATCCGCTCGCGCCGAGCGACTTGCGCCCTCGCCCGACAGTCGCGCAACCCCGCTCGGCATCGTGCAATCGCGCCCCTACCCGACGACGCACGATTGGAGACGCCCATGAGCGAGCCGCTGTACACGCACACGCGCCACGCGCACGTCCCGCGCAACACCAACGCCGTTCACGCGGACGAACAAACCCTGAACACGCGCCTCGCGGTTTTCTTGACGCGCCTGGTCGGCACCATGCCCACGGCCTACGTCTTCACATTCCTCGCGTTCGTCGGCCTGCTCGGTCTGCTCGGCTTCCTGCCTCCCATCGTCTTCTTGCTTGCCACCTGGCTCTCGCAGCAATTCCTGCAACTCGTGTTTTTGCCCATCCTCTCCGTCGGCCAGAACGTCCTCTCGCGCAAGCAAGAATTGCAAGCCGACGAAATGTTTGCAACGACGCAGCACAGCTTTTCCGATATCGAACAGATCGTCAAACACCTTGACGCGCAAGACGCCGCGATCCTGGCGATCAGCCAGAAGATCGATACGACTACCACGCGCCTGGACATGCTCACCATGTCGCAGCCTGTCCGGTACGGCCCCAAACGCGCAAGCAGCAAAGGCGGTGAGGTATGACACGCCGCTTGACCCTGCTCATCACGCCCGCCGTCTTCGTCGCCTCGCTGCTGCTGCTCGTGCATGTGGGCGATCTGCTCGCGTTGTGGTTGAGGTGGCTATGAGCAACGATCCTCTCTACATCCAATTGGAAGAGTCCGCCGGTGAAGTCCGCCGCGCCGCCGACGGGGTACGATTGTGGGCGGAGATTGCTGAGCAGTTCCACATTGTCAGCATCTGGTCAGATCGCTGCTCGCGCAACCCCGGCCCGGCTGATTGCTACGATTGTCTGAGAAACCGCCTCTTTGCCGTGGCCTCACGCTACGTTGGCGGTGAAACGCTCGGCAGCGATTTGCCAGCACTCATCGCCCTGATTGCCGATCACCGGCAATTCCAGTGCGAGCGGCACGCAAACGAAACGACGGCAGAGAGGAATAATCGCCGATGAGCGAGCGCCCAAAAAACGCAAAGGGTACAACGCCGCCTGTTCCTGCCCGCGACGTGAACGCTGCCGCCCGCGCTCAGGTCGCGTTACGCTTGCGTGCGCAGCATCTGACCTGGGACGAGATCGCGGCGCAAGCGGGCTACGGGTCGCGCGGCGCGGCGCACAACGCCGTGAAACGCGAGTTGGATCGCTGCCTCACGCACGATGTCAAGGCCATGCGCGACGAAGAGTGCTACGCGCTGGAGCAACTGCAAGGCCGCTGTTTCAAGGCCGCCACTGATGAGAGCAACAGCGGCTGGACATGGGCGGTGGATCGCTTTGTCGCGCTGTCCAAACGCAAATCGGAACTGATGGGGCTGGACACGCCCATCGACAGTGCCGGATCAGCCAATCTCGTGATCGTGCGCGAAGTGCCACGCGGCTATCTCGGCAATCCGCCAGCAGTGGAGGCGCAACCATGAGTGAGAAGAGCAACGAATGGTACACGCCCGCAAAGTACATTGAGGCGGCGCGTACCGTCATGGGCAGCATTGACCTTGATCCGGCATCGTGCGAGTTGGCAAATCGAACCGTCAAGGCGGCGCGGTATTACAGCAAAGAAGAGAACGGCCTGGCGCAAGCGTGGTATGGCAATGTGTGGCTCAATCCGCCGTTCGGTACAACCATGCAGCAATTTGGGAACAGTGCATGGCAGGGTCAAAGCATCGCAAGTCTGTTTATGGGCAAGTTGATAGAAGAATATCACAAGGGAACGGTGACACAGGCGGTTTTACTTGCGAAAGCAGACCCAAAACAAAACTGGTTTAGCCGTTTATGGGAATTTCCTATCTGCTTTGCTTATGATCGGGTCTATTTCAATCGTCCTATCGGAGAGCCGTGTAGACATCAATTTGGTACGTGTTTCGTCTATCTCGGCCCCCATGAATCGCGTTTCATTGACATTTTCTCGCAGTTTGGGCGCATCGCAAAGGCGATTGATACGCCGCGCCAGCCTGTCGCCAGCCCGCGCGAATTGTGGGAGGTGGCAGTATGACGACGGCGCTTCCCGAACTGGTGATCACCGCACCGGAACTGCGCGGCGGCAATCTCGCGTTAGGCGCGTGCCGCGACACGGAGGTGTTGCTCGACGGCCCGGCGGGAACTGGCAAGACGTATGCCGCGCTGTACAAAATTCACGTCATTCTCACCAACTACCCGCACTCCAAAGCCCTTGTCGTCCGCAAGCACAACAGCGACTTGGCGGGTAGTGCGATGGCGACGTTTCAGGATAACGTGCTGGACCCGCGCGAGGGCGTCTATTATTTCGGCGGCAACAAAGTCAAACCTGCGGGCTACATCTACCCGAACGGATCGTTTCTGGCGGTCAACGGCCTGGACAAGCCGACCAAAGTCAAGTCGTTCGAGTGCGATATCGCCTATATCAACGAAGCATCGGAGTGCAGCGTCGAGGATATCGAGTTCGTGCGCATGCGCCTGCGCAAAGGCAACAACCCGTTTCAGCAGATCATTATGGACACGAACCCCGACGCGCCGACGCACTGGCTCAACCAGCGGTGCAACGACGGCGTGACCACGCGCCTCTTGTCACGTCATGAGGACAATCCGCGCTACTACGACATCCGTACACAAGATTGGACAGCCGCCGGGCGCGACTACATCTTCGGCATTTTGGGCGGCCTGACTGGCGTGCGCCTGGCTCGCTACCGTTACGGCGCTTGGCGCGCAGCCGAGGGAACGGTATTTGAGGACAGTTGGGACCGCGCGCGCAACGTGATCGAGCGTGCCACCATCTCGGCGCGCCCGCATGACCTCTTTGGCGATTGCGGCATCCCGCGCGATTGGCCGCGCTATCTCGTGATCGACTTTGGCTTCACCCACCCGTTCGTGTGCATCTGGGCGGCGCGTGACCCCGACGGACGCCTGATCATCTACCGGCAGATATACCGCACGAAAGTCCTCGTGGAGGATCACGCCAAAGAGATTCGCCGCCTGTCGCGCTGGGGGCAAGACGGCGGCGATCCCTTGCCGCGTGAGATCATCTGCGACCATGACGCCGAGGGACGCGCCACGCTCGAACGCCATTTGGGCCTGCACACGACGCGCGCCCACAAAGCCGTGTTAGAGGGCATTCAAGCCACTGCCGCACGTTTCAAGCCCGCCGCCGACGGTCGCGCCCGCCTGATCATCCTCACCGGCAGTCTCGTCGAGCGCGATCAGGAACTGGCGCGTGCCAAAAAGCCGACTTGTGTGGAGGACGAACCCGACGGGTATGTCTGGCATAGCGGCTCCGGTTTTCGCGCCAAAGAGGAGCCGGTCAAGGAAGACGATCACGGCGTCGATGTATGCCGCTACCTTTGTGCGCGTTTTGACATCAAATCAACCGATATCACGTACAGCCACCGGGTGTACTAGAGAGGATATTAGCCCATGCTACCAACGCCCACGATCACACAACCGACCAGTAGCCCGACCGACGCCGTGCAGCCGGTTTATACCGTGACGGCAGCCGACAAAGCGCGGCAGGAGCGCATCGCCTTCGCCTGGAAAGCCTACGAAGGCCGCTTAGATCGCCCGCTCGTGCCGCTGCCCGGCGATCCCGACGATAACGTGCTGAGCAACCGCTGTCAGCAGATTGTGGATCGCGGCATCGATTTCCTGTTCGGCAAAGAGATCGAGATCAGCGTCAGCAGCGACGCGCCGGACACGGCTCAGGACGCGATTGACGCCGTGTGGGGTCGCAAAGAGACGCGCATCCCGCTCTTGCAAGACCTCGCCATGAACGGCGGCATGGCCGGGCGCGCCTTTTTGCGCATCATGCCGAACAAGGACGCCACGACCTTTCGCCTGATCACGGTTGACCCCGCCATCGTCAGCGTCAAGACCGCGCCGCAGGATTGCGATACCGTGCTGCTGTATCACATCGAGTACAGCGTGCAAGAGTCGGTCAACAGCAAGCCGCAGACCGTGTGCTACTGCGAAGAGATCGCCCGCATCGATCCCGACGGCAATGCCCAGCGCGGTGCGCCCGACGACGACGATACGTGGCAAGTCAATCACTGGACGCGCGTCGGCGAGCGCGGCAACTGGACGCCTGACCCCGACGGCGCGTATGCGTGGCCCTACAACTTCCCGCCGCTGTTTAGTTGCAAGAACCTGCCCAAGCCCAATAGCTTTTGGGGAACGCCTGACCTCACACCCGACCTGATCGGCCTCAACAGCGCGCTCAATTTGGTGCAATCGTGCATCAACCGCACGGAAAAGCTCTATGGCAACCCGATCCTCTACAGCACGGGCGCGGGATCAGGGACAATGGATATCACGCCGGGCAAGATCGTCAACCTGCCGGAAAATGCCAAAATCACCGCCGTCGCTATTCCGACCGACGTGGTGAACGCGCTGGCCTTTGCCGCCAACTTGCGCAGCGACATCGACGAACAATCCGGCGTGCCGGGCGTGGCGACCGGGCGCATTGCCGATTTGCCGCGCGGCACGATGAGCGGCATCGCCATCGAACTGTTGTTCATGCCGCTCATCAAGAAGACCGACAAAAAGCAGTGTTTGTACGGCGATCTACTCATCGCCGTGACCCAGGCCATTCTCACGCTCAGTCACATCGACGGCACGTTCACCGTCGAACTGTCCTGGCAATCGGCACTGCCCGACGACGACCTGCTGTCCGTGCAGGCGGCCATTGCCAAAAAGGAAATCGGCATCTCCGACGCGACGCTCCAGCGCGAGATGGGCTATGACCCTGATGAGCAGATGGCGCTGGCGCAAACGGAGGACGCGCAAAAACTCGCGGCCTGGTCGCGCGGGCAAGGGCTGCCGACGCTGCCGGAGGCGCTGCCCGGCACAAAGCCGCTGCCGATGCAACCGAAGCCGCTACCCGGCGCGCCCGCGCCAACAGCAACACCAACAACCGGAGGGCAAGCATGAGACCGATCAAGTTTCGGGCATGGCATACGCGCGAAAAGAAAATGTATCCGGTGCGAACATGGTACTTCGATGCCGCATCTCATCAGATCGAACTTGAGGGCAAGCCGGTGATTGAGGCTTTTACCATCGGTGAAGACGTTGAGATCACGCAGTTCACCGGCCTGCTTGATCGCACTGGCAAAGAGATATGGGAAGGGGATATCGTGAGAAGTAGCAACGGCGCGTACATCTCCCGTATTGAGGATATCCACGCCTTTTGTGGAGAAACCGGCCTCTATGGGGATGACGCCGATGAAGTGGAAATCATCGGCAACATCTACGAAAACCCTGGCTTACTCGCAACAGGAGGACAGGCATGAGCAGAAAAAATGTGCGCATTGTGAATGACGGCAAGCCGGGCTATGATACCCTCGTGACCGACGCTGACACCGGGACGGAGATACTGCATGTGATGGCAGTCGATGTTCACCTGGAGGCAAACAGAGAGTTGCCACAAGCGATCCTCACGATGGGGTTGCCGATCGTCGATATCATTGCTGACGCTGAGATCAAGCAGGTGTGTCCCTGCTGTGGCCGTCCCGTCGAGCAGCAACCCGCGCCCGAATCGCCCTATCTCAGCAAAGGCGGTGGCGCATGACCATTGCCGACGCGGTGCAAGCGATCATCTTGTGGCTGCGCACGGTAGCGGGCGTGCATGGCGCGCTCGCGGTGTCCGGTGCTGTGCAGGATAGCGCGCATCTGACGGTGGCAATCACGCCCGTCCAGCAAGCGACGCGCCGCTTTACCGTCGCGATCACCGAGATTGCCGACTGCTGGCAAGTGACGGAGGTACTCTAAATGGATGAACGTATCCTTGCTATCCTGAAAGCCGTCGCAAATGTGGACTATGCGACTGCGGGAGATAATGACGATCCCTATTGCCTTTTTTGCGCATCGGATACGCCGTCAGGCAACCCGAAAGACGTTGACGATCCGCACGAGAGCGCGTGTCCGGTGGTGCTTGCGCGGCGCATTCTGGCAGAGCAGGGAACGCCGCTCAAGGTGTGGCGGGTGGAGGTGTTGATACGCTCAATTTCTTTGACGAGACGGTCACGCAGACTGTCTACAGGACAGAGTACACCGAAGAGGCCATGCGCGCCTGGTTTTCTGGGAATGATCGTCGTGTGCGTGTGACATTCGTGCGTGAGGTGCGCCCATGAGCGAGCAGCGCACCCGTTACGCCGACGCGCACGACATGATCGTCTATCGCACGCTCGCACTGCTGGTGAGCGAGGACGCGCCGCGCACCGTGCGCCTGCTTGACGCGACCACGGGCGAGACGATAGCCGGTGTCACCGCCTGTCACCTTGCGCGTGACGACGCGGGCCATGTCAGCGCGACATTCACGATAGCGGACATCGATGTGAGGTGCCCGCATGACCTGGTACCGGCGCATCGGCAGATCGCCGCGCTTATGGGAGAAGAAGCATGAGCAACACCGTCAAACAAGCGCGAGTGATCAGCGGAGGATCAGGCACAATGCACATCGGATCAGCAGGCGGCCATGCGATCCCCGTCAACTCCTGGTCAATGACCGTGATTGAAGAAACCAGTGTGGTTGAGGGAAGAGCAAGCGAACCGCCAGCGATGGGCATAATCTCCATCGCTGTGTGTGAACATCCTGAGATGAATAGCACGTCCGATCTTTTGGGCAATCGCATCTATTGGTGTGGTGTGTGCCACAAGAAAATCATCATTCCGATGTCTCAAGCAAGTTTGAACGCCTTGAACACTCAGGACGCGCAAGCAAACTTTGCGGGCATGATGGCCGTAGCCTTTGGCGAAATGTGGGGGAAACGCGCAGCGGAGGGCCAGATATGAGCAAACATCCCATACACGCCGCGCACGAACCGTACCGCGCCCTGCTCTTGCACCGCGAGGCCGTCATACAGCGCGACTTGCACACGGCACACCAACGCGCGGTGGCAGCAATTCAACCGCACATCGACGCGCTGTTACGCGAGTTGGCAGACAAGCAAGCGACGCTGGACGAAGGTGAGACGATCCCGCTGATCTGGCTGCGGGAAAACCATCGCATCGCGCGCCTGCAAGCCGTGATCAGCGCGCACATCGACGCCTATAGCCGTTACGCGCATGGCGTGGCCGTGGCAGCACAGCGCGAGGGCGCAACGCTCGGCACACAGGCGGCGCACGCGGCCATGCACGCGTCAGTACCGGAGGGCGTACAATGGACGTTTAAGCAAGCGAGGGAGAAATAATGGCATCGACGGCGTTTCATCTCACATTTACGTATACGATGATAGGCGATCACTCTCTCCTTGTGCATTTCTTTGGGTGCAAGGTCGATCATTGGATGTTGCTTGACCTTGCTGAAATCAGCAGCGAAACCGGCAAATCGTCTACGGAAATCATTGAGCAGTTGAAAGGTGAGTAGGGCTATGAGCGACGGAAGCGATTGGGATCAGTTGAGCAGATCGCAACAAGACGCGGTCGATGTTTTGCGAGCGCAGATGATCGATCGTTTGACGGCAGATGCGGAGGCATTCTATGGGCTTTATCCTGACCTGCAACTATCGTGGCGCTTTGAGTTGTACCCGCTTCTTCGAGGTCAGCATGGGACATTCAGAAATCCTGACACACTGGAAGAACTCTGAGAAGGAAAAGCCGATGAATAGCAAAGGAAGATTGTATCGTCTCATCATGCGGATTGCGCATCACTATCACTGGCATTATGCGCCGCCGGTTTACCCGGAAGGTGAGATGCAACGGTGGTGTAAATGGTGCGGGTTAAGACAGTAAAGGAGAAATAGCATATGACATGGTATCCCGTTCAAGTATCGCTTCCTGGCGCAGGTATGATCGCCGTACTAGGAAAGCCATACGAAACCTTAACCGATGGATTCATTCAGGATTGGATGTTTGAACTTGCCCGCACGCATGAGGTCAGTCCTGATTATCTACTGGTAAGCCAGGAAATCCGCAGCGAGCTTCATCGCATCGTTCAGGATGATCTTCATCTGTGGCAGTGGGCCGCGCACCATGCCAGAGATGCGGATACCGGAGAAGTTGCGGAACGCTATCCCAATAAAATCACCGGCAAATCGCTCGGCATCGTCGTTTTCCCTGGACTACCGGCAAAAGTGCTTTTTGTGGCAAGTCTGCTTGAGATGCGCGATGAAAAGACACACATCGATGGCATTACGCGCATCGTCACTCGCACCTATGCGGGAATCTGGGAGAACAAGGAATGAGGCCAGGGATGATCGGCGCTGGCCTGGGCGATCCGTCGCTGCGGGCGCTGGAGCAATTGAGCAACGCCTTGCAGCAGGGGCCGCTCGCTGATCTCTTCGCGGGCTTCGGCACGGAAGCGTCGCAAAAAGCGCGCGGCATCCTGATGATGGCGCTGCTCAACGGCGATAATCCGACGTGGGATAAGGACGGCCCATCGATTGCCAACGCGCTCCAACAGGCGTTGAACACGTCGCTGTACCGCGCGCAAACGATTGCACGTACCGAGATGCTCAACGCCTATCGCGACAGCAACCTTGCCAATTACCGCGCCAATGCTGATGTGGTGGATGGCTGGGTCTGGACGGCGGATTTGTCAGCGCGCACCTGTTTTCCTAGAGGCACAATGATAGAAACAAGCAAGGGGCAAATACCGATTGAACAAATGGAACTAGGAGATGAAGTTTTAACACATGAAGGTCGCTATAAGCGCGTGACGGTTGTCATGGCGCGGCCTTATTCGGGAGAAATGATAACCGTGAATTGTGGGGAACATTCAGTCACCGCTACCGTCGATCACCCGTTCCTGATCGAGCGGCAAGGCGAGTTGTATTGGATAGAGGCTGGTCATATCCGTTTGGGCGATCACGCTATCTGCTATCGTGAGGGCGCTACGGATATAGCCGATCATACCTTCAGTCAGATTGCCATAGAAGGGCGTATCAGGCAAGCGGATAACGGTATAGCCCCGGCTTTGCAAGAACAGCGTCTTGCGGGCGTCTCTTCTCACCACATCAGGCCGGTTATGCCAGTACACGCCGTCAATCTCCAAAACAGTATTCAGGCTGGTCAAGAGGAAATCAACAGGATATCTCCAGCCATTGATAAGATGCTCTTGCGAGTAGGGGATACCCAACGTTTCCAGGCACATCCGGGCGTTCTTTTCCGGTTCGGTTTCGCCAGTGAAGCAACGGTAACAGCGTGGCGAGCAGAAAAAGCGATCCCCTTGTTCGGTAGGACGGATACGAAACGTTTTTCCGCACTGTCTGCACGTCTGAGTGATGGTTGGGCGTCGGCATTCCTCAGAGCAGTAGGTGTTATCAGAACGTTTTTGACGAAAAATCTTGTCACACCGCTTACAAGTAACATAGATCGTCCGCATATGCTTACAGGCATTAGAACAATAGATTTGGTTTCGCACGCTAGGAGAAGTAGTAAAAGTTTTTCCGCAAATAGGACAAATTTTCTCATGGCGTTCATGGGCTTTACGGCATTCAAGCGAGCAGTAGTCTCTCAGACGCCGCTGCTGTACGCAAAACGTTTTACCACAGCCTTTGCAAACCAAATCGAGACATGGTTTCGCCTCTTTGCCGCGCTGTGTATGGGGGCATTCCCGTTGATAGATAGTGTAGCAAGCATTGGAACAAAACCGCCGATTGCCTTTGCGTTGCCACGCTTTGGGAATGATAAACGGCTTTCCGCAGATTTCACAGGTCAATTCAACCCGTTCCGTCGCGTGTGCCGCTTTCCAGGCATCACGGCATTCTTTGCTACAATACGCCCGTTCCTGTCTTGCGCGATTGCTGATGTCCATCCAGGCATCCTTACCGCACACTGCGCAGACGCTTTTGAGTTTCCTTCTATCGCCAGGATCGCGCTCAATATCAAGTCTTTTCATGCATCCATTATATCACAACTTGACCACCACATCCAGCGCGATACAACGGTGTATAACCTGGAGGTTGAGGGCGATCACAGTTATGTGGCCGATGGCTTTGTCGTGCATAATTGTGCCGCGTGCATTTCGCAAAACGGCACACTGCATAGCCTGGACGAAACAATGGATGAGCATGTGTGTGGGCGGTGCAGTCCGATCCCGCATACCAAATCCTGGTCGGACATCCTGAACAACGCGGGCTATGACACGAGCGGCCTGGACTTGCCAGACAGCGCGCCCGCTCTACCGAGCGGCGCGGATTGGTTTGCCGCGCAATCGGCGGACGTGCAACAGCAGGTACTCGGCAAGGCGGGCTACGCGCTCTATCAGTCCGGCACGCCGCTCGCGGATTTTGTCGGCATCCGGCAGAACGCGCAATACGGCCCGTCGATTTATGTCAAGTCGATCAAAGAATTACAGGGAGGCTAATCGATGGAGGAGACAGAAGAGCAGAGGGAACGGACGGCGGCGGGTTGGCGCACGTCGCTTCTCAACCGAAACGCGGTTCCTCAACAGGGAAAGAAGGATAACCCCATGAACGAAGATGATATCTATGAAGTCCAGGCAAGCGGCCCGTTTCACCGCTTTAAACTGGTACGGTCAGTTGATGTGACCGGCATCTCAGGAACAGGTGAGATTGCGCTGGGTATCCAGTGGCCGGATCAGTCCTGTACGCTGTTTTGGCTGAAACACAGCACACATGGTTATTATCACAGCATTGGACAGTTGCGGGCGATCCACTGCTACAACGACAACGCCCGCGTTGAATGGATAGACGGAGTAACCCATGCCTGAACCAATACAGAACGGCGCGTCAGTCGTGCAAGAACCGACATTTCCGCAAGAGTCGCTGCGCATCGTGCCGCAGGGACTGATCATCACCGTGCAGTTCACGCCCACGTTCAGTATCAATCAGTTGATCCCGGCCAACGCGATGAACGAAATTGCGGGCGCGTGGCTCGAATCGCGCAAGCAGATCAAGAAAGACCTGGAGATTATCCGGGATGTCAATCGTAGCAAGTTATCATGACACGAAAGGAACAATACGATGGGTGGCAAACCGCTTAAAAGCACACCTGCTGACAGACGTTTGAAGGCCAATAAGAACAAGCCCGCGAAGCCGCCGGTCACAAAGCCGACGCCGCCGCCCGCGAAACAGGCGTTTCCTGGCGCCGCTCCGCCGTTCAAGAAAGGCCAGTAATGGCGAAAATAGACACGCGCAAAGCGATCCAGAAGCGGCGCACTGCCGACGAGATGCGCCGCGCCTATGCCGCGCTGTGTCCACTTGCGCCGTCGGATAGCGACGATCCTGCGATCATCCTGAATGATTGCTTTGAAGAACTGCTTGAAGCGCGGGCCATCATCGAAGACATGCGCGGCTTCGTGACGCAGTGGCACGCGCGTTTTACCAGACGATAAGGAGCAAGGTATGGCGAAATATCGCAAAAAGCCCGTCGTTATTGAGGCGTGGAAAACAGGCGAATTGCTGCATCTGGCAGCATATGATTTCTGGAATTTACCGGATCGTATCCGAGAGGCATATGATAGGGTGGAGGTTGTTTTTACGCCATCTTCCATTCATATCAACACGCTTGAAGGAACCATGATTGCGAATCAAGACGATATGGTGATTCAAGGTGTCCAGAATGAATTATATCCCTGCAAACCGGACATTTTTGAAATGACCTACGAATTGGTAGAAAGCGAGTAGTTATGGCAGTCTCAGATGCCCCGTGGGACGGCGCGCCGTCTCAGTGGAAAGATACCGATGCCTATTGTGCGTCGTGCGCGCTCGACCTCAATCCGGCGGGCAAGCCGAAGACGCAGGATAATTGCAAGTTGCCGTACACGTTCCCCAACGGTGACATTAGCCGCGTGAGCGTGCATACGTGCGTCGCGGCCTTAGCCGGGGCGCGCGGCGGACTCAAAGGCGTCCCGGCGGCGGCCAAGAAAAAAGCGGCCAAACTCTTTCTGGGCCTGTACAAGACCGCACTCAAGGAAGAGCCGCCGGATAGCCTCAAGCAGATGGCGCAATGAACACACCCGACACCCGCCGCGCAGGCATGGGCGACGTGATCGCCGCGCTCGCTCGTCTGCTCGGCATCAAGCAATTGCAGCACTGCGGCTGTACCGACCGGCAGGCGTGGCTCAACCGCCATCTACCGCTGCCGTTCCGCATCAAACGCCGCGCGGACGAACCGGCGGATTGGTAGGGAAGGACAAATCAATGGCAGACCAGGAAGAAGAGCGCCCGATCACGCTGCGCTGGTTCGACAACCGAACTGGCAAAGAACACACGCTCTCAGACTCAAATGAACTCACCATCCGCTCGCGGCTCTTCACGCTTGTCCTTGACCTGATCAAAGGGCGAATCCGCGAGATACATGTCGTGCATTAAGGAAGGACGAATTATGACACCAGACGAAGAAACCATCAAGCAACTGCTGAGCGATCGCATCGAAAACGATTTCTCGTATCACGCTCCGCAGGGTGATCAGGTCACTCGGTATAACAAGTTGCGCTACAAAGCGAAAGAGTTTGCTTTGCTCATTGCAGAGATTACACCGTATTCTCGTGAACAGTCGCTGGCGTTGACGCATCTTGAAGAAGCTGTGATGTTTGCCAACGCCGCCATTGCGCGGCACGAGTAACTATCGATCCTGTCCGTCGCTACCGATAATGCGTACAAGCGCACCACCGCTTGACAGCAGAAAGGAATCATCGTACAATTATGGCAGACGAACCGATTACCCCGGCGTCGCCCCAGGCGGGCGATCCACCGGCTGCACCTTCGCCCCAGGCGGGCAACACAACTCCACCAGAACCCCAGGCGGGCGACGGACAAGAACCCATTTCACTAGCCGAGGCCAAAAAGCTGCGCTCGGAAGCGGCCAATTTGCGCGAACGCTTGAAAGCTGCTGACGCCAAAGCCAAAGAACTCGATGATCTCAAAGCGCAGTTAGAGGCAGCCAATCTCAGCGACAAAGAAAAGCTGGAGCGGAAACTTGCCAAACTGCAAAGCGACCACGAGCAGGCAACACGCCAACTGCAAGAACGCACGATCCAATACGAGGTGCGTTTGCAAGCGGCACAGGCTGGCGTCAATCCGAAGCATCTGGACAAGGTGACGCGATTGATTGACTGGGCAGCCCTCGAGTATGACGACGATGGGCAGCCCACCAACGTCAAGACGCTGATTGACGCGCTCTTGGAGGATATGCCGGAACTGAAAACGCCTACCGCGCCCGCGCCCACCGGCGGACAACCGCCGAAACCGCCGACGCCCGCGTTACCGGCCATGAACCCAGGCCGTGCCGCGATCACGCCGCCGACTGGCAACGCCGGGCCGTTTGTACGCCCGTCGATCTCGGACGCCTACGCGCAAGCCGCACAGCAGCGCCGCGGCCAATAACAACGAAACATTCATCCTTCATGCCGGGAGGCAGCATAGGAGAACATTATGACGATTGCCGCAGGGACGGTCACACTGGCGGATTACGCTCTGATGAGCAACAATCCGCTGGTCAAGGCCGTTACCTACTCACTGATTGACAATGGATCGGTGCTGGCCGATATCCCCCTGGTCAGCAAGAAATCCTTCACCATCAACGGGGCGCGCTTCGAAGGCAATTTGCCGACCGTCAACTGGTCGCAAATCAACGCCGAGGGCGTCAGCACCAAAGGCACGCCGACCGCCTACCAGGAACAAGTCTACATCCTGCGAAACTATATCGATGTGGACAAGTACATCGTCGAGGAAGAGAACAGCATCGTTGATCCGCGCACGACGCAGACCGAAGCGTACCTCAAAGCCCTCACCTACGATGTGAACTACAAGTTCATCCACAACGACCATGTCACCGGCGATGTGAACGCGCCCGTTGGCCTGGCCTACCGCATCAACAACGGCGGCACGTTCGGCGTGCGACCGGAGAACCATATCGACGGCGGCGGCGTCGATGTGCGCGTCGCCAACGCGACGCAAGCCACCGCGAACCATTTCCTGTACCTGCTCGATCAACTGCTGTGGAGCGTCGATAGTCCCGACGGCAACGGCGTCACGCTGTACATGAATGAAGTCATGCAGCGCCTGTTCGCGGCAAGCATTCGCACGATGGGAACCAGCGGCGGTTTTGCGATTGTGCGCGACCAGTTCGACCGCGTGATCCAGATGTACAAAGGCGCGGTGGTGCGCGATATCGGCTACAAAGTCGATCAGCAGACCCGCATCATTCTCGGCGGCCCGACGTTTTCCGGCGGCCTGTCGGGCGAGGACAGCACCGGCAACAGCACCAGCACCTCGTCGGGGTCGATCTTCACGTCGATTTACGCCGTCAACTACTCGACCGATCACTTCTTCGGTTGGCAGTTCGGGCCGCCGAATGTGCAAGACCTCGGCCTGATCTATAACGGCGTGATTTATAGAACGCTGATCGATTATGCCGTCGGATTAGTCAACGCTAGTACCCGTTCTATTGCCCGTTTATACGATATTCTCGTCGATTAGGAGGCGCGCCCATGACCGCAAACGAAGTGCAAGAATTGCGCGCCGCCATTGATCGGGCGACCGCGCAAGATGCGCCGCTGCACAGCGTGCTGCACCTGCTCGTCGATCACCTATCCGCTGTCGCCTCGTCGGTCAGCCACGAGGCACAGGCGCTGGCACAGGCCGCGCAACCGGAGGAGAACTACCATGCCAACTGATGCCCTGATCGCGCTCCAGGCGAGCGTGACCAAAACCGCCACGTTTAGCGGCGCGCCGCTGATCCTGCCCGCAGGCACGCCGCGCTGGCCGTTGGTGGCGCGCGTGATTTACAGCGCCGGAAGTTCCGGCACGGCGACCAGCGCGGTCATTTACAGCATTGACGTGTCGCGCGATGGCGGCTCCAACTTCTATACCGAAGTCGAGTCCGATCCGCTGACCCTGCCAACGTCCGGCGCGATTGCGGGCGAGCTTGCGCTGCCGTTCAGCCTGTCGCCAGCCATTGTCGCGGACGGCGTGCAAATCAAACTCACGGCGACGATTGCGCCTGGCAGTAGCGCGACGCCAACGATCACCTACCAGGGCGATATCATGCTCGGCAGACCGTAACCGTCGTTACTCGCTCTCATTGAAAGGAAGCGTAGCCGATGGCAGTGCGCACAACGATGGCGGCCTTGATCTTGCGAGTCAGATTGTTAATCAATGATCCGGCGGGCAGCAGCGAGACGTTTGCCGATCAAGACATTCAGGACGTGCTTGATGAGAGCCGCGTCGATGTGTTCAATGAACCGCTCATCCCAAAACCGACCTACACCGGCGCGACGATCAACTTTCTGGATTATTGGTCGCAAGTCGGCGGATGGGAAGACGGCTACGCATTAAAGCAATTCCTGATCACGCCGGTCACGCCGTCGCTGTTAGAGCCGATTGCCGGGCATTGGCAGTTCGCGGCCAGCACGTTGCCGCCGGTGTACATCACAGGCTCCCTGCACGACGTGTACCGCGGCGCGGCAGACTTGCTGGAGCGGCAGGCCGCCATGTGGGTGTTGCGCTACGACATGACCGTAGACGGCCAGTCGCTGCATCGCTCACAGGCGGCGCTCATGCTCACCAAACTGGCGGCCACGTACCGCACGAAACAGCGCCCGCAGTCGATCACGGCGTTTCGCAGTGACACGCGCACGCAATCCGCGCTGGCGGGCATTGGACTTGGTCCGACGCAGTTGGATTATATGGGTTCGGGTAACAAGGGAGGCTCATAATGGCCTGTTCAACACACAAGGGCAGCAGCGTCAAGGCGGCGCACAAAGGCACGCGCGCCAAGAGCAGCGGCTCGGCCAAAACCGCGCACAAAGGCACGGCGGCGGCGCACAAGGGCAGCACGCACAAGGTCGCCAAGAAGTGCTGAGGTGAGTTGTGGCGATTAGCGCGCAAGAGTTAGCAAGCATACAGGCCGATTTGCAAGCGCAAGTCTGCGATAAGACGTGCATCATTCAGCGCGAGACAAGCAGCACGCCTGACGGCATCGGCAGCAGCGCGCCGACGTTCACGACGGTGGCAACGACGGTGGCGGGCGTGACCTTGCCGACGGCTAACGACTTGCAAAATTTCGCCTATGAGATTGGCGACAAGGCCACGTTCAAGGTGCATGTCCCGTATGGCACGAACGTCAAGGCGCTTGATCACCTGCTCATCGAAGCGCAGACGCTGGAGGTGCATATCTTGCTTGACCCGCATAGCGTGCCGGGGCTTTTACCGTTGTTAGTCGTGGAGATCAAATAATGCCGATCATCAACCGCTTTCCGCAGATTGCCGCCAACTTGCGCCCGGTGGTGAGTCAGTTGGTGCGCAAGGCCGCATTTGACATTGCCGCCAATGCAGCATCAGGCGCGGCAGTGGATACTGGCTTTATGAAAAATAGCATCTACGTCGTCACGTCGGGCGACAGCACGTATGGCGGCGGCGGCACACCGCCAGGCGACTCGTTTCTCTTGCCAGAAGTGGCCGCGCCGTCCGATGATCTGTCGGCTATCGTGGCCTGCGGGGCGAATTATTCGGTGTATATCGAGATGGGGACGCGCTTCATGGCCGCGCAGCCGTTCTTCTTCCCGGCGGTTGACCAGGGCGCGGCAGCCTTTGCGAGCGTGGCGTCGGCGTTTGAGTCGCTGTTGGGGGCCGTATGAGCGCGAGTGAGGCTGTGCTGGGCTTGCAATTCCTGTTCGGCATTCTCTCAGCAGACAGCACGCTCGCAAGTTACGCGCCGGGCGGCGGCTTTCGCTCGCTTGCGCCTGACGGCACGGCCACGCCGTTCTGGGTCGTCAGTTTGCAATCGGCGGGCAAGGACAGCATGACCCAACAGGCCGTGCGCTTGCTCGCTAACCCGCTGTTCCTGATCAAGGTGTCAGGCCCGGCCTCGCAGATGGCGGCCATTGCCGACGCGGCGGCACAAATCGATGTGCTGTTAGGCGGCGGGCAGGGCTTGCGCAACCGATCCGTGACCGGCGGCTGGATCGCGGCCTGCTACCGCGAAAGCGTGCATTTGCAGGACGAGGGCCCGATCAATGGCGTGGTGTGGTCGAATCTCGGCGGGTTGTACCGGATGGAGATCGAGCAAAGTTCGTAATCCGATAGTCTATTCCTTCATGTCGTGAGACAGCATAGGAGCATAATATGACCTGGACACCAGAAGTTTCCGCGGTAAACCAACGGGTACAAGTTGGCGCGGAAAGTACCAGCGCGCTCGGCACGGCGGTCGCCTGTGGCAAGTACCTGGAGTGTTTTGATTTTACCTTTGGCATCAGTCCCGATGTCGTCTTTTACACCGCGACGGGGCATAAATACGCCACGGCGCAGGAAGAGAATATGGAATGGGTCGATGGCAGCGCATCCGGCTGGCTCGACTACAACGGCCTCATCTACATCTTCGGCGGCGCGATGGGCGCGACCACACCGGTTGCGCACGGCAGCAGCGCCGTCGCCAAAGACTGGGTCTTCACACCGCCGATCACCGGCTCCATCGTGCCGCAGACGCTCTCGTTTCAGCAGGGCGACGCGATCCGGGCGCGCGAGTTCGCCTATGGCCTCTTCACCGAGGTTGGCTACAAAATCACGCGCAAAGAGACGACGCTCACCGCCAAACTGATCGGGCAGCCACTGACCGACGATATCGTACTCACCTCCAATCCAACCACAATTGCCGTTGCGCCGATATCCGGCAAGCAGGTCAGCGTCTTTCTTGACACCACGCAGGCCGGGCTTGGCACGACGCAACTCTTGCGCGCCCTGGCCGTTGACTGGGCCTTCAATTCCATTTACGGCCAATTGTGGGTACTGAACCGCTCGACGGTGGGCTTCACGGCGCACGTCGATAGCAAGCCGACCTGCACCGTCAAGATTTTGGAAGAAGCCAACGCGGAGGGCATGGCGTTCCTCTCGTACCTGCAAAGCGGCGTGACCTACTACCTGCGCGTGCAAGCGCAAGGCGCGTGCATCGACAATCTCACGAGCGTCTCGCTAGGTAGCCCATCGGCAGGCACATTCACCCTCACCTATGGCGGCCAAACCACGGCCACGATTGCTTACAACGCCGCGGCATCCGCCGTCGAGTCCGCACTGGCCTTGCTCAGCAGCATCCCATCCGGCGATGTCACCGTGACCGGCTCAGCAGGCGGGCCGTATGCCATTGAACTGACGGGCGCGCTGCTCAACGCGCAAAGCGGCGGCGTGCTGTCCGCGATTACCGGATCAGGCACGGGCCTCACCGGCGGCACATTTGCCGTGACGGGCGAGCAGTCCTATCTCGCCATGACGCACGATATGGCAATCAAAGTCGGCAAGCCCTCCAATTTTGAGGATAGCGACGGCGTGTATGCGATTGAGTGGGAATGCACCGTCGTCGAGGATTCGACCTGGGGTCACGCGCAAATCTTGACCCTCACCAACCTGCTCACCAGCTTATAAGGAGCCTGTATGCCAATTACCTTAGCCAAAATCACCAGCAACACCGCCGAGATCAGCATGATGGTCGGCGAGGATACGGTCAACGTCACGTACTATCCAGGTCGCGTGACGGAGAAAACCATCGCGCAATTGCAGGGCTATGCCGATGTCAACCCCGATCACTTTGCCGAAACCGTGCATGAGGTCAACGTGCTGATGGCAAGCCTCATCAAGAGTTGGGATGTGTACGAGGATGAGGCGCAAACCGTGATGTTTCCGCTTGACCCGGAGCGGTTGGCGGAACTGCCGTTCATGTTTCGCACCAAAGTGGTGGTGGCGATCATGCAGGATATCCGCCCGGAAGCGGACGCGCCGCAGATGTAGAGCGCAAGAATCTGCGGCGGTATCTGGTCTTTAGCGCGCGCGGTGTCGAGTCGGACAATGTGACGTGTCCCGACTATTATCCGCTGTTCGTGGCGGCAGACCGCTGCCATTGCAAGCCGTGGGAACTGCTCGACGTGCCGCTGTTCTGGCGCGAAAAGGCGCTCATCGTGCAGTCTGCCGAGAATGAGGCGCGCGAGCAAATCGACGCGCATAAGTAGGGAACATGGTCGCACTCACGTCAGCACAATCGAATAAGGCGGTGCGCGCATGGCGGTAATTGCCGCGCAATTGGAAGCCGTCGTCAGCGCAACGGGCGTGACCACGACGCAAGCGCAACTGGAGGAAATGGGCGCGGCTGCGGATGGCGCGGGCGTCGCACTTGATTCGATCAGCGGCGCGGCATCGGGCGCGGGCGCGGGCCTGGACACGGCAGGAACGGGCGCGGCGGGCGCGGGTACAGGCTTCGATACGATGGCGGGATCGGCGGATGCTGCCGCCACGGCACTGTCCGGGGTCGATGGCGCGCTCAGCACGACGGCGGGCGCGGCAGATACGGCGGCGGCGGGCGCGACGGACGCAGGCGGCGGACTCGATGTGCTGGCGGGTAGCGCGGATGTGGCGGCGGCCAGCGTGACTGGCGTTGATACGGCGCTCGGCGGCGCGGATGTGGCGATGGCGACCAGCGCGGCCTCGGCGGATGCGACCGCGACGCAATTCTCCGTGCTTGGCACGATGAGCGATAGCACGGCGTCGAGTATGAAGTCGTTTATCGGCGGCATTCCGCTATTGGCTGCCGCCGCCGTGGTCGCGGTGGGCGCGCTCTCCGTCAAGATGGCCGGTGACTTTCAAGAGAGCATGACGCAGCTCGTGACCGGCGCGGGCGAGAGCAAATCGAACCTGGACATGGTGAGCCAGGGCGTGCTGAATATGGCCGTGACCACTGGCACATCGACCAAAGACCTGTCAGACGGCCTCTATATGATCGAGAGTGCGGGGCAGCACGGGGCGCAAGGACTGGAAACCCTCAAAATCGCGGCAGAGGCGGCTAAGGTGGGAAATGCTTCTTTAGCCGATGTGGCAAACGGCGTGACGACCGCCATGACCGATTATGCGGGCGAAAATCTCACTGCCGCGCAGGCCGCCAACACGCTGATTGCGACGGTGGCGAGCGGCAAAACGCACATGCAGGACTTGTCACAGGCGCTCAGCACAATCCTTCCGGTTGCTAGTTCGGTGGGCGTGTCGTTCAACAACGTGATGGCGGCGATGGCAACCATGACCGGCGAGGGTGTCCCGGCAGCCGATGCGGCGACGTACTTGCGCCAGACCTTGATGAGCCTGGAAAATCCCTCAACCAAAGGCGCGGCGGCACTCAAATCTATCGGCCTGACATCTGGACAGGTCGCATCGGAGATGAAAAAGTCGCTGCCTGACGCCTTGAAACTGATTACCGAGCATTTGGCAAAGAAATTCCCGGTCGGCTCACAGAAGTACAACGCGGCCATCGCGGCCATCGCGGGCGGCACAAAGCAAATGCAGGGCGTGCTTGACCTCACAGGAACGCATCTCAAAACGTTCGATAAGAACGTGAAAACGATTGCGAGCAGCGTCAAGCATGGCGGCAAGAGTGTCACGGGCTGGTCGGAAACACAAAAAGATTTCAATTTCCAGATGGCGCAGGCGGGCGAAATCCTCCAAACCGGCATGATCCGCGCTGGCACGGCGTTGATGCCGATTGTGAGCAAGCTAGTCAGCGGCTTCGTGTCCTTTGTCGGTACGATGAGCCGATTCGTCGGGTGGCTCAGCAAAGGCTCGGCGGGCGCAACCATCGTGAAGGGCGTGCTGGCGGGCCTGGCTTTGGGTGTGCTGGCGTTCGTGGCGACGGCAATCCCGCCGCTGCTGGTGGCATTCGGCGCGTGGGCCGTGGCGGCAGGATCGGCGGCGCTCATGACGATCATTGCTGCCGCGCCGTTTATCGCCGTGGGTCTGGCTATCGGTATCCTGGTGGCGGGCATCGTGCTGGCAATTCAGCACTGGGGAGCGATCGTCAAGTTTTTCGAGGGCTTGTGGAAGACCGTGTGGGGCGCGGTCTCGTCGTTCTTCGTCTCCATATGGTCAAGTATCAAGGGCTTTTTCGTCAATACCTGGAATAGCATCGTTGCGTTCTTTACGGGTGCGGTCAAGGCCGTGGTCAACTTCGTCAAGTCGCATTGGCAGTTACTGGTCTCAATCATCGGCGGGCCAATTGTGGCAATAGCTTTGCTGATCATCACGCATTTCACGCAAATCAAGGCATTTTTTGTCCAAATTTGGTCAGATGTAAAAGCGGCATTTACGGCAGCACTGAACTTTTTGGTTTCGCTGGTCACGACGTTTGTGTCCAACGAGGTCAGAGGCTGGACGAATCTGTGGAATCGCGTGAAATCGATTGCCACCTCGCTGTGGGCGGATGTGGTCGGCGTCTTTAACGCGGCGGTTGGGCGCGTGAAAAGCGCGATCTCGACGATCTGGAATGGCATCGTCTCCATCGTGACGACGTGGCCGTCCAAAGCTCTGCAATGGGGCGTCGATATGATCAAGGGGCTGATTTCGGGCATCACCTCGATGATCGGCGGCATCGGCAGTGCGGTCGGGTCAATTGCCAGCAAGATCGCCGGGTTCCTGCACTTCAGCAAGCCCGATGTAGGGCCTTTGCGCGATGTGGATAAGTGGATGCCCGATCTGGGGGATAAGCTAGCGAAGTCGCTTACGGCGCAGATACCGAAATTGTCGGCGGCAGTGAACCTGCTGGTGAAGCCGGTGTCCAGCACGCTGTCCGGCATTGGCGCCACGATGCCACGAATGCCGTCAGGCGCGGCCATGCTCCCCGGCAGCACGCCTGCACAGGCCGATCCCTATGCCGGTCGCCCGATCATCCTGCAAATCGACAGCACGCAATTCGCGCGCGTGGTGATGCCGCTGGTGGCTCAGCAACTGCGGTATCGTGTCGGCGTGGGAGGGCGGTAACTATGACCGTCGCTCTCACGGCTTTTGGCACATCAATCGCATCGACCACGCTGCCGACGGCGGGAACGCTGGCAACGACGACGTGGCGCGGCGCGGACGGTGGCATCGACACGAAAATCAGCAATGCGCTGGGCTATGGCGAACTGACGGCGCTGGGAACGAACACGGTGTGGGCTGCGGCAGCCGGGCCGATTGGCAGTATCGCGCCATCGGGCCTCGGCTGGCTGCTCGATAGCGCGCTCTTGTTTGGGCAGACGATTGAGAACGGGCTGTGGACGCCGAGCGTGACCTTGCGCGTGACGCTGGGGACGATCACGGCGGATATGTACTTTCGTTCGTGGATATACGACACCTCCACAGGCGTGTACACGCCGATTGGCACGCTGCTGCTCTCAGGGCAAACCATCAGCTCGAAGACGACGTACACGTGGGCCGCGCTGGGTCTGTCCGCCGCGTCATTCAGTTTCACGCAATATTTGTATCTCGATTGCATCCTCAACGTGCTGGGCAACTCCAATAGTTCGGGGTCAAGCGCGCAATTCGCGGTACATCTGTCCTCGGTGGCAGGCGCGGGCGTGGCGGGCGATACGGCGGTCAGCACGCCGGGATTCGCGCCAACCTCGCTCATGTACGGCGTGACGACGCTGGAGAAGTACGTCAGCAGCACGACGGCGGCGGAACTGGCGGCGCTAGGGCCGGTCACGGTGCGCCTGCAATGCCACAATAAGGATCACGACAAGACGCAAGTGGTGAATACCACCAGCGTGACGGCGATCACGGCAGGCGTCAACACGGTCACGCCCGCATCAATGGTCAACATCACCACCTCGCAGTTGCTGTTCATTGCCGATCCGGCGGGAACCTCGGAATTTGTGACGCCGTCAGGGGTGACTGGCACGTCGTTTACGGCGACGTTTGCCAATGCGCATAGCGCGAGCGCGTACACGATTACGGGCGAAACCTTTGACTGGACATCGATGGATACGGCGGTCGATCTGTTTGTGGCGCTTAAATGTCGCATCGTGCTGACGATAGAAGGTTTTGCGAACTGGTGGCTTGATCCGACATGCAGCTTGCCGATGTGGCAAGGGATGCAAATGTGGGGCTATCAGATCATCCAACGCTACGGGTCGGTGATCTGCGGCGTCGAGCAGGGCAATGAAGAATTTGCCTACGTCAGCGGCGCGTGTCGCGATGCGAGCGTCTATTACGGCGTGATTTCGCAGTCCTACCCGTTCTTGAAACCGCTCAATCCATCGCTCACGGTGGGCTGTTTTGGCTATACGTCCTACAGCGGCAACATCGGCAATAATGGCGATCCAGGCTACTGGTTCAACGCGCTCTATGCGCTCGGCGGCGGCCTGTACATGGATTATGCCAACTTCCACTACTATAACGCCGGCCATGACCCGCTGGACGCCAATCCCGGAGGCGCGCCCGCACTGCTGACGATTGTGGCGGCCATCAATAGCGCGATGGTGAGTAACGGCGTGAATTTGCCTATTCGCGTGACCGAGTTCGGCTGGGAGGGCAAAGGCAGCAAGGGCAGCACAACCTGCCCGCACGATGTTGGCCCAGCGGTGCAAGGCGCGTATCTGGTGGAGGCGTACACGCTGCTCAAAACCGTGTCCAATGTGGAGGCGGGCTATCTGTATACCTGCGGCGGCGGCACGTTCTACGACTGCCACGATATCTACGGATTGTCAAGCTATACCACGGTGCAAGCATACTTTGCGATTGTGCCGACGCCGCCAGCACCGCCGGGGCCGCCAGTGGTCGGCACCGGGACGTATAGCGTGCAGACGGGCGGCGTGACGCTGTTCGTATTGGCCGGCACGCTCAGCATCGATAACACCATCGGCAAACGCTCGCAGGCGTCGTTCACGGCGTACACGAATCCGCCGCTGCACTTTGTGCAATATCAGCAGGTACAAATCTACGACGCGAGCGGTACGCTGGTGTTTAGCGGCTACATCACGACGCCGCAAGAGCAAAAGCCGGGCTTCCAGAATAGCCTGATCCACACGATCACCTGCTGCGACCAGCACTGGCTGGCGGATAAGCGTGTCATGGCGGCGGCATTTACGAACAAGACGTGCGGCGAGATGGTGCAGTGGATTGTCACCAACATTCTCGCGCAAGAGGGCGTGACGATTGGGCAGATTTACGACGGCATTCCGCCCGCAACGACGCTCTATCCGCAGACGACGCTCTACCCTGGCGGTAACGTCGGGCTTGTGCCGCAAGCCAATTTCGTGTACTGCTCGGTCTCGCAAGCCTTAGACGCGCTGGTCAGCCAGGCGAGCGCGGCGGGCATCCCCTACTACTGGCAAATCGACGAAAACAAGGCGCTGTGGTTCGTGCCGTACACGGCTATCGTGAATACGGCGGTCGTCGATGGCACGCAGATCGAACTGGTGCAGAACCCGCCGACGCTGACACGCGCCAATCCGACGTACAGGAACACGCAGTACATCGGCGGCGGCGTGCAGCAAACGGCGACGCAAACGGAAATCAGGACAGGCGACGGCACGACGCAATCGTGGGCGATGGGCTACGAGATGAGCGCCGATCCGACGGCCTCGCCGCCGGTGATTAGCATCGATCTCGGCAATGGCAGTGGCGGCTATTTGGGCTACACGGTGCAGTCGGTCGGGTTGAAAGGCACATCAGGACAGGCGTTCTACTGGGCGGCAGGCGACGCGATTATTGCGCAGGACAGCAGCGGCACGAAACTGCGCGGCGCGCCCTATAACGACCTGCTGAAAGTCGTGTACACCGGCCAATATGAGACGATGATCCTGGCGCAAAACGCGGCGCAAGTGGCCTATCAGGCGCAAGTGGACGGCACATCAGGCATTGTGGAGGAGGTCGAGACGGACGCCACGATTACCAGCATCGCCAACGGCCTGTCAGAGGCGGGGCAACTGCTGACGCGCTACGGCGTGCAAGGCGCGCTCTTGCAATTCACGACACTGCAAAGCGGCTTTGCACAGGGACAGTTGATTACGGTCAATTTGCCGATGTATGGCCTCTCCAACGCGCAAATGCTGATTGAGGAGGTGTCCGCGAGCGACCAGACGGATTCATTCAATATCTGGTTCACGGTCAAGGCGGTGCAGGGGCCGTATGACGTGAGTTGGATCGATTTCTTTATCAAGACGTTCGGGGCAAACGCGCCCGCCAACTCGATCAATGTGGGGCTATCCCAAAATGTGCCGTTCCTGGCCTCGTTCCCTATGGCAATCTCTGTCGCCATGAGCCTGACTGTCAACGTCTATGCTTGCCCTATCGTCAATACGACGCTGTATCCCAGCGCGACCAATTACCCTTGCTGAGGTGAATTATGACCGCCATTACGAAAACAGATGCTGGCTTAGAACTGTGGCGCGACGGCGCGGCAGGCGCGAATAACCCGATGATTACCTACGTCGCACTGGGAAACAGCACCACGCCGCCGACGGCAGGGGATACCGCACTTGGGAACGAGACATTCAGAAAAGCGGTCACGACGTATACCGACGGCAGCACCGGAGAAATTCTCGTCACGATGTACTTAGGCCCAAGCGACGATATTGGCGCCGATATCGAGGAAGTGGGCTTTGTGGGCGGCAGCACCGCCAACGCGCAACCGAATACCGGTATCCTCATCGCCCACGGCTTATGGAGTCACAATCCAAAGGCTGGGACGGAGAGCATCACTTTTACGCTTGATATGACCTTTAGTTAGTCCTTCACGCCGCGAGGCAGTTAGGAGCATGATATGGGAACGTATAGCCCGGCGTATGTCGCGCCGTACACGAACACCGGTTCACCCTGGACGAATGGCGGCGCGCCCGGTATTAGCGCGGCATTTCTCGATGCCATCGAGGGCTGGGTGTACCAGGTCGATAACCCGCCGGATGTGGTGCTGACTGGCACGACGGCAGGGACGGCTACGCTCTATGAGACGGTGTACGCCAACCGCAAAGAGGTACTGCTGATCTTCGCGGGCTACGAGAATAGCGGCAGCACGCCGCAATCGATTGTGCTGCCGCACGCCTTCACGTTCATGGCCTGGGCGACGTCCGGCGGCTTTACCACGAGCAGCAGCAACGGCATCCAATTCTTGCTGTCAGGCACGGCGCAAAGCATCCACACCTGCGGTAGTTTGGCGGGCGGATCGTTCGCCACATCGACGACGCTGCTGCGCTATTGCCCAGGCGCGGAGGTGCTGGCCGGTTTCGACACGCTCTCGCTTGAGGGCAGTTATAGCGGCACGGCCTCCGGCATCGTGCGCATTCTCGGCAATTAAGGAGAGGCATGATGCTTTTGCTGACGCTGGCGCGCGTCGCCACGGTGCTGATTTTTCTGACGACAGCCGTGGGCGGGCCGTATGCCATCCTGCTGCTGCGGCGCTTTATCGCGGCGCATACGCTGGCGCACGGCATCCTGATGGCGGAGCTTGAGGCGCTGCGGCGTCGCGTGACGCACCTTGAGGAACGGCTATGACCAGTTGGGTCATGTACCTGACCATCATCAATCTGATCGTGATCATCGCGGGCGCGATTGGCGGCTATCTGGCGTACCGGGCGGCGTTTTCGCGCGCGAAGGACGAGATTACCGAGCGCGTGACGGGGCTGCTCAAAACGGAAAACGAGGTCTTACAACGCCGCGTCAAGACCGTGGAAGGGCGATTGCGCCTGCTGATCAACTGGTTTGCCAAGCAGGGCGTGGTGATTGAATTTGACGGCGAATCGCTGACGATCCGCGACACGAAAAACGGCGTGACCAGCGTGCATCAGAGCGAAACGCAACCGAGAGAAAGCGAGAAAGAAGTATGACAAGCGAAATCAATGCCAATCCGAATTTTCCCAACGGCCTGTTGCCGCTCTATGACCCGACGAACGGGCAGGATGCGGTAGCATGGCAAGCGTCCTACGTTTCGACCGATTCTGCCACGAGCATCAAGTACGCGGCGGGGGTGATGGTTGATAAAGTAACTAACGCGATCCTGGCAGGCAAAGCCTTTGTTGCGTCAACCGGCTCGCAGACCAGTTCCGGCACGTTTACCGAAGGTCTGTCCGTCTTTAATCCGACGGGTTCTGGGAAGACGCTGTACTTTTTCAGCGCGAAGGTTGGGGTGGCATCGGCGCGGATACACAGTCTGTACCTCGTGCCAACCACCGATCCGGCGTTGGGGACGGCGATCACGCCGATCAACGGACTGGCAGGCGGTAGCGCGTCGGTTGCCAGCGCATCCTACACCAATGCGGGCGCAAACATCTCGACCAGCGGCGATACGCTCATTGAAACGCTGTACACGCTGGCCGACAATACGACGGACTTTTTGGATGTCGATGAGGTCAAAGTGTGTCCGCCCGGCTATGGCATACTGATGGCCGTCTCGACGGCGACCAATGCCTGGGCGGCAACACTCAAATGGTGGGAAGCCTAGTCTTTGGCGGTCAGTGTTTCGATGACGGCAATGGCAAGCGCGAGCGCGGTCATTGAAACACTCGCAAGAGCGACGATCAATGATTTCATCAAATACCTCCTTGTTTTTGGGAAGTATACCACATGTGCGCTCGCTCGTGCGTTACATAACTAGGAGTGATGAATCGTGAGGGAATCATGCCGTATGCCGTGAGTCGCGGGCTACGTCGCGTGGCGTTCCAGCCGTTCAACGTCAACACGAACGCGCACATGCCGACGTTCACGCACCCGTGGCGCGCGGCAACCGGCGATGAGATTGTGACCTGGAATACGGCGGCGCGGGCGTTCGTGCATGAGCCGCGCTACGAACAGGCGATCTATGAGCGCGTGTGCGACTGCGGCATTGCGCCGGGCGAAACGTGCAATTGCGCGATGTGATGGATAGAAAACATCTAAAGGAGAATCGAACTTTGGAGAAAATCCCAACGTTGTTTGTGCGTAACCCTGACAACATGAAGCTCGTGACACGCGAAGTCAACCCTGACGCTGCATGGGTGTTAGCAGGTGAGGGCGTTCCTACTGTGAAGAAAGATGGCACGAATGTTCGGGTTACGGTTGTCTCTGAAAAAGTGACCTTTGTCGAGAAGCGGCGCAATCCGACCCGCGAAGAGAAAGCCAACGGCGCTGAGCCGGGCTATGTGGAAGCGCGGCGCGACGATCCGGCGGATCGGCATATCTTTGCCGCCGTCGATAACACGCACTACATTGGCTGGCCTGATGGCGCGTGGCCGTGCGAAGCGTTAGGGCCGAAAATACAGGGCGGCGTCGAATCGCCGTATCCGGTGCTGTATCCCTTTGCGCTTGCGCCGATTTCATTGCCATCCTGGGAAAATCCGCGTACCTGGGGAGAACTCCTGGACTATCTGGGAACGCACGAATTTGAGGGTATTGTGTGGCATCATCCCGACGGGCGCATGGCAAAAATCAAACGCCGCGATTTTGGCTTGCCCTGGCCGGCACAAAGGAGATGATATGGCAACATTGAACGCAAAGGGCGAGGTGTGCGATCTGCTCAGCGTCGATCAGTTCATTCCCGGTCGCTCAGAGTACGAATGCGTCGCCTATGCCGCGAGCCTGATCCGTTATGCGGGCGAGCCAAACCACGGGCCGACGGGTACGGTGCTTGAGGCGTCAAACCTGGCGCAATATTGGTACGGGCGGCTTGAGGGCAGCACCAGCGCGAGCAACACCGCGGGAACGACGCTACCGCAACTCTATACCATGCTGAGCGGTATGGGCCTGGGCTATCACCCGCTCATCGTCTCGGTGCAGGCCGTCAAGGACGCGCTGGCGCAGGGCTATCCGGTGCTGGCATGTGGTGCGGAGAGCGGAATGCACGATCTGGCGCTGGGCGATATCGTGCCGTATGCATGGCCGCCGTCGGGCAATCACGCGATTGTGGTGTCAGGCGTGGCGGCGGACGGGAATGTGCTGGTGCATGATACGGCGTCGATAGCCGCGACAGGGGTACGTCCTGGGCCGCGCACGTATGACGCAAGCAAGCTACAACTGGTGTCGGCAACGGCGGTCGTATTGCCGTGGATGAACGAAGCGCGCGGCGTGCCGCGAGGCTGGCATGACGACGGCACGATCTTGACCGCGCCCAACGGCGTCAAGGTTGAGCAGGGCTTCCGCGCCTGGGTGCTGGCGAATCACTGGCCCGCCGAGAACGAGCCGCTTGACGACGCGCATATGGTCGCGCAACTTGAAGCATCGAATCCCGGATTAGGCGGCGGCACGCAGCAGTTCTTCCGTGAGTGCGTGCTGGAATGGACACAGGATCGCGGCGTGTTCGTGATGTGGGTCGGCGTCGAACTGCTCAAAGCGCGCCTACAAGCCGTGGCGTATTATACCGCGCTAGAGCAAGCCAAAGCCGATTACACGACACTGCAAGCGGCGCAGCCGGATAGCGCGCTGCAAGCCAAGATCGCGGCGGCATTGAAGGATTTGAGTTAGTCGAGCGGCGGGAGTGCGGTGAGGTCGGGGATCGTTTCGAGTACAATCTCCGGATCAATACCTGCATAGCGTGGGACATAGGTAAGCGCGTGCGCCACGAGGTCATAGGTGCGTTTGGCGATGAGTTGCTCAACCTTTATGCGCCACTGCTCAGTATAGTCGGGAGTAAGCATATCATTGATGCTGGTTTCATCGTCTCTGGCAAGCTGGAGAAAGTCGTCATAGAGCAATCGTGCAAACTCGGCAAACTTGGTTTCTCGTTCGTTTGGCATAGGTTTCCTCACTTTTCGTTGTGAGGATTATAACACAGGAGGTCTCATTATGATGAACAAAGTACGCATCACGTCGTCAATGGATGTGGTGATCCACGGCGCGCTGTCGCTGCTGTTCGGCCTGGTGTCGAGCGGCGTGGTTGCCGGTGGGCAGGCGGTGCTGCAAACCGGCACGAATACGCCGGTGATTGCGACGGCGGGCGTGATCGGCTTTCTCGCGCCGTTCCTGCACGGCTTCATCGCGCTCGTGCAAAGCCCGCAGGCGGCGCAAGCGGTGAGCGATGTGCGAGCGGAGGCCGTCGCAGCACTCGACAGTCGCCTTTCGGCGCTGGAACACGCAGCACTCGACAGTCGCCTTTCGGCGCTGGAACACGCAGCATTATCGCGCCTGGACGCGCTGGAGGCACGCTATCCAGTTGCGGATAGCGCGGTACGGGCATTGTGGGCTGCCGCGCAAACGCCCGTACAATCGCAGGCCGCACCGAATCCAACTGCCGCCAGTCTGACGATGCCGCCATCTGCACTGCCAGCCCCTACAGCGCAACAGGCGTTTGGCGCGCAGCCGTGGGCCATGCAGCAGAGCATTCCGATTGGCGCTGTGCCGCCGCGCGGATAAGCACAACAAAAACGCCCGATCCGTGTGGCCGGATCGGGCGCGTGGGCGGGATGATGAGGGCTAGTCCGCGACTTTTTCTAAGCGGACTTCCTCAATTTTATATCCCCGCGTGGCAGGGAACTGATTATTAAGCAGGGCATTCGCTTGCTCATTTGCTGCTTGCTCAGTAGCGGCTTCAATCGGCAGATCGCCGAAAGAATAATTATCCTGAGGAGAACGAAACTCCCCTGCTTGATAGATTTCATACGATGCGATAAACTTTGCCATTGTCTTTTTCCTTTCGCCGTGTCTGCTTGCCCGCGTAGCCCACGGGCGGGCGTTGCTACCTACTTGTGGTACACTTGCCCGTCTACGAGTGGGACAAGAGAACACGTATCAGGATACGGTTCCCACTGATCTTCTTTCCCCTCAATAAGGGAAAGTTCTGAGTTCCAGTGGTAGGTAGTATTATTCCACTTCCAGGCTTGCTTCACAGCGAAGCCTTTGGAGTGAATCCACCCCAGGACATCGCCCGCATATCCCTGGCGAAACCAGAGGCGATCTTTGAGTTCGCTGTTCTGGACATTACGAACGCGCACAAATTCCTCAAGTAACTCCGCAGGAGTCCACTGATCCAGCAAAATTGCCTGTGTCATGATTTCTCTCGCTTTCTTGCCGCTTTGCGCGGCCTTGTGGGGACTGGCCCCGACTGTGGGAACTCGCTTGTTCCCTCTCATTGATCACATTGTATCAGAAAACTGATACAATGTCAAGGGGTTTGGAGAGCAATTTGCTGCTCTCCTGAAAACTCGCGTGCGCCCGCTTGCTGGATGCCAGCTTTGGCGGCGATGCGAGCGGCACGTCGCCATTGCGCGGGATCATCGCCACGGGCTGCGAGCGCGGATTGCAGGCGCTCAATATCCGCCTGCGAGAGGTAGATATTGAGGCCGATACCGCGGCCCGCTTTGGCCGCGTAGGTGTTGCCCGCGGGCGCGCCTTTTCCTGCCATACGTTTCAACCTCTTACGAGAACGGGGCTGATCGCACCAGCCCGGAGACGATTTGCTACTCAACAGAAACAACCGCCGTTACTTTGCCGGAAAGACCGGCTTGACGCTTTGCATCCTGGCGACTACCCGCCAGAACGAACTTGACAGATTTTCCATTAGACACTTTCCATTGCCGGACATCGCCCGGCTTATTGGGGGTGTTCGCGGCCATACGGGCCGCATGGTTGGGATACCCACCATACTTTGCCATGTTACTTTTCCTCTTTCTTTTGTTGGTAGCGCGCCTTTTGGTAGGCGCGGACACGGTCACGATACGCGGGATTGTTCGCATAGTTGCGCCGCGCTAGCTCCCGCCTGTAGGCGCGGTACTGCTCAGGATGGCGCGCTTTGTAGCGGCGCTGTTTCGCAACATCTCGCTCCCGTTTATACGCGGGCGACTTGTGCGGTTTGGCGTTGATGCGCGCCTTATTTTTCTGATACCACGCCGCCTGATAGGCGTGGCGGCAGGCTTTACAGATGTTGCCAGTGGCGGGAAATGGGCCGCTCCCGCCACACTTGGAGCAAACTTTCTCTTCCATTAGAAATTCTCAGAGAGGATATCGCTCAGGGAGATTGCCTCATCCTCTTCGTAATCCCCATCCTCATCAAAGGATGTGGCACGAAGCCCGCCGATAACACGCCATTCGGCGGTTTCGATGAGACGCTCGATCCGCGTGGCGGCGCGGGGGAAAGACTCTTGGGGATTTTCGATTTGCTTCTCAAGCACGAGGACTAATCCGTCCTCGCAAGCGAACTCTTTATACGAGAGTCCGATACCGGAGATATCGGTCACGTACAGGGAACCCGCGCCCTGGACGTACTCAGAGAAATCGCCATCGGGGTCGCTCTGACCCCAGAGAACGATCTGGCCGTTCTCGGACTGGCCGATGAGCTTGCGGAGCGTCGCGCCCTGGACGCCGTGAAAGCGGTAGTTGTCGCTGTGTTTGGTGAGAAGCTGTTCGATATCCATTTTCAATCTCCTTGATGTTTTTGTTCTCTCTCTTACTCTCTAATTATATCAGAAAACAGATACAATGTCAAGGGATTTGACATGAGTTTTGGGCAATCTGGAAATATTCGTGAAAACTCGCAAGCACCTCTGGGGAATGTGGCAAGGAAGTGCTACTCGGCAAACTCTTGCGCGCGCCTGATGCCATAGTCGCCCGCACGCAAGCGCGCTGCCGCCTCTTCGGGCGTGCGCCCCGTCGCCCACAGGCCGCCGTAACGCCGGTAGTCGGCAAAGACGGCGACAAAACTGCGATGATCATACTGGTAGACGAAGACGATCATCATGCTTCGGCCATGTCGCGCTGCTGGCGGAGCGCGCGTTTGAGTGTGGTTTCCAGCGCCTTGATGGCGATTTGGCGCACGCGCTCCCTGGTCACGCCGATTTCTTCGCTCATCTCTTCCAGTGTGCGCTCGCCCGCCCCGTCCAGCCCGTAGCGCAACGTGACGACTTTTCGTGTACGCGCGTCAAGCTGCGCAAGCGCGCGCTGCACTTGCTCCTCTAGGATAGCTTGCGCGGCCTGATCATCAGGCGTGCTGGCGGGATCGACCAGCGTGTCGCCCAATGACCAGCCGTTGAAATCATCCTGATCCAACGGAATATCCAATGATACCGGCTCTTTATCCCATGATAAATATTCATAGATTTCAGCTTCTGGCATGTCCATTGCTGTAGCCAGTTCTACGACGCTCGGTTCTCGGTTGAGATCATCTGTCAACAGGTTGAACGTCTTTTTGATTTTCTTGAGGATTTCATGGCGATAGACAGGCAAGGCAATAGGCCGGTAGCGTTCTGGGAGCGCGCGCTGGATCGCTTGGCGGATCCAATTCGTCGCCATCGTCGAGAAACGCGTGCCACGGCTATAGTCAAATCTCTCGACGGCTTTCATCAAGCCCAGATTGCCCTCCTGGATGAGGTCAAGCAATAGCGCCGGGTTGTTGTGGCTATAGGCTTTGGCGATAGAAACAACCAGGCGCAAATTGGCTTCGATGAACTGCTGGCGGGCTTGCATATCGCCTTGCGCTATCTGCCTTGCAAGGGATTGCTCTTCATCGGCTGTGAGTAGGGGATACGCGGCTATCTCTTTCAAATACGCACGGATATCGTCGTACATATCCGTAGCTACCTCAAGATGTGGCGCGATGCGTCTGGGCATGTCAATCCTCCTCCTCTTTTGACCAGAGATATTGCACAATTTTTCACAACAACAGCGTGATACCGGCCAGCCACGCGAAGCCAAGTGCCGAACCGGCATACACTAACCACGGCGGAAGTATGATAATCATCCGATGCCTATCCCGTGCGCGACGATATAAAACACGACAATAATCACGGCGGCGGCAAAGGCCAGCGCGCATGTCGCGCACAAAAAATGTATCAGGACAATCTACGAATTACGACGGGAACACTTCATCGAACGCGGCGGTAAGCAGGGCATAGGCGGCTTCATAGTCACCCAGGCCGTTACGCTCGGCATAGTCACAGGCGCGTTGATAAGCGTCGAATTGCGCTTGCGAGCAGTTCTTTGCGCCGCGCTGGACATAGCCATGCTCGCGTTTGATAGTCGCCAGTGTGCCGCCTTCGGACACGGCCTTGAAGGCATAGCGCCCTCGGATCATCGGCTCTGCCGCCAGCTTTGCCAACTGCTCACGCAGCCACGCTTGCCTGTCCATATGTTCCTGAACCGCTTTGGCTGTTCTTAGCGGTACTCAGCAGGCGGCCAATCGGCGGGCTTGCCACGGCCATAGTCACCCGCGAGCAGGCGTGCAACAGCGCGGCACGGGTCGTAGTCGGTCGCCCACAGGCCGCCGTAGCGCCGATAGTCGGTGAAGACGGCGACAAAACTGCGATGATCATACTGGTAGACGATGATCATGCGGATACGTCACGATCCAGCCAGGTGCGGGCGTAGCGGCGGTTATCGGCGTGCTGTAACGCGAGCGCGAAGGTATGCACGCCGCCGGGGTCGCTGTCGAGCAGCCAACCATAGAAGAGGATCGCATAGAGCAGTCACCTCATCGCGTGCTCAGGTCAATCGTCGGACGTGTCGGCGGTCGGAACGCCTGCCCGTAGTTCGTGGCGGACTTGTCAGGCATGAGCGCGCGCGGGATCACGCCGTCGGTATCGCGGCTGGCATCGGCGGCGTCACGGGCGGCTTTGTGCAGGTTGTAGCACAAACCGTAGGTGAGCGTCAGGCCGTCGCGCAGGCGCACCAGCTTGCAGCCGGGATGCTCGCTGCAATACTCGGTGTAGATGCGCGCATTCTCGTCCTGGCCGCGGCGGTAGCCGATGCGCCCGGCGTCCTCACGCGCAAGTTTGAGCAGGCCAGGGATGCGCTGCTCGCAATCGTCGTAGCCGTGCTGGTACGCGGCGGCAGTCACGTCACGATCGCTCTCGGCACGGCCTTGTGCGTAGGCCCAGGCGAAGAGCGGCGTGCTGAGCAGCCACGCTTTGAAACGCGAGAGCATGGGCGCGGGTGTATTCATCGTTGAACGTCCTTTCCTAGTCAGGTTCAACCGGCGACCAGTTCTCAGCGGCAGAAAAATCCATCTCGGCAAGGTAGGCGAGAAATGCCGCCTTCTCGGTAAAGGGGCAGATTTTATGCGGTGTCTCGGCATAGTGTGGCTCGCCCCAGCCCTTGCCCTCGGCGGCGTCAGGGTAGGTCACGCGGTAGATGGACAGCAGATAGGTTCCCGGCTCATCAGGGGTTGGCGGGGCATATCTCACTATCAGGCGATAAGCAAGGCGCGTTGTCACCTTGACACGAATCAGCGTGGGCATCGGGTCTTCGGAGATAAACGATTCGGCTTGATTCTGGCTACTCAGCAGAATCGCTCGTAACACGCCCATCGAAATTGACATACGAACATCCTTTCAAACACCCGCTTGCGCCTGTCATACAGGCAAGCGATCAACGATACAGCAACAAGCCGATGGCGATGTAGGCCACGATCACGACGGCGACGGGCAAGCTGAGCGCCACGAGTGCCGCGACGAACCGGCGATTGGTCACTTCCTCGTTCGTCCCTTCGGTAGCAATTGCAGCACAGCCCAAACGCTCGGATAACAAATCCTCAAGTAGAGTTGCACTAGTAGCAGTGCCAATTTCTCTGGGTGCTGCCGATAATATTCTACTTTGCGTTTCCCCTCTGCTGTCAGTTTATTAAATTTTCGTTCAAACTCTGTCACAATCTCACTTCCCTTCTAACCCGCCTGTGAAGCGGATTCACTGCCTGAAAAAATTAAATCGCTATTTGATTTTTCTCCGGTAAGATCGCCAGCGTTTTGCCCTCTTTCAATGCGAAATTTACCGCGTCTACCCTGTCCTCCAATGTCCAGCCTACTTTGATGTGATGCCGGATGAACTGGTCAAATTGTTCATCGGTTGCATCTTCCACATTGACCGTTTCGCCATCCACTTGAAACAAAAATTCTTTTGCGTCAAGAAGCGTGATCTGAGGAAACGATGTGGATTTTTGATCGTCTGATTTCGGCTTTCCACTGCTCTGCTTTGTCATGAAACTTTCCTCCTCGTTTGATGTAGTTGGTTTCGTAGTACCACTGCATGTACTCAGACAGCCCCTGCGGCCATTTGTGACGCTCTAAACGATACAGTATGACGCTTTTTGTTTTGACTTCTGTTCGCTGTCTCCCGCGCTTTTTGTAAAACTTTGGCAGATCGGCCTGTGAAGCCCCGTGAGGTGGCAGAAAAATTAAATGATGATTTGATTTTTCCTTTGATTTTTCTGCCTCCGTTTCAGGCGCTACTGCCGCCCGTTCTGGTGGCTCCTGGTTTGCGGTTCGGGCGAGATCGTCCGCAAGCCCTGCGCTAAAGGGTGGGGCGGATCACCTTGCGCCTTGCGGTCGCGCTCATCCTCAGCGGCTTGCATTCGCTGTTGCAAAGGCGCGACGTTGCCTTGCCGCAAGCGCGCAATTTCAGCAAGGCTCATGCCAGGAAGCTGCTGGCGCACGCCGGTATAGAACGCGCTATCTAATTCCGTATAAAACTTGCGCTCTTCGATTTCTGGGTCAGTCGCGTTGACGTGGCCGTGAACGAGCTTGCCCAAAGCAAGAGGGACGAATACCAGCGCCTGAAACATGACCCACAAAAACGCCTTTGCTTGACCATTGCTGATGGGTAGCACGCTCATGCGATTGGCATTGATGAATGACTCAATGATCACCACCAGCGTTACCAGGAAGATAGCCCAGGCGATACGGGCAGTGGCTTTCTCGCCACGAATGCGCGCGAATATCTTATTGGCGTCGATGGCATACTCGCGCAAGATGAAGACATACAAGCCGAGGAGCAAGAATACCAATCCCGCCAGTACACCCACGATGAACGCAGGCCAAAATCCCCAGGCTTGAAATTCATCAAACATGGCCCAGCCAGCGAGAAAACTAAACAGGGTTTCGATGATAAAGGTGAGCGTCACACCCACAAATTGGGCGACAGCTGCGCTGTGCAGTTTCATAGCAATGCATCCTTTCACACTTGCCCCGCCGTTCGTTCTACGGTCAGGGGATATGCCGGTCATGCTGTGATTGGGAGACCGGCGATCCCGCTTGTTGGTCGCGCTACGATTTCTTCGCTTTTTGCCAGGCCGTGTTGGCGCGGATCACCGCGTTGACGCATTCCTGGCAGAGATACGAGGTCTGCTGCCGCGTCTCTGCTTTCAGCGTCACTTTCTGGAGTGGTCGCGTCGCGCCACATCGTTCACACTGTCCGTTCATCGTGATCCTCGCTTTCTCGTGTCTTCGCCTTGCGTGCCGTGCGCGCCGACTTTGCCGAGAGCGCGCCTCGTCGTAGTGGCAGGCGCAGTCGAGATTTGCGCAAAATGGCCGCCAGCGCGAATGCTGTTCCGGCGGGGTCAACCAGGTACGTATGGCAGGTGCGTCGAGGTAGAGGCTGCTCATCGCGCCACCTCGCTCTCGGACGGGGCGCTGGCTGCGATAAAGGCGTCGCATTCGCAGTCGGTCATCGGCAGCAGCCGGACGTGGCCGGCGTCGTCGCGACGGAAGATCAGGCCCATTTCGCCCACTTCGCGCTCCATCGCGGCCAGGCTGCTCCGAACCTGCGCCGCCCACGCCTGGCTGCCCGCTGGCATCGGGCTGTTGGCGACCTGGGCAAGGTGCGCATAGTGGCGCGCCGCTTTTGTGTATGCCCAGGCTGCCACCGCTGCGAAGAACGCGGGGATCGTCTCCGTCGTTATGCTGCGCGGCGAGAGGTGGCGCGGCCCGGCCCAGTAGGGAAACCATTCGCGCCGCGCGTAACGGGCGACAGCGACGCCGACACAGCCATCAGTGCTGTCGTCCGGCAACAGCATCACCACTGCGGCGCGTCTGGGCGGCAGGGCATAGCGCCGCTCCCACCACACCGTCTGGCCGATAAAGAATTCATCTTGTTTCATCATTTGCTCCTTTTGCTATTTGTACACACCGAATCCGCCGTTGTACCCGGCGGCGTCGCCAGCTTGATGACGGGGCCGCTTTGCTGCCAGAGTTCGTGGCAGCGCGCGCCAGTCCGCCACGCTGATCAGGTGATAGCCTAAAAGTGTTTTCATCATTCCTCCATTTTCCGCGTCGCTGGCGTTTCAGGGGTTCGTCGCCAGCGATGCTACACTAATCATTTACAGCATCGTTATCCTCGTACACAGTGCCGTCATCCTCCGGGAGAATGACCGTTGCGACCACCAATCGCTTGTCTTCATGGTTGGTATCTTGCCAGTAGCGATTGATACCAGCCACCAGCGATGCCCGGCGTTCTTCACGCGGCTTGATCACGGTGTTGGCATACTCGATATCCGCTAATCGTTCCGCCTCCAGGCAAACTGGGCAATTGCAATAGTAGCCCGTCTGCCGGTAGAAATCGCCAGCTTGCTCACAGGGATAGGCCATCGTTTATTCTCCATTTCTTGCTATCTTCAATTTTTCGTGCCATGCAACCGGTTCCATTTGCCTTGTTCGTTCGCACGCCACGTTGCGCTCCGTCTCGGCCCAAATTTGCCGCTGCGGCGCATTTACGCCCATAAGCCGTCGCGGAAGTCCGTGCCGTTCATGGCGGCGTCGATCTGCCCGATCTTCAGCCGCGAGCAGAACGCGCCGCCCACAAACTTTTCCAGTTCGTCTAAGCGGTTCGTGCTGATGGCCGTCGGACGATGGTCGTTCACGCGCGCGTCGAGAATTTCCAGAAAAATCTCATTGCGGAACGCGCTGGGGTTGGCCTTGTCGATATCGTCGATCACGAACAGCCCGGCGCGGATAGCGCGTGACACCAGCACGCCGTAATCCTCGTCTTTGGCGTTGATGCGCGCCTGAATCGCGGCAAACAGTTTCGAGGCCGTCGTGAACAACGCGGAAAGGTTGCGCTCGGCCATGACGGCGTTGCAGACTGCCGCGAGCAGGTGCGTCTTGCCCGTGCCGTAGGAGCCGTGCAGGATGAGCGAGCCTTTGCAGTCGCCCACAAACAGGCGGGCGGCGTCATACGCGTCAGGCTGCCGGGCGCGATCAAAGGTGGCGAAGGACTTGGCGGCCAGCGCCGTGTCTCGCCAGCGCGTGCCGAGCCAGGTGTAGCAGTTCGCGGCATAGGCGGCGCGTTGGGTCGCCAGTTGCGCATCGCGGTCGCGGGCAGCGCGGGCGTCCTGTTCGCAGGCGCATTGCTCGCGGATGTAGCGGCGCACACCGTACATCTCGACGGCTTTGGGCGGCACGACGACGCCGCAGGTCGGACAGGTCGCGGTCGCTTCGTCTGGCGTCTGCGGATAGGCCAGGAAACGCGACTTGAAGTTGGGAAACGGCGAGACGGCGGAGGCGTGCTGCATGGGTGTGCTGTTCATGGCGCTGTCCTTCCCGGCGTTGCGGATAACGCCGCCTGTTTGGCCGCCACACGCGCTTTGGCGGCGTCGATATTTTTCTGGCGCTGCTCAAGGCTGACCAACGGGCCGCGCCCTGTCGCGTTGGCGGTGTCTGGCGCGGCAGGACGGTGTGCCTGCTCGCGCTTGAGGTACTTGCGGATGTTGTTGGCAACATCGCAGATGTCACAGCCGCCCAGCGCGACGTAGTACGGATCGGCCTCCATCACGCCGCGGATACGGATCACGGTCGCCTCGTCGAACTGCTCGGCTAAGCCTTTGGCGCACGTCGAGGCTTGCATGAGCTTGTATGTGCTGATGGGAATGCCGCCGCGCCAATAGTCAAACCACGCCTGGCACTTGCGCGTCCCCCAGGGCATGTCGGCAGTCGGCATCGCTGGCGGGCCTTTGGGCGTATCCGCCGGGTCGGCTTTGGCTTTGCGGGCGGGTTTCACGGCGGGCAGCGCCGGGTTCGTCGGCGGCTTCTCAGGGTGCGGCGGCGTCGTGTTGACGTTTGCCCCCGGCGCAACAGGCGCGCGCTGTCCGAACGCCGCCTGCTCGCCAGTGTGTCCAGTGTCAGGCGCAACCGAAACCGCCGGTAACACCTGCTGGGGGGACTGGACAAGCGCGAGAGATGTATGTTGAGACGCCGTCTCAGGTCGCGGCATCGCTGGCAAGCGCGGAATCGTCTCTTCGGCATCGTCCTCAAACGAGAGAGGCGCTGAGAGAGCATCCGGCGCATGTGGCGCATCGGCGCTAGCCGTGCGCAATGAATCGCTCTTTCTTGATTCTTCTTGTTTCTTCTTCTCTTCTTTAAGATTCTTGTGGTCGGGCAAAAGTGCCAGTGACGCCGCGCGTGGGCAAGGCTTACGGCCTCTTTTAGAATTAGCAATATTTCTAAATGGAATTAGCAATTTTTCCAATTGAATTGGAACTTTTTCTAATTCAATTAGCAATTTTTCCAATTGTTCTGGAAAAAGTTCCAATTGTTTGCGCATTGCAGCAATTAGAAAAAGTTCTAATTGTTTGCTGTTACTGGCAAGATCAATCGCGCGCTGTGTCCTATCGAGATGCACGGTGTAAGCATAGCGATAGGACGCTCCGTCAGTCTCCAGGAAGCCGAGTAAGCGCAAAAGTGGCACGGCGGTATTGTGGAGCGTCTTTACGCAGACTTCCTCGCATAGCCCGTCGATCAGTTCCTCTTGTGTGCAAGAAAAGCTGTAGGTTGTCTCTTCGCAACCATTCGCGCGAAAGAGCAGATAGGCAAGCAGTTTCGCGGCGGGCTTCACGCCCATGCAGACTTTATTGAAGCAAGGGCGCACCTGCAAGAATCGTTCATTCTCAGGGTATTTCATCCTTGCGCCCCGCTTTCTCGATAGGCGATCTCCGATATCTGCGCTTCCTTGAGATACCCCCGCGCGATATCCGCCACAATGAATCCGACGTGCCGCTCACACAGCGCGACGCGCATCCCGTCAATCGTCATCAGCATATAGGCGTCGTTTGGGCAGGACACCTCTTCTCCAATATCCGCAGTGCAGCGCAGCACGCGCGCACGTTGTTGTTTGTTCATAGTAATCCCCCACGATGAAAATAGACAATCATACGTATTCCCTCTCGACGCCGCTCCTTGCCATCGTCGCTCGCATGTGCGAAAATGGCAACAGGATAGCGGCGCATCAATCACAAACGGCTACGACTTTGCCGGTGTGAGCCGTTTGTGATGCTGCTATCTGGCAAACCAAAGTGATTTGCCTCAGTTATTTGGTTTGTTGTCTCTTCTTTTGTTCCTCCACATACCGTTCTAAGTCCTCTTTGGTCACGCGCCAAACGCCCCCCACTTTGAAGCCGATCAGTCGTTTTTGTCGGAGTAACTTTTGGATGGTATCTGGAGTCACTTTCAGTTCTGTAGCGATTTCCTCCACAGTCAAGTAATTGTCCATGACGATCATGGCTACCTCCTCTCATCGATGTGAGGCATACCCACATCATAGCACACATTCCTGAAAAGCACAAGGAAAAACGCCTTACATCACCCTGTTGTGCCGTGAAACGTCGTGTCTCCGGTACGTACCGTTCGCTCATTTCATCGAAATAGCCCATCATGACACCGCCTCACTCTCAATAAGCATCCCCTGTACCGGCGTGTTGTGCGTCTTCACGGCCCAGGCCAGGCGCGTGCGCGCATTGGAGAGATCGGCGGCTATTTGCTCATGCTGCTGATAGGTCAGGAAACCGGACTGATACAACGCCAGCACGTCCTCGCGCACGTTGCCGATCTCCTCACAAAGCTTGTTCGCCAATTCGCTGTCGTTCACGGCGTCACCTCACTTTCATACGCCTTGTTCCACTTGCGCGCAAGGTAGGACGCCCGGCGGCGCGGATACAGGCCGTACACGTCGCCTGTCTGCCGATCCACGATCTGATAGCCGTCGATCACACCTTCCCGCATATCGTAGTGCGCCCGTGTGCTATAGCGGCGTTTGGTGGGCGCGGCAAAGTGCGCGGTGTAGTAGGCGTCGTTATAGGCGTGTTTGCGCGCCCGTTGACAGGCAGGACAGTATTTCGCCTTGCCCACAAGCTCCGTCTGGCACTCGCAACACTGCCCGCGCGGGCGTGTCACCGCGCGCGGACCGTCGGCATCGGCGTGCAGTTCGCCGCGCACAATCTTGCTAATCGTGCATTGCGCCATGTGGTAGCGCGCCGCGATCTCGCGTTGGCGGATACCGAGCGCGTATAATTCGCGGATTTCGGCGGCGCGATCTGCGGTGATCATCGCGTCGCCTCGCCTTCGCACACATGCGCGCCGCCGCCAGCCACAATGCGCGCGCAACACATCCCGCAGTAGCAATGCACCGGGTGGTGAAAGAATATGGCGCACATGTGGCACAGCTCGCTATGCGCCACGTCGGTGAGCGCGCGGTGCTTGCCACAGGTGACACAGTAGCGCGTGGCATGGCACTCTACGTAGGCTGTCAGATCGCCTTGCAGCAGCGCCATGTAGTGCTGATCGCAATAGCAATACCCCGGCTGATCGGGGAGCGCATGCAGCGCCATATCGCCACAAAAGCGCTGCGCATCGCTCAGGTAGTAGCCACACACCGGCGCAAGCCTCGTGCTGTCTCCGTGCTGCTGATCTGCCGTCATGCCGACACCTCCACACTTCCACTTGACCCCATCTGGACATTCGCCAACTCAGCCATGCGCTCATAAAGCGCGATTTCCCTTCTCACATTGGAATTGATACCTTTTTCGGATTGCATTCGCTTCCAGGTCGGGTAGTTCAGCGCGGGTATTCCCGCGCTTTTAAGCGGTTCGGCGATCTTTTCCTGGTATGCCTGATACCAGGCGGTATAGAGCATCTCTGCTGTCAGCCCTGTCTGCTGACCTGCACGCGGCGCGTGTATATCGAAGAGTTGAGGCTGGTCGATCATCCCACCACCGCCATTTCTCCCGTAGGCGTGTCGTCCCAGCGCCCGATCACGTCGGGATACCAGTCGATCAGCGCCTGCTCGACGGTGATCGCGCCCGCTTCGAGCAGCGCGATCAACTCGTCGGACAGGCCGTCATGCCGCGTCACGACATCAGGCGCGTGGCGTTGGTACTCGGCAAAGTGGCGCGCCCACTCGGCATCGGACAGGCCATCGGTCATTGCGCCGCCTCCGTTCTGGCCTCATACCTCTTACAAGCAGGCCACGCCGCTTTATGATCGCTGGCTTTTCCGTGCGTGATTTTGCGCAAATTGCACTTGCGGTAGGTCTGATCGTGGTAGCGCAGGCGCACAAAATGCACACAATCCTTGCACGTCGCCCCGTCCGGCCCATAGCCGAACACCAGCATCGGATTCTCGCCTTTGGCCGGCACAATGCCGATTGGCGCGCCGTCCCAGCCGCGCACGATTTTAGCCACCATCCGCCTCCCGTTCCTCGCGCAGCCGTATCGTCGTCAGCATGTCCTCCACATGCCGCTGCGCCTCTTGCGCCGCATCACGCGAGACGCGGAGGTACTGGCGCACGCCGATCATCTGGTCGCGCTCGGCATCGCTGCACGCGGCATCGCTCATTGCCATCTCGATAGCGCGCATGGCCGCCGAGATCTGATCGATCTCGCGGTTGATAGCGGTCTGCGCTCGCTGGAGGTGTTCTCTCATTGCGCACCTCCCAGCAACCGCCGCGTGGTATACCTGCACCACATGTCGGATTGCAGCACGCTATACAGCGACGGCGTGCGTGTGGTAGAATGCTGCTGAGGCACAATGGCCTCAATACCAAATCGATTAACGAATGAAGTAATTCCTGAGTGTTGTACGGCGGGTTGACCCCCGCCATTTTTTGTGTCCTGTGACACGCTGATACCCCTTTCTGTGTGTCCCCCAAAGAGGCTATATTGACGTAGAGGTTTCTCTACGGTATACTCTCTTTGTGGCTGTTTGTTGACGACACCCGTTTCCCCACCCGCGAAGACAGGGAAGCGGGTGTCTTTTTGTTAATCGCCCTCTTCTTCGTCTTCTTTCTGCGGATAGGAATGGGTGCGAACATAGGCGTCGAGCGCACTTTGGGAAATGCGATACTGATTGCGCACGCGAATCGCCCCTAATTCTCCATCGTCGATCATACGTCGGATCGTGCGCCCCGTCACGCGGAGTCGCTTTGCCAGTTCCTCAACGGTGTAGAGATGTTCATCTGTCATTGTTACGCTCATATTCCCTTGTCCTATCTGTCCGAAAACACGTAAAGATGCATAAACAAAGCATATCATACCGATCTGGAAATTGCAAGCCCCTCTGCGCCCAATTTCCAGGCGGTTGCGATTTCTCTACAAACTGCTATGCAAAGTGGTTGAGAAACGCGGTAGTGTGGTGATGATTTTAACTTTTGGGGATGTGCTGCGTCTTTAGAAGTAGACAGGCGAGTAGCGCGGCATGGTAGAATGTCCCTGAGCGCAGGTGTTGCGCTTTTTTGTATCGTAACCTTTACGGGCCAATAACACTCGACACACGCCGCCAGGGATTTGCAGCCCGGCGGCGTTGCTCGTTATCAGTCCTTGTGGCGGGCGAGCCAGTCGGCATAGCGCGGGTGGGCGCGTATCCACTGCTCCAGCACGTCGCTGCGGTTGCCGTCGCCCGCCAGCCAGTCGAGAAAGGCGAGCGTGTCGGCATGGCACGAGACATCGAAGTGGACGCGCCGCTCTATCTTGCGCGGGCGTCCTGGGCCACGTTTTGGCTTCTCGCTCATTCCCGTATTGTCTTCATTGACAACGGTTCATCCGGCCAATTGGCCGGGACACCGTCTTCGATTGGTTCGGGGTATTTGAGCAAGCCCGCGTCGATTTCGGCGTGCGCCTCGCGCAAGGCTTGCGTAATCATGCCGCGCAAGGCGTCAATGCCGATGCGCAGCGACTTGCGTTTCACGGCACGCAAGTCTTGTGTCCAGTTCAGCAGTTTTGCGACTTTTTCCAGCCACAGGCGGGCGTCCATCTCCTCATCGGCGTACCAATCGGACGCGATATCAATACCGCTTCCGACGTGACAAAGAATGAAATCATTCTTCGGATCGTTGCTCTGGCGGTGATAGCCCAGGCCCGACCCGACGCCGACGATTACCGGCATTTCGACGCGGTTGCCGTCGGTACGCAGGATACCGAGCGGCTGCTCCTGAAATTCCATAGAAACCTCCTTAGACATTTTCGGACTGGCGATCAACAAACTTGATCGCCAACTGGAGAGACTTGAAGGATTTGAACCCTTTGGAGACGGTTGAGAATTGCTGATAGCCCAGGAAGTAGCCCTTCCAGCCGCTTCCCTGAATGACCTGACCGGCGGCGATCAGGTCGGTTACAGTGCGCATTGAGCGGATACGCCCGTCGCAATAGGAAGAGCAAAAGATAGATTGTTCCTGAGGGTAGTACGCGCCGTCTTTTTCAACGACGCGAAACATTCCGGTGAGTGAGGTGTACAGAACTGTCTCCATTTCAATCTCCTTGCTTCGTAAGGGTACATCCCTTATCTGTATTTATTATACGTCGGAAAATAATAAATGTCAAGCGATATTCGTCGATTTTGTGACCAATTTCTGCACGCGCCGAAAACTCGTTACAGCCCGGCAAACTTCTGCTCGATGCGCTGATAGCCCGTATCGGCCTCGGTGGCAAGCAGTCTCAGGTACGTGTCCGTGGTCGCCAGCGAGCGATGCCTGAGCAGGTGTTGGATCTCCCGGATGTCCGATCCCGCGCTATAGCGTTCCCGTGCGCCGGTGTGCCGCAGCGAGTGAATGCCGACGCGCGCCGGATCAAGCCCCGCGCGTTTCGCGTAGCGTTTCAATGCCTGATACGGCGTGTTCGTGTCGAGCAGCTTGCGCGGATCATAGTCGGGTCGCGCCGGATCAATCGTGAACAGCGCGTGATCCGGCTGCATGTCTGCCAGTCGCCCCGTGTCGCGCAAATAGCCGAACAGCGCCTCAGCAGCCGGTGGCGGCAACTCTGCTGTATCCGCCTCTCTTGCTTTGCCCTTGCCATACCACTGATACGTCCAGCCCAGACGGCGCACGTTGCCATCGATGATCATGAACGGCTTTGTGGACTTCACGTTCACCGGCGCTGGCAAGGAACTCGCGGCCAAACTGGTGAAGCCCGCCGATGCCGAGCGCGTCCTGGCGGTGCTTGCGGAGCCAGCGTAGCCGCGCTGTGCTATAATGATCACGATGTACAGAGGACACGCGCCGTTTGTTGTGAGATTGGAACCTTATAGATAGATCGCGCGTGTCCTGGCCTTATGCCACTTCCTCTTGTTTCTCAGGATACGGTATCGGGTTGCGTTTCTTCGGCGGCGCAACCGTGCGTATCTCCTCCGCGTCATACAGTGTCATGTGTGCGGAGAGCGTCTGAAACAGGCGCAGTCGCCTGGTGCGTCGTAGCTGCCGGATATCATCCGGCGTGATGCGATAGCCAGCCCGCTCGCTCATTGCGTGCGCCGCCTCTGCTGGCGTCAACCATTTTTTGCCTATTGGCATTGGAACCTCCTCATTACTAGGATACCCCTCTTATTGTACGGATATCGGATACCATTGTCAAGCCGCGCAATGTGCCGAAACAGGCCAAAATCCCGTAAAATTGGGCATATTCGTGCCAAAAACCCTTGACAACATATCCGATATCCGGTATAATTAAAGCATCAAGAGATTCTTGAAATAACAAAACGAGGTTCCAATCAATGACCAAAACCAAGCGTGCAGCACACGACCGGTTCGCAACCATGCCCCGCATCACCGGCTACGGTATCCGCGATCAAGTTATCCGCCGCGAGTCCGATGATCCGATCATCGTCGAGTACGATGAGCAGCACGCTATCGCTATCTACCTGGTCGCCAGCCCGTTCGCGCACCTGTACTATCAGGTCGCAAAGATCGATGGCGAATGGCGCTGCACCGCCAAAGAGGAGAAGGTAAAAGCTGAGTGCATCTACAAGGCACTCAGCTTCAAGAACGCGCCTGAGCGCAAGGCGCGTATGCAGCAACGGCACGCCGCCACCCGTCACGTCGCCGCCTTCGCCCGTGTCGTCGAGGCGTTCAACCACGCTGACGACGAGTGGCAAGCCATGAGCATTGACGAGCGACTGGCTCGCCACGCGGCATAGTAGCGTGGGCGGCGTATCCGCCCACAAGGAGCAAGCAATGAGCATCACCAAAGAGCAGATCGCGCAGCACGCCAGCGCGATCCCCAGCGCGACCACTGCCGTCTACCGCACGATATGCGCGGCGCGGCTGGACATCTCGCATTACGGCGTCGTTTCCGATGAGACGGAAGCCACCGCCGTCGTCACGATTGGCCGGTTGCGTGACGCCCTCGACGCGTTGGAGCGCGACCTGGGCTTAGTCGCCCACATCGAAGCCGCGCTAGGATTGTCTCTCGTTGAATAGTACGGGCGGATATCCCGCCTATGGAGGTTTTCTTATGGCAGAAGTCCAGCGGAAAGTGGTTGACGGCGTCAATGTCGTCAACATGCACGGCAAAAACTATGTGGAAGTCGCGGAGCGCGTGCGCCTTGTCCATACGCAGAAGCGCGAATTTGAGGTCATTGACAGCGCGCCCTTCATTATTGGCGACCGTTGCCTGTGGCGCGTCGTCGTTCTGGTAGACGGCAAACGCTATACCGGCAATGCCGAGGTCAAGCTGAACGCGCGCTCTGGCCCCGACCAGACGAATCCCTTTGAATGTGGGGAAACCTCGGCGCTCGGTCGCGCCCTGGCCTTCGCGGGCTTCGGCTCGGTCGAATCCATCGCATCCTACGATGAAGTCTACCGTGCCACAAACGGCGACGGCGCGAAATCCGCCCCGGCAAAGCCCGCGCGCATCGATGCTGACCCGGCAGAAGTCGAGCGCGTGCGTGCGCTGGTCGGGCGCGTCTTCGGCTTCGCCGATGAGGACTTTGAGGCGCGCTGGGACAAGTGCAAGCGCTTCGTTCTGAAAGCCGCGATTGCCGATCCCGACCTGCAACCTCAACATCTGGAGGCGTTGTCACGTTACGCGACAGCGCAACAAGAGAAGCACGCCGCACCGCAATCGAGCGCGGCATAGTCGAGTGCAGGGGCGCGAGCGATTGCGCCCCTGGAAAGGATACATCCATGATTACCATCGCAATCCAATTGATCAGCAAACCCGAAATGTCCTTCAATGAGGCCGTCGGTACGATTGGCTGGGCGTTCCCGTCCGCCGTTACCGTTGATACTGACGGCGCAGCGGTGTCGTCAGGCATCGTGCGCGTGACGCTCGATCCGGACGCGCTGACCGATGCACAGCGCGATTGGCTGCACCTCTCGCCCTTTTCGGCGCGCTACATCGATTCCTACGAGGTGCAGTCCGCCGTCGATATCTGGCAAGTCCACAAAGACAACGAGGCGGCGTTTTTGTGCGTGCTGCTCAACGCTTACGCCGCGTTGTGCGAGATCGACGACAACGACGAAGTGGTCGCGCTCGCGTGTGAGCGCGTGAAAGAACTTGGCTGGGTGCTGATAGCCGATGAGAACGATACGTTCACGCTCGCCCGTCAGGCGGCGTAGAAAGGAAAAACAATGATCCCATTACAGCGCAAATTGCGCACCCTGCGTAGTTGGCAAGGCAAGACGCTTGCCAGCATCGAAGCATCGCACCACATCCGCCTCGCGTCTCTCGTCGAATTTGAGGCGGGCGCAAGCAAGGCAATCACCTCGCTTGAAGCGATACACGGCCTGGACATTGCCGATGCGTATGGCCTGTCCGATGCGGCCTTGTTGCGCCTGATCGACGATGAGTACGCCTGGCGTGTGAGCGGCAGGACTGGCAATCTTGCCACGTTGCCCCGCCTTGTGCGCTATCTCTATCGCGGTGATTTACCGTATTCTGCCCGCGCGCTCTTTGCCGACGGCTTTGTCGTCATCGACACGGAGACGACGGGCAAGGACGCGCACGCGCTTGAGGCGGAAATCGTCAGTATCACGATCCTCGATACCGACGGCATTCCCATCCTTAACAGTTCTGTCAAGCCGACGCGCCCTATCCCTGCTGAGGCGACGGCGATCCACGGCATTACTGACGATATGGTTGCCGACGCGCCCACATTCTGCGAACTTGCGCCGCGCATTGCGGAGACGATCAACGGGCAAACGGTGATTGCCTATAACGCCGACTTCGACTGCTATCTGCTTGATAATCTCTTTATTCGCAACGGGCTTGACCTGCCAGATTTCGATCAGTGGTGTCTGATGCGCGCGTATGCCGATTATCGCAAGACGCCGGGGCGCTACGGGAACTACAAGTGGCATAGCCTGAGCAACGCCTGCGAGCAGCAACACGTCGCAATCGAAGACGCACACAGCGCGCTGGGGGATACGCTCGCGACATGGCGATTGCTCCAGGCGCTGGCGATGCCTTGCGAGTAACGCCACGCTCGCGGTATACTATCCCTATCTTGGGTGATTTCCGTGTACCCTACGCCGTGAGAGGGAGATCGAATCCACGGCATGTCTTTCTTCACTCCTTGACAGGCACGCGAGCGCGATCCACTGATCGCGCTCGCTCTGTGCTTATTTGCGTCGCGTTGGCTTTGCCGGCACAAGCGCGACATTGCCCTCGGCGGCGGCGATCAGCAGCAGTCGGATCACGTCGCTCTCGGACGACTGGCTATAGCGCGTTTTGAGCGCAGCCAGCGCGGCGTCTGACTCCGGTGTGGCATAATAGGTTTTGCGTTTGACGTTCATGCTTCCCTCGCAGCGTTTGGGGATAGTGTAGCATACGCGACAAGTGACGCCATCATGGGTACTTCCATGCTATCACCGAGCTTGCGAATGTGATGGTATGATGGTACAATAGTGTACGTAAATCAGAGTTTACGTACACTAGTTTGGAGGTTCTGTTGAGCGATATTATCCCGGCGGTCACGATAGACCGCGACGCGCTGATCTCGCCGTTCGCAGGCGAGTTGATGAAAAGTTCGCAACGGGTGTATGCCCATGACGCGGAAGTGTTTGCACGCTGGTTACAATCACTGCATATTACCCCGGATACGATTACCGAAGAGGTGATGAGCGCCTATCGCGGCTATCTGCTCAATGAGTATAAATCCGCGACGGCCAAACGTATGTTTTCCGTTGCCTGCCGCCTGCTCGGTGTCCAGGTCGGGCGCAAAATCCTTGATTCCAATCCAGCCGCTAACGTGCGTGGCATTAAAGCAGAGGATGAAAGCCCCCATATCGCCCTCTCCAAAGAACAAGCGAACGAATTGCTGGGTGCGATTGATACCAGCGCGCGCAAGGGCAAGCGCGATTACGCTTTACTTATGACGCTGCTCTATACAGGTATCCGCCGCTTTGAATGCGCCGCTTTGACGCTGGGAGATATGACCGTTGCGCAGGGGCATCATATCCTGATCATTCAATCTGGCAAGGGAGACCGCCGTGATATCGTCAAGTTGCGCGTCGAGGCATGGCGCGCCATTGACACCTATCTCCATGCGACGGATCGCGCCGCTTTGCCCAAAACCGCACCGTTGTTCTGCCAGTTCCGTCGAGGCGATAGCATGGTGGAAGCTCCGATTAGCAGCAACGTGATTTATCGCACCGTGACGCACTACGCGGAACTGGCAAAAATTGACAACCTGAAACCGCACGGGATGCGCGCCTCGTTTATCACTCTCTCATTGGAGGGCGGCGCAAAGTTAGAGCAAGTCCAGTACGCGGCGCGGCACAAAGACCCGCGCACGACGGAACGCTACCATCGGCGCAAACTGAATCTTGACCTGAACGCCGTTGATTTTATTCACCTGTAAGGAAGGACACTTGACATGCGTAAGCAATCAGCAATCAGGGAACAGTATTGTAAAGAGCATAATATCAGTAGCAGTGACTTAGATCATATGCTATGGATATGGAAACAGCAAGGTAAGCGTACCGCCGATGCAAGCGCGGAGGTTCGTATCTATAGTGAATTTGCCACATCCCAAGAAGCTTTGACGCGCATTCAATGGGCCGAGATAAAGGCTTCTCATAACTATGAGTGTTTGCGATGCCACAGGCGCGAACCTGATATAGAGTTAGTCGCCGATCATGTTCTGCCTAAATCCAAAGGCGGGCCGACTACTGCCGCGAATACGCAACCGCTTTGCCGATCCTGCAATGCAGCAAAGCGTGACAAACATATCGACTACCGATGATCTTACAGAAGACATCTCCGCTCGCGGTTGCGGTTTCATCACCACCTGCGCTGCCGCGTTGCTCATACGTTCTACAGGAAGAGGCGATTTGCCCCGATGTTTGCTTTGGAAGGATTGTGTATGAAAAAGATTCTTGTTTTGATTGCCGCCCTCGCGCTGGTGTTGACCGCGCTTGTAGGCGGCGGCGCTGCGCTGGCGTATCACCAGTCTATCTCAACCACCGTGTTCTACGCCTGTGAGAACACCTCAACCGGCGCGATTGACAGTTCCACTATCACGCAGGATAGCGGGCTTGATTGCAGTACAGATGGCGCATTCTCTACCCTGGTCAATTGGAGTGTGACCGGCCCCAAAGGTGACGCTGGCCCCGCTGGCCCGCAAGGCGCGCCGGGCGTGCAGGGAACGCAAGGTGCAACTGGCCCTGTCGGCCCCGCTGGCACACCTGGCACGAACGGAACCAATGGCTCCAACGTGCTAACCAGCCAGGGCGCGCCCACTGGCGCATGTACCAC
>Ga0307374_10001030_pt1 | contig 52495 bp, 55 predicted proteins | sample OX3MG_FD_202532 | JGI IMG/M metagenome (GOLD analysis project Ga0307374, IMG submission 202532) | Soil microbial communities from Risofladan, Vaasa, Finland - OX-3 | ecosystem: Environmental > Terrestrial > Soil > Coastal area > Acid sulfate soil | place: Finland: Risofladan, Vaasa | collected...
TCTTCACACACGCTGCTCCTGAAAAATTCGCGCATTTGTGGTAGACTGCGTTGTCGAGCTTAATTCGAGGCCGAGCAGTTCGATGCACGCGGCAACGCAGCACAAGCGCAAGGGCCCGCGGACAGACTTCCCCAGTCACACCCCAGATTCCGAACCCAAAACGCCCATTTCTAATCGGTACAACAAATTATTAGAATTCCGCGTAACTTACACAAAACAAACAATCGAGTCCATTTCTAATCGGTACAAAAAACCAGTTTTGCCAAGGCGCTCCGGGGAGCTGTTTTTTGCGTCCACGCAGCCTCTTCCGCGCGCAACCGAGGCAAGCATCGCAGGCCCCAGCCTCGCCGTTTCCGCAGCGCCGCAGCTCTTTTGTTCTGTTAACCCTATCGCGCATCCGACGGGTGTCGCTGTCTTGCATTTCATTCTTTGGCGGCATAAACTTTTGTTTTGGGTAGTATTGTTTGCACTAATAGATGGTCAGACGCGACGCGCAAGGGCCCGGCCGCACGGCTGGGGGCTTCCCCGCGCCAACTAAATAGGAGGCCTTGTGGCCACTCCGCTGGAAAATTGGGTTGAGGAAGTCTCGCGCCTCACGAAACCGAAGCACGTGGTCTGGTGCGATGGATCGGCACGGGAATACGAGCACATTGTGGAGGGGATGGTCCGCGATGGCTCGCTCATCCCACTGAACCCGAAGACTTACCCGACCTGTTATCTCCATCGCAGCAATCCCAATGACGTGGCGCGCACCGAAGGCGTCACCTTTATTTGCACGCGCGAAAAATCCGACGCGGGCCCCACCAATAACTGGATGGCTCCCGAGGAAGCCAAGCAAAAGGCCGAGCCGTTTTTTCACGGCGCGATGAAGGACCGCACGATGTACGTGGTGCCGTATATTCTCGGCCCCGCGAATTCACCGTATAGCAAAGTCGGCGTCGAAATCACCGACAGCCCCTACGTCGCCGCGAGCATGCGCATCATGTCGCGAATGGGCACGCCGGCCCTCAATCGTCTCGGCAATTCTTCCGATTTTGTTCCCGGCCTTCATTCCCTCGGCGACATGGAACCTCAGCATCGCCTGGTCCTGCACTTCCCGGAAGAAAATTTGATTTGGAGCGTCGGCTCGGGCTATGGCGGCAACGCCCTGCTGGGGAAAAAATGCTTCGCGCTGCGGATTGCGAGCTGGATGGCGCGCGAGCAGGGTTGGATGGCCGAGCACACGCTGATCCTGGGCCTCGAAGATCCCTCCGGCAACGTGACGTACATGTGCGCCGCGTTTCCCAGCGCCTGCGGCAAAACGAATTTGGCGCTAATGGTTTCGGCGCTCGAAAAAGAGGGCTATCGCGTCTGGACCATTGGCGACGATATCGCCTGGATGCACATCGGCAAAGACGGAATGCTGCGCGCCATCAATCCTGAGAATGGATTTTTCGGCGTCGCGCCGGGAACCAACGAAAAAACCAATCCCAACGTCATGGCCGCGTTGCGCCACGATACCATCTTTACCAATGTTGCCATGACGCCGGAAAACGAGCCGTGGTGGGAAGGCATGGACGCGACGCCTCCGGCCGGCCTGACTGATTGGAAAGGCGAAAAGTGGACGCCCAGTAAAGGAAATGCCGCGCATGCGAATTCCCGGTACACCGTTCCCGCCAAGCAAGCGCCTTCGATCTCAAAACATTTCGAGGACCCCGAAGGCGTGCCCATCTCGGCAATCATTTTTGGCGGACGCCGCGCGAAGGTCGCGCCACTCGTCTTCGAGGCGCGTGATTGGCAGCACGGTGTTTTCGTCGGCGCAACGATGGCCTCGGAGACCACGGCAGCGGCAACAGGAGCCGTTGGCGTCACGCGCCGCGATCCCATGGCCATGCTCCCCTTCTGCGGATACAACATGGCCGATTATTTCCGCCACTGGCTCGAGATGGGCAAGCGCGTTGCTCATCCGCCGAAGATTTTCCACGTGAACTGGTTCCGCAAGGGCGAAGACGGAAAATTCCTGTGGCCGGGCTATGGCGAGAATGTCCGCATCCTGAAATGGATGCTCGATCGCATCGAAGGCCGCGCGAAGGCCGCCGAAACTCCCATCGGCTATGTCCCCGCGCCCGGATCGCTGATGCTCGATGGACTGAACATTTCCGCCGGCACGATGGAACAATTGCTGCATGTCGACACCAGCGTTTGGGCCGATGAGCACGAAGGCATCGGAAAGTTCTTCGAGAAATTCGGCAAGCGTTTGCCGGAGGAGCTTCGCCAGGAGCAGGAGAAACTTGCGCAGCGATTGCAGCACGTGGCCGTCGCGCAAAAATAATACCGCGCGCTGACTTTCACTGTTTGCCGAAGCGCCGGACGATCATCATCACAGACAAAATTTCAGGAGGCATTATGCCGATTGCCGTGGGATCCGCCGCACCCGAATTCACGCTGAAGGATCAGGATCAAAAGGAAGTGAAGCTCAGCGATTTCAAGGGCAAGAAGAATGTCGTGATTGTTTTTTATCCGCTCGACTGGAGCCCGGTCTGCACCAACGAGCACGCTTGCTTCGTGAACGATATGAAAAAGTTCGAGGCCCTCGACGCGCAAGTGCTGGGGCTTTCGGTCGACAGCGTGTGGTCGCACAAAGCGTGGGCCGAAAAAATGGGCATACGCTATCCGCTGCTCGCCGATTTTCATCCGCGCGGCGCCGTGGCCGAAAAATTCGGCGTCTACTTGCCGGATAAGGGAATCACGGGACGCGCCATCGCGCTTGTGGATCGCGGCGGGAAGCTCGCATGGTTCAAAAATTACGACATCCCGCAGGTTCCCGACGTCAAAGAAGTCGCGCAGGCGCTCGAGAATTTGAAGTAGGCACGCGGCGAAAATCGCGCAGCCGGTTATCGCGGAGTCTGCGAGGCGCTCGGAGAAACTGAATTCGCGGGATGCGCGAACGTTCGCAAAAAATTCACCAGTTCCCAGCGCTGCTCGTCGCTTAGCCGGTTTTTGAAGCTGGGCATCGGCTTCCTGCCGTTGGTTATTTTCCAGTAGATTTCGCCGTCGCTCATCGCATCCATCAGCCGTTTCCGCGTGAAATTCGTGGGCTGTGTGTTGTAGGAATACGCCGAGCCCGGCGGTCTTTTCCCGTCGCCGTTGATGCCGTGGCATTTCGCGCAGTCGCTTCCGTAAAGTGCGCGCGCGGCATCGAGCGTCGCGGAATTCGACGGAACCGGATTCTTCAGTTGCTTTGCGCCGGGCGGCACATGCCACCCGCCGCAACCGGAACATCCCATGGCCAAGCCCGCGAGAAGCCCCGCAATTAAGATTTGCCTGCGCGCCACCGGCCAGAGCTGCATCATGCCGCATCCTCCAAAACTCGGGAAAAATCTTTGAGTCATTATTATTTCTTGCAAAGCCGCTCAGCGAAAGAATTGTGTTCAGTGGCCCGCATGCAGCGCACGAATCACGGAGACGAGAACGATCACGAGCATCACGATGACGTAAACGCGCAGGCTCCAAAGCAACAGCCGCGCTGGCGCGGAAAGATTGCGCTTGCCGAAGCGCGTGCGAGCTTTTGCGGCGACCACCTGATCCGCCTCGAGCAGGGACAGCACGATGCGCGGATCCTCGAGATTGGGACGCTCCGCGCGAGCCGCCGCCGGCTCGGATTCCGAGGGTGGAGCGCCGTGACTGGCATCTCTTGATTTCAATTTGCGCCTCTCATTTCGGCATCGCCATTTTCGCACAAAGTACTTCGCCGCGGAACGCGAGCTAACCACCGAGCAAACGCGGAAAAACAGTGAACAGACCGAAACCGAGGCCCGCGCAAACCAGGAGAGCCGTGACGGTCACGCCCGCGACGTTCGCCCAAAAGCCGTTCACGTGCTCGCCCATGAGTTCGCGATCATTCACGAGCAAGAGCAGAAACGCCAGCGCCGGCGGCATGGCGAGAACCGCAATCACATTGACCGTCAAAATAATAAACTCGAGAGGCGCATGCGGAATCAGCACCAGGCTCGCCGCCGCGCCCGCCGATCCGATCAGAAACACGTAAAAAGGCCATGCGTCGCGAAGCGGCCGATTCAGGCTGTGCGCCTTGCCCAAGACTTCTCCGAAGGCGTATGCGGAGGAGGTCGAAATGGCGATTGCCGCGACAATGCCGGATTCGAAAATGCCCAACGCGAAAAGAGACGCGCCCAGGCGGCCGATCCAGGGCTCGAGCGCTTGCGCGAATTGCGCGGCTTGGAAGTCCCCGGCGTTGATTCCATGGTGAAACAGCGGCACGGTGGCGAGAATCGCGGCAATGGCGAATATCGAGGCAAGCAGCGTCCCCAATGCCGTATCGATCCTGCCGGCCGTGATGTCGCGCGGCTGCATGCCCTTGTCGACGACGGCGCTCTGCTGAAAGAAAATCATCCAGGGCGTGACGGTGGCGCCAGTGACGGCGAGTATCAGGAGCAGAATTTCGGCGTTGTCGCCGCGAGGCAGCGGCGTCCAAGTGAGGAAAGCGTGACCGATCTGCGGCCATGCGGGATGAGCGAGCAGCGCGGCGGGAATAAAAAGCCCATTGAAGATGGCGAGTCCCAGAGTGATTCTTTCCCATGTCCAATAGCGTCCGGTGGTGATTGCGCCGAGCACCAGCAGGAGCGCACCGCCGACGGCAATGGACGGGCGAATGCCGAAGAATCCCAATCCCGCGCGCACGCCGATGAATTCCGCCACGAGAGTGAGGAAATTCCCGAGCACGAGATCGCCCATCGAGAAGTAACCCCAAAATCTTCCGAAGCGGTCGAAGATAAGCTCGGCATGGCCGCGGTGGGTCACCGCTCCCAGCCGCACGGTCATCTCCTGAACGACAAAGCCCATCACGAACGTAAGAGCGACGAAAGGAATGAAAAATCCGACGCCGAAGCGCGCGCCCGTCGCCGAATAGGACAACATGCTGGGGGCGTCATTTTCGCCGAGAAAAACGAGCACGCCGGGCCCGACGAGAAGCCACAGAAGCTGCAGCCGGCCGAACGATTGCCATCTCCGGCCTTTCCATCGGGCGTGCGCCACGCGCCAGCGGTCGCGAGCGCGATCGCGATCTTCGTGAGTGACCAGACCAATCAGTTCGGGGGCGACGGAGGAAGTGACGGCGGATTCCGTGGTGGGTTGCGCGGACTGGAACGCGGCAGCGTCTGGCTTGTCCTTGAGGCCGGCCATTAGGTTAACCGCATTGAACTAAGAAGATAAACTACACTTAACCTCGCGCAGAGTCAACGATTTCCCACGCAGGGAGTGCCGAAAGATGAAAATCGCGTGTATGGCGGCCGTTCGCGCCGGCGAGTTCTGCTATAGTGAACGGCAGACGGGCGGGGAGGAATCGATGAGCGAAGCGCCAAAACAGCAGCAGGTGCAAATCAAAGCCGACGAAAAGGAGCTGATTGGGCAGTATGCGAATCTGGCGATGATTCACCACAACGCCGAAGAGTTCACGCTGAATTTCATTTACATCTTCCCGAACGTACCGCAGGGGAAGCTGGTGAGCAGCCTGATCGTGAGTCCCGGACACGCCAAGCGCTTGCTGCGCGCGCTCGGCGAAAACATCACGCGCTATGAAGCGCAGTTCGGCGTGATTGCCGAAGGACCGGCGATGCCCGATCCCAGCGTGGGTTTCGTGCAATAGGGCGCGCGGCCTCGGGGCGCAACAGTTGTCCCGGCTGAAAAGCGAGCAAACGCGTTTCAAGCGACGGATGGCGCCGAAGCGAGCACCCACTGGCCCTCGAGCTCCAAGAATTCGACGCCGATTGCGTATCCCGCGCCCCGCGAGGGTTCGCAATAGGCGACGCGCGCCAGCGAACGAAAGGTCCCAGAGGGCGAAAGCACGCAGATACTTTCGCCGATGCGCCAGCGCCTGACGCTGCGAACGCGCGCACCGCGAGAGCTGACATTTTCCGTGAAGGTGGATTCCAAGCCAGGCATGAATGCATTGCCCGAGATGCGCACGCCGACCTGCATGGGTATGCGCGGCTCGCAGCGACCTACCTGGTAATTCTTCGCTTTTGCTTTTCCTCCGATTCCCATTGCCCCGCTCCCTGTTTGCCACGAGAATTGCCCAGCAAACTTTCCCCATTTCCCAAATCGCGGTTCTCCTTCATTGCGTACAACGCGTTGTCGGCCGAATTCAGGAGCTTTTCGATCGTCAGGCCGTCACGCGGGTAAACAGCGACACCCGCGCTGACGGAAATTCGAGGCTCGTGCCCGTCCTCGCTCAAACGCTTCCGAATGCGGTGGGCCACCTGAACCGCGACGGCCTCCTCGGCTTCCGGAAGCACCAGGGCGAATTCGTCGCCGCCATACCGCGCCGCGGTATCCATGGCGCGGCAGTGATAGCGAAGAACGCAGGCAAGGCGCTTGAGCGCCTGACTGCCGACGAGGTGGCCGTAATGGTCATTGATTTTTTTGAGATGGTCGAGATCCAGAAGGAGCACGGCGAAGCCACGGCTGGTTCGCTGCGCGCGCTGCAACTCCATTTCCATCACTTCGAGCAGGCGGCGATAATTGGCGAGGCCGGTCAGCGGATCGCTAATCGCGAGGCGGCTCACCTGATCGAACAACTGCGCGTTATCGAGCAACGCGCCCGCGAGGAGGATGGCGTAGCCGGTGGCTTCCAGAAATTGCGCCGCGGCTGAAGCGGCGTCGAAACGCACGGACGACTGGCTCATGGCCAGATGGCAGGCGACGTTCACCGCGCAGGACGTGAAGAGGGCGCGGTCGAGAGCCGAATCCGCATGTTTCAGCCGCTTCCAGAATCCCAGCGTCGCGACGAAATAGATTGCCGCCGGCACCAAGTCCCAGGGTCGCGGCACAAGGGCATGCGGATAAATTCTGAGCGCCGTGGGGACGGCGAAAAAGGCCACGCTCGTGAGATAGGAAACGACACCGACAATGAGCAGCGCCCACGCGATTTCCTTGTTGGGTTCGCGAGAAAGAGGCACGCTGCGATCGACCAGCAGCGCGGCCACCAGCAGCACGGCCAGCAGGGTGCGGCTGACCATCCACGAAAGCGGCACGGTCAACGGCGCGCCGTGTATTCCGGGCGCTAGATTCGCGCCCATTTCGATCAGCCCGGACAGACCAAAACCAAAGGCGAGGATGAGGGTGATGCGGTCGTGCATGCCGCGGAAGCGCACCAGGGCGTTGGCGGCAAACGTAAATGCCAGGACGCTGCCGGCGAGTTGCAGATAACGGTCGAGGAGCGGGTCAGGATAAAACTGCGCATGACGCAGCGACCAAAGAAGCGCGAGAGATAGCGCACCCAAAGCAAGCCACAGCAAAACCCACTTGAACCGTGTCAAATGTCTCAGATACCCCGATGGCCGTTGCAACGCGCCTCCCCAGACACACGAAACCCGCGCCCAAACGAGATGTGAAGAGCAACCGACTGGCCGTTATGAAAACAGCGATTTCATTACTACAAACACTTTAGAATCTGTAGTTTATGTGAAAGGTGGATTACAAGGCGTTGCGACAATGACTGGGAGGATGGGTAAAAATGTTACCAACCAAGACGCTTGGGTACGACTCCCAATTCCGGGCGGATGATTCACATTTTCGGAGGAGGCGGCGGCGGAAGGTCCTTGGCTTCGACGATGCTTGTAAAGCCGCATTCCTTGTGAGAGCCGTCGCAAAATGGCTTGTTGGCGGAGTGTCCGCAGCGGCAGAGGGAGACGGCGGTGCGGCCGTTGAGGCCGAAGACGCGCCCTTGCGCATCGACGATTTCAAAATCGCCTTCGACGCGAATCGAGCCGTGATCTTTGATCAGAATTTTAGTTCCCGCCATTGTTAACTCTCCACTGATGATTGGTGAATTCGAAAAAATTGCCGCGCCGCAACGTTGCGCCTCGGAATTACGGCGCAAAGCCAGTTCAACAACTCTAATATTTCGGCACGGAGGGATCGACTTCGTCCGACCAGGCCAGGATCCCGCCTTTCAAATTCCAAATTTTGCGGAAGCCCGCTTTGGTCAAAAATTCGACCGCTTCGGCCGAGCGCTTGCCACTACGGCAGTGTGCCACTATCTCGCGAGAACTGTCCAGTTCACTGACGCGCTTGGGAAGTTCGCCGAGCGGGATGAGATTGCCGTTCAGGTTGCAGATTTGATATTCGTGCGTCTCGCGAACGTCGAGAATGTAAATATCATCGCCGCGGTCGAGGCGCTGCTTGAGCTGCGTCGCGGTGATTTCGGGAACAACGACGGTTTGCGAGGGGGCTTCTTCGCCGCGAATGCCGCAGAACTCGGCATAGTCGATGAGCTTCGTTATGGTGGGATGCTCGCCGCAGATGGGGCATTCGGGATTCTTGCGCAGCTTCAATTCGCGAAAGCGCATGCCGAGCGCGTCGAAAAGGAGCAGGCGGCCAACGAGAGGCTTGCCGTTGCCAAGGATGAGCTTGATTGTTTCCATGGCTTGGATGCATCCGACGATGCCGGGCAAAACGCCGAGCACGCCGCCTTCGGCGCATGACGGGACAAGGCCTGGCGGAGGCGGCTCGGGATAGAGGCAGCGATAGCATGGGCCGCCGGGATAACCGAAGATGCTCGCCTGGCCTTCGAAGCGGAAAATCGAGCCGTAGACGTTGGGCTTGCCGAGCAGGACACAGGCGTCGTTGACAAGATAACGCGTGGGAAAATTATCCGTGCCGTCGACGACGATGTCGTAGTCGCGCAGGATGTCGAGAGCATTGTCGCTGGTGAGGCGCGTCTCGAACGTGTCGATTCGAATTTCGGGATTGAGATTCGAGAGGCGCTCACGAGCGGCTTCGAGTTTTTTGCGGCCGACGTCGCTGGTGCCGAAGACAACCTGGCGCTGCAAATTCGTGAAATCGACCGTGTCGAAATCGACGATGCCGAGGCGGCCGACGCCTGCGGCCGCGAGATAGAGACCAAGTGGCGCGCCAAGTCCGCCGGAGCCGACCATAAGCACTTTGGCACGTTTCAGCTTAAGCTGGCCGTCCATGCCAACCTCCGGCATGATGAGGTGGCGGCTGTAACGCAGAACTTCTTGCTTGCTCAGCGCCGGTTCGACGGCGGGCGCGGGAGCTTGTTGCGTCAATCGCGTGGCCATGATTCGTTGTCCTTTGATTTCCTGCTTTTTTCTTTGCTTGTGAACAAACAGCAGATCCCTCGCCGCGTGGCGGCTCGGGATGACACGAAAATTAATTTTCCGCCGAGAAGTAAAGCCTGCCGGCACCGCCAACACAGCCGCCGGCGATGGAGGGCACGATGCTGATCGTGTCGCCCTGTTGCACGGCGGTTTTCTCCTTCTGCAAATAGCGAATATCTTCATCGTTGACGTAGACGTTGACGAAACTGCGCAAGCGCCCGTCGTCGGAATACAAATGCTTCTTTAGATCGCTGAATTGGGACGTTAGCGCATTTAAGGCCTCGCCGACGGTGGCGGCTTCGAGATTCACGCTCTCCTGTTTGCCGGCAAATTGCCGGAGCGGCGTGGGGATAACTACTTTCACGGCCATTGGTGTTGTCTCCTTAATCGTTCGACGATTGCAAAAATTTTCAGAACGGCGACGCGGTTATGCAGGCGCGCCCGCTATGTATTCGATGCCTTCCTCGGCGTACGAGGTGCGACTGTCGTCAAGCCGCCAGGAGCGCATTTCCCGCGGCTCGCCGTGTTCGACGCGAAAAATAATGTAGCTATACCACGGCCAAGCATGCTCGCGATCGAATTCGCTGGGACGCGCCGGGGAATCCGGATGTGAATGATACCAGCCAATCAGCTCCCAGCCTTTTGCGCCCGCTGCTTTTTCAGCTAAACGCACATCCTCGGAAGTGATCGAGAAGCGATTGCGCGGCGAATCGTCGCGCTGATTCGCGAGCGGGACGAGGCCGAGAACCGTGCGATCCGCTTCTTCGTCATGCCCCAACAAAGCTCCGCAACATTCGTTGGGATAATCGCGCGCGCCGTGGGCTCGAATTTGTTCGATGAACTGCTGTTTGAGTACCAGCATCGCGATCGCTATTCTTCGTTTTCTTGGTTCCAGAAACGCTCGCTCAGGTAGCGGTCGCCCGAGTCGGGGAAAATCGTGACGATCACGGCCCTCTCATCGCGACTTAGTTCCCGCGCGATTTTACGGCACGCGCAGAGCGCCGCGCCGGAACTGACGCCTACGAGCAATCCATTTCCGCGCGCGAGGCTCCGCACCATTGCGAATGCCTCCTCGGTGCGCACGGTGATATTCGCGTCCGCGAGCGACGGATCGTAAATTGCGGGCGCCATCGCCGTGGCCATGTGCTTGAGCCCTTCGAGGCCGTGGAATGGATCGTCGGGCTGGACGCTGATGGCGCGAATCGCGGGATTCAATTCCTTGAGCCGGCGCGTGACGCCCATGAAAGTGCCGCTGGTACCGAGGCCGGCGACGAAATGGGTGACCGCACCGTTTGTCTGCGCCCAAATTTCGGGCGCGGTGGTTTCATAATGCGCGCGGGGATTCGCAGGATTGCTGTACTGGTCAATGTAAAAATATTTTACCGGATTTTTGGCGGCGATTTCGCGGGCGCGACGAATCGCGCCGTCGGAGCCGTCTTCGCCGGGCGTCAAGATGACGCTTGCGCCGAGGGCGCGTAATGTGGCGAGGCGCTCGCGCGAAGCGCTCGCGGGGATGCAAAGCTTGACGGGATAGCCGAGCGCGGCTCCCATCATGGCAAGGGCGATGCCGGTGTTGCCGCTGGTCGCGTCGAGAATCGTCTTGCCGGGGCGCAGAGCGCCGCTGCGCTCGCCTTCGCGGATCATGAAGAGGGCGGCGCGGTCCTTCACCGAACCGCCGGGGTTGGCCCATTCGGCCTTGGCGTAAAACTCCACATTGGGGAATTCGGCGTTCAGGCTATCGAGGCGCAGCAGGGGCGTGTTGCCGACTAAGTCGGCTAAACTCTTGCCGAGCGGCCTGACCACGCGATGCGCGTTTTCCTCGATAATTGGCTTTGAAACCATGTTCCCTTTGCCTCTGCTCCGACGACCCCCATAGAGGCCTATAAATGGAGGCTAAGAACTGGCCTAGGGCGTATTGGATGCAGGAAGGCAGCCCAAATATCCACAAGCTTAGCAAAAATACCCCCAAGTTAGTAGGGAATGGCCTAGGAATACAGGCCAAAACGTGGAAATTCGTCTTTGAACGGAAGATTTAGCGAAAAACCATGCTAGTGGGCGGAGGCGACGCGGGCCGTGATGGCTTCGATTTGGTGGAGGTGATTGATGTCGTGGCCGGCCATGGTTTCAAGCAGCTCTTCGTACGGCATTTCGCCGCGTTCGGGATGCGTGAGGCGTTTGGTGAACGCTTCCGGTTTCAGGCTGCCGATGAGCGCGATGTTCCAGCGGCGCAGGGACGAAAACACAGCGAGCGCGGCGGGCGCGTCGTACGCGGCGTAGACTTTTGCCCATTTGTCTTGATCGAAGGGCTGGATGACATGATGGTCTTCGGCGAGCGCCTGGCGCAGACGGTACGCGAAGACGATCTCGCAATCGGCCAAGTGGCAGATGATCTCGCGGACGCTCCACTTGCCCGGTGCGGGCGACTGATCCGCGCGTTCCGGGCCGAGGGTGCGAATGGCGGAAGCGAGTTGGCCGGCGGTCGCGGCGATCACTTGCTGAGGATCGCGGTCTCCCAAATACGATGCGTAGGGATTCATTAGGCAAAACCCTAACACATGAAGGTTTGGGTCTCAAGAACTAGCGTACGCCGATTTTGTGCCGCGCTGGGGCAAGGAAATTTGCGGCGGATTTTTGGGCTTTACAATGCTGCATGGAAATACTTACTCTAGTGTGGCCATGTGGTATGTGAACGCAAAATTTCCGGCGAAGAAAATCGAAGCGTGGCTGCCGCAGTTTGGATTCACGGTGCGAAGCTCCGGCGGAGTGGCGCGCGTGGAGAAATACAACTGCGGCGCGGAATTCCGCAAGGCGCCCGACGGCGAGTATCAAATGACGGAACTGCCCGCGATCATGAAGATGGGCCAGTTTACGCAGCTCTGGGACGCGGGCTATCAAAAATTTCTGATCACCAAGGATAAGCACAAGCTGCCCGTAATCGTTAGCGAGCTTGGTGACCTGCGGAAATTCAATGAGGAGCTGCGCTCTGCGCTCGGCGTGCCGACGTATTACAACGAAGCGCTCGGCTCGACCTGCGCCTACAGCGTCTACGATCGCGTGAAGGGCCGGCAGGGCGATATCCCTGACGAAACGGTCGGCGCGCATTCGGCGGAAGAAGAGCACTAAACATTCTGCAGGCGCGCCTGGATGTGCGGCGCGGGCGTTAGACCGAGATGCCATCCCCGACGCAGGCCGAAAAGGCCAGACTGTTTCTCTCCCTGCATCATGGTCCGCGCATTTTGGTGCTTCCCAACGCATGGGATGTGGCGAGCGCGCGGATTTTCGAAGACGCAGGCTTTCCCGCCATTGCCACCACCAGCTCCGGCATCGCCAATTCGCTGGGATATCCCGATGGGCAAGTGATTCGCCGCGACGAAATGCTCGAAGTGGTGGCGCGGATCGTGCGCGCCGTTTCCGTGCCGGTGACGGCGGACATGGAGGCCGGATACGGAGAAACGCTTGACGATATGGCGGCGACCGCTCGCGGAGTCGTCGAAGCAGGCGCCGTGGGACTGAACCTGGAGGATGCGATAGGCGAAGGATCGGGCAAACTGTTTGAAACGGCGCTGCAGAAGGAAAAAATCCGCGCCATGATTGATGCCGGGAAAAAAGTGGGCGTGGAGTTGGTACTGAATGCGCGCACGGATATTTACCTCGAAGGGGTTGGCGAGGCTTCGACGCGAGCGGAACGCACGATTGAACGGCTGAACGCGTATCGCGAAGCGGGCGCGGCGTGCTTATTCGCTCCCGGCGTGGAGGATGCGGCAACGATTGAACGACTCGTGCGGAGCGTGCGCGGGCCGTTGAATATTTTGGGAAGGGTGGGCATGCCGCCTGTGCGCGAACTTGAAAAGCTGGGCGTGGCGCGCGTGAGCGTTGGCGGTGGACCGATGCGCGTGACGATGAGCGTCGTCTCGCGCATCGCAAAGCAATTGCGCGAGAATGGCGATTTTACCGCGGCGTTCGGCGAAGCCATGCCGTTCGCCGAAGCGAACCGTTTGATGACCAAGCGTTAAGCAATCAAATCAATCTTCGCCGATGTCTTCGTGCCAGACGGCGGGATTTTTATCGATGTAATCGGCCAGCATGTCGATGCATTCCTGATTTGCCAAATCGAAGACCGCGACACCATTTTCGCGGAGCCAATCGAGACCGCCGGCGAAGTTCACCGATTCGCCGACGACAACCGCGCCGATGCGGAATTGCCGAACGAGGCCGGAGCAATACCAGCACGGCGCGAGCGTGGTGACCATGATTTTGTCGCGATACGTGCGCTGACGTCCCGCTTTGCGAAACGCATCCGTTTCGGCATGCACCGACGGATCGCCCTCTTGGATGCGGCGATTATGCCCGCGCCCGAGAAGTTTTCCATCATGATCGAAAAGGGCCGCGCCGATGGGGATTCCGCCCTCGGCGAGGCCAGAACGAGCCTCGGCAATTGCGATTTCGAGGAGGGCGAGATAGTGATCGCGATTCATGGTGCGCCGTGCGCGATTGTATCCGAAGAAGACCATGCGCGTACGGTTGTAGATTGTCTTGCGGGCGCGGCGAACCAAAGCTGAGACGGCGCCAAATCGCGATGCGCGCGGTTCGCGGAATTTCCACGGCGAGCGCGAGGTTTCTAGGTTAAAATGCACCGACATGAGCGCTGGCGCAACGCGGATACTGGCAATTTATCCTGGTTCGTTCGACCCTGTGACGAACGGGCATCTCGATTTGATTGACCGCGGCGCGAAAATTTTTGACCGGCTGATTGTCGCCGTGCTGCAGAATGCCGAAAAAGACCCGTTGTTTACGGTGAGCGAGCGGCTCGAGATGCTGCGCGAAGTGACGCGGCCGTGGCCCAATGTCGAAGTGGATGTTTTCGAAGGCCTGCTGATGGCCTACGCGCGAAAAAAAAACGCGCAAGTTGTGCTCCGGGGGATCCGCGCGATTTCCGACTACGAATTCGAATTGCAAATGGCGCTGATGAACCGCAAACTCGAGCCCAAGATCGAAACTGTCTTCATGATGCCGGCGGAAACATACAGCTATTTGAGCTCGCGGCTGGTGCGGGAAATTGCGCGGCTGGGCGGAACGGTTAAAGATCTAGTTCCGGCGTTGGTAGAAGTGCGATTGAAAGCCAAGATAGGCTGATCTGAAATTCATGGGGTGGATGAAAATGGAACTTTCCGAGCGGGTGAAGCGCATTGAGCCGTCGGCGACGCTGGTGGTGCTGATGGAAAAAGAGAAGCTCGCGGCGCGCGGAATCGACGTGGTCGATTTCGGGCCGGGCGAGCCGGATTTCCCGACGCCGGAGCACATCAAACGCGCGGCCGTGAAGGCCCTCGATGAAAACAAGACGAAGTACACGGCGTCGGGCGGGATCATGCCGCTGCGCCAGGCCGCCGTGGAATGGCACGCGAAATATCTCGGCACGCATTACGAGCCGAAGGAATGCATCATCCACGCCGGCGGAAAACACTCTCTCTACAATGTCATGCAGGCGCTGATCAATTCCGGCGATGAAGTTCTGATCGTTGCACCGTACTGGGTGAGCTATCCGGACATCGTGAAGTGCGCGGATGGCACGCCGGTGATCGTCGAGACGGACGCAGAGAACGGCTTTATCCCGAGCGCGGCGGCCATCGAAAAAGGGATTACGCCGAGAACGAAAATTGTGATCATCAATTCGCCGTCGAATCCGACCGGAGCGGTGATCCCCGAAGACGAATTTGCCAGGATTCTCGAGGTTGCGGAGAAACACGACATCTGGCTGCTTTCCGATGAATGCTACTCGCACTTCGTTTACGGCAAAGCGAAACCATTTTCGATTGCCAGCCTTCCCGGCGCGAAAGATCACGTGATTATCTCGGGGTCGCTCTCGAAGACTTTCGCGATGACCGGATGGCGGATGGGCTACACGCTGGGACCGCCGCCGCTGGCGGATGCGGTGCTGAAATTGCAGAGCCAGTCGACGTCGAATCCGACTTCGATTGCGCAGTATGCGGCGCTGGAAGCGCTGCGCGGCAGCATGGATTCGGTGAATACAATGGTCGCGGAGTTCGCGAAGCGCCGTGCGCGCATCATCGCGGGCCTGCGCGAGATTCCCGGCGTGAGCTGCCACGAGCCGGAGGGAAGCTTTTATGTGTTTCCTAATGTCACGGGCGCGATGACAGGACACGGAAGCGCCGCGTCACAATCCGATACGGTGCAGGTCTCCAAGGACTTGCTTGAGCGCGAGCACGTTGTCGTGATTCCCGGAGAAGCGTTCGGCGCGCCCGGCTATCTGCGCATTTCGTACGCCACTTCGATGGAGCGCATCGACGAGGGCTTGCGGCGCATGGCCAAATTTTTTCGTGTCGAGACGGCCGTAAGCTCGGCCGCAACTCGCGGATAAGGCCGTGACGCCGCGGCCTGTCCGGCTGGAACCGCAATTCGTTCCGCGCATCTGGGGCGCGCACAACCTAGCGCCGCTTTTCCCTGAGAAAAATTCGCTCGCCGAACCGATCGGCGAAGCATGGCTCACGGGAAATGACTGCCGATTCGCCGAGGGGCCGCTCGCCGGGCAAAAACTCGGCGACGCGTGGCCGCGCATGGGCGAGGATTGGACCGGCAAAAACGCCCGCCGCGAAAAAGTTTTTCCGTTGCTCGTGAAATTCATTTTCCCCGAAGAAAAACTCTCCGTGCAGGTGCATCCCGGCGACGATTACGCGCGGGAAAATGAAGCGGCTGCCGGCGGCGTCGGAAAAACGGAGATGTGGTACATCATCTCGGCTCGCGCCGGAGCGGAAGTGCGCGTGGGACTGAAAGCGGGCGTGGACCGCGAGAGTTTTCGCCGCGCGATTGCCGATGGAAGCGCGGAGGAATGCGTGAAACGCGTCGGCGTGCGTGCGGGCGATGCAATCTTCGTGCCCGCCGGTACCGTGCATACCATTGGTCCGGGAATGATTTTGTGCGAGATTCAGCAAAACTCGGACATCACCTATCGCGTTTTCGATTTCAATCGCCGGACACCGGAGGGCCAGCCGCGCGCGCTGCACATCGACAAGGCGTTCGACGTAATCGACTTTGGCGAGCAGCACGGCGGCAAGGTCGCTGCAACCGAGCCGGGGAAAATTTCCAATGAAACGAGCATACTGGTCGAGTGCGAGCATTTCGTGGTGGTGAAGTCCGTTTTTGCCGAGCCGCAGCGGCGAGTGAAACCAGAAGGAATAATGGAGCTGCTCATCGTTCTCGATGGGAGCGGAACAATCGAAGTGCCGGGCGCGCAGGCGCAATACGCGAAGGGGCAGGCGTGGCTCGTGCCGGCCGTAATTCGTGATCTTCGCTTCCTGCCAACAGAACGAACGACAATGTTGCGCGCGTACGTTCCCTCCGAGCGTTCCCAATGAAAAACGCCGAACGACTCGTTTCCTGCGCAGTGCTCCTCGCCGGCGGCCGCGGTACGCGCTTCTGGCCGCGCAGCCGTACGCGCACTCCGAAGCAGCTTCTCGACATTGTGAGCTCGAAAAGCATGCTGCGCGAAACGGCCGGCCGGCTTGCGCCTCTTTTCGCGCCGAGTCGCCTGTGGGTCGTGACCAATGACGCGCAGGCTGAGGCCGTAGCGCGCGAGTTGCCACGCCTGCCGCGCAAACAAATTTTGTCCGAGCCGCTGGGCCGAAATACGGCTGCCGCAATCGGCTTGGCTGCAATTCACCTGGCGCAAGCGCACGGCGACGCGCTGATGGCCGTCCTGCCCGCGGATCATCACATCGCGGACGCCTCGGAATATTTGAAAGTTGTCCGCGCAGCAATGCAGATCGCCCGGAAGCCGGGAAATCTTGCCGTGTTAGGGATTCCGCCGTCGCGACCCGAAACGGGATTCGGCTATATCGAGCGTGGCAATCTCGCCGGACGGCCTCGCGGCGTGCCCGCGTATCTTGTGCGGCGATTTACGGAAAAGCCGAAATTGCGGGTCGCGCGAAAATACGTAGCGTCGGAACGATATTTTTGGAACGCGGGAATGTTTTTCTGGCGCGTCTCAACATTCCTGGAATGCTTGCGGAAATTCCTGCCGAAAACCTGGCATGCGCTGGGAGAACTGCAGCAGGCCATCGGCACGCCCGGGTACGCGCGTGCGCTCAAGCGGATTTATCCGCGCCTCGAGAATATTTCCGTGGATTACGCCATCATGGAGCCGGCCACGCGTTCGCAAGGTGCGCGCGGGAAATCCGGGACGCACGGAACGGAGCACGTTGTGGTGCTGCCGGCAAACGTCGGCTGGAGCGATATTGGATCGTGGGCGGCGGTTTATGAATTGCTGGCGTGCAAACAAGGAGAAAATGTTTCCGCAGGGGATTCGTTTGCGCTCGATGCAACGGGCAATTTTTTCTGGAGCCCCAGGAAATTCGTGGCCGCGATTGGCGTGCGCGATCTCGTCGTCGTCGAAACAAACGACGCGTTGCTCATTTGCCCACGCGACCGCGCGCAGGACGCGGGCAAAGTCGTGAAATGGCTGGAGGAAAACCGCGGCCTGGAGCTGCTCTAGCGCGCGGAGCCGGAGAGACGGAATTGTGAACTAACTCCTCCGCGCAATCCTTTCCGCGCGAACGTGTATCGCATATACTTTCCGACCGTGATGCAAATCCACTTTGGAACCGACGGCTGGCGCGGCGTGATTGCCGAAGATTTCACCGTCGGGAACGTGCGCAAAGTGGCGGCGGCGATTGCGCGATATGTGATTCGCGCAGAGAAGCCGGGAAACGGCGTGCTGGTCGGCTACGATGCGCGATTCGCCGGGCCGCTGTTCGCGCGTGCCGCTGCGGAAGCGGTCGCGGCCACAGGTACGCCTGTTTGGTTGTCAGATGAGCCGTGCCCGACGCCGGCAATTTCGCTGCTCGTACGGCAACGCGGCGCGGCCGGCGGAATCATGATTACCGCGAGCCACAATCCCTATCGCTGGAATGGCGTGAAGTACAAGGCCAGCTACGGAAGCTCGGCGTCGCCGGCGATCACCGCTGAAATCGAAAAACAGCTGGCGACTGTGCTCGAAGGCGGCGCGCCCGAATTGCCTCCCCGCAGTGACTTGATCCAATCGCTCAACGTGCGCGCTCCCTATTTGGAAACGCTCGACAAGCTGGTGGATTGGGAGCGCCTGCGCGAGGCGAAATTCCGCTTCGTCGCGGACCCCATGCACGGGTCGGCCGCGGGAATGCTGCACGAATTGTTTTCACGGCACGGGATTGTCTGCGATGAAATTCGCGGGAAGCACGATCCACTTTTCGGAGGCGTGAATCCCGAGCCGATTGAACCGCACATCGCGGCGCTGGAGAACGCGGTGCGGGAAGGAGGCTACGATGCGGGCTTCGCCGCCGATGGGGATGGCGACCGCATCGGCGCCGTTGATGCGGATGGGACATTCGTCACGCCGCACCAGATTTTTTCGATCCTGTTCTGGCACCTGGCGGGAACACGAAAGCTCGCGGGCGGCGTCGCGAAAACATTTTCGGCGACGAAAATGATCGATCAAATCGCACGCAAATTCGGCCGGGAGGTTTTCGAGACGCCGATCGGCTTCAAATATATTTGCGAGCTGATGCTCGAGCACGACATTTTGATTGGCGGAGAAGAAAGCGGCGGGATTGCCACGAAGTTGTACTTGCCGGAACGCGATGCGACAGTGAACGCAATGCTTCTCGCCGAAGTGATGGCGTGGCACGGCAAGCGGCTCGGCGAGCTGGTGCGTATGCTCGAAAAGGAATTCGGCGAGCATCATTACGGGCGCATCGACCTTGAATTGCGCCCAGGACAAAAGGAAAAGGCCATCGCATATTTTGGCTCGAAGAAAATGACGAAGCTGCTCGAATGGCCCGTGGTGCGCCATGAAAATATGGACGGCGAGAAATTATTCCTCGGCGATATTGGCTGGCTGCTCGTGCGCGCCTCGGGAACCGAACAGATGCTTCGCGTCTATGCCGAAACGACGCGCGCGGAAACGACGAAGCGCGTGCTCGACGAAGTTTGCGCCACAGTCAAAACACTCTAGTCCGCTGATTGCGTGGAGAACCCATCATGGACAAAGTAAACCTCGAAGCGAAATTCCGCCTTTTTAACGACGCTTGGCAGCCGAAAATCGTGGGCGAGCTGAACGATTCCTACGTGAAGGTGGTGAAGCTCCGTGGCGAATTTGTCTGGCACCATCACGACGGCGAAGATGAAATGTTTCTGGTCGTCAAAGGACACCTCCGGATGCGCTTCCGCGAGAAGGATGTGAATCTTCTTCCGGGCGAATTCATTATCGTGCCGTGCGGCGTCGAACACATGCCGGTCGCTGACGAGGAATGCCAGATTGTCCTGTTTGAGCCCAAGACGACGCTCAACACCGGAAACTTGCGAAACGACAGAACCGTGGCAGAATTGGAGCGCATCTAGCGGGGGACGATGGCCCGCGCGCAAACGAAGCGGAGATTCCTTTGAAGAGACGCCTGTATCAGCTCGACGTATTCACCGCGAAGCCGTTCGCCGGAAATCCGCTCGCGGTCATCACCGATGGCGACAATCTCTCGCGTCCGCAGATGCAAGCCATCGCGCGCGAAATGAATTTGTCGGAAACGGTGTTTGTGCAGCGTCCGACGAATAATCGCGCGCTCGCGAGGCTGCGAATTTTTACAACCACGCGCGAGCTACCTCTCGCGGGCCATCCCGTGATCGGCACGTGGTTTCTGCTTGCGGAACTCGGCGTCGTGCCCGCCTCGGAAGGACAAGTGCAAATTCAACAGCAGACGGGCGCGGGAATTTTGCCGGTCGAAATCACGTTTCGCAACGGGCGTCCGGCGGGCGTGACGATGACGCAAAAGGAAGCGCGGTTCAAAAGCCCGGAAATTCCGCGGGACACTTTGGCGGAAGCGCTTGGATTGCGCGCGGACGACATGGATCCCGATTTGCCGGTCGAGTCCGTCTCCACGGGAATTTTTAATTTAATGGTTCCGTTAAAAGGCAAAGCGACACTCAATCGCATTCACGTCAACTTGCGCGGGCTGTTTCACGCGCTCAACGGCAATAGCACCATGGCCTATTGCTTTGCGCTGGGCGGACGCGGCAAGGTCTTCGCGCGCGGCATGCTGCCCTGGGAAATCATCGAGGACCCGGCGACGGGATCGGCAGGCGGTTCGCTCGGTGCCTATTTGGTGCGGCATGGCAAATTGAAGGTGGGCGAGCATCTTTCGATCACGCAAGGCGTCGAAATGGGCCGGCCCAGCGAAATTCACGTGGAAGTTGCAAATGAAAAGGGAAGGCTGGTCCCGCGCGTCAGCGGATCCGCCGTGCGCATCTTCGAAGGCCACATCGATTTCTAGGCGCTAAGCGATTTCGCGGCGGCGTCGAGGATGCCGTTGAGAAACGGCGCGGACTCGGCGGTTGAGAATTTCTTGGCGAGCTCGAGCGCTTCGTCGATGACGACTTTCACCGGCGCCGTGCCGGCGCGCAGCTCATAAATCGCCAGGCGCAGGATGCCGCGGTCGATTTCCGGCATGCGCTCGATTCGCCAGTTCTTCGAAAGCATTTCAATCGTCGTGTCGTTCGCTTCCACCTGCGCCACTGCGCCTTCGAAGAGTTGGTCGGCAAATCGCCGCGTCGATTCCGCGGCGCGTGCGGATTTCCAGAACGAATCCTGAACGTGTTTGGGGGATTTGCGATTCATGTCCCACTGAAAAAGCATTTGCAGGGCGCATTCGCGGGATTTACGGCGAAGAGTCATTTTCCGCGGCGCCGGCGCAGAGAGCGCGGCTTTGGCTGCGGCGCAGGTCGCGTCGCGCGGCCCAGTTTGCGCAAAAGATTCCCCATCTCGATAGCGGCAAGTCCCGCCTCGAAGCCTTTATTGCCGCTCTTGAGGCCCGCGCGATCGATGGCCTGTTCGAGCGTGTCGCATGTGAGGACGCAAAATATCATGGGCACGCCCGTATCGAGCTGCGCGAGCTGCACGCCGCGCGCCACTTCCGTGGAGACATATTCGAAGTGCGCTGTTTCTCCGCGCAGCACGCAGCCGATGCAAATGATGGCGTCGCAGCGGCCCGACTCTCCCAGCTTTTTCGCGACGACGGGAATTTCGAGCGCGCCAGGAACGCGCACAACTTCGATTTGCGTTTCCTGCGCCCCCGCGCGTTCGAGCGCATCGAGCGCGCCAGCGAGAAGCCGGTCGGTGATGAAGCTGTTGAACCGGCTGACGACAATCCCCAAACGCAGATCCGCGGCAGAAAGTTCGCCGTGAATTGGTTTCGGATGGAGCTTTCCGGGCATCTCGCTATTTTCCCTTGAACTGCGCGGGACGCTTCTCGACGAATGCGCGCGTGCCTTCGCGCATGTCTTCGGTGGCGCAGCAAAGACCGAAGAGCGTCGCCTCGAGGAAAAGCCCCTCTTGCTCGGGCATTTCCATTCCGCGCTCGACCGCTTCCATGGCGAATTTCACGGCCAGCGGCGCGTTGGCTGCGATTTTTTTCGCGATGGATTCGGCCGTGGGAATCAATTCCGCCTGCTCGACAACGTGATTCACCAGGCCAATGCGCAGCGCCTCCTCGGCGGAAATCATTTCGCCAGAAAGAATCAATTCGTGCGCGATTCCTTTGCCGCACAGCCGCGCCAGCCGCTGCGAGCCTCCATAACCCGGAATGATGCCGAGCTTCACTTCGGGCTGGCCAAGACGCGCATTTTTGCTTGCGATGCGCATGGTGCAGGAGAGAGCCAACTCGCAGCCGCCTCCCAAAGCGAAGCCGTTAATCGCGGCAATCGAAGGCTTGCCCATCGTTTCGAGACGATGAAAGATTTCCTGCCCGAATAGCGAGAACTCCTTGCCGTCAATGGGCGTACGCTGCGCGAGCTGATTGATGTCCGCGCCCGCGACAAACGACTTTTCTCCCGCGCCCGTGAGAATCAGCACGCGCACCGACGAATCGTCGCGCGCGCGATCCAGCGCGTCGCCCAGCTCTTCCACCGTCTCGCGATTGAGCGCGTTCAGCACTTTCGGGCGGTTGAACGTGATATAGGCGATCGGGTCTTTTATTTCGAATAGTAAATTCTCATAGGCCATCGGCTGTGCTCCCTTGCGCGAAATTTCGCATTATGTGAGCCGAATCGCCCGGGGCTTGGCCGGGTCCGAATAGTCGTAAAAGCCGCGGCCCGCCTTGCGGCCATTCCATCCGGCGAGAACCATGCGCTTCAGCAACGGCGGCGGCGCAAAGCGCGCTTCCTTGAATTCGTCGAACATGATGTTGGCGATGTAATACGTGGTGTCGTTGCCGACGAAATCGAGCAGCGTGAGCGGACCCATGGGATAGCCGCAACCGAGCTTCATGGAATTATCGATGTCTTCGATTGACGCAACTCCCTCTTCGAGCACGCGCACCGCATCGAGCAAATACGGCACCAGCAAACGATTGACGATGAAACCCGTGCGGTCCGAAGTGCGCACCGGAACTTTCCCCACGCGCCCCGCGAACGCAACCGCATCTTCGTATACTTTTGGATCGGTCGCGATCGTGCGAATTACCTCGACGAGCTTCATCAGCGGCACAGGATTGAAGAAGTGCAGCCCGATGAAGCGGTCCGGCCGGGCCGTCATGAAGGCCATCTCGGTGATCGAGAGCGACGACGTGTTGCTCGCGAAAATCGTATTCTTGGGGCAAATCTTGTCGAGCGCGGCGTAAAGTTCGCGCTTGTCGGGCAATTGCTCGATGATGGCTTCGACGACTAAATCCGAATCTTTCAGTTCTTCGAGTTTCGTCGTCCCGCGCAAGCGCGCGCGTGCCGCATCGCGATCCGCTGCCGAAAGCGTCCCTTTCTCGACGAATTTATTCAGGCTCTTCTCAATTGACGCTAGACCTTTATTGAGCCGTTCCTCGCTGACTTCACGAACTACAACCGCGCAGCCGGCCTGCGCCGCAATTTGCGCAATTCCCGAACCCATCAGGCCGCAGCCTACGACTCCCACTTTTTCAATCGCCATTCCTTACTCCTTTGGAAATTATTAGTTCCCGCCAGCTATGTAAGATTACGCCATCGCTTCAACGATCATGGCGATTCCCTGGCCGCCGCCGATGCACGCAGTCGCAAGTCCGTATCGCTGGTTGCGACGCCGCAATTCGAGAAGCAGCGTGAGAATCAACCGCGTGCCTGTCGCGCCCAACGGATGACCCAGCGCGATCGCGCCGCCGTTCACGTTGGTCTTGTCGCGATTGAGGCCCAGCACTTTTTCGACCGCGAGGTATTGCGGCGAAAACGCCTCGTTCACTTCGATCAAATCCATTTGCTCCAATTTTAACCCGGCGAGTTCGAGCGCTTTGCGCGTCGAGGGCACGGGACCTATGCCCATCAGTTTCGGCTCGACGCCCGCAGCGGCCCACGAAATAATCCGCCCCAGCGGCCTCCATCCCCGATCCTTCGCGAGTTTCGCTTGCGTCACAATGACCGCCGCGGCGCCATCGACAATGCCGCTCGCGTTTCCCGCGGTAACGATTCCGTCTTTGCGAAACGCGGGCGGGAGCGCCGAGAGAATTTCCATGGTCGTCTCCGGCCGGCGATGATCGTCCTGCGCGACAAAATGCGCCTTCTTGCCCTTGCCGACTTCGACCGGCACAATTTCTTCCTTCATCCAGCCCGCGCGGAAGGCCGCCTCCGCGGCCTGCTGGCTGCGCAGCGCGTATTGGTCCGCCGCCTGGCGCGTGATGCCGTGCTCGACGGCGAGATTTTCCGCCGTGTCTGACATGGTGCAGCCGCTGATCGGATCGTACAGGCCGGACATCAGCGAATCTTCGAGCTTGCCTTCGCCAAGCCGGAAGCCCGAGCGCGCGCCGCGAATCACATGCGGGCACTGCGTCATATTTTCCATGCCGCCCGCGAGAACGGTCTTCGCTTCGCCCAAAAGGATGCGCTGCGCGGCCTGGCTGATCGATTCGATCCCTGAACCGCACAGGCGATTCACCGTCACGGCCGGCGTTTCGATTTTCAGCCCGGTTTTCAGGCCAACGTGCCGCGCTCCGTAAATGGCGTCGGCGCTCGTTTGCATCACGTTGCCGAATACTACATGCTCGATCTCGCCGGGATCGACGTTCGCGCGTTTCACCGCTTCCTTCGCGGCAGCCACGCCCAAATCAATCGCCGTGACGCCGGCGAATTCGCCGTTGTAGCGCGTCATCGGGGTGCGCGCCCCCGCGAGAATCACAACATCCGTGGGAAACATGATTCCTCCTTGCCTCTATGATGACACGGGCTGGGGCGCGGCGAGCGAAACCACCGCATTGCCGCCGCGATGCCGGATTTCGTCCAAACCGATTTCCGCGCGATTGATCCATTCCGTGACGCGATCTTCGTTTTCATCGGCGGAACGCGCGGAAGCATCCGCAACGACGGCGCTGAGCGTCAACGGCGTTTCGGCCCACGGTGCGTGGACCTGCGATGCCGCCTGCCTCAGTTTTTCGGCGATCGGCTCGGCTTTCTCGCGCGGCGTGTCCGGCAGCACAAAGGCGAGCGACCACGCCGTGTATTTCACGCCCAAATCACCTTGACGAATCGCCGGTTCGAGGGCCCGCGCCACCTGATTCATGTGCGTTTCGAGCACCGCATCGCCTTCCTCGCGCAGAATTTCAGGCCCGCGATCCAATTGCAAAATCACGAGCGTAAGGGGCGTGCCTTGCGCACGTGAGCGCTTCGATTCCGCGAGCAGACAATCAATGTAAGCGCCGCGCCCGAGCAATCCCGTTTTCTCATCCGCGACGGCCAGGGTGCGGACGAGTGAACGCAGGCGGGTGTGATTCACCGAGATCATCACTTGGTCGCCGACCGCCTGCAGAAAATAGCTTTCATTCGGCTTCCACTGCCGTGAGGATGTATCGCCGATGAATAGCACTCCCGCCGCGGCTTGTGTATCTTTATCCGTCAACAAAACACCGAGCGCCGTATCCACGTCGAGATCCCGCAGCCCATGAAACTGCTCGGCCGTGGCCGAAATGCCGCCGATCGAATCTTGAGAAGACTTCGCCAATCCCGCTGCGATTTTCGCTACCAGACCCGCGCCGGCAGGTTTTAATCCTGGAAACGCGAACTCCGCCGTCATCTGCGGCGCCTCGTTCGGCGCACCAATCACGGCGATGCAACGCCGCACGTTGAGATACTTGCCAATTTCGCGCACCGCCGTGCCCAGCACTTCGCGCGGCGTCACTTCGCGGTACATCAAGCGCGTGATTTCCGCAATTTCCGCGAGGTCCCTGTGCGTATCCGCCGCCGAGGCAGCGATTTCCATGGCAGGCGCGATCGCCGGGGCGGCGGGAGCGGCGGCTTGCGTCCGGGTTTGCGATCCCTTCGGCCACCAGTTCGCGCGCTCGTAGAGCATGCGAAGGCGCTCGTTGCGATCCTCGTGGCCGGGAAACGTCTCCGCGATTCGTTCTAGGCGCTCGACGGCCTTGTTCCGCAGCGAGTACTGCAAAAAGATCTCGGCCTGGACGATCAGGTCGTCTAAAGCGCGCTGCGATTTTTCTTCCTCGGTTGCGGGCGGCCGCGCCGCATCGCCGAGGCCGCCGGTACTGAGGGAACTCGAACTCTGCGCGCTGCCGGAGGCTTTGGCCGCGCGCGCGTTGATGCTGCGCAGGAATGGCGCGCTGGCCTTGCCTTCGAGCTTCGAGATGCGTTCGTGAATGCGATAGTCGTATGGATCTATCTCGACGAGGCGATCCAGCGCATCGCACGCCTCTTGGATCTTCTTGTTTTCGAGATCCAGGTCAAACAGCCGCACGAGTGCGTCGAAATACTTCACCTCGCGGTTCATCCGGTCGTAAAGCGTGGCCCAGAACTCCGCGAGTTCGAGCGATTTCGGATGAGCCTCCACGAGCAGATCGACCGACGACGCGAAATTGTTCTCGCCGCGAATCGCGAACATCCATTCCTTCGTCTGCTCCAGCACGGCAATGGCCTTGCTGCCAGCGCCCGCCTGCAAATAGCGCGCGGCCAGCTCGAACAATTTGTCGAAGACATCCGGCTTCTGCTTGCACAGCGCGAACAGCATCTCCCGCGCCGTATCGAGCTGGCCGGTCCGCAGCAGCGCCTCGCCGTAGAGCGCCAGAAACGCCGTATCTGAAGGATCCGGCGGCGCAAAGGGCTGGAGCAGGTCGACGGCTCCCGCGGGATCGCCGCGATGGAGGCGTGCATCCGCAAAAAGCAGCGCCACGCTGCGGTCCCCCGGCGTCAACCGGTGAGCGCCTGAAAAAAGCTCCAGCGCGCGCTCCGCGTCGCCGCCCGCTTGCGTCAATTGCGCCGCCCGAAGATACGCCCGGCCTCCGGTTTCCGCGTTCCCCAATTTTTCCGCCAGTGCGGCCAGTTGCATTTGGCGCGCCGGATTTTCAGGATCGAGATGCGCGATTCTCTGCAAACATTCGAATTCCGATTTCAGATCGTTGTGGTCGCGGAACTGCTGCGCCGCAGTGGAATAAAGCCCAATCGCTTCCGCCGTCTTGTTCTGCTTCTGCAGCAGGAATCCATAGCGCGCCAGGCGGCTGGCCGGCTGGGGGTAGGCTTTCAAATGCCGCGCAAAAATTGCCGAGGCGCGCGCCGCATCGCCCGAATCGGCCAGCTTGTCAAAATGCAACCCATAGAAATGCGCGGCCTGCACCAGGTCGCCGGAGCGGGCATACGAGTCCGCGAGCATTTGCACCGCTTCCGGCTGCCCCGGTGAAATGTCGAGGACCGAGTGGTATTCCGCGATGGCTTCCTGAAGTTTATTTCTCTCCAGGAGTTTGCGGGCGCGGTCGAGATGCTTCGAGATGTCCGGACTCATGCGTTTTGCGGCGCCTGCGGGGAGGCGGGAGTTTTCCCGGCACGCGATGCCTTCGCCAGCCGAAACTCGTGAAAAGCGGCCCCACGGGAGCGCTTACACAATATACCGGACGCGCGCACGCGCACAAAATGGGAATTTAGCCGCTGGTCCGATAGGTCGGTCGTCAATTCACGGGAGAGGTCCCATGGTTGCGGCTATAGCTGATGAAGATCAGCTATTCGCGAGCGCCGTTGCCGAATGCCTGCGCGATTGTTAGGATACGCGGCGCGATGATACCCATGCGCGAATTGGTCAATTGGCTGCATAAACGCCAGCCGGCGCTCGTGCGCCTGCTTGGCCGTATGGTCGAAATAGAATCGCCGAGCCGCGAGAAGGCCGCTGTCGACCGCTTCGGCGCGATGATTGCCGCGGAATGGAGGCAGCGCGGCGCGCGCGTCCGATTGCTGCGGCAGCGCAAATTTGGCGGCCATGTTCTCGCGGATTTGTGGCTGGGCAGCGGACGACCCAAAGGCCAGCTCCTTGTCCTCGGCCATCTCGATACGGTTTATCCGCTCGGCACGCTGGCCAAGACGCCCTTCCGCGTGGCGCAAGGCCGCGCCTGGGGGCCGGGCGTATTCGACATGAAAGGAGGACACGTGATCGCGCTTGCGGCGGTCGACGCGCTGCGAGCGCTGCGCATCACGCCGCGAAAAAAAATCGTTTGCCTGTGGACTTCGGACGAAGAGATTGGCAGCGCCACTTCGCGCCGGGCAATCGAGAGCGCGGCGCGCCAGAGCGACGCGGTTTTCGTTCTCGAGCCTGCGTTCGGCAGCGATGGGCGGCTGAAAACGGAACGCAAGGGCGTTGGCGAAGTTGAGTTGATCGTCACGGGACGCAGCGCGCATGCCGGGATTGATCCGGAAAGCGGCGTGAACGCGGTGCACGAACTGGCGCTGCAAATCGTGAGACTGCTCAAGCTGAATGACCCGCGGCGAGGAATCACCGTGCAGGCCAACGTTATCGAAGGCGGCACGGCAACGAACGTTGTCGCCGATCACGCGCGCGTGTTGGTCGATTTGCGCGTCGTGCGCGCCGCCGACGCGGTCCTATTGAATCGAAGGCTCCGCGCTTTGCGCCCGATTCTGCGCGGCGCGCAGCTTGAGATTCGCGGCGGCATAAATCGTCCGCCGATGGAACGCACGCCCGAAGCACATGCGCTATTCGTTCACGCGCGGGACCTGGCGCGGGAAATGGGAATCGCGCTGCGCGAAGCCTCGACCGGCGGCGGCTCGGACGGAAATTTCACCGCTGCGCTTGGCATCCCCACGCTCGATGGCCTCGGCGCCGGCGGCGGCGGCGCACACAGCCCGCACGAACACATTATGATTCGCTCGCTCAGCGAACGCGCGGCTCTCCTTGCAGGTCTTCTCGCCACGCTGTAACCCACTCTGCCGCTGCTTGCCGCATCGCATCTGTATTGTTAGAGTCGAATCCGTGCGAACCGCGTTGATCCTTGGGCTGGCGATTTTCCTTGCAGCCAGCGCTCTGCCTGCGCTCCGAACCGCGCAAGAGGCTCCTTCGCCTCAGCAAAACGCGGCGGCCGTGCCGCCGCAGCAACTCTATCAATCGCTCAGCGCGCTGGAGGTCGACCCGGCCCATGTCTATGATGTCCACGACCTGACGTTGCGCCGCGATGGCGTCGCGCTCACGTTGACCGACGGCACGCTCGGTTTCCTGCAACCTCTCGATGGCCGCGTTTCCGGCGCTGTCTTCATTGGCCGCGGACGCGTCTTCGCGCTGCCTCCGAACACCGCCGAACGCGCGTCCGTTCTCCGCTTCCTGAAAGTGCCGCTGATCGACGTCGAATTCTGGCAAGCCTATCTGCGTTTCGACGACGACACTGCGAAAGAAATTCAGCGCGACCTCACCGAACAAAAAATCGCCGCATCGAGCGATCCGTCCTTTGTGCAGAATTGGGATCCGATTGTCGCGCAGCTCAACCCCGGGTCGTCCGTGCGCATTATGGAAGACTGGCTTTCGACCGCGCCGCGTCCGTATTTCTACGCGGCCTTGAATTCGAGGTCCGTCGGCGCGTTCGACGTGGTCGTTGACGAGCGCCGCGCGGAAACAATTCTGATCGGCCAGCCTCGCCAAGCGAACGGCGCGGCCATTTTCGACGTGTGGACTTCATATGCCGCGCCGAATCTGCCGCCACAGCACGCGGAATTTCAGCCGCTCGACTACTCGGTGGATACCACAATCGCGGGCGATCTCAGTCTAACCGGCGCCACAACCATTCACTGGAAGGCGCTCCGTTCGGGAGATCGCATGCTCGAACTCGAGCTCTCGCGCTTTCTGCGCGTCGCGAACGTCACCGACTCCACCGGCCAGCCGCTCGTTTTTTTTCAGAATCAACAGCTTCGGCGCCAGGAAATCGCGCGCCGCGGCAACGATCTGCTCTTTGTCGTCCTGCCTGCGGCCGCCGAGGCTGGCGCGGAATACCGTTTGCGCGTCGATTATCACGGCACCGTGATTGGAGATGCCGGCAACAGCGTGTATTTCGTTGGCGCACGCGGGAGCTGGTATCCGCATCTGGCCGGCCCCGAGAAGTTCGCTTCGTTTGATTTGAAGTTCCGCTGGCCGAAGCGGCTGACCCTGGTTGCCACCGGCCGGCAAATCGAAACTCGCGTCGTCGGAAACGAGCGCACCGGCCAATGGCAAACGACGCAGCCGATCGCCGTCGCGGGATTCAACCTCGGCGATTACGCGGCGCAGGCCGTGGCGGGAAAGCCGATAATCGATCTCTTCGCCAACGAGGATCTCGAACAGGCCATCGTTGCGCGTCTGCGCCAGAATGCGGCCAGCTCGCTTCCTCCCGGCGCATTACCCCGAGCGTTTGCGAGAAGCGAAAACCTTGCACCGGCGCCGCTGCCTAACCCGCCAGCCGTGCTCAAGCAGCTCGGCGGCAAACTGCTCGATTCGGTTCACTACTACGAAACCCTCAACGGGCCGTTTCCGTTTCCCCAACTCGACGTCTCCCCGATCCCCGGCTCGTTCGGCCAGGGCTGGCCCGGGCTCCTCTATCTTTCGACGCTGGTTTATCTTCCGCCCGAGGCGCAACAGCAAGCCGGCGTAGCCGAGCTCGGACAAGAAGAAATCGCCCAGCTCGTCCCCTTCCATGAGGTGGCTCATCAGTGGTGGGGCAACATCGTGACTCCGGCAAGCTATCGCGACGTATGGATCGAAGAGGCGATGGCGGATTACCTGTCGTTGATGTACGACGATGCCCGTCACCCGGGAAAGCACGCGCTGCAAAATTGGCTGGCACAATATCGCGACACGCTGCTCACGAAGGCGCCCGGCACGAATGCGCCCATCGAACAGGCTGGCCCGCTCGATTTCGGTTACCGGCTCGATTCATCGAAAACGCCGGACGCATACAACACCATCATCTACGAGAAGGGAGCGTGGGTGATTCACATGCTGCGGATGATGCTGCGCGACCCGAGAGCGAAACATCCCGACGCGCGCTTCGTAACACTGCTGCGGTCCGTCCTGAACGACCATCGCTTTCAATCCCTTTCCACCGCACAATTCGAAACCAATGTCGAGCGGCTGATGACGCGGCCGATGGACCTCGAAGGCAATCATTCCATGGAGTGGTTTTTCGACGAATGGGTCCGCGAGACGGGAATTCCCGCCTACAGCGTGAACTATCAAGTCCGTTCGCGCGGCGCACGATTTGAAATCGAAGGCGCGCTGCGCCAGGACAATGTTCCCAGCGTCTTCACCGAGTCCGTGCCGATTTACGCCGCGCGCGCGCAGAAAAAAACGGTGTTTCTCGGCCGTGTCATCACCACCGGCCCGTCCACCAGATTTCGCTTCTTCGCGCGCTACCGCCCTGCGCGCTTAATCATCGATCCCGAGCACACCATTCTTTGCCGCGTGAAATAGCGCTTCGCGCCGGTATGCCGTTTTCGAGTTTCGTTTTTTGAATTTCCCGCGATGCTTGCCCTGCTATGCGTGGAAGTGTCCGGCGTGGCGTACGAGTTTACGGTAATCCGGCGCGGAAATTTCGACCGTGCGGCACATTTCATACAGCCGCGAGCGAATTCGCGTGCCCACGCGGTCCGTCAGCGAATCCTCGACGGACGCCGGCCGCGCCAGGGAGCTGCGCGCTGCTGCCGCCGCGGGGCTCGATGGACTCGCGGCGGGCGCGTCGAGAAAATTCGTGGTGAGCAGCGTGACGCGATGCTCGTTGTAACGCGTGTTCAGGATGTGCCCCACTGTTTCCAACGCCCAGAGCGAAGGCTTCGACGATCCTAAATCATCGAGCAGCAGCACTTCGGTCTTGAGCACCGGCTCGAGCACACCCATCTCCGTTGCATTGCTCTCCGGGTTGTAGCTGTCCTGAATCTGCTTTAGCAGCTCGCGGTAATCGTAGAAAAGCCCGCTATGCCCGCGCAGAATAATTTCCTCGAGCGCCGCCACGGCGAGGTGCGTCTTGCCGACCCCACAGGTTCCCATCAGCAGAAGCCCATGCTCCGCGCCGACGGGAAAATCGCGCGCGAACCCCTGCACCACGAGCTTCGCTTGTTCCAGGCTGCGATTCCACGCCGCCGCTTCCGCGCCAGAGTAATCGAGATCCGTATCGAAGCTCTCAAAGTTGCAATGCAGATAGCGCTTCGGCAGCCGCGCGCGTTCGAGGATCCGCGAATGGCGGTCCTCGACCGTGCAATCGCATGCTACGGCCCACACCGTCTTCGGCTCGCCCGCCGCGGAACCTCCGCGCGCGCCGTCCCGATGAACCGGGACTTCATCCGCCGCCGCGAAGCGCTGCGCTTCGTCGTTTGGCCCCGGCTGCTCGACAACTCGCCAGCCCGTGCCACCGCAGTTCGGACAATCTTGTCGCGCCATGCGGCAAGGATATGCGGAGCGCGCCCGCCGCGCAAGCCGCGCCCTGTGCAAACTTTCATGGCCTGTGGATAGCGGAGCCGTCCATCCACGCGCGCTCACTTCGTGCTATAATGATTTGGCATGTTGTCGAAGCCCGGTTCGCGTCAGCGCGCCTGGGGCCATTTTTCTTGAGCTCGCTTCGCCCGGCTTCCTCCGCTGCGTTTTTGCGTTTTGCAGCACGGGCACCCGTCGTTTGGGCATCACGTTTTGTTTTAACAGAGAAGGAGAATGGGGAGCATGAAGAATCTGTTTGTCGGCAATATGAGTTTTCAAACGACGGAAGCGGATTTGCGCGCGCTCTTCGCGCCGTTTGGACAGGTCACGCGGGTCCACTTGGCAATGGATCGCGAAACGGGCCGCGCCCGGGGATTTGCGTTTGTCGAGATGCCCAACGACGCGGAAGCAGCCAAGGCGATTGCGGGCCTCGACGGGAAAGAGGTCGGCGGCCGCAATTTGAAGGTGAATGAAGCGCGCCCCAAGGGCGAAGGCCGGCCTGCGGAACGCGGCGGCCCAGGACGCAGCAGCGGTGGCGGCGGAGGCAATCGCGGCGGTAACCGCGAGCGCTTCTCGAATGAGGATTATCGCGAAGCCGCGCGCCAGCCTCGCGAACCTCGCTGGTGATGCGCTTGGAATTTTCGCGTTTCGCGGATCGTCTGGCATACGCGACGAACTGAGCGTGCTGCGGCGTCATAAGTTTGCGGAAGAACTGATTTTGATGTCACGCGGTCAAGCGGCGCGAATTTGCCTTGCGCCTCTCCTTCCATGCGGCTAGGGATTGCCCTGAGGGAATGAAGGGCCGCTGAAAGCGGCATCACAAATTCAAGGAGCCTCAATGGCGACACGATCGAAATCCACGTTTCAGAAGCGCCAAAAAGAAATGAAGCGCCAGGAAAAGCAGCGCATGAAGGCGGAGCGCCGCGCGCAGAAAAAACTTGCTCCGCGCGCCGAAGGTGATGCTCCGATCGAGAATATAACCAGTGAAAACATGTTTGACGATCCCGATATCGTGCCCGCCGACCCTTGGCCACAGGGTTAATTACCAGCGGGGTCAGCCCCGCTTCCGCGTGAAGCGCCAACCTGCATCTCCAGCCCTTAGATTTTTAAAGAGATTTTTGACGCCCGGAACATTGTCAGCATGCGCCGCGCGCTGACAGGCGCCCGCAAGTTATCCGTAATTTCGACTCACACACCGGGATTATTCTGTGCTAATTGAGTCGCATGGCCAATCGCACTGTTCGCCCGGGAGAATCGACCATGCTTAAATCTGGCAGACTCAAGCAGCGCTGGTTTTATCCGCACTCGCTGAGCATCGTCTCGACCAGTATTCTCATTCTGTGGATTTGCCTTTACGCGGTCTCGAATCCCGCCACTCACGTGGGTTCGTTCTTCGGGAATGCGATTGCGGATTGGTCGGGCTTGGTTGTGATGCTGTTTGCCACGAAGTATTTGTACGAAAAAGATTCGGCCGAAAGCCGCCGTCTTCCGAAAACCATCCTCCGGCCCGCGTTGGAATTGCTCCGCGACCATTCCTTGAGCATTTTCCTGATCATCACGGGAGTCGGCTGGGTGGTGCTCTTCGCGAAGATGGACTCCGGCAGCAAATGGGGACAAGTGGTTGGCAACGTGGTCTCCGAATGGACGCAGATTTTCGGCATCGTCATCATGACCAAGCGCTTGATCGAGCGAAAATCGAGGGAAAGCAGCCGTTGAATCCGGGAAGAATTACTTTTCGACGCGAATGGCTTTGGGAGGCATGGCGCGCACAATCGCATTGCGCTCAGCACGGCGGTCCTCCGCGCTGAAACCTTTCGCCAGTTCGCCGCGCACAAATCCGATGAAGGCTTCCATTTGCTGCTGCATATCGGACATTTTATCGCGCATATTGAGGATGATTTCGATTCCCGCCAGGTTCACGCCCATATCCCGGGTCAGCGTCAAAATCACTTCCAGCCGCTCGAGGTCCTGATCCGTGTACAGGCGCGTGTTCCCCTGGGACCGCGACGGCTTGAGCAGCCCGACGCGCTCGTAGAGGCGCAGCGTTTGCGGATGCAATTTGTAAAGCTCCGCGACGGCGCTAATCATGTATCCGGCTTTCGCCCGTTTTCTCGGCCGTACCATCTACGGAACTCCTTGATGCTTCACCGAAACCAGTCGCCCGTCACAGCGTGGCCCGTGAAAAAATTTCCTTTCGCGGGTCTTCTGGGTCATGCTTTGCCAAATCGCGAAGCAACTGCCGCACGCGCTCATCCTCGGGCCGCGGCGCCACGATGCGCACTTCGACCAGCTGATCGCCGCGGCGTCCAGCTCGCCGCACCGCCGGCGCGCCCTTTTCACGCAGCCGCAAAACTTTCCCGCTGTTCGTCCCCGGCGGAATACGCACCTGCGCGCGGCCATCGATCGTGGGCACTTCAATTTTCGCGCCCAGCGCTGCTTCCGTCACGGTAACGGGCACCACCGTATACAAATCGTCTCCGCGCCGCTCGAAAAACGGATGCGCGCCCACGCGCGTCACGATGTAGAGGTCTCCCGCGGGTCCGCCCAACACGCCGGCATTCCCGCGCCCCGGCACGCGAAACCGCGCGCCTGTCTGCGCGCCGGGCGGAATGCGGAAATCAATGGTATCCGTGCGGCGCACGCGGCCTTCGCCGCCGCACGTGCGGCACACCGTGCGCAACTTTCCCGAGCCGCCGCAGCGCAAACACGCAATCTGGAAACGCATCCCGCCGCTCACTTGCGTCACTTGTCCCGAACCGCCGCACGCCGGACAGACCTGCTGGCCCGTGCCCGGCGCCGCGCCTGTTCCGCGGCAATCGGGGCACACATCCAGGCGGGTGATCGTGATTTTCTTCACCGCGCCGTGCATCGCTTCCGCGAAGGAAATGTCGATTTGATATTCCAGGTCGCTTCCCGGCTCCGCTTCCTGCGCCGCGCGAGCCGCGTTCGCGCCGCGAAAGACCTGGCTGAACAGGTCGCGAAAACTCGTGCCGCCCGCTCCGCCGAAATCGAATCCGCCAAAATCAAAATGAACGTCTTCCGGCGCACCAGCCGCTCCCGCCGCGCCGCTTGCGGCTCCCGGGTAGCCCGGCGTGTTAAAGCCGAACTGATCGTACATCTGCCGCTTTTTCGTGTCGGAAAGCGTCTCGTACGCTTCTTGAATCTGCTTGAAGTTTTCTTCCGAGGATTTATCGCCGGGATTCAGGTCGGGATGATATTTGCGCGCGAGTTTGCGGTAGGCCTGGCGGATTTCCTTGAGCGGCGCCTTGCGCGCCACTCCTAGCAGCTCGTAGTAATCCTGTTTGGTCGTTGTTGCCATTCTGCGCTGGTATCCTCACGGCTGCGCTTTCTTGCTTCTTGGCCTCTTTGCTTCCCAGCTTCGTTGCCTCTGCGTTTATAGCTTCGCCCAGCGCGCGTTCCATAGGCCCAGTTCTTCGGTTTCACGCGCCAGCTCTTCGCGCTTACGGCGCTGGTCGTCACTATTGCGGTTGCCCATTGACGATTCCTTTTCGTTGGCATGCTCGACCCAGAGGTCGATCATCCCGATTCTTTGCTGGACGGCCTCGGGCTCCGAGCGGAACCGCATCAGCGCGCCAGAAATCTCCACCGAGCGTGGACGAAATTCCGCCGCCGCATCATGCTTGGTTTCGTAGAACAGCCGCCGCCAATCGGCTGACGGCGAACCTGTCAGCAGCACCTGCACCAAGAAATAGTTGTCGCGGACTTTTTGCACCGCTTGTGGCGGCCCGGATCGCCTGATCCCCGTAGTCGTGTCCAACTCGAGCCTACTTTCTATGCGCGTGATGCGGACGCTCCGACCGGACTTATGAATCCGCCAGAGCGCGGTACCGTCAATGATTAATTCGGCTTCTTCGACTCGTCCACGTCCACAAACTCGGCGTCCACCACATCGCCTTGCCCGTGGGTCGACGAACCCGAAGTGGCGCTCGGGTTGCCATCAGGCGAAGCTCCAGGCCCTGCGGTTGCTCCGCCCTGTCCGCCCGCCGCTGCGCCAGCAGCCGACGTCGCCTTGTACATTGCCTCAGCCAACTTGTGCGAAGCTTTGGTCAACTCCTCCGCTGCCTGGTTGAGCCGGTCGGCGCCGCCTTCCGCGAGCGCGCGCTTTGCGGCTTCCACAGCCTCTTCCGCGGCTTTGACGTCCGCTTCGGCAAGCTTGTCGCGGTTTTCGCGGATCAGCTTTTCCGTTTGGTAGACCAGATTGTCACAGCGGTTGCGTGCCTCGGCCTCGGCGATTTTCGCCTTGTCCTCGTCGGAATGCGACTCCGCTTCCTTACGCATCTTCTCGGCCTCTTCCTTGCTCAAGCCGGACGAGGCGGTGATGGTGATCTTCTGCTCCTTGTTTGTCGCCATGTCTTTTGCCGAGACGTTCAAAATGCCGTTGGCGTCGATGTCGAACGTCACTTCGACTTGCGGCAGTCCGCGCGGCGCTGGCGGGAGCCCGATCAGGTGGAACTTCCCGAGCGTGCGATTGCCGGCAGCAACCGGACGCTCGCCCTGCAGCACGTGAATTTCAACGGAGGTCTGGTTGTCCGAAGCGGTCGAGAACATTTCCGCCTTGCGCGTCGGAATCGTGGTGTTACGCGGGATCAGTACCGTCATCACGCCGCCCATGGTTTCCACGCCCAGCGACAACGGAGTCACGTCGAGCAGCAAAATGTCTTTCACTTCGCCGCCGAGCACGCCGCCCTGAATCGCCGCGCCTACCGCGACCACTTCGTCCGGGTTCACGCCCTTGTGCGGCTCTTTCCCGTTGAACAAATTCTTCACAATGTCCACAACGCGAGGGATGCGCGTCGAGCCGCCCACCAGAACCACTTCGTCGATTTTGTCCGGCGTAACGCCTGCGTCGGAAAGCGCCTGCTTCACAGGTCCTACCGTGCGCTGCAGCAAGTCTTCCATCAATTGCTCGAGCTTGGCACGCGTCAGCTTCAGTTGCATATGCTTCGGCCCGGATTCGTTGGCCGTGACGAATGGCAGATTGATTTCCGTCTCCACCAACTGCGAAAGTTCGATCTTCGCTTTTTCCGCCGCTTCCTTTAATCGCTGGATGGCCATGCGGTCTTTGCTCAGGTCGATGCCCTGTTCTTTTTTGAATTCCGCAATCATCCAGTCCACGATGTGCTGGTCGATATCGTCGCCGCCCAAATGCGTATCGCCATTCGTCGACTTCACCTCGACCACACCTTCGCCCACTTCCAAAATCGAAATATCGAACGTGCCTCCGCCCAAATCGTAGACGGCAATTGTCTCGTCTTTTTTCTTGTCCAGCCCGTACGCAAGCGCCGCCGCGGTCGGCTCATTGATGATGCGCAATACTTCCAGCCCCGCAATTTCTCCCGCTTGCTTCGTGGCCTGCCGCTGCGCGTCGTTGAAATACGCCGGCACCGTGATCACGGCCTTCGTCACTTTCTCGCCCAGAAAATCTTCCGCGGCGGACTTCAGTTTCTGCAAGATCATGGCCGAAATTTCGGGTGGGCTGTACACCTTCCCCGAAATTTCCACGCGCACATCATCATGCGGCCCGCGCACGATCTTGTACGGCACGCGCTTCAGCTCTTCGCCGACTTCGTCGTATCGCCGGCCCATGAAGCGCTTGATCGAGTAAACCGTGTTCTCGGGATTGGTGATCGATTGGCGCTTCGCCACTTGCCCCACCAGGCGCTCGCCTGACTTCGTGATTCCCACCACCGAGGGCGTCGTTCGCGCGCCTTCCTGGTTTGGGATCACCACCGGCTCGCCTCCCTGCATCACGGCCACGACCGAGTTCGTCGTACCCAAGTCAATTCCTATGATTTTGCTCATTGCGGAAGCCCCTCCCTCGCCCTACTCAGTTTAAGTGTTTGCGTCAATTAGCGCTAACGATTGCCAAGACCGCATTTTACACATTGAGCGTGACGTTGTCAAGATTGTTGAATGCGCGGATGCCATTGACCCGTATGCACTTATCAGTTCATCCGCAAGAAATCCAGTTCCACATGCCGCTCGCTCGGCTTTCATAGCCAAGTCTTCTGCCTCTCCATCGAACCAAATTTACCGCTCCCGGCATCTGACTTAACGGAGCGTGCCATGAGTTTATCTTTGGCGACAGGCCGCTCCATTTGGAAACACACAACCGAGCAAATCGCGCTAGAATGCCCCTTCGATTCGCTTCGCTGCGGGAGGGAACTTTGAAACGGAATTCACTGTGGACGCTGGCCATCTTCTGTGGCGCGGCATTGCTGCTGTCCGGTCTGGGTTTATCGAGGTCCGCCACCGCGCAGGATGCGCGTTCGGCGGAATGGGGCCGCCTCGAGGCGGAAAAATCCCTGGGCAATCCGAACGCACCGATCAAAATGATTGTCTACAGCGATTACGAATGTCCTGTCTGCGGCAACCTCTACGAACAGACGTTGCGTCCTTTGATTGACGACTACGTGGCTTCCGGAAAAGTGTACCTGGTTCACCGCGACTTTCCCTTGCCGGGGCACCTGTACTCGCGGCAAGCCGCGCGTTGGGTAAACGCAGCGGCGCGCATTGGCAAATTCGAGGCCGTCGAACGCGCTCTTTTTGAGAATCAGGGCGCATGGTCGGAATTCGGTACCGCGGGAACGAAGGGGAATATCGAGCCGTTCGTTCAAGCGGCTTTGACACCGAGCGAGTTCAAGCGCGTCCAACGATTGATGCAAGGTTGCGACAGCAATACCCACCAGGAGATCAAGGGTTGCGCCGTCGACGCAGGCATTCAGCACGATATCGCCGAGGGGGAGTTGCTTCCCGTGCGCGCCACGCCCACCATTCTGATTTCAGCTCACGGCCAGCAATATCCACCGACGACCGGGGTTATTTCCTGGCCGATTCTGAGGCAGTTCTTCGATCAGCTCCTCAGCCAAAAATAATCCATGACGCCATCGCCTCGATGGAACGCAGGCCGAGTCCTGCTGCTGATTGGGCGCTTGGCGCTCGCGGTGGTTTTCCTGCTCGCAGCGTACGGAAAATTGCGCCCGCAAAACGCAATTCCCTGGTCTCTCGCCTCCCTGAAAATCACGCCTGCATCCTTGGGTCTGTCCATGACGTTTTTCGCGATGCAGGTCGATTCGTACCAGCTTCTGCCGCCTCGCGCGGTCAGTCCGTTTGCGCACGCGCTGCCGTGGATGGAACTGGCGCTCGGCATACTCCTTCTGACGGGTCTCGCGCTGCGCTACGTCTCGCTCGCGTCCGCATTATTGCTGGCGCTTTTTTACGCCGTCGTGATTCGTTCCTACGCTTTGCATCTCTCCATCAACTGCGGCTGCTTCGGCCCGAATGAAACGTTAGACGGATGGACGCTGGTCCGCGACGGCTGCCTTTTCGCCCTGGGCGTCGCCGTCACCATCGGTGCGTTTATGATTCGTCGCCGAAGTCGCTTCGTAACAGCCGCAACGCCCGATCCCGACCGCGCTGCGTAACCCAAGCAAAGTTTTTCTATCACGCGACGCTCGCGCGCCGTATCATGCACGCAGAGCCTGCGATGAAAACCCTCGACGAATATCTCGATCTCGCCGCGCAAGCGCACGGCCACCTTTGCGCGGGCCAGGTGCTCGGCGTGCGCATGGCCATGCTGGGGCTGCGCGAATTGGGGATCGAAGATCCCGTGGGCGAGCGCAAGCGCTTCGTCACCTACATCGAAATCGACCGCTGCGCCACAGATGCTGTCGCCCTCGTTACCGGCTGCCGCCTCGGCAAGCGCAGCCTGAAATTTTTCGACTGGGGCAAAATGGCCGCCACATTCGTTGATTTGCAGGCCGGCCGCGGCGTGCGCATCATCGCGCGCGAGGATTCGAAAGAAAGAGCGGGCCGCATGTTTCCCGATCTCGGAAAAGAGCCAGCGCAACAAAAAGCCTATCGCGCGCTCCCCGACGAAGATCTTTTCGACAAGCAATTCGTGCGCGTCGAAATTCGCCCCGAGGATTTGCCTGGTTACAAAGCGCCGCGCGTGGTCTGCGAAAAATGTGGCGAAGGCGTCAATTTCAAGCGCGAGGTCATCATCGATGGCCGCGCCGTCTGCCGCGCCTGCGCCGGCCCGCGCTACTACGATTCTTCACCCTGATCATCGCATTCACCAATCCGGTTTCGTATTTTCGCTCGCCGCGATAGAATGGCGCGCTTTCATCAGGAGGCATTGATGCGCTCTTTCGCAAACACGCACGCCGCAAAAATCTCGTTCGTCGCCGCGTTCTTCTTCGCCGGGCTGCTTTTCGCACTCGCTCCAGCGCGCGCGCAGTCCGCCCCAAAAGATTTGACCGTCAAGCGTCTCTACAGCTCCCCCATGTTGGGTGGCCAGACGCTGCGTGGCATCGAATGGACGCCCGGCGGCAAACGCCTCAGCTATTTGCGTCACACAGGGAATGGTACGGAACTTGTCGTTGTTGACGCCGCCACCGGACGGACCCGCGTCCTCGTTAGCGCGGAAAAGCTCGCATCGCTCATGCCGCGTCCCGAAAAACAGGTCGCGCAGCGGACCGGCTTTGGCCGCCTCGCGGAAGCAAAATATCTCTGGTCGCCTGGCGGCAAAGCTCTTCTTTTCATCGGTGGCAAGAATCTCGTGTTGTTCAACGCCGAAAATGGCGGCGCGAAACATCTCGTCACCGGCAGCCAGGTAATCGGCGATCCAAAATTCTCTCCGGACGGCAAGTGGGTCAGTTACACGCGCGATTACAATGTCTGGGTCGTCAGCGTCGCAACCGGCAAATCGCACGCCGTGACCACGGGCGGAAACGAAGCCCTGCGCAAAGGCCAGGTTGACTGGGTCTATCCCGAAGAGCTCAACGTCAGCACGGCGTACTGGTGGTCTCCAGATTCAAAGCGCATTGCGTATCTGCAATTCGACGAGAGTCCGGTGACGCCCTATCCAATCATTGATATGGCTTCGATGACGGGCGAGACGCTGACCACGCGCTATCCGCAAGCGGGAAGCCCGAACCCGATTCTTCGCGTCGGCGTAATCTTCGTAAACGGCGGCAAAACGACGTGGATGGACACAGGCTCCAACACCAACGTTTATCTTCCGCGCGTGAAGTGGCTGCCCAATTCCCGGCAGCTCGCCATTCAACGCCTGGATCGCGCGCAGAAGCGCCTCGATTTGATTTTCGCGGACGCCTCGAGCGGCGCTTCGAGAATAATTCTCACCGAGACCGACAAATACTGGATCAATCTCAGCAAAGACCTCTATTTCTTTTCCGACGGCTCAAAATTCCTGTGGTCCAGCGAGCGCACTGGCTACCGCCATCTCTATCTCTACAGTATCGAAGGTAAGCAGCTGGAGCAGCTCACCAGCGGTGACTGGCAAATTTCAGATATTTCCGGATTCGGGCCGGGCGGAGAAAATGGCCTCGCTGTCGATGAAGCGCGCGGCTTCGTGTATTTCGTCACCAACAAGGACAACGTCACCGAATTGCAGCTCTACCGTCTTTCCCTCGCCGATAAATCTCTCACGCGCTTGACGCGCGCCGACGGCACGAACGCGATTGAAATGTCGCCCAACGCGCGGTATTTCGTCGACACCTTTTCCACCGCAATGACCCCGCCGAGCCAGGAGCTCGATCGCATTGACGGCACGCGTGTCGCTGTGCTCGGCAAAAATAAAGCCGCCGAACTCGCCGGTTACGATCTATCGCCCGTGAAATTTTTTACCGTGAAGGCCGATGACGGCACTCCGCTCCACGCCATGATGATCCTGCCGCGCAATTTCGATTCGTCGCGCAAGTATCCCGTGTTGATCAACGTCTACGGCGGCCCCGAGGCTCAAGAAGTGCGCAACGCGTGGGGCGGCGTGGGCTTCCTGTGGCACGAACTCATGGCCGAAAAGGGCTACATCATTTTCGCGCTCGATAATCGCGGCTCCTATGGCCGGGGCCACGCTTTTGAAACGCCCGTGTACCATCACTTCGGGCGGGTCGAACTGCAGGATCAGCTCGCGGGCGTGCGCTGGCTCAAATCGCAATCGTACGTGAATCCGTCGCGCATCGGCATTTGGGGATGGAGCTACGGCGGCTATATGACGCTGTACTCCATCTTGAACGCGCCCGATGTGTTCAAGGCTGCCGTGGCTGTCGCCCCGGTCACCGATTGGAAGCTCTATGACACGATTTACACCGAGCGCTACATGGGCACGCCGCAGGAAAATCCCGAAGGCTACAGGGATTCTTCGCCGGTCACTTACGCGTCGCATTTGCAAACCAAGCTGATGGAAGTTCACGGCACGGGCGACGACAACGTTCATTTCGCCAACACCGCCGAGATGCTCAACGCATTCATCGCGGCGGGGAAATATCCAGCCGCGCTCATGGTATTTCCCGGCCGCGGCCATCCGATCGCGGATCGGCCCGCGCGCATCCAGCTCTTCGAGCGCATCACGCAATTTTTCTTGAAGAATCTCTAGCGCGTCCGGCGGTCTCATCAGGAGGCAACTGTGCGAACTCGATTTCCGCTCATCACCGCTTTGATTTTCGTTTTGGCGCGCGCCGCGGCTCTCGCTCAAACGCCCGCTCCATTCACGCTTCACGATCTTGGCCACGGCGCGTGGGCCGCCATTGACAATCCCGCCGCAAAAGCCGCGCAGTCCGGCGCGAACGCCGGCTTCGTCATCAGCTCTCATGGCGTTGCGGTGATCGATACATTCGAAAACGTCGCCGCCGCGCAAACGCTGCTCGGCGCAATCCGCAAAAAAACGAATCTGCCGATTCGATTCGTCGTCAACACGCACTACCATATCGATCACGTGGCCGGCAATAACATCTTCGCTGCGGCCGGCGCAACGATTCTCGCGCAGGAAAATGTCCGCACATGGGAGCGCACCGAAAATCTGAAATTCTTTGGTCCGAAAATCACCGCGCAGCAAAAGGAGGAAGTCCGATCCCTCGGTCTTCCCTCGATCACGTATAAACACGGAGTCGATCTCTATCTGGGCGCCCGGCGCCTCATCGTGCGGTCGCTTCCGGGCCACACCGGCGGCGATTCGATCATTTACGATCCGGCCTCGGACGTCGTCTTCTGCGGCGATCTGTTTTGGAACCACACGCTGCCAAATCTAATCGACGCTTCCACGAAGCCGTGGATCACCACGCTCGATACGCTTCTCGCCGACTATCCAACCGCAACGTTCGTCCCGGGTCACGGAAACGAAATTGGCCACGCAGCGGATGTCCGCGATTTTCGCGGCTACTTGGTGGATTTGCGGAGTGCGATCCGGAAGGCTCAAGCTGAAGGCAAATCCGGTGCAGCGCTTGTCGACGCCGTTTTACCGCAACTGCAGCAGAAGTACGGTTCGTGGAATTTTTTCGGCTTCGCGAAAAGTGATATCACATATACGGACGAGGAATTGCGCGGAAAGAAAAGAATCCCTGAGCCAGCCGCCCAGTAACGCACGGCGTGTGAATGCGCGGCGTGATTACAAGAATAAGAACTATCCCTCGGCGGGTTGATTCGATGAGCGATGCCGCTCGCCAGCGGAAGAATTTGGCGGAGCGAAGAGCTTGGCGAGAACGAAGTGCGTCGGCAGGTAGATAACCATCACCAAAACGATCCACATCAGCGCGACGTGCGCGAGCGGTGGTCCCCAGACGCGATGAAAAATCGGGTCGCGAAACGCATAATTGATATTGAGCGTGGGATTCGTCGCGCGCGCAACGACAAATGCAACAGCGGCAATCGCGGTTTGTAAGAACCACGCGCGGCGGTCGTAGCCCACGCGCGCGAGCGACCACAGCAGCAGAATCGGCCACACGATGTGAAACAGACTTAGCAGCCGCACCCACAGCGGATAACGTACGTCCCACATGTATTCGGTGCCGCCAATGAGATTGTGCCCGGAGAAGAATCGCCACGCCGCGTCCAGATCCCACAGCAGGTCGACAGCAATCGACGAAACGGCCTGACTCGACAGCAACAACGAATTGCTCCACCACAGGCCCGCGCATGTGAGGATCACGGCAGTATCGCAGAGATGAACGAAATTCTGCGGCCCCCATGTGCGCCAGTACGCCGGAATCCAAACCGCGAGCCAGATCAAGCTGGCCCAGCGCAGCCACGCGGGAAGTTTCGTGCCTGTCACGCGCCCTCGCACGGGTCGTATCCTATCAGAGGTGAACCGCCGCGGGACCGCGGATGGAATAGTTGCGCGGACGCGAAGGGTTGCGTGCGAAAATGTGCGCATGAATCCGTGGGCGGCAGCGGGAGCGGTGGCATTCGGCGGCGCGGCGGTGAGCGCGTGGGGCGCGGTGTATCCGCGGTCGCAGCTTTTTGGACGCACGCTGCGCGTCACGGGCAATGCTTCAACGGTCGCGCTGACCTTTGACGACGGCCCCAATCCTGCGGCCACGCCCGCGCTGCTGGACTTGCTGGACGCACACGACGCGCGCACGACATTTTTTCTCATCGGACGCCACGTCCGCGCTTTTCCCGCGCTCGCACGAGAAATCGCTGCGCGCGGCCACGCGATCGGCAATCATACCGAGACGCATCCAAGCCTGATTTGTCTGCCGCCGCAAAAATTGCGCGAAGAGCTCGAGCGCTGCCGCGAGGCGATTGCGTCCGCTACCGGGCGCGAGTTACGCTGGATGCGTCCGCCATTCGGTTTTCGCGGGCCGCAATTGGGAGGAGTGGTGCGCGCTCTGGGCTATTCCGGCGTGGCGATGTGGTCGAAGTGGGCGTGGGATTGGAAGCCGCAGCCCGCCGAGCCTGTGATTCGCCGCTTGCGGCGCGTCGCGGGCGGCGATATTGTACTTTTGCATGACGGCGATCATCGCGTGCTCGAAGGCGATCGTCGCCACACCGTTGCGGCGCTGGAGCATTGGCTGCCACGGTGGAAAGATGCGGGGATGCGTTTCGTGACCCTCGATGGGTCAGCTGCAACGTCACCCGTGAACGCGGCCGCCACGGCGCGCGAGAAAACGTAGCCGGAAGGCAGGAGTCCATGGACGACAGAAAATTTTACGACGAGAAGGATGAGACGAAGCAAATCCCGCTGACTTGCCCGCATTGCCGCCAGGAGAACACCTACCCGATTCGCTGGAAGGTGCGCACGAAAAAGGCCGAGCTGCCGCGCGGATCGAACGAAGAAGATCGCGCGCATTTCGCGAAAGCGCGTTCATACATGGTTCGCGTCGACGACATGGCCGCGTGCCGGAACATTCGCTGCCGCAAGCGTTTCGATCTGACGGGCCAGACCGTAATCCTCACGTGAGATTGTTTCCGCGGCATTTCCAGCGCATCCGCCGCGCGTTTAAATCTCCGGGTACATCTCGAAGAACGCGTCGAGCGATTGCTTGAGCGTCCTCTCGATCTCCTCTTTGCTGCCTTCGATCAGGTGCATGGTGACGCGGCCCGTGCGGCCATTCTTGAGCTGCACGGCAGCGTCGCCCACCGAATCGAGGTCCGTTGCCGGAAAGAGCCGCATCCCGTAGACCAATGCCAGATTCGCCATCCGTGTTCCTCCTGTGTCGCGTGTTACTGTCAACTGCTACGCCAAGCCTATGTCGTGCCGTGTTTCCGGTCAAACGCAGCGATCCAACGCCGGCGCATCTCATAAGCATTCTTACGGCCAAGTAACCGCCGCTGATTCGCGACCAGTTGAAAGCATCATCAGTCGTATTGGACGATTCCGCTCCAGCGGCCCACTTGCATTGACATCGCGGTGCTCCGAGGGGCATCCTGATGCCAAGGCAGGATATCGAACCGTGAGAATTTTCGGCGGAGATAATGCGATGAAACTGCGGCGGGCGGACGGTTATGTTGTGCTATTTGTTCTCGCGCTCGCGCTGGCTCCGGCGCTGGGCGCTCAGTCCACGGCGGCCCAGTCCACGAAGCCTCAGCCCCCGAATCCTCCGGTTACAACGCCGGCGGCGCAACAGTCGTCGGCGGCTGTCGCGACAACTCCAACCCATCCGGCCGCGCCCGCAAGGGTACCCACGGCCGCTTTGCCGAAGTATTTCGAGGTCCCGTCCGGCACGCGCCTTCCGCTCATTCTTCACAACTCGGTTTCGACGCGCAGCGCGCGCCCCGGCGACCCTGTCTATCTCGAGACGCTTTTCCCCATCGTCGTCAACAGCCGCATCCTGATTCCCGCAGGGTCGTATGTGAGCGGCGAAATCACGGAAGCGAAACGCCCAGGACGCATTCACGGTCGCGGCGAAATAAAAATCAAGCTCGACAATTTAATTTTGCCCAATGGCTATGAGGCCAGCTTCAATGCGACTCCCACCGACGCGGGCACCGGCGGCAACGAAACGGTCGGGAAGGAAGGCACGATCAAGGGCGACTCGAACAAAGCTGGCGATGCCGGAACCGTCATCGAAACGACTATGGCTGGTGCGGGCATCGGCGGCATTGCGGCGCAGAGTGCGCGCGGCGCCGGAATGGGCGCGGGGATCGGCGCGGCAGCGGGACTTCTCGCGGTACTGCTTACGCGCGGGCCGGAAGCAGAATTGCCGCGCGGCACGACCTTGGATGTCATGACGAATCGGCCGCTTTATTTACTTTCGAGCAAGGCAAACTTCACGACGCCCGGCCACGCATCCACTTTAGCGGGGCCGCCCAATCGCGAGCCGCGACGCCGCAGCGGCATCATCCCGTATTAGCCAGCGAGCTCGTTTGGCCGCGACGATCGCGCGTCGCTGCCGCAAATCGAAGCGGGCTGAACGGCTCGAACCACGCGGACGCCTTTCCTGTTGCAATCCACTCCGCAAGATATTTCGCCGTCGCCGGCGCGAGCAGCATTCCGTTGCGATAGTGACCCGTCGCGACGAACAAGCCTTCGATGCCGGTCGGGCCGATGATCGGCAAATGATCGGGCGAGTCAGGGCGCAAGCCAGCCCACGTTTCGAGCACTGGCGCTTCGGCGAGCGCCGGAGCCATCTCCGTCGCTGCTGCGAGAATTTTTTGCAGCCCCGCCGGTGTTGTGCGCGTGTCGAAAACTCCGCTTTCGAGCGTGCTGCCCACGACCACGCGGCCATCGTCGCGCGGCGCCATGTAGCCGCGCGCGGAGCGCAGGATGGTGCGCGGCGCGCCGGGTACGTGGCCGAGCGCGGCCATCTGGCCACGAACGGGAATCGTTGGCGCATAGGATTCGGAGCCTCCAATCTCAGCCGAATGCCATCCCGCCGCGATCACAACGTTACGTGCCGCGATTTTTTCTCCCTGACGAACTTCCAGCTTTCCGGACGACCGTTTCTCCGCGCGCACGGCCAATACTCCGCGGCAGCGGCCTTTCTCGATGAAGACGGAAATCACTTCGACGTTCCCGCGAATTTCGGCGCCCGCCTGCGCGGCCGCCGCAAGAGTGACATGCGTGATCACGCGCGGGTCGAGCCGTGCCTCATCGAAAATCCACAGCGCGGCGCGCGCGCCGGGCCCCACGGCCGGCTCGCGGCGTTTCGCTTCGCTCAAGGAAATTGCTTCCGCGGCAATTCCGTGGCTGCAAATTTCCTCCAGACGGCGATCGCGCTCGATTTCTCCCTCGGGATCCAGAAACAGTTCTATCGCGCCATCCGGATGAAAGGCCGCGGATTTTCCTGTGGCTGCTTCGATGGCGGCCACGAATTCGGGATAGAGCCGGTAACTTTCGCATCCGAGCGCGGCGATGGCCGGCGATTCGTGATCCGGCGCGGGTGAAATTGTTCCGGCGGCCGCCCAGGAAGCTTCGCGGCCAGGCTCTTGCCGGTCCAGAACCAGCACCGCCTGCCCGTGGCGCGCGAGCTCGAACGCCAGCGACGCGCCAATGATTCCGCCGCCGGCGATGAGCGTGTCATAGCGTCTCATGCCCTCATCTTACCAATTATTCTTGCCCGCGGAATCGGCAAGCTACAGCGTTTTCACAAGCTCCAGCGAGAGCAGATCAGCCTTTTGCGCCAGATTTTTCGCGCGCGCCCAGTCTGACGTGCGGATGGCATCCTGCGCCTGAGCGAGGAAGCCGCGAATTTTGTCGGCCATGTCGCGCTGGCTAGGAGTCAGGTTGCGCCCATCGGCGCGATGCAAATTGTTTTGCGCGTCGGTTGTAAACTGTTGCGTTTGCTTCGCCAGTTCGGCCTGATCCGACGGTGACATCTGCGGGGAAATCTGCGGCGCGGGCGGATGGTCGGGTTCTGGCTGCGCGACTGCGGGCCGCTTCAACGTGTCGGGTTTCGGCGCGAGAGCCGAAGGCGGCGTCGCGGGTTCCGGATTCTTGGGTGCGGGTGCCGTCGGCGCCGGAATCGGCGCGGGCGCCTTGGTCGGCTCGGACGTCACCACCGGAGCCGGCGGCTCGAGGGGCACGAGAACGGGCGGTGCGGCATGGATTTTGTGCCGCAGGCACCCGGAGGCTGTTACGGTGAGCATCGCCGCGACAATACACGTCAGGAACGCGAACTTCCGCGAGGAAGCCACGGGTCGGCTTGCAGCTCGGATTGGGGCTGGAGACGCCATCTGGGCTATGCTTGCCGCGCGAACGGCTGGCCGTAGTCTGGAAGATTGGATGCGGGCACGCTGGCGATGCGCGTCAGCGGCAGCTCGATCCGAAACGTCGTGCCACGTCCGGCCTCTGTGTCGAATTCTATCGAACCATTGTGTAATTGTACAAACCGGAATGTGTTGGCGAGCCCAAGTCCCGTGCCGCCCTTCCGAGTGGTGAAAAAAAGCTGAAAGATTTTTGCGCGGTTTTCGGGCGCGATGCCGGGTCCGGTGTCGCTGACGCGAATTTCGGCCATATCGCCGGCGCGCGAAAGGCTTACGGTCAGCGTGCCGCCGGCCGTCATGCATTCGCAGGCGTTCAGCACCAGATTCAGCACCGCCTGTTCGATCAGTCCTTTGTCCAATTCGACTGGGGGAAACGAAGCGGGAATCTCCTTCAGCAAAATGACGCCCCCGCGATGGATCGACGGACTGGCGCTGGCCAGAACTCCTTCGATCAGCTCGGGTAAATTGACTTCCCGGCGTTCCAATTCGACGGGTCGGCTGAATTCGAGGAAGGTCTTCACCACCCGATCGAGCCGGTCGATTTCCGTGTCCAGCATTTTCGCGGCCTGCTGTGTTTCTGGATCGATTGGCAAATTGGCCTTCAGCACTTCCAGCCACACGCGCATGGAATTCAGGGGATTTTTTACTTCGTGCGCCACGCCCGCGGTCACGCGTCCCAGCGCCGCCAGCCGTTCCGACACCTGCAATTGCGAGCCGATGCGTTCGAGCGATTCGAGATCGCGTAGCGTCACCAGCAATCCCATGCGCGTCCCATCCTCTTGAATCGCCTGGATGCTCGCGCCGATGCGATGGATTCCATGCTCAGCGGAAATTTCCACTTCTACCTGCTCGGCGCCAGCGGGCGCGACTTCGCCCTTGCGGCCGATATGCAGCGCCTGCGCCACCGGATGACCCGGCGGAAAAATTTCCTCGATCTTCCGGCCGAGTAAACTCTCCGAACGCATGTCGAGAAATTTCTCCGCCGAAGGGCTCGCGAGGACCGCGCGCCCCTCCGCGTTGAAAAGCAGCAGGCCGTCTTCGAGGCCGGCCATAATCTGGTTCATGTTTTCGCGCAGTGTGCTGAAAATCTCGCGCACGTCGCGCAACTGCTGCCCGATGCGGCTGATTTTATTCGACACTTGCCCGAGTTCGCCGGCGCGCGTGACCGGCTCGAGATCGAACTCGCCCGCCGAGATGCGATCCAGTTGCGCCGAGATGCGCGACAACGGCGCCAGGGCCATTTGGCTCACGAACGCCGTAAATAATGTCGAAAGCAGCACCGCGCCCAGCGCCAGCCACGCCGCCGAATGCAATCCCGGCCATATTTCGTCGCGCAACAGCGCGGAGGAAAGCGCCACGTGGATATTTCCGAATGGCTGGCTGCTGATGTTGAAAGGCAGCGTGATTTCATACACGCGGGCCGGCCCGTCCAGCATCCGCAGTTGATTCAAAAATGTCGCATGCACAAGCTGCGACAGGTTCGGCCGCCGCGCCACCGGTTTGCCCGGAAGCGCAGGGTCGCTCGATACGAGCGCCGTACCGTTGGTGTCGCTGATGGTGATTTCGTAAATCGCCGGTGAAAAGCTCATGTCGGATTCAATTAGCGCGGAAAGCCCAGGATTGCTTCCGAGCGTCTGTTGGATGTAGTCGCGTATATCCTGCGGGCTGGAGGACGCGGGTGCGGCTCCGCTGTCAGCCGCTTCGCGCAACGCGTTTTGCGCAGAGAAGAACACCTGCTGCAGCACGAATTGCGCGCGGTCGTTCGCCTGGCCAATCACCTGGCGCGTCAGTCGGGCGACGAACAAGCCCGAGATCAGCGCGACGACAACCAGAACCAGCAGTGCCGTCACCAGCGTGAACTTATTTTTGAGGCTGAGCGGCATTTTTGCGCGACGCCTCGTACTCCTTCAGTTTGTTGTGCAGGGTTTTCAGGCTGATGCCGAGAAGGTCCGCGGCGCGCGTCTTGTTCTGATTGGTGGCCGCGAGCGTTTGCACGATCAGTTCCCGCTCAGCGGCTTCCACCGTCGTGCCCGGTGGAAAGCGCAGGCCGGAGAGTTCGCCGGTCTGCGCCACGGGCCCGCGAGCGAAATCCTCGGGCAGGTGCTGGCGCCCAATCGGGCCGTGGTCGCAGGCAATGGCCGCGCGCTCGAGCACGTTGCGCAGCTCGCGCACGTTCCCCGGCCACGGGTACGCCTTGAACAATTCCATCACTTCGGTGTTTACGCCCGGCGCCTGCCGCCCGTGCTTGCGGTTGATATCCGCGAGCAACTGGTCGACGAGCAGCGGCAAGTCGTCTTTGTGATCACGCAACGGCGGCAAATGGACGTGGAACACGTTGAGGCGGAAATAGAGGTCCTGCCGGAGCAGACCCTGCGCCACCGCTTGCTGCGGATCTTTGTTCGTTGCCGCGAGCACGCGGACATTCACCGGCGTTTCCACCTTGCTGCCGATTCGCCGCACTTTCCCGTCTTCGAGCACGCGCAGCAGCTTCGCTTGCGTTTGCGCGGGCATTTCGCCGATTTCATCGAGCAGCAGCGTTCCGCCGTCGGCGAGCTCAAAGCAGCCGAGCCTGCGCTCCGCCGCGCCCGTGAACGCGCCCCTCTCGTGACCGAAAATTTCGCTCTCCATCAAGGATTCCGGGATGGCCGAGCAATTGATAGCGACAAATGGCTGATGGGCACGCGGCGAGAGCGCGTGCAGCGTCCGCGCGACGACTTCCTTGCCGGAGCCCGTTTCGCCGGTGATGAGCACCGAAGCCGTCGACGGCGCGGCCGTTTCGACCTGCCGCATCACGTCCGCCATGGTTCTTGACGCGCCGACCAGCTCGCCCAGGTGCCCCGCGTCGCGCAATTGCCGCGTGAGCACGGCGACTTCCTTGCGATCGCGCACCTTGCCCATCGCGCGGTCGAGCAGGGAATGCAGCATGGGCGGCTTGAGCGGCTTCTCGATGTACCAGAATGCGCCTGCTTCGATGGCTTGCACCGCGCGCTCGTCGCTGCCCCTTCCAGTGATGATGATGACGGGCGTTTCGGGTGCATGTTCGTGGAGCTCGGCCAGAAAATCGAGCCCGTTCATCCCCGGTAATTCGACGTCCGCCAGCACCACGGCCGGCTGAAATTCGGAGAACTTGGCCAGCCCGTCCTCGGCGCTTCCCACTCCCAATATTTCGCAGCCCCATTTGCGGAGCAGCGTCTCGTAACCCTTGCGGGCGTTCTCCTCATCTTCGACAATGAGGATCCGGTGCGAAAATGGTGAGTGGCTAGCCATCAGAAATTCAATCTACCAGTCAAATCGACGAAAGCCAAGAACCCATCGCATACGGTGTAATTCTCCACAGCCGAGAGGCTCTCTCTCAGGCCTCGTAATGTCGCGGCACAGCAAGTCGCGAGCAAACTCGCGGCGCAGCTACTCCGCTACTTGCGCCTTGCGTCACACGGATAAGTTTTGCCGGCACAGGGAATTTTTGCGCTGTTAATTGATTCTGCAAGGCTTTTATCTTGCTGAATGAAAAGAGTTTGCTGCCGCGCTATTCTGGAATTGCAATTGCCCTAGCATCGTCGCGGAGGTGCGATTTGAAGAGTCGGAATTACTCATTAGTGTTGCTTTCCCTCATGGTCGCGGCGGCCCTGTGCCTGCCTGGTTGCGCGAACAACGGAAATAGCGCGAACCCCGGCAACGCCTCATCCTCGAGCGGTGAAAGCTCTGGATCGGCCGGTGCGAAGTCAGGCGGCCTGCTGAGCCGGATCGAAGGTCCCAAACCGGTGACGATTCCAGCGGGCACGGATATACATGTGATTCTCGGGACCACAATCGACAGCGGCACGGCTCTCTCCGGAGACTCGTTCGACGGGACGATCTCCGAACCCATCGTCATTCGCGGCCGCACTGTGGCGCCGCGCGACGCGCGAGTCAAGGGAACTGTCGTCGAGGCGCGCAAGTCCGGACGCCTGTCGACGCCTGCGCTTCTGACCGTGGCTTTGACCTCCATTCAGACCGCTGGCGGATGGGTGGATGTCCGCACCGACACGGAAACGTGGGAAGGCAAGTCTCACAAGAAACGCGATATCGTTGCCATCGGCGGCGGCTCGGCGCTTGGTGCCATAATCGGCGGGATCGCGGGCGGAGGCAAAGGCGCGGCCATCGGCGCAGGAGCAGGTGCTGGCGCCGGTACAGCGGGCGCAGCCTTCACGGGTAAGAAGGAAATATCCCT